>Ga0306921_10006390_pt1 | contig 12279 bp, 11 predicted proteins | sample sta12Cox44000080_FD_203760 | JGI IMG/M metagenome (GOLD analysis project Ga0306921, IMG submission 203760) | Lab enrichment of tropical soil microbial communities from Luquillo Experimental Forest, Puerto Rico - statoxic.12C.oxic.44.000.080 (v2)... | ecosystem: Environmental > Terrestrial >... | reverse complement strand
CTCCACCTCAGGTAGTAGGCCGAGTTCTGCAGCACCTGTTGCAGTGCGCCCAACTTCGCCCAGGATTGGTTGATGCTGTTCCAGTTCAGCTCTCTTCCCAGAAGTGCGAGCCCAACTGCCGACGCAGCTATCAGGAAGGTAGTCATCCAGAATCTTGGCGTACGCAGGAGGCCCCATTTTGCCGACACTATGACGTACACGAAAGGCAAGACGAACAGAAACACCGTCTGCTTGGTCCAAATCGCTGCCGCCGCGAAGAACGCAAAGCACAGGCTGCGGGGCGTCAAGAAAGCATCGTCTTCAGGCGTAACAAAAAACAGTGCGGCGAGTACAAATACCAGCGCGGGAACCTCCAACATTACCGTGGCGGAGAGCCTCTGTATTCTCGGCAGGACAAAAAACGAGACCGTAACGATCAAGGCTAACGCTGGAGAACTGTGACTCCGCAGCACCAATCGATACAAGAGCATGACTGCCGCAAAGGTCGCGATCGCTACGGCCATGCGCGCCGCAAATTCATTGACGCCCGCGAGCGAGTAGATAAGTGCTTCGAACGCTGGAAAGACTGGCGGGTGATATGGAAGCGAAAGAGCCGGCAGACGGCTGTAATACCAGAAACCGAATTGTACCGGATGCGCCACCTTCGCATGGCGAACCAGATCGAACACGAACGCACCATTCAAGGCGTGTCGCGGCGCATCGTCGTCGGCAATGCTGCTGGAACTGACGCCCCGCAATGCCCATAAGGAGAAGAGCAGAGCCAGCACAACCGGAATCACCCAGAGGAGGAGTTCACTCGGCGCTTTCCTGATTACGACGCGTGCTGTGCTCTCGGCGCTAATTTCAGCCACGTCGATGCCTTGTTTCCGAAGCTATCAATCCAACACTGAGCGCAACCATGGTAGCGGCGCAGAGGTGCACTCCCCCATCCCGAATCGCTCCCGTTCGCATGCCGACAAGCCACGCCGCGGACACGACTGCAGCAATCGTGGCGTGCGGCAACAGCAACATTCTGCGCGAGGCGACAGATCGGATCTTTGGAGTGACCACATACTGAAACGGTTTGTTTCGAATTACCAGCCACAGCGCTTTCAACAGGAAGGGCCACTTTGCAATACGAAGTAGCCCGGCACGCCAGTGAATTCCGGACTCTGTCCCCGGTTGAAGATAAAAGCGCTGCCGAAATAAGTCGGTAATGAACATCACCAACAAAAGCGCCATCAGTTTATAGCTGGCGAGATGTTCGAAGGTTAGCTTGCCTATTCCGGTAGTCAGGAGCACAACGAACAATGCCAGCGTACCCACTGCGAGGACTGCATCCTGCAAATACCCAAAGCCCTGGAGAAGCTCGATCAGAGAATCGCTGGAGAAGGCACCTTCCAGCACACTCAGGTGGCGGAACTTGATGTCCAACAGCGAGCATGCCCAACGAACCTGTTGTGCTAAATAGCCAGCCCAAGTCTCCGGAGCCAGTCCAGTTGCCAAGATTTCTGGAACGTACACACCGCGCCATCCGCGCCTTCGGTAATAAACAGTTTGAAGCAGGTCTTCCGCCGCGTGATCGGGAAGTCCGCCGAACTCTTTGAGGGCCGAGAGGCGTTGGGCGTTGTGGCATCCCGTGAGCACCGGTTCTCCCACACCGTAGCTGGCCATCTCAGTCGCGGAATAGTAGAAATAAGTCTCCTCGGCGGCGCCCCGCGCGATGAAGCTCGCAGCCTGATTCCGGTAAACCTGAGGGAGCTGAACGTAGGCAACTCGTGCGTCTTCAAAAAAGCCAAGAACAGAGCTCGCGTACTCTGGGGCGGGCACATGGTCGGAATCAAAGCCGATCATTACATCGTACTTGGCGAACCCAACCAGGTCGAGCCAGGCATTGTAGTTTCCGTGCTTGCTGCGGGCCGCGAAGGGTCCACTGTCAAGTTGGTATTGCGACAGTCCGGATCGGCTAAAGTATTGCACCGCTAGAGACCGACAAAGCTCCTGCATTGATGGACTGTTACCCTCGTCCAACAGCCATGTGTCATGGGGGTAATCGAGAGAAACCAAAGCTTGCAAGGTTGTGGCGATCATCTCATCTGGTTCGAGATCCGGAACGCAAGTTGTTACCGCCGCAACTCGCAAGCTTTGTGATGGCTTCATCAGGACTGGGCGTTTCATGGCCGGCAATGCCAACCATCTCAGGTGATTGCCGGCCAGTCCGATCAGCAACAACGCAGATGCGCTCGCAAACGTCATCTTTTCGCTTTTCCACCATCCCATTGGCTTGAAGCAGAAGAAAAAGAACCATGCAAGAGCTCCGATCCGCAGAAGCGACAGTCCAGAGAATAGTAGCCAATCACCCGAGGTAAATACTCGTTTACTGAGCACGGTTGCTCGAGAGCGTTCGACCTGTATGTCGGCAAACTCAGCGGTCATCGGTCAGCTTCGAATTAAGATGATCCAGGTCATATGGGCCCATGGCTCCGACTGGTACGCGACGACTAGCAACCAGTCCGACGTCAACCGCGCTCTGAACGAAGATCACCGCAGCCTCCAAATGGCTCGTGGGCTGCCGTTATGAGGATCTTGAGTGCCTTCCCTTGCCTTTCTGTTGATCCGTAACGGGTAAACCTTAGAGTGATAATCGTAGGCGTAGGACCATTCGCGCTCATAGGCCCCTACGTCCACGAAATAGTGTCCGTCTTCCAGGTCGAGTCCATCGATACAAACTGCAATCCCGCCCCGACCGGCCGCATTCGGAAGCGCTACTACGGAACGCTGGGAGTTGGTGTCATAGCAGACCCTTTTCTTATCGTCGAGAATTGTGACTCCAAAAATGGGTTCTCTGACTGGTTCGCCGGTCGAGTAGTCGAGTTCTACGGTCAATGGGCCATCGTCGAGCAATTCCGCGGTGGGCCGGTCATAGGCGTCAAGGATGCGAACGGTTTGTACTTCCAGCTCAAGGGATCCGAAGCGGTTCTTATGCACTTGCAGTTCGATGCCACCGGATGCGAGAGCCGGAGGAAATGTCGCGGGTGTTCGGCGTAACGTCTCCATTCCCTGAACGTAATGCTCCACGACCTCGGCGGCGGCCCCATACTCCTGCACGCACCCCTCATACAACCAGAGGACGTCATCGCAAAACTCTCTGATAAGCGAGGGTTCGTGCGACACAATGGCGATCGTACAACCGTTTCGCTTGAACTCAGCAATCCGGTCGAGACACTTTTGCCGGAATCCAATGTCGCCGACCGCCAGCACTTCGTCAATCAACAGAATGTCTGGATCGGTATGAATTGCGACCGAAAAAGCGAGCCGCATGTGCATTCCGCTGCTGTAGGTACGAATAGGACTCTCGATGAAGTCGCGTAGTTCAGCGAAGTCCACGATGGCGTCGTATCGCTCGGCAACTTCGCGACGGGTGAGCCCGCCGATGATTCCACTGATGAATACGTTCTCTCGACCAGTAAGGTCGGTATGAAAACCCACGCCTAAATCGAGCAGGCTGCTGATTCTCCCGTGTACCTCAACATTACCTTCGTCTGGACGTCCGATGCCCCCGATCAGGCGTAGCAGGGTCGACTTACCGGCGCCGTTCCTGCCGATCACTCCGATGGTACGCCCGCGAGGAAGTGCAAAGCTGATATCGCGAAGCCCCCAGAAATATTCTGCGCGCCGCTGTCCCCGCAATCGCTGGAATAACGCTTCCTGAAAAGTCCATGCCCGATCCGGGTCGTAACGGCGGAACCGCTTTCCCAATCCCTTCGCTATGATCGCGTCTAGCATCTACAGCTCCTCAATGAAGCGGTAGCTGACACGGCTGAAGAGCGACCATCCAAAGGCGAGGATCGCTAACGAAATCAGGCCAGTTAGTAGCAGTGGCCCAACGGGCGGCGCATGACCGTAAAGCAAGATAGATCTATATCCGTCCAGAATACCAACGACAGGATTCAGCCGGTAAATCGGCTGAAATTTCTCTGGAATCAACGCCGCACTGTAAAAAATCGGGACGAAATAGAAACCAAGCATCAGCACTATGGCAAGAAGATACTGGGTATCGCGGTAAGGAACGTGCAGGATTGCCAAGTAGTACGAGATGCTCAGCGTCAACAAAAATTGCACAACGATAACGAACGGCAGCGCCAGTAGCGACGCGTTTGGCGGGTGGCCAGTAGCCCATACGAAAGCTAGAAGAACCGGAAGGGCCAGCAAGAAATTAATGGTATTCGACATTACGGTTACAAACGGTAAGATTCCGCAGGGAAATCCCGGTTGCCGTATGAGGGCAGGGTTATCGACAATCACCGACGTGGTCGAACACAACGAGGACTGAAACCAGTTCCACATCAGTATCCCGCTGAAAAGAAACAACGTGTAGTCGGGAATCTTTAGCGGTATCAGGTGGCGAAATACAAAGCTGAAAATCAGCAGTTGCAACAGTGGATTTAGTAGTGACCAACCGATCCCCAGCACTGATCGCTTGTAGCGGAGCTTCAAGTCCCTTGCGACCAACTCACGGAGCAAGTCGAGGTGGTATCGGATCCAATGAGCTCTGCCTCTTCTCATGGCCTGCCTGACTAGCGGCCTCAAATCCGCAAGCATCTCAAAAAGAATAAGTTATGGGTGTCGTCGCCAGCACCTAAGTTGAGCTGGGTAAATACTAGTCGAACCGTCCTAGAGATTAGGACCAAGTCCGATCTTCCTGTTTAAACCGACAGGGCACAGCAGACGACCTCTGTATGTAACGCAGAGTTTGAAAGAGCGTAAGTCCACCGAATACCATAACACCATGCGGGCTGATTGGTCAGCCTAACCTCCCTCACAAAGGCTTTCACCCGTTTGGGTTAATGCTAAAGAAGTCATCCATCTAGGGGCTTGAAGTAATCATCAGGTTTGCGGAAACTCCAAGTACTCGCGCTGCTTCGCTGATTGCGTCCTTGATCCCCATAAGAGAATCCAGAGTCTACGATGCGATCAGTCATGTTCATCTGGTTTTTTCCCGCAGGGATGAGATGGCGGCATGTCCAGTACACCCGAGGCAGGCTACTCCACGTCCTCGCGGCTGTTTCGCTTGCTGTCACGTTGGCAGCATGTACTCAAAAGAACTTGGGCTCGGCGACCAAATCACACCTCGAACAAGGCAGGGCCGATTATGACGCACGGCGCTACAGCGACGCCGAAAGAGAATTTCGCCATGCCGTCCAACTGCAACGGGACGATCCAGAAGCTCATTACTGGCTCGGTATCACTTTGCGGGAACTGGGCAGGCACGACGAGGCGATGACCGAGCTCTACCGCGCACACCAGGTTCGCCACGACTACTCGGATTCTCTCATCCTACTGGCGCAACTCATGGTCAGAAGCAATGACGTGCAGTATGTGAAATGGTCTGCCGATCACGCCCAACGGGTCCTGCAGACGAAAAGCGATCCGGGCATGCGTGCGGAGGCGTACTACATACTGGGACTTGGCAGGATTCGGCTCAACGATGTGGAGGGAGCGACTGGCGATTTCAACCGCGCGCTCCAGGAAAGCCCTGGCCACGTTGGGGCCCTTTGTCTATTGGCTCTACAGGATGCTGACCGCGGACAAGTCAATGCTGGCGAGCAGCGTCTTAAGTCAGCGCTTGTACGTGAGCCCAATTCGATCGCCCTCACCAGCGCATTGGCGGAGTATTCCCGCATGGCGAGAAAGCCTTCGGAAGCGGAAGCGGAGTGGCGGCGAGTAATCGCACTCGATCCCGCCAACGTACCAGCAAGAATCAACCTGATTGATTTGCTGTGCTCGCTCGGCCGGGATGATGAGTCCGAAGATATTGCTCAATCCTTGAGAAAGCAGCCCGACAGCCAGTACTGGCAGTGGCATGCATTGCTGCTTTTCCGCAAGGGTCAATTCAAAGATGCGGTGGCTGAACTTCAGGAGATTGTGCGAAGTACACCGCGCGATCCGACGGCCACGCTTCGACTCGCGGCTGCTCTTGTCGCTGTCAATCGCCTTTCAGAGGCCGAAACACTATTTGATCAGGCAGAACGGAGTGAAGGCAGGTCGCTTGGCCCCATTCTCATGCGCGCGCAGACTGCGCTCACCCGAAACGATCCTCGGATGGCAGCGCAATTGATTGCCGAAGCGATGAAGCTCGATCCGGCATCGGGCCAGCCGCACCTTCTGACGGCGCGGCTGCCGCAACACGCCGACAATCCGTTCAGGGTAAGTTACGAACTCGGTGAAGCGCTCCGGTTGGAGGCCACTCTTCTGCCCGCTCGTCTGACACTTGCGCGGCGCCAAGTTGCAGTCCGGGATCTTGCGGCTGCCTTCGGCGTATTGGATTCCTGTCCGAAAGTCGAATGCTCAACGTTTCCAGTCCTGCTGCAAAAGAGCTGGGTAATGCTGGCGGGAGGACACTGGTCGCAAGCTAGCGTTGAAATCGACGGTCTGGCGGCCTTCGAACGATCACCTGAAATCTTCGCACAACAGGCAATCTTGCGTGCTGCGTGGAGGAGTTCGCCCGTGGCACGTTCTAATGCGGCTGAGCTCGTACCCACCTTACCGAATAGCCCCATTGCTGCCGAAGTGACAAAGCTTGTAGACACTCGTTCGCCATCACTCGATGAAATAACAGCACGCGCCAGAAGCATGGCGTCGCAACCGCCTTGGGAAAGCTACGGCAGCGATTTGCTAACCCTTCCTCGAGGTCTCATGCGAAGCGTGCTCGATCCCGAGGGGCTTATCCCTCTGCAGTCGTTCGGAAGATGGGAGCCGATGATCAATGCACCTTGAAGGAATTTCATCACCGAATCGACCAGTCCTGGTTACCGGAGGCCTCGGGTTCATCGGCGGACACTTGGTTGATCATCTTATCGACTCTGGGTTCAAGCACGTCCGAGTATTCGATAATCATCGACGAGCGGTTACACCGACGCGCGGCTGGCCATCCAAGCTTGTTGAAGTGATTCAAGGCGACGTGCGAGATCAGTCTGGCCTGCACAACGCCATGAAAGGCTGTGAATTGGTGTACCACCTCGCCGCGCAGTCGAACGTGCTAGCCGCAGTCAGCGATCCTTATTATTCATACACGACGAACGTTGGCGGGACGTGGAACGTGTTATTCGCTGCGCGTGAGGAACAAGTTCGCCGAGTTGTGTTTACTTCGTCGCGCGAAGTGTATGGCGATCGAGACTTGGTCCCGGTATCGGAAAACGTGCCCCTGAACCCGAAGAATCTTTATGGCGCCACTAAGGCCGCGAGCGAGATCGACTGTCGTGCGTTGGAAGATGACGATCTTGAGGTTGTGATACTGCGCTTGGCCAATGTGTACGGCCCACGTGACCAGGATCGCGTAATACCCATATTTCTGCGAAACGCCTTGCAAGACGATCCGCTCACTGTGTACGGCGGCGAACAGATTCTCGATTTCGTGTGGATTGACACCGTCGTAACGGCGCTTCTGACGGCGGGACATGGCGATTACGTATCCGAGCCCATCAATGTAGGCAGCGGTGTTGGGACCACAGTTCTAAGTCTGGCTCGCAAGGTGCTGCAGTTGATTCCTTCAAACTCACGCTGCCTCCGGATGCCGACTCGGGCACTTGAAGTCAGCAAGTTTGTGGCAGATATCGACCGAGCGAAGACCCTTTTGGGCCTACCGTCGGTCAGTGACCCGCTGGCATACTTGCCTCAACTGATCGATTGCACCCGCCACCAGACTTTGGTTGCCTAGTAGAGCAATGGTTCAAGCTAGATACCTGAAAGCTTCGTTGACACTGTCAAACACGGCGAAAATGACTGCATCCAATGTATCGCACGAAATGCCCCGGCTGTCGGTAATCGTCCCTGTACTAAATGGCAGCGAAGTTCTTCCCAGTTGCTTGGAGGCCTTGAACCGCTCTTGCTATCGCGCATTCGAAGTCCTTGTAGTTGATGATGGTTCAACCGACTCAACTGCTCAAATTGCCCGAAATCATGGCGCGCGGTGTATTCAGAATCTTTACAATAAGGGGCCTGCGAGCGCGCGAAACCTGGGTGCCTGCCACGCAAAGGGCCAAGTTCTTGTGTTCGTGGATGCGGATGTCGTGCTTCCGTCCGATGGTCTCGGCCTGATAGCCGAAGATCTCGACCAAAATCCGCTTGTAGCTGCGGTTTTTGGCTCCTACGATGACGCGCCAGCTTCAAAGTCCTTCGTCTCCCAATACAAGAATCTGATGCACCACTACATTCACCAGTCGTCGAATGAGTCCGCATCCACATTCTGGGCGGGGTGTGGTGCGATTCGCAAGTCAGTATTCGATCAGTTCGGGGGCTTCGATGCGCTGCAATATACAGCTCCGGCCATCGAAGACATAGCCTTAGGGTTGGAATTGGTGCATGCCGGTCATAAGATTTTGCTCGACAAACGGCTCAGAGGGAAACACCTGAAGAAGTGGACTACTCTCAACTTACTAAAAACGGACATATTCCAACGGGCCGTTCCTTGGGCACGTTTGATCTTGCGTACTCGTTTCCTCCCAGATGACCTGAACCTTGACTACACTTCGCGTGCGAGCGTATTGCTGGTCAGCTTACTATTGTCGGCATGTATTTTGTTGGGAGTTGCCGTTGTCAGACCGTTGCCCGCGACTAAGATTCCGTTACTTAGCACCGTGAGTGTGAGCGGTCTCCTTTTGCTGTTTTTGAACCGGCGTATCTACCTTTTCTTTTTGCGCAAACGTGGATGGTGGTTTGCCACACGAGCCGTGCTGGCTCACTGGGTCTATTACCTGTACGGTGGTCTCACATTCTTATTGGTGGCCACTGAGTGTTTGGCAACTGGCATCTTAAATGGGTTGAAGCCTACCGCCCAGGGAGCAGAAACGAGAAAGCATTCGGCTGACTAGGCACACCAACCAGCCAATAATGGGGAACATAGTTCTTGCGAGACATCAAGAGAGCAACCGAGGACGTGGCCGCTGGAATCCATGATCGGAGAGTTGTAATCATCGGCGCCGGCCCGGCTGGCTTGACGGCCGCACATGAACTGGCGAAGCAACAGGTTCCTTTCGTCATATTGGAAGCAGACAATGTTGTGGGAGGGCTTGCGCGCACCGTCAACTACAAGGGCTATCTGTTCGATATCGGCGGGCATCGATTTTTTACGAAATGGGACGAAGTCAATGCAATCTGGAACGACGTTCTTGGTGACAAACTCCTCACTCGACCGAGGCTTTCAAGGATTTTATACCGTCAGAGATATTTTCAGTATCCCCTGAAGGCGAGAGAAGTATTGTTTGGACTAGGGGCTGCGGAATGTGTCAGGATTGTTTGTAGCTATCTGAAGGCGTGTCTGTTCAGGTCGGCGAACGAAGATAGCCTGGAGCAATGGGTATCAAACCGCTTCGGCAGGCGTCTTTATGAAGTTTTCTTCAAAACCTACACGGAGAAGGTCTGGGGTATTTCCTGCGCGGAAATTCGCAGCGAGTGGGCAGAGCAACGAATTCGAGGCCTCTCATTAGCCAGTGCGGTGCGCAATGCGATCCTTCTCCCTCGGACAGCACAGCCTAAGACACTGATCAACAGCTTCCAATACCCCGAGCGCGGTCCCGGGCAAATGTGGGAAGCGATGACAAGTCGTTTGCGACAGCTGGGTGGCGAAGTGTTATTGGAAAGATCGGTTGCCGCTATCGTTCATGACGAAAACGGTGTTAACGCAGTCGAAACGCAAGGACCACAAGGCCTCGAAAGACACACTGGCACTCACTTTATCAGTTCGATGCCTATCCGTGATCTGGTAAATGCCATCAATCCGCCTCCCCCGGACAAGGTTCGAATGGCTGCAACTCGGCTACATTACAGGGACTTCCTGATCGTTAGCCTCATCATCGACCGGCAGGAAGTCATGCCCGACAATTGGCTTTATATTCATGACCCAGGGGTGCGAGTGGGCCGAATTCAGAATTTTAAGAACTGGTCGCCAGCAATGGTCCCTGATCCCAAGAAGACTTGCCTTGGTATGGAATACTTTGTGTTCCAAAAGGACGATCTTTGGACCATGGACGATGCCAGCCTAATTCAGCTTGCCGCACGAGAACTCGAGGTGCTCGGGCTGGCAAGGCGAACGGAAGTTAACGACGGAGAGGTTGTGCGCATGGCCAAAGCATATCCTATTTACGATGCTGGATATCAAGAACATATCAGTATAGTTCGCCAGTATATAGAGGCGAATCTGCCGAATCTCCAGTTAGTTGGCCGTAATGGAATGCATAAGTACAACAATCAGGACCATTCAATGATTACTGCCCTTTATGCTGTTAGGAACATCTTAGGAGGTGATCATGACTTGTGGGCTATCAATACTGAACCGGAATACCACGAGGAAGGTCGGTCGGAAAGTGAAGTACGTGATGTTGTTGAATCACCGCTCCCCCCTTATGCAGAACCCCCACAACTGGCCACACCGCGACATGCTGCGGGGGTGCAAAGACCACGAAAAGTAATATCGGAGTAGTCGAGGTCGTTGGCATATTCACTTGTTGCAGATCGATGGAGGCAATGTTTGCGAATCTCAATCTTTGGCTGCGGCTATGTTGGTCTGGTCACAGGGGCTTGTTTTGCCCAGATTGGCCACGAAGTCGTTTGTACAGACATCGACCAATCTAGGATTGAAACACTTTGCAGGGGTGGGTTGCCGATTTACGAGGTCGGCTTGAATGATCTTGTGGCAGAAAATGTCGCTGCTGGGCGCGCCTTAGATTCCTTGGTGATTTGGGAGAAGCCGTTCGATTTGGCAACACGATCTTCATCTGCGTGGGTACTCCTCCTCTCCGCAATGGCGATGCCGACCTCAGCGCCATCGACAGGGTTGCACGCGTGATTGCGGTTGAGTCGCGAAGTCCAAAGTTATTGTTGTCTTCGCAGCGTCTGTTTTTACTCACATGCTGCCCGACACTGCCGCGCATTACTTCCGCGAGGCTGCTCGGTTCTTAGGAACGGAGGGTGTTGTCTGTTTGGTTTCTTTCTGCTCGACTATTATCGAAAAGGTCAGGAACGGCCGTTCAGCTTTCAATAGCGTTACTTCGATCTGGATTACTCATTTCAAGACTACGGCGACGACTTTGCCGTGGCGCAGGCCGCAGAACCCAGAGGATATGACTACATATCGGTTGGCGTTGTCAAACGCCTCGCAGTCGATGCAGGATTGAAATTGGACCGCCCGGATTGTGGTCGGGCTCGAGTGACCATTGGTATGGCACCCAAGACTTGGTAGTTTTGGCTAAGTCTTTTGCTAGGCGCCACCTTCTTTAGCCGATCGTCCCCTGGGTTTTATTCACTGGGCGACTGGTAGAAACCAATCCGCTTCCTGCATTGTTTACCGCGTCTGAGCCCTCGAGAATAGGCACTCCAGCGATGTGTCCATTTAAAATTAGATTCAGCATCAGAATGAGGTGCTGGACAAATTCTGCTTACGTCGTTACCGTGAGTTGCGAGGGTGCATCAGTAGACTCCATGGCCTTGGATCCGATGGCAGGCTTGCGCGAGTGGAAGCAGAAGGTAGCTCGGCTGCAGGAGCGGTGGCGTGGGGCGCGCCGGGAGAATGAACAGTTACGCCAAGAGAACGAGCAGTTGCGACGCCGAGAGCAGCAGCTGGAGGTGCCGGTGGACAAACGGCGGCAGTTGCGGCAGGCATGGGACGACGTTGCGGCACTGGCCAAGCGCTACCAGGGCGCGGAACTCGCAGACTGTGCGAGTGGCGAAGTGCACGGCATGGCGGCAGACGCGATACGCGAAGAGTTGGGCCAGCAGTTTCCCTCGATCGACGCGCTCAACAAGGAGTATTCGTTCTGGAAGAACGTCGACAAGGTTGTCGGCGACACCATCCTGCGCCAGGGGCAGGCCAAACCACTGGGGCAGAAGCTGGCGCAGGCCGCGGGCACGGCGGAGGGCTATGCGAAGGGAGGAGTCGGCGGCGCGGTGCTGGGACGCGAGGCCATGGCGGCATTGGAGAAGATAATCACGAGTCCCGCATGGGGCACAGTGTCGGCAGTAATGAAGGACAAGCTGGCCACTGCCATGGCTTCCCGCGATACCAATGCCGTGATCGACATCGTCACCAGGCTGGGAGCAGCCGGGGCCACCCAGTGCAACCATCCGGAACACAAGCTACCGCAGTGGAGGAAAGACAACCATAGTTGCCAAGGAGTTAACATGCCCTACAATTCGCATGAACGCGCAGTTCGCGCCGCAACCATCGACAAGCGCGCCGAGAAACAACAAACCCCCAAACCGCGAAAGTTCCCTGCGCCGATAAAGAAGAAGGGCTGATGAACCGCA
>Ga0306921_10006388_pt1 | contig 12281 bp, 13 predicted proteins | sample sta12Cox44000080_FD_203760 | JGI IMG/M metagenome (GOLD analysis project Ga0306921, IMG submission 203760) | Lab enrichment of tropical soil microbial communities from Luquillo Experimental Forest, Puerto Rico - statoxic.12C.oxic.44.000.080 (v2)... | ecosystem: Environmental > Terrestrial >... | reverse complement strand
GCCGCCATCAACCGCTTCCTGAAGGAAACCAACGATCACCCCAAGCCCTTCGTGTGGACCGCCGATCCCGATAAAATCATCGCCGCCGTCAAACGCGGGTACCAAGCGTTAGGTTTTTACCACTAGCGCGATGAAGGCGGCGAGGGCCTATCCCGCCTTTGCGTTATTCCAGTGAATCGTCGCCGGCGTCCAATTGGTGGCGCGTCTCGCCAGCCGGTCGCCGATCGCCTCGCCGTCGTGATCGACGTGATCGGGTTGCTGCGAAAAGGCGGCCCGGTCGTCCAAGCAATTGGTGTTAATGACGGCGCGGGTGCCCGAGGCGGTCTCGCCAATTGCGCCGATATAAACCCCGCAGCGCTTGCAGATCAGGAACTCGGCGGTGCCCGTGGCAAAGCGGTAGCGTTGGACGAGGGACCAGTCTGCGGCGTGGATGTCGACCGACCCGTTCGGATCGCTGGTCGTGCAAGTGTTGTGGGCACGGCAGAACGAGCAGCCGCAGGCGCGCAGCCGCGTATCCGCGGCCGCCTGCGAGAGGCGCAGGCTGAGCCGAAGGTTGCCGCAGTAACAGCCGCCCCAGTGTTCGCGCAGATGTTCGCTCAGCGGCTTTCTCCGGTCCGCGCGGCGATCACCCCGGCTTCCGCCAGCTCGATCTTGATGACGTCGGCGCTGAGCTCGGCAAATACCACCCTGGCGGTCGGCCCCATCACCGTATGGCTGAACTTCAGGGCTCTTATGCCAGCCAGCGGGGTCGCCGACTTCACACCGCGGCCCGGCGGCGGAACGCGTCGAGACTGCCGGCGTGGATCAATTCGCCCGGCAACTGGTGACCGACGATCTCCTCCGCCATGCGGCCGACCTCGATCAGCGCGTCGAGATCGACGCCGGTATCGATACCCATCTCCTCGCAGAGCAGCACCAGTTCCTCGGTGCAGATGTTGCCGGCCGCCTTTGGTTGCCCGGCGAACGGGCAACCGCCGAGCCCGCCCACGGTCGAGTCGAATTGGGTGACACCCATCTTGAACCCGGCATATGCGTTGGCGACGGCGAGCCCGCGCGTATCGTGCAGGTGCAGGGCGATCGGCATGTCAGGCCAGCGGTTGCGCACGTCGCCCAACACGCGCTCGATACGCAGCGGCGTCGCCCAGCCCATCGTGTCGGCGAGCGAGAAATATTTGATGTCGGCGCCGGTTTCCTCGGCGATCGCCAGACCGTCTTCCAGGGTTGAAATCACCTGTGCCGGCGCAATGTCGCCCTGGTAGTTACAGCCGAACGCCGCCATCACGCCGATCCGCGGCACCTCGACACCGTTTTCGAGGTGCAGCGCGGTCTGCTTTTTCATCGCCTCGACATTCTCGGCGTGGCTGCGGTGCAGGTTTTTCTGGGTGAACTCCTCCGACGCGGTCAGCGCGATCGAGCCCGATATCGTCAGCTTGTTGCGGAAGACCAGCGCCCGGTTGAGCCCGCTCGGGTTGAACCAGAGCGCGGTGTAGTGGACGCCTTCCTTCGGGGTGAACCCGGCCACGACATCTTCGGCGTCCGCCCAGCCCGGCACGATGCGCGGGCTGACGAACGAGGCGGCCTGGATATGGCGCAGCCCGGTCTCGGCGAGCGCCTCGATCAGCCCGATCTTGTCTACAGTGCTGATTGGGCCGGATTCGATCTGGAACCCTTCGCGCGGGCCTTCCTCGTGGATCTCCACACGTGTCGGCAGATCAGTCATGCTCTTATTCCTCAATGAGAATGGAACGAGCCGAGCCGGTAAATCCGCGACGCGGTGCCGGCGAAAAGATCGGCCTTCTCAGCTGCCGAGGCGCCCTGGGCCAACCGCTTGAACGCGTTGAGCAGTACCGGATAGCTGCATGCACCCTTGTCGACCGGGAAGTTGCTTTCGAACATGCAGCGGTTGGCGCCGAAATTCTCGACGCAGGCGTCGACATAGGGCCGCCAGGCATTGGCCATCTCACCCGATGACGGCGGCAGCGGCGCCAAGTGAAATTCGAAGGCGTTGACGATCATCGCCAACCCGCCGAGCTTCACATACACGTTCGGGCAGGCGGCGAGCGCCGTGATGTCGGTACGCCAGCCGGGGAACACCTCGTCGCGCTTGTAGGGGCCGACCCCGAGCGGGCCGCCGAAATGGTTGAGCACGATATTCACCTCCGGGCATTCGCGCGCCACTTCGGTCAGGGTCTTGATTTGCGGGTGATAAATCCACGCTTCAAAGGTCAAATTGTGCGCCGGAAGCCGCTTTAGGCCGCGGCGGAAGTTCGGGTCATCCATCAGCCCCGGCGGCGGTATATAGGATGAGGCCCCAATGATCGCCGGATCATGCGCCGCGATCTGACGGATGCCGCGAAACCGGCCGCCGGCCGCGGCGATCTGCCCTTCGAGCACCGCATCGACATTTGGCAGCCGCAAATCGGCGAAGCTGACGATGCCGGCGCAAATTTTGGTCTTGCCGCCACGCCGATCGCCCTCCTCGGCGATCGCCCGGACGAACTCGCTTTCGCCGATCGGGCGCATTTCCTCGGGACCGCTGGTGCGATAGCCCGAACCGCACTGGATGAAGACGGTCGCGACGATCTTGTGCCCCGCGTTGACGTCGGCCAGCAACTCGTCGAGCAGATAGCGGCTGCCCGGGTGATCCCAGAGATGATGGTGCGGGTCGACGATCGGCAGATCGGGCTCGAGGATCTCCTCAGTCAGCTTGCCGAGCCAATCGGAATTGGGCAGCGGGCGGGGATAAGCGCGGGCTTCGACGGGCATGGCATTCTCTCACGGAGCAGGCTTGTTCGACACGCCGATTATCGGCGGCACCGTTTGGCAAAATCTACTCCGAAATTGTAACCTGTGACGCGACCCGGACTACCGATTGGAGGAGGCGACGATGAACGATGCGGGCACGCTACCAACGCACATGCTGGACATCAGGGAACTGACGGCGGAGGCGTTTGCACCTTACGGCCAAGTCATCGCGCCGCTGCGCACCGGCGGCCAGGGCGCCGAGACCCGCTATGACCCCGAGGCCTCGGCCAGCGAGGCAAAGCTCGTCTTGGGTAATGGCGAGCCGCGGCTGTGGATCATGCATCTGCCGCATGTCGGGCTCGGCTTTACCCGGATCGCGCGCCACCGGAAGGTCACGCAATGCCTGGGGTCTCTCGGCGGCAAGGAGTGGCTGATCGGCGTGGCGCCGCCGGGCGACCTTGATGATGACGCGCGGCCGCGCGTCGAGGACATCGCCGCCTTCCGGGTGCCGGGTGATCGCCTGATCAAGCTGCACGTCGCGACTTGGCACGCCGGGCCGCACTTCGTCCACGACGAATGCCTGTTCTTCAACCTCGAGAATCTCGACACGAACCGGCGTGATTTCCACGCCGTGCCGCTTGCGGCCGAGTGCCGGTACCGGCTCTGAACCGCGCGATGACGCGAGGCTGAGATCAACGATAATTCAGTACCAAAGCAGACGGAGTGGAGCGATGCCCGCGAAACGAAGCTATGGCATGGATCAGGACTTTTATCCCTGGTCCCCCATTGTCACGCGCCCCGTTGTCAGGTGGCCGGGCAATGCCCGCGTTGCCCTTGCCGTCATCGTCAACTTCGAGCATTGGGACTGGGAGGTGCCGGCCGATACGCCGCTGGCGGTGAGCCCGCTGGGCGGCCCCGAGGGACTGTGGAGCGGAAACCCGCCGGACAACCGCTTTCCCGATATCGGCGGCTACGGCAACCACGAGTACGGCAATCGCGTCGGGATCTTCCGCATCCTCGCCGCGTTGGACAAGTACGGCATCAAGCCCACCTTGGCGCTCGACAAGGCCGTCGCCGACCACTACCCGTTCCTGATCAAGGAGGGCCAGAAGCGCGACGCCGAGTTCATCGCGCACGGTCTCTCGCGCCGGCGCATCATCCACATCGGCATGTCCGAAGATGAGGAGCGGCAGTATATCCGCACCTCGATCGAGGCGGTCGAGAAGGCCACGGGCAAGCGCCTGATCGGTTGGTCCGGCCCCGACTTCCAGGAGACGCCGAACACTCCCAACCTTCTCGCCGCAGAGGGCATTCGCTACGTCTGCGACTGGGGCAACGACGAGCAGCCCTATAAGATGACGCCGAAGACCGGGGAGCTCTACTCGCTCGGAGTGCCATGCATACCTCGACGACAACTACATCCACCTCCACGGCCGCCGGACCATCAACGAGGTCAGCCAGCTGTGGCGCGAGTGGTTCGATGGTCTCTATGCCGATGGTGCCACCACCGGCCGCCTGATGGTGCTCCATCTGCATCCGTGGATCATGGGTCAGCCGTGGCGCATCCGGCATCTCGACGAAGTGCTCGGCCACATCACCGCCTATCAGGGCGTCTGGAAGGCGACCGGCAGCGAGATCATCGACTGGTTCAAGGCGCAATCGAACTAGTCGTCTCTAGGTTTTTACGGACGAATTCGCACCCCTCGCAGGCGGACGGAGAAGACAATATGGCTCTCGCACCCGGCCGATTCGACTATGCACCCATCACGGAACGACCCATCATCAAGTGGCCTGGCAATACGCGCCTGGCGTTCTGGTCGCGCCGAATATGGAGTTCTTCGAGTACCTGCCGGAGAACCGGCCGACCCGGCCGGACATTCCGCTCTACTCGCGCATGGACTATGGCAATCGCGTCGGCTTCTGGCGCATGCTCGACGTGCTGAACAAGAACAATGTTCGCGCGTGCTGCTGTCTTAATCTTGAGCTTCTCGATCATTTTCCGGAAATAAAAGACGCGATGGTCGCCAGCAACTGGGACTACATGGCCCACGGTCTCTACAACAGCCGACCGATCTACGACTACACCGAAGAGCAGGAACGGGTGTACTGGCAGGACTTCATCACGCACTTAAAGGAGATGACCGGCAAACGTCTGAAAGGACGGCTCGGCGGCGGCGCCGACTACACTGTCAGGACAGACGACCTGATGGCTGAGGCTGGCTGCCTCTATCACACTTCATGGATCATCGATGATCAACCCTGGCCGATCAACGTACGGGGCGGGCAGAAATTCATCTACGTTCCCTATACCGGCCAGACCAATGATGCGGGCATGTTAGCCTGGAATCGTGAGGCGGATTACTTCCTGCAAATGATCAAGGACCAGTTCGACACGCTCTATCGAGAAGGTGCGGAAAACGGGCGCGTGATGTGTCTTTCGCTTCATCCGCACAATATCGGGCGTCCGAATGCGGCGAAGCATCTCGACCAGGCTCTGCGGTACATTCTCGGCCACGACGGCGTCTGGAGCACCACCGCCGACGACATTGCTGAGTATTACATCGCCCACTGCTACGACCAGGTGTCGTCCTGGATCGCTGAACGCAAAGCGCAGGCGTAAGCGAAGAGCGAGCGCCGATCTTGATCCTAGCGGGGATAACCAGCGAATAATTCTGGCAGTTTGTTTCGTCGCCCCCCGCGAAAGAGATTGTGAAGGAATTGGCGTAGGTGGTGAGGAGGGGCGGGTACCAAACGTAGAAGCTACCCCTGGCCTGCAAATTCAGGCGGAAGGGAATGTTCAACTCAAATCACGGTTCCAGACCCCGCTTAGCCGCGAGCCCCGCTGCCAGCGAGGCGTGAATCACATCCAGCGCCGTCGCCATGCCCCTATCGCGTGTGTGCCTCGCAGAATCCAGCATTGCGGCCCTGTTGGTACCGGTGTTCACTCGCCGCCAGATCCAGGATCGGAGGACGAAGGATGCTCCAGCTTCGCCAGATGGGGCCACAGATTGGCGTTGAGATCACCGGCGTCGATGTCAAGACGATGGCCAAGGCGACCTGGAGCAAGATCTACCAGGCCTGGCTCGACCACAATGTAATGGTCGTGCGCGACCAGGACCTGACAATCCCGGACTTCATCGCGTACAGCGAGCGCTTTGGCCCGGTGACGCCGCACCCATCGAAATCGACGCGGCACCCCGACCATCCCAAGATCACGATGCTCGGGATCAACAAGTTCGATGCCGAAGGCAAGTTGCGCGACGAGATCTACCGGCGCGACGCCGAGGGCTGGCACACCGACGGCGCCTATAATCAGGCGCCGTTCAAGGCGACGCAGCTTTACGCCCTGGCAGTGCCGAGCCGCGCCGGCAACACGCTGTTTGCCAATGCCTATGCCGCTTTTGACGCGCTGCCGCAGCGGCTGAAGCAACGTCTCGAAGGCGTGGTCGGTGCCTTTGCCTATGCCGGGCGCCGCGGCAAGGCCAGATTGCTCAACCCCGAGGACCAGGATTGGCAGCCGGTGTTTCACCCGATCATCCGCGTCCATCCGGAGACCGGCCGCAGGGCGCTTTATTTCGATCCTGGCAAAATCTGCTCCTTCGTCGGCATCGATGACGCAGAAGGCGACGCGCTGATCGCCGAATTGAAAGAGCGCATGATCGTGCCCGACGGCGAGTACCACCACGTCTGGCGCAAGGGCGACGTCGTGATCTGGGACAATCGCTGCTTGTACCACAAGGCCGCCGGCGACTACCCGCCGGAAGAGGACCGCATCCATTGGCGCGTCTCGATCAATGACTACGGGATCGAGGCTCTCGCGGCCGCAGAGTAAGGCGATGAGCCTCACCGTCAGGCCTTGACGTCGCTGAGCTACGTCCACGGGGCAAGCGACACACCCTTTATCGGTGACACGATCGGTGTGCATTTCGACCGAGTGGTCGAGCGCTTTGCCGACCGCGATGCCCTAATCGTCAGGCACCAGCAGGTCCGCTGGACCTACCGTGAGCTGCAGGAACGGGTCGACGCCTTCGCCGCCGGCCTCTTGGCGCTCGGGCTCGAGCGCGGCGATCGCATCGGCGTATGGTCGCCGAACAATGCCGAACGGGAGATCACCCAATTTGCCACCGCGAAGCCCGGGCTCATTCTCGTCAACATCAACCCCCGCCTATCGCCTGGCCGAGCTCGAGTACGCTCTCAATAAGGCCGGCTGCGTTGCCATGGTCACCGCGACGCAGTTCAAAACCAGTGACTACAGCGGGATGTTGCGCGAACTCGCCCCTGAGCTCGGCTGTACGGCGCCGGGTAATCTGTACGCCTCAGGGCTCCCCGAACTGCGGCTGATCATCACGATCGGCACCGATCACGCCCACGGCACGGTGCGGTTCGGTGACGTTTCCGGTCTCGCCGGGAATACCGAGCGACATCGCCTTGCCGCACTCGCCGGAGATCTGGAATTTGACGACCCGATAAACATTCAGTTCACCATCGGCACCACCGGCTTTCCCAAAGGCGCCACGCTCAGCCACCACAATATCCTGAACAACGGTTTGTTTATCGCCGGGGCGATGAAGCTGACCGAGCACGACCGGGTATGTATTCCGGTACCGCTTTATCATTGCTTCGGCATGGTGATCGGCAATCTCGGCTGCCTGACCCATGGGGCGGCAATGATCTATCCGAGCGAAGGCTTTGATCCTCTCGCCACGCTCGAAGCGATTGCAGCAGAACGGTGCACGGCCGTCTATGGCGTGCCGACGATGTTCATCGCCGAGATGGACCACCCCGATTTTCGCGACATTCGATCTGACGTCTCTGCGCACGGGATGATGGCCGCCAGCCCCTGCCCGATCGAGGTCATGAAGCGAGCCTTCACCTCGATGCACCTCTCCGAGATCGTCATCGGCTACGGCATGACAGAGACGAGCCCGGCCAGCTTTGCATCGGCGACCGATGACTCCTTGAAGCGGCGGGTATCGACCGTCGGGCGGGTTTTGCCGCACGCCGAGGCAAAGGTCATCGACACCGAGGGCAGGACCATGCCGTGCGGCACGGCTGGCGAATTGCTGACGCGCGGCTACTTGGTCATGCTCGGCTACTGGAACGACGAGGAAAGGACTCGTGAAGCGATCGATATGGCCGGCAGGATGCATACCGGCGATCTCGCGACTATCGATGTCGAGGGCTATTGCAATATCGTCGGGCGGATCATGGACATGGTGATCCGCGGCGGGGATAACGTCTATCCGCGCGAGATCGAGGAGTTTCTCTACCGTCACCCGAAGATCCAGGATGTGCAAGTCATCGGCATTCCCGACGCGCGCTACGGCGAAGAGCTCTGCGCCTGGGTGCGGCTGCGCGATGGCGAGATCGCGACGGCCGAAGAGATTCGCGCCTTCTGACAGGGCCAGATCGCGCATTACAAGGTGCCGCGCTATGTCAAATTCGTCGACGGCTTTCCGATGACGGTTACCGGCAAGATCCAGAAATTTCTGATGCGTCAGCAGATGATCGACGAGCTCGGCCTCAGCTTGCAGAAGACCGCCTGATGACCAGCATCGCCTCGGTCGCGACCCACATGCTCTCGATACCGCGGCCGCAACCGGTTTGGACCGCGCACGAGGAGAGCAAGGCCTGGAACGTCATCCTGACCGAGGTGCGCACCGATAACGGTCTCGTCGGCTATGGCGAGATTCACGGTGCGCCAATGCCGCGGATTTGCGAGTGGGTGAGCCGATTTGGCGAAATCATCCGCGGCATGGACGCGTTGGCTCATGCTGCGGTGTGGGAGAAGCTGTTCGCGTTGACCTCGCCGCGGCCGGGCGGCATCGAAGGCAAAGACGGCCTGCCGTCGCCCGTCCCGCGCGCCGCCCGCGCCCAGGTAATGGCGGCGATCGCCGGAATCGACATCGCCTTGTGGGACATCAAGGGCAAAGCCGCCGGCTTGCCGGTATACCGGCTGCTCGGCGGCGAGAACCGGCCGATCTTCACCTATGCCACCGGCGGATACTACCGGCCGGATGCGGCCAACGCCGATTACGGCGAGGAGCTGGCGCGGTTTCTCGAGCTCGGCTACCGGGCGGTGAAGCTCAAGACCGGCGCCGGCACCGTGACCGAAGAAGCAGAGCGGATCGATGCGGTGCGCCGAGCGATCGGCGATGAGCCCTTGCTGATGCTCGACATGAATGCGGCCTATGACCTGCCGGACTGCATCGAATTTGCCCGCGCCGTCGAGCCGCACCGGATCTTCTGGCTCGAAGAGCCGCTGCATTGGTATCTGCAGCCGGCCGATTTCGCGCGCCTTGCCGCGGCGACGCCGATCCCGCTGGCGCATGGCGAGCGCGAGCTGACCCGCTTCACCGTGCGCGATTTCATCGTCGAGGGCGGCATCCGTTACGTGCAGTTCGACCCGCGCCGCCGGCTTCACCGAGGCTTTGCGCATCGCCCAGCTCGCCGAGCAGCACGGGGTAATGCTCGCCCCGCACACCGCCCCCGAGCTGCACGGCCATCTCGTGCTTGCCGCGCCGCGTTGCGTCTTCGGTGTCGAGTCACACGGTGGGCCCGAGACCGACCCGTTGGCTTATGGCCTCTTCCGCGAGCACCCGGAACTGCGCGACGGTCACCTGCACTTCGGGAATAGACCCGGCTTCGGCCTCGAAGTCGACTGGGCCTTTGTCAACCGGTACCGGCTCCGGATAGATCCGATGTGAGCTCGAGCGTCTGACAGCAGACGTTGTGATTTAAACAACAAGATCGCTCCTCCTGCATCATATGACTGAAATGCTAAAGCTGGATCTCCCGTTTTCTCGCTGGCTCGAGACTGGGCGAACCGCCTGTTTCCAAAGGCTATTGGTTGGAGATGGTCGCGGCCGTCCCGTCGAATTTGGTTAACTGGACAGTGAACGGCTCATTGTACGTCTTTGCCCTATCCCTGAGGAAGCTAAGCGCCACTGCCTCGCCTAGCAGCAAGGAGGTGTCGCTGTCGCTGCGCCAGTGGATGCCGGCGTGGATTCCATGACCGAACGTGACGTTGTGGCCGAGCTTATTTAGTTCACCATTGACCGTGAGCTTATCCGAACCAGTGTAGGGAACGAGCGACAGGCCATCGCTCGTAGGCACCACCGGGTCCGGGATCACGAAATTGCCGTCGAAGAAGAACTTCAACACCGTGATGCAGGCGCCGCCAACCGTGCCGTGCCCTGTCGGGTAGGCCGGGTGCGTTGGCGAACCTTCGGGAAAGGCCTGCGAAAGCAGCCAAGTCCCATACTTTTTGAAGCTCTGCTTGAGTCCGTGCGAGTTCAGGATGACGTTGCTCAGTTTGACATCGGTTTTATCCCCCCGCCCGGTCTTGATCAAATGGACGAGGCCGCCTATGGCCTCCGGCCGAGGACGGAGGTGCACAAACCACTTTTGATACCACACCGCATTCAGGGCCTTGGTAGCCACTTCCCCGAGCGTCGCCGCGAAATCAGGGCCGCCGAACGTGCCGAAGCCGTTCTCCGTCTTCGAATTGTTATAGGGATTGCCGGGATTCAATGGCGCATTAATGCCCGCGAGCACTAGGAAAGCCGTGAAGTACGCCTGATAGAGCACGTCCACGTGGGTAAAGGCCGCTAGATCTCGGCCATTACGCCGGTAGCGGAGCTGTGGATCAATCTGGTTTCGTAGACCGGTATCTCTGCCGTCCTGGATATTCAGCCATTCGGTGAAGTCGGTCCCATAGTCGATGTCCGGCGGATAGGTGACTTGCTGCTGGCCGATGGGTTGCGAGCCGAAGAAGGTGGGTTGAAGGAAGAACTGGGAGATGTACGGCCCGAGCGTTGCGCCTGCGAAGCCGCCCCGGAAGAGCAGATTCGGCGTGACTTGGCCGCTGCTGCTGCGCGGACCCAGGTAGGTAGGCTGAGACCCGAGTTCCGCAGCTGCCTGAGCGACCATGGAGTTTGAAGGATATTCCGTGAACGCAACATCGCGCAGCAAGGATGCCCAGTAGTGTTCGAGAAGTTCGGTGGCATTCTGGTCACTGGCGACGGCGGGCGCTGGCGGCACCTGCGGCTGGCCGAACTGCGCGTTATCGAGTGCTTCCAAGCAGAAGGCTAACCCTCCTTGCGGGCCGTTGAGCGTTCGCGCACCGCCCATGATAATCGCCTCAAAATCGGAGAACTCGCCGCTGTTCAATGCCGTCTTGAAGGTTTGGTACGCGTTCAAGTCCACCCGCCCGAAGCTGTCGTGCGGAAGACCCTTGGTATACGTGCCACCTTTGTCGGCATATCGCGCCTCGTCGCCGTTGTTGAGGTTCGTTGCTGCTGGAACGCTGGCGTCCTCCATGGCCTCCACGACTCGGAGTTCGAATGCTTCCATCACGCGGCGGTTGTTCACACCGGCAAGAGGTGTTGCACCGCCCGGGCCGTTTGAGCTACCGCCAATAGCCTGGGCGGCGGACACGGACGGGCTTGCGAGCGCTCCTGCCGCAAAGGTCGCCGCCGCACCCACTTGACCCAGAAACTTCCGTCGATTCGGACCTCTTGGCCTTTCGCCGACGGAGGGACTATCCGTTTCAAGGACGCCACTGCTGCTGTCTCTCGTCTCGATCATGAAGCTTTAACCGACATTTGCCAGATACCTGCAGGTTGAGTGTTTGAATCTTAATCGGAAAGGTTGTAATGCATCGTACAAAGTTGTGTATTGGTCAAGCTAATCTCGTAATGAGCAGCTGCGCGGAGGCGATGTAGACCCACGCTTTGGCGCTCGCGATCGACGCCTCGAAATCCTTTGCCAGGCGGCGGTTTCGATTGAGCCAAGCCAGGGTTCGTTCGACGACCCAGCGGCGCGGCAGCAGTTGAAAGCCGGCAGCGTCAGCGGCGCGTTTGACGATCTCGATGGTCCACTTGCCGAATTTGGCGACTGCCTCACCCAGGTTGGGGCCGTTGTAGACACTGTCGGCGAAATGATGGCGTAGCCAGGGAAACCACTGGTGGACGGCCTCAATGACCAGCACGGCACCATCGCGATCTTGGACATCGGCGGGGTGCACCTCGGCACCGACCAGCAGACCGCAAGTATCGGTCACAATGTGGCGCTTACGCCCCCAGCCTTCGCTGGGGCAGGCTCTTTGACCTTCTTGGCCGCATCCCCCGGGTCGCGGCTTTGCCGCGCCCGAGGACAGGCTCCACCTCGCGGCCCACCGCTCCCGGTGGTCTTGGCTGATTGACTGTCGATGACCCCCGCCGACGGGCTCGGTTCCGCGGCCGGCCGCTTCGCGCGCCTGCAGCAGCAACTCAAAATTAATCTTCTCAAACATGCCGTCGTCTCGCCAATCGTAGAAATAACCTTGCACGGTGGTAAACGGAGGAAAGTCCTTCGGCACCATCCGCCACTGACAGCCAGTTCGCGCGATGTACAAGATCGCATCCAGCACAGCTCGCAGCTCGGTCTCGCGCGGTCGGCCCAAACGCTTAGGGTTTGTCACGAAATAAGCGCGTGATTTGGCGGATGAGTGTTTGGTGAGATGGTGTAGTTCCACTCGCCGTGGAACTCGGCGC
>Ga0306921_10006384_pt1 | contig 12289 bp, 11 predicted proteins | sample sta12Cox44000080_FD_203760 | JGI IMG/M metagenome (GOLD analysis project Ga0306921, IMG submission 203760) | Lab enrichment of tropical soil microbial communities from Luquillo Experimental Forest, Puerto Rico - statoxic.12C.oxic.44.000.080 (v2)... | ecosystem: Environmental > Terrestrial >... | reverse complement strand
GCGAGAAAACGTTTCAAGAGCAAACGTTTTCTGTTCAGGCGGCGCTTTCGCGATCGTCCTTACCACCCGCGAGCACCGTCAGCACCTTTTGCTGCCGCGCGCTCGCCCCTGCTCCCGCCTTGGCGTAGCTCTGGAGCGTCGTCGTCGCCGACTCGTGCCCGAGGGCTGCCGCCACCGTGTGAGCGCTGAGCCCCGTCTCCACAGCGAGCGTGCCGTGCAGGCCGCGCATGCCGTGCGCCGTGACTCGAGGTACCCCCGCCGCCTTGCAGATACGCGCCACCCATTTCCTCGGCCAGTTCCGATCGTGGTACCCGAAGAGCAGCTCGTTCGACTTCTTCCCCTCTGCGAGCCCGACCAGGTGCTGTCCAAGCATCTCCGGCACCTGGAGCGTTCGCTTCCCCGCCTCCGTCTTCGAGTCCGGGATCCAGAGCAGCTTCCCCCCGTCGTCCAGATCGCGAACGACCCGACTCACCACCTCACCCGCCCGCAGACCCATCACCAGCGTCACGAGCGCGGCCACCGCCCCTGCTTCTCCTTCGTCAGCGAACGCGAGCGCCTTTGCTTGCCACCTGCGCGCCTCGTCGATGCGCAGCTGCGGCTTGCCGTGGCGTCGCTTGCCGGTCCCCTGTACGCCTTCGAGCGGGTTCGCCCGAAGGTAGCCCTTGCCGGCGCACCACTTCAGGAACGTCCTCGCCTCCGCGAGAATGTTCCGATGTGAGTCCACCGCCAGGGGCTTGCCGTACTTCGTCTCGCGAAACCGCAGGGCTTGGTAATAGCTCGCGCACTTGGTCGGCGTGAGCGCAGGCAGGGAGAGTTCCTCGTGGGGGAAGAAGATCCCCAAGCGCCACAGCGTCGCCGTGTAGGAGCGCTCCTTGTTCTGCTTCTCGTCTCGCAAGTACATCTCGTACTCGTCCCTCGCTTCCGCGATCGTCTTCTCGTCGGCTCGCCTGATCTCCCGGTTCAGCGATCGGATGACCTGGATGGCTTCCCCTTCCGTTTCGAAATTCCGAGCAGTTCTGCTGCCTGATCCCTCGACCACGACGATTCGCCATCTGGTTCCACTGATTCGGTACGGACCGAGTACTCTTCGGCCCCTTGCTCTCTGCGCCATGTCCTCATCTCCCTTCCTCGGCGCCGAGAAACGTCAGCGGGAGGAATGCTAGCACCGGCTGGAAGAACCGCCGCGAGCTCATCTGCGAGAAACGCCGCGATCCCCTGGGCGACGCGGCGCAACTGCCCGGACGCGGTGAGCCCGCGAACGGCGTAGGGGGCTGTGGCTGTGACGGCTTTCACGGGAGCCGGTGGCCCGAGGGTCTCCGCGTCGGGCTCGCTGACGTGATAGCCGAGCCGTGTTTGCTCCCCGGTTTCTTCATCCGGGGAGTGCACGATCGCCTCTCATCACGGGTTCACGCGCGGTTCGCGCGGCGCCGGTGGCGGTAGGGAAGGAGGATTGGTGGAGGCCGCTCGGGGAGCGGGCGGTGGCGCCGCCGTCGGCGCGGTCATGGCCGGCGTGCGCTTCTGCTCCTGCCACATCGGATCCCGCCGGAAAAGCTGATGTAGAGCGAAGTCCACTGTTTTGAATCGCGCCTCGCTCGCCGTCATGCCCGAATGTTGTTCGACCCACCGGGTGTAAGCCGCGAGCTCACTGGCAGCGCGCTCGCTGATTTCCAGCGTCACCTTCGTTCGGCCCCGGTCGTCTCCGAGCACGATGGGCCCCGTGCGCGGCGGTGCCTTGGGCCGTCCGACTTTCCTCTTGTCTGTGTCCATGGGTTCTCCTTGGTGGGTGGGTGGGTGGTTTGATCAGGAAGCGATCCCGCGATCGATTTGAACCGAGAGTTTCCCGTTGCGATCGCGAGTGAGGTGCACGGTCCGGCCCTCCAGTGATTGGGTAGCGGGGAGTTTTCGAATGAGCGCGAACTGTCCTGCTCGCTGGTCGACTACCCGCAGGTACTCACGTCCCGACGGTCCATGCCCACAGGCCGGGTGGCGCAGTCCCCGGCGCGAAGGCTGTCCCGATGTTGGGTAGTAGCCGGGTAGTAAAATTCTTCGAAATGCCTGTGGACAACTGGGACGGCTGGACTCGGTCCCCTCCCGTGTTTCCAATCTTCTCGCTTACTTGTGAAGCCTTCCTACCAGCTGCGATGCCGTCGTCGCCAATTCGGGAACGGTTGACAAGGAATTCGAATACCTGCGAATTCCTTCTCATCACCGTCTTTTCGGTTTCTTACTACCCGACCGGACTGGCAGGCTGCTGAAGAACGCCGACTCGCGATCGTGCGACGAGCGTTCGTGGGAGCATCGCTACTGCTAAGCGTTGAGAAAGAGCTCGAGGTGGTCGAGCAAGCGCTTCAGCTCCAGCGCCTCGTCCAACAGCTGTAGCCGCTCCATCTTCCACTCCGGAGGGGTGGTGCGAGGGAATGCGACGTCATTCTGGCCGCCGACCCTCTCAGTTGGCTGGAGTCGCTCCCTCACGATCCTGAGTGCCAATACGACCCTCCGCCGAACCTCGGCAACTCCTGCGGTAGCGTCGTGAACTTCCGAGAGCCTTGTGGCCACCTCGAACTGGTCGCGAAGGACCACTGATGCTCGACCCGCCATCTATCGCTTCCGAGCAGGAAGGCTACCGCATCCATCTCGAACGGCAGGTGCGTTCGACGCGGTCCAGAGATTCGACGAGCGCGACTCGTCCTCGGGTCGGTGCCGGCCCTGGCCGTTTCGGCACGCGGCTGCCGGAACAGCATGCACTTTCCGCGCGGAGCGTGATTGATGGCGCCTCACGACGTCGTCTGAACGCGGATATGCGGCGTCGCCGCGCGACACTCGTCGTAGTCGATGACATCAGCTCGGACAGGTCGACGACCAAACCATGATCGACGCTTCGCAGCCCCGCCACGCACTGCGCTGCATTTCACCGAGCTCACCGGACTGGGCTCTGCCTCGTCGCTCGTGGCGTGCATCTTGCTTGCGGTGCCGGCGTGCCGACGGATGTAGCCAAAGCAATAGTCTCAGCGTCCGGGCGATTGAAAACCGACTTCGAGCTCGTCGCCCGATTGTCGGGCCTCTTGACGGATCTCAGCCGGTTACGCGCGGACTCTGCATCCTCGGAAGCAGACCTTCGTGCTCGACGCTCGGCCGTTGTACGTGCGCGCGCGAGTCTCCGCGCTGACTCACTCGCGTCCGAGGCCGTTCGGAACAACGGCGAGACGGATCGCGTCACGGCCGACATCCTCGATGCGGCCGTCGACGGAGCGAAGCGCGCGGTCGAGTCGGCGACCCACCGGGCGAAGCAAGGGGCGGACTCACTCAGCCCCGCGCTGCTTCGCCTCGGCGAAGAGATTGCCCTGCTCGAGAACGAAGCCGAAGGGCTCCACGGCAGGCTTTCGCCCGCGGCGGCCCGTGCCGTCGACGTGCTCTGGCGGAGAAAGGTGCTGCCGCTCGTCGCTTCAGTAGAAGACCGGGCCTGCGGCGCGTGTCACCTCTGCCTGCCCACCGCCTTGGCGAGCGCCGTGGCGTTGAGCCAAGCGATTCACCGATGCCCCCACTGCAAGCGGATTCTCGTCACGGCGGCCCCGGGCCCGCTGGCGAGTGTGAGTTGAACGGCGCATCGGTCCGAAAGCCGATGTCCGCGTCACCGCTGCGAGGCGAACGAGCGACGACCTCGCCCAACATCCTTTCGTCGGACTTGGAGTTCGACCGCGTATACGAAAAAGAGATCCGGAAGCTGTCGATGCAGCATTGGACCCCCGTTGGTATAGCTGCTCGGGCCGCCGCGCTGCTGACCGAGGCGGGAGCGACGAGGATCCTCGACGTCGGATCCGGCGTGGGCAAGTTCTGCATCGTCGGTGCGCTCACCACCGAGGCCGAGTTCGTCGGCGTGGAGCGCCGCCCTCACCTCGTGGAAATCGCCCGGCGGACCGCCGCCGGGTTCGGTGCGACCCGAGCGACGTTCGTAGAGGGAAACGCCGACGGGTTTTCGTTCGAGGGGTTCGACGGCATTTACCTCTACAACCCCTTCTATGAGCAGATCAGCCAGTTCCTCGTCCAGATTGACGACTCGATAGAGCGGTCCGTCCTCACCTTCAGGCACTTCGTCCGCTCGACGACCTCCAAACTCGCCGCCCTCGCAGCCCCGGTTGCCGTCATGACCTACAACGGGTTTGGCGGAGACTTGTCTCCTGAATACTCTGTGATCGTTAGCGAGCCCGCCGGAAGCGACTGGCTCGAGCTCTGGATCAAGCGCTGACCGTCCGGCCGGTCGGTCAGCGCGGGTCCGGAAAAAGCCAGCGGCGGTTGTCACTCACTCTTGGCGCGGGACTTGCCTCACCTGGTGGAGATGGTGCGCAACGGCCGAGAGGAGCCCCGACGTCGGAACGGAACCCGAACACCCGTTACGGTCATTCGGGGAGATGGAGTCGGACCCGAGGTCATCGACGCGGCGATGGCAGTGGTCGACGCCTGCGGCGTCGGTGTCGCCTGGGACCCTGCAGAGGCGGGAGCAAGCGCCAACATCAGGATGGGCGACGCGCTCCCGGACGACACCATCCACTCGATCCGACGGAACAGAATCTGTCTAAAAGGTCCTCTTGAGGCCCCGGCCACTTCCGGCCTGCGAAGCCTGAGCGCTCGCCTCAAGGAGGAGCTCGACCTTTACGCGAACATCCGTCCGATTCGCTCCTACGCGGGGCAGCCGCCACCCTTCCGTGACGTCGACTTGGCCATCATTTGTGAAAATGCCTTGGGCGTGTACGCCGGCACCGAGCGCTACCTCGATCACGACGGCGACGTAGCCGAGTCGGCATCGACGACGACGCTTGCCGCTTGCCAGCGGATTGTCCGGTACGCTTTCGACTATGCGACGCGTAACCGTCGCCCGAGCGTGACGCTGGTGCACAACGCGAACATGCTCAAGCTAAGCTCCGGGATCTTCGTCCAGGCGGGCCGCGACATGGCCAAGCACTACGGCAAGATCAAGTTCGAGGAGATGATCATCACCGACATGGCCATGCAGCTCGTGATGGACCCGTCTCGGTTCAGCGTGGTCGTCACGTCCGAAGCGCTCGGAGACAGCCTTTCCGCGGTCGCAACCGGTCTTGTCGGGGGGCGCGACGCGACCGCAGCGATGAACGTGGGAACGCACGCGGCGGTGTTCGAGCCCGTCCACGGAATCGCCATGGAAATCGCCGGAAATGGGATCGCGAATCCCACGTCGGCCGTGCTGGCAGGCGCCCTGCTCCTTCGCCATATCGGAGAGACCGAAGCGGCGGATCGGATCGAGGCCGCCATTCGCTTCGTCATCGCGGACCCGAAGCATGTGACAGCCCACTCGGGTGGGCACATGTCCACCGCCGAGTTCGCGGATGCGGTGGCAGGCGTCGTCCGCGGCCTCGAGTCCGGCGCCGTTTCGCTTCGCTAGATGGTCCCGACCGCGAGAAACGGAACCGGCGGCGACCGCGCGGAAACAGCACGGCGTGCCGATCCTGCATGCGCAATCGGCAGGCCCGGCGCCCTTCGCAGGCTCGTCGCAGTCGTGGTCGCTGGGCTCGGAGCCCGACCAGCGGCAGCTTTCTTGCTAAACGGATGAGGCGATGGCGGCGATTCTCCCCAAGACGTCCGACGGGTCGCAGTCGGCCAGGAGCCAGCCGGCCCGCGAAAGAGTTTTTACGAGCGTCGAGAAGCGAACCCTCCAGGGGCTCTGCCTCGCCAGAACGCGCTTCGATCACGTAGACTGGAGCGGGGCTGAACTCGGTCGAGCCGTGTTTGATCAGGTGTCTCTCGTCGGTTGCGATTTCCGTGGCGCTCGCCTGACCGACGTGACCTTTCGCTGCTGCGATCTTCGGGATGCAATCTTCGATCGAGCCACGGTTCTCCTCGGTACTCGGTTCGACGGGAGCAGCCTGCTTGGCGCCAGGGGGCTCAGCCGCTGCGCTCGAGCGCTCGTGCGGCGGACAGGGGGGCTCCTCCTGGCCTGCGAGCTCGCCTGAAGGCCGGTTTTTCGTTGTCGGGTCCTGCCGATTCGGCATACTTGCGCCGAGACCATGCCGAAATCGCGCTCACCGGGCTTTGGACGTCCGTGCTTGATGGTCGGGCGCAGCGCCGACGGCCCGGTCGCTAAGATTCTCCTCGAGGCCGGCTTCGAGGTCGATGCCGTCGCGACCGAGGAAGAGGCGTGGGCAGCCCTCGATCGCAAAGCGTGGACGCTCGTTTTCGTGGCTCAGGCCCTCGGGAAGGCGCAGCTCCAGTCCCTCATCGTCCACGTCGCGCAAAAGCGCTCGGATCTCCCCATCGTCGTGCTCGGGACGGCGGCCACGCTCCAGGAAGCGGTCGACGCCATGCAGCTCGGCGCCGCAGACTTCATCGCTCCGCCCTTCGCAAGCGAGCTGATCCTCTCCCGGCTCAAACGGCTGATCGCGGAGACGTCCAGCGCTGATGCTCACCCGACCGCGGGTCCGACGCTCGAGCCTCTCGGGCTGACAGGGAGGTCGGCGGCGATGGCCAAGGTGTACGCCGCGATTGCACGTATCGGGCGCTACAAGACGAGCGTTCTCGTACTCGGCGAGAGCGGCTCTGGCAAGGAGCTCATCGCGCGAGCGCTGCATGCGACCGGGCCGAGGAAGAACCACCTCTTCGTCCCCCTCAACTGCGCGACGCTGGGGCGAGAAATCCTCGAGAACGAGCTGTTCGGACACGAGCGCGGTGCCTTCACTGGGGCGAACGATCGGAAGAAGGGCCTGTTCGAGCTCGCCGACGGCGGCACGCTGTTCCTCGACGAGATCGGTGAGCTCGATCCCTCCACTCAAGCCAAGCTCCTGCGCGTCATCGAGCGGAACGAGTTTCGGAGGGTGGGCGGTACCGCGAAGATCAAAGTCGATCTCAGCCTGATCGCGGCGACCAACCGGAATCTGGAGGAGGCTATCGCCGCCAAGCGATTCCGCGAGGATCTCTACTACAGGCTCAAGGTCGTCACGATCCGGGTCCCGTCGCTCAGGGAACGGCGCGAGGACATCCCCGCGCTGATCCACGCCTTCATCGAGGACTTCAACCGGCGAAACGACGGCAAGATCAAAGGGATCTCCTCGGAGGCACTGCGGCGGTTGGCCGAGCACCCCTGGCCAGGGAATGTTCGCGAGCTGAAGAACGCGGTCGAGAGCGCCGCGATCATGGCGACCGGGGAAACGATCGGGATGGGAGACTTCGAGACGGTCCAGTTGGGCGAGTTAGGGCCTCGGGCCCTAGCCTCTGTCTACGGAGCAACAGGGCTGGACGCGATTGCCATCCCCGCACGATCGACCCTGGCGGAGGCCGAGCGCATGCTCATCGCCGAGCACCTCGCCCGAGCAAAGACGAAGACCGAGGCGGCCCGGACGCTCGGCATCGGCCTGCGAACCCTGTACACGAAGATTCAAGGGCTCCGCATTCCCGACGCGGAGCCCAAGGCGGCCTCGGCGCGGGGCTGACTGTCGTTTTCGGCGTCAGCCCGCTCCACACTGCCCACGGTCGGCCGAGGTCTTAGCGCCTGGCACGGCACGTGCCTACTCCTGCGGGGACCGCAGGGGCGCGCTTGACCATGAATCGACTCAAGTCGGGGGACAAGACCGAGGCGACTGGGCAGCCGCCTTCGCTCCTTGTTCTCGCGCAGCCTTCCGCGGAGACGGACGATCTTCTCGAGACACTCGTGAGACGTTCGGATCTCGTTCTCTTGCGGGTGGCCAACCTGAGCGCCGCGGAGATAGCGTTACGCGACGTTGCCGTGAGCTTGGTTTTGGTCTGTGCCGAGACCGAGGCCGAATCGGTCACGGCAGTCCTCGAGAGGACCGAGCAGCTCCGTCCCGGTACGCCGGTGCTCGCGCTCCGCCCGCGGGGCGGGGAACCGTTGGCCGTCTGGAAGGGACGAACCATCGGGATTCTGCAGTCTCCGATCCTGCCGGACGTGCTCAGCCGGACCGTGGACGTCGCGCTCGGGCTCGGGAAGCTTCCGCGAGCGACGCTCAGGCGCAAATAGAGCTGCCTGGGAGGCGCCGACTACTGGCACGAAACATGCCTTTGTCACGGCCGGACGATTCCGCATGAAGCTCAGCGTTCGCCAAGTGGCCCGGCTGCTCTCGGTCTCCGAGAGCGAGGTGTATCGGTGGGTGGATGCCGGCGAGATCCCTTGCGTGGTGGTCAAGAACCAGCCCCTCTTCGGTCGAGCGGAGCTGCTGGAATGGGCGACTGCGCGGCGCCTGCCGGTGTCCTTGGAGCTATTCGAAAATGCCGACGAGGGAGGGACCCACCTTCGGCTCTCCGAGGCTCTCGAGCGGGGTGGTGTTCATCAGGATGTCCCCGGGGGCGAGCGTGGCGCGGTGTTGCGCGCGATCGTCGAGCGACTTCCACTCACGGAGGACGATGACCGGGACCTCCTGCTCCAGATCCTTCTCGCCCGAGAGTCTATGGGATCGAGCGGGATAGGCGACGGGATCGCGATCCCACACGTCCGCAGCCCTCTCGTATTCCCGGGGACGGCCGGCATCGTCACTCTGAGCTATCTGGCGTTGCCCGTGCCGTTCGACGCTTTCGACGGCAAGCCGGTGCACACGGTGTTCACGCTCATCAGCCCAACGATCCGCGCCCACCTGCAGTTGCTCGCGCGGCTGTCGGCCGTCCTCCTCGATTCGAGTTTCAAAGAAGCGCTGCTTCGTCGCGCGGGCCGCGAAGCGATCGTCGCCGAAGCACGCAGGGTCGAGGCGGCTCTCGCGCACCAACACGCTCCCGCCGCTTCGCCATTGCCGATCCAGGGATCCGACGCCGAATGACCCTCGTCACGGCGGCACTGGCGGTCCTCGTGGGGACCGGCGTTCTCGCGCTCGTCATCAGCCGCTGGCCGCGCGCGGCGGCTGGTGCAGCGGCGAGCGGGACTGTTCTCGCGGCGCTCCTCGGCCTTGCCCCGACGCTCGATGCTCTCCGGACGGGCGCGAGCGCCACCGCGATCGTCCCTTGGGCGTTGCCTACGGGCGCCGTCCAACTCGGCATCGACCCTTTGACGGCGTTCTTCCTTCTGCCGCTCCTCGTAATGGGAGCTCTATGCGGCGTGTACGGCTACTTCTACATGCAACCGTACTGGACCCGGCGATCCGCAGGCGCCCCTGCGTTCTTCTTCAACGTGATGCTGGCGTCGATGGTGCTCGTCCTCCTCGCGCGGGGCGCCGTGATCTTGCTGGTCGCCTGGGAAATGATGACCCTCACGTCGTACGTGCTCGTGGCGTTCGAGCACGGGGAAGCGGAGGTCCGGCGCGCAGGATGGGTCTACCTGATCGCTGGCCACGTCGGCGTCGCGTTCCTGATAGGCTTCTTCCTAGTCGCGGGGCGCCACGCCGGAGCCCTGGGCTTCGCCGAGCTCGAGGCCGCGCGGTCACAAGGGAGCCTGGGCGCGGCGGTGTTCCTTCTCGCGCTCGTCGGCTTCGGAGTCAAGGCGGGCATCGTTCCTCTTCATGTGTGGCTGCCGGAGGCGCATGCCGCGGCGCCGTCGCATGTCTCGGCTTTGATGTCCGGCGTCCTCATCAAGCTGGGCCTCTATGGCGTCCTTCGCGCGCTGACCTTCCTCACGCCGGCAGGATGGCCGGGGTCGCTTCTCCTGATCCTCGGGATCCTAGGTGGGCTCTTGGGGATATCGCTGGCGCTGTACCAGCGTGATCTCAAGCGCGCCCTAGCCTACTCGAGCATCGAGAACGTCGGCGTCATGCTGATCGGGTTCGGGCTTGGCATCTGGGCGGCACGGAATGGGCATTCGCGGATCGCGGCCCTCGGTTTCTGCGGCGGCCTCCTCCACCTCTGGAATCACGCCCTGATGAAGGGGCTCATGTTCCTCGGCGCCGGGAGCGTGCTTCATGGGGCGGGAAGCAAAGACCTCGAAGAACTCGGGGGTCTCCTTCGCCGGATGCCCACGACTGGATCAGCCATGATCGTCGGAGCGGTCGGGATCGCGGGCTTGCCGCCTATGAACGGTTTCGCGAGCGAATGGCTCGTGTACCTCGGACTCCTCGGCGCCGGAATCGCGATCGGTCCCGGGAGCGGCCTGACGTTCTTCTTCGCAACGGCCGCCTTGGCGACGATCGGGGTTCTCGCCACCTTGTGCTTCGTTCGCCTCATCGGGATCGCGCTACTCGGCCAGGCGCGGAGTGAACGGGCGTCCGGGGCGCACGAGTCGCCATTCGGCATGGTCCTGCCCCTGGTCCTGCTGACACTCGGATGCGTCGCGATGGCCCTTCTCGCCATAGTCCTCGCGCCGATCTTGGGCAGAGTCGCTTCGCAGGTTCTCGGCACTGCCGTCGACATCGCTCCGGTCGCCAGCGGTCTTTGGGGTGTCGCGAAGATCGCAGTCGTAATTTGGGTCAGCGTGCTGGCCGCCGCGGCGCTGCTCGCGCTGCGCCTCCGCCGTCACCGTGCCATCGACGAGACCTGGGGTTGCGGCTACGCCGCACCGACGCCCCGGATGCAGTACACGGGCCGGTCCTTTGCCGAGATCATGGCCGAGCATCTCGTGCCGCCGATGCTGAGAACGCGCGTGACGGGTAGAGCACCACGGGCCCTGTTCGCAGAGCCCTCGCGGCTCTCTTCGGACTCGACGGATCCCCTGACCCGTTCGGTCTACGAGCCCTTCTTGGACAAGTGGGCGAAGCGGTTCGCTCGACTGAGGTGGCTCCAGCAAGGGTCGCTGCACATCTATCTGCTCTACATTCTGGCGGCCGTCACCTCCGTGCTCGCGTGGACGTCACTGCGTCAGTGGTGGAGAAGCGGATGAACGAGTGGTTGGTCGTCGGAGGAATTGCGGTCGCGGCGTTGAGTGGCGTTCCAGGCCTATTCATCGCGCGCCAAAAGGCGACCGGCGAACGGATCGCCTTGGCACTGCTCGCGATCGCGACTCTGGCCGGCGCTTCGGGCGCCGCGCATGCTCTCGTCGCCTCGCCGCACGGCTCGGGGCTGGCATTCAGGTGGCCGGTGCCGGGTGGAGCCTTCCGGATCTACGTCGACACCCTCTCGGCGATGTTCCTGCTCCAGATCTTCGTCGTGTCGTTTCTCGGTGCGGTGTACGGGCTGGCTTACTGGAAGCAGTCGGAGCACCTCGACAACGGCCGGAAGCTGCGGCTTTTCTACGGGGTGTTGACGGCGGCGATGGCGCTGCTCGTGAGCGCCCGAAACGCGCTCCTCTTCCTGGCCGGGTGGGAGATCATGGCGCTCGCGGCGTTCCTCCTCATCACCACCGTCGATCAGGAAAAGGAGGTCCGGGAGGTCGGCTACATCTACCTCGTAGCGACGCGCATCGGGACACTCTGCTTGTTCGCGATGTTCGCTGCGCTCTTCGCGCTCCGTGGCGACTGGAACTTGGAGGGGCCGCTCGACGCCCACCATTCCCTCGCCGTGGCCGTCTTCCTGCTCGGCTTCGTCGGGTTCGGCCTCAAGGCCGGGGTGATGCCCCTTCACGTCTGGCTCCCTGGGGCTCACGCCAATGCGCCGAGCCACATCTCGGCCGTGATGTCGGGTGTCCTCATCAAGACCGGCATCTACGGGCTCGTGCGGATCACTTCGCTCTTCCCCTCGCCACCGATGTGGTGGGGCGGCATGGTGCTCGGGTTCGGCGTCGCTTCGGGCGTGCTGGGAGTAGCCTTCGCGATCGGTCAGCACGACATCAAGCGCTTGCTCGCCTACCACAGCGTCGAGAACATCGGCATCATCTGCATCGGGCTCGGGCTCGCTCTGCTCGGTCGCGCGCTGTGGCGCCCGGAGCTCGTCGTCCTCGGGCTGGGCGGCGCGCTCTTGCACGTCTGGAACCATGGGCTATTCAAGAGCCTGCTCTTTCTCGCGGCGGGTTCCGTCATCCACGCGACCGGTACGCGCGAGATCGATCTGCTCGGCGGTCTCCTCAAGCCGATGCCGAGGACCGGGCTCGCCTTCCTCGTCGGCGCCACCGCGATATCGGGCTTGCCGCCTTTGAACGGGTTCATCAGCGAGCTTCTCATCTATGTCGGCCTCTTCCGCGCCACGACTCACGGCCCGGGGATGCTGTGGATGGCAGCAGCGCTGTCGGCGGCGGGCCTCGCGCTCATCGGGGCACTCGCCGTGGCGTGCTTCGTCAAGGTCTTCGGCGCCGTGTTTCTGGGGGTCGCTCGATCGGAATCGACGGCTCGGGCTCACGAGGCTGACTCCCGGATGGTTGTGCCCATGGGGGTCCTCGCGCTGTTGTGTGCGTTCATCGGCCTCGCGCCCCTCGCGGTCGCGCCAGTGCTCGATCGGGCAGCTGCCACCTGGGCGCCGGAGA
>Ga0306921_10006383_pt1 | contig 12289 bp, 10 predicted proteins | sample sta12Cox44000080_FD_203760 | JGI IMG/M metagenome (GOLD analysis project Ga0306921, IMG submission 203760) | Lab enrichment of tropical soil microbial communities from Luquillo Experimental Forest, Puerto Rico - statoxic.12C.oxic.44.000.080 (v2)... | ecosystem: Environmental > Terrestrial >... | reverse complement strand
TCTGCTCACGTTCCATACATCGAGCGGTATCGAAGCGTCGGCGCGTTCGTTCCGCGGCTTAATCGATTTGGCGATCGCTCGCGGCGGGAGTTATTACCTAACGTATCACAAATTCGCGAAACCAGAGCAAGTCACCACGTGCTATCCACAGTTCAAGGAATTTCTGAATTTCAAGAGGAAGTACGATCCGAGTGAGCGGTTTCAAAGTGATTGGTATCGCTATTATCGGAAACTTTTCGCAGGCTGAACCCTTGTCATGTTGAGCGAAGCGCTGCAACGACAAGCAAAGCATGAGGTCAGGCTTTCAAACATCTCTGAATTTCGGTTGGTTGGTTCTTCTTACGAACTGAGAATCGTCGCTTCGCTCAGAGTGACAGACTATGATGGCTCCGTATGTCGCCGTTCGCCGTCATTGCTTTGGCTCTGATTCTCTCGCGCGCAGTTGCAGAACTGTGGCTCAGCCGGCTCAACGAACGTCATGTCCGCGCGCACACCAACGAAGTGCCGGCTGCATTTCGCGGAATGATTGACGAGGCGACGTATCGCCGCTCGGTCGATTACACCCTGGCCAAGAGCCGCTTTGGAGATGTAGTCATCGTGTTTGATACGGTGCTCCTCATCGCAATTCTATTCAGCGGTGTGTTGCCGTGGGCGTTTGCAAAATTCACGGCAACTTTCGGCACGTCCGTTCGGGCAATTGGCGGTTTTCTTTTCGCTGTAGGCGTTGTGTTAACCATCAGCAGTTTGCCACTCGCGTGGTACGCGCAGTTCAAACTCGAAGACCGATTTGGTTTCAACACGACTACTGTGAAGACGTGGGTGCTTGATCGTTTAAAAGGATTTTTACTCGCGGTGTTGGTCGGATTTCCATTGCTTGCACTGGTGTTGAAGCTGATCGAATGGACTGGGTCGAACTGGTGGATTTGGGCGGCGCTGTTGGTTATCGCGTTTCAATTACTCTTAATGCTCATTGCGCCTGCAGTGATCATGCCCCTCTTCAACAAATTCACGCCACTGCCGGACGGCTCCACCTTGCGCGAACGCCTGTTTGCACTGGCACGGCACACCAATTTTCCGACCCGCAGCATCGAAGTAATGGACGGCAGTAAACGGTCGCGTCACTCCAACGCTTTCTTCACCGGGTTCGGACGTTTTCGCAAGATTGTCCTTTTCGATACACTCGTAGCCCAGCTTGCCGAACCGGAACTGGAATCCGTGCTTGCGCATGAAATCGGGCATTACAAAAAACGTCACGTTATGAAGTTGCTCGCCGTTTCGATCTTCGGCGTGTTTATCGGCTTCGCGGCGATCGCCTGGCTGGCGCGTCAGCAGTGGTTTTATCGAGCATTCGGTTTCGAATATCATGCGGGTTTTGCCGCAGCGAATGTTGTGCCGGCGATGCTACTGTTTGTGTTGTTGGCGGGGACGATCAGTTTTTGGTTTTCACCACTCCTTCACATGTGGTCGCGCCGCTTCGAGTACGAGGCGGATGCATTCGCGCGCGCGACCATGGGAGAGGCGCAACCGCTCATTCAAGCACTGCGCAAACTGACCGAAAAAAACCTGAGCAACCTCACGCCACACCCGCTCTACAGCGGTTTTTATTACTCACACCCGAGCCTGATCGAACGGGAACGCGCGCTGCGAACAACCGCTTAATTGCCACAGGCTTTTTGTAGGGCAGGCGCCTCGCCTGTCACACCGGCTACTGGAGCGGTTGCCCTACAACGGACAGATCGGCACTTGACACAAGGGCCGCTTGTTTCGTTGTCATGTTGAGCGGAGCGAAACATCTCTGATTATTTGCCTGGTGCGCTATGGATTGATTAGTCAGAGATTCTTCGCTTCGCTCAGAATGACAGGCTACACGGTATGTCGAGAATCATTATCGTTGGCGCAGGAATTAATGGCGTTACCGCTGCAATCGAACTAAAAAAACGCGTTCACGAAGTGGTGCTGGTCGATCCGGGACCGCTGCCGCATCCGTTGGCGGCGTCCACCGATATCAGTAAGGCTGTCCGCGCCGCGTACGGCGCCGATGAAGATTACACCGCGCTTGCCGAACGTTCGATCAACCTCTGGCGGCATTGGAATGAGGAATTCGGCACAAACTTGTACCACGAAGTCGGCGTGATGTTCGTTAGGCGCCGAAAAATGCAGCCGCCTGATTTTGAATATGAGAGTTTGAAACTCCTCGAAAAGCACAGGCTCAAAGTGGCGCGTATGGACACGCCACGGTTATGGCAACGTTTTCCGGCATGGAATCCAGAACTTTATCGAGATGGCGTTTTTGAAATCGGGGCGGGTTATGCGGAGAGCGGTCGCACTATTGCAATGTTAATTGAGCGCGCCAAATCTGCCGGCGTCGAACTACGCGAACGCGTGAGGTTTTCGCAGCTGGACGAACGGGGTAATCGCGTGGGTGGTATCGTGCTGGATGATGGACAGCGAATCGCCGCGGATTTCGTCGTGATGGCAGTCGGCGCGTGGACGCCGTACCTGCTGCCGTTTACCAGGAGGTTTTTTCGCGCGACCGGGCAGCCAGTGTTTCACCTCAAACCGTCAGAGCCTGAGTTGTTCGCGCCGGAACACTTTCCGGTTTTCGGCGCAGACATTACGACGACCGGCTACTACGGATTTCCGATCAATCGCGACGGCGTGGTGAAGATTGCTAATCACGGTCCTGGGCGCGAGATGTCGCCGGATTCTCCCAGGCGCGTAGTGACCTCCGATGAAGAAAAAAGCTTGCGCGAATTTCTGGCGTCGACCTTTCCTTCACTCGCCGATGCGCCGATTGTCTACACGCGTGTGTGCATGTACTGCGACACGCACGATGGACATTTCTGGATCGCGCGCGATCCAGGGCGCGAAGGATTAGTCGTTGCCGCGGGTGACAGCGGACACGGATTCAAATTCGCCCCGGTGCTGGGTGAGATCATTGCCGACGCAGTGGAAGGAAAAGATAATCCGCTTCTCGACAAATTCCGATGGCGACCGGAAGTACGCGCGGGAGCCGGCGCAGATGTGGCGCGATCAAGGGAAAAGCCATAGCAGCCGCGGGCGAGGCGGACCTCTCCTAGTATAGTCTAACGCCCAGATTGTTAGATTGCGTATGCGCCGGCCTCCCGCTCCCGATGCTCAATCCTTGGTCCCGTGAAGGCATCGAAGATTTCACGATGGGCTCGGTATGACCATGCATCGTCTCGATCGTAATATCCTGCCACCCACTCTTGCAGGTTAGTTAACATGGCATCTTGTTGCTTGCGCGAAGAGTACTTTTGTGGCTCCCAGGGGCGCCTGACATTGTTTGCGAGACACGCTTCGATCCCTGGGTTAAGGAAAACAAGGAGCGTGCAATGAACTGCTGCCGCCTGAATAAGCTCACCGTAGCAACCTTCGATAACCCAAGTGGGATGCGAATCCATGAAGCTTTGCAGGTCAGCTATAACTGACTCGGCGGAGCGTTGTACCGCGATCTTTCCAGGCTCCCAGACGATTGAATCTAAGTCAAGGTGGACCAAGCCCTCTCGCGCGGCAAGCGCCCGCGCGTACGTGCTCTTTCCGGAGCCGGAGTTGCCGAAGACAAGAACTTTCATACGGCCTAACGAGAAAGAGATAAGCCACGACAGGTTGTTGTGGCAAACTAAGAAGCCGTCGTTCCTTGCGGCGCTGTTTTTTTGGGGCGTTTTAGCAGCGTGATTTGCTTGATGCGCGCAGAATCTGACGGGCTCCACGTGGCAACTTCCGGATCGTCTTTGAAGGCATTGTGCACGAGGCGTCGCTCGTAAGAATTCATCGGCTCGAGCTGGAGCGAACGGCCGGTGATGCGCACCCGCTCGGCCAGCTCGCGCACGCGATGCACGATGCGATCTTCGCGCATGGAGCGATAGTGTTCGCAATCGACGATGACTTTTTCGGCGTTCCTGTCCCTGGCTTGCAGCAAACGATTTAGTAAAAACTGAATGGCCTCGAGCGTCTCGCCGTTGCGTCCGATGAGGCGCCGGCTTTCCTCGGTATAAATCTGCAGCGTCGGGTTGCCACCTTCGTTGGTGGTCTCCTCGATGTCCACCACGAAACCAAGGTACCCGAGCATTGTGTCCAGCAGATCTTTCGGCGTCATCATCGTTTTCGTTTCCCAGCAGGAGCAACTTTTTCGAGCGTCGGTATGGGTTGCCGTTTGTTCTGATAAAATTGCAGGATGCTGAAAAGATTTTGCGCGGTGTAATATAATGCCAGAGCCGCCGCGAAATTGTAGCAGAAAAATAGGAAGATCAGCGGCGTAAACATCATTACGCGGCGTTGCGTGGGATCGCCGGTCTTCGGCGTCATCGCCATCAGCCACACCTGTGTAGCCGCCATAAGCAGCGGGATGATGTTGATCGGCCAACCGAGCACGGGCACATGCGCCACGGTATCGGGCTGTGACAGATCGTGTACCCAGAGAAACCTCGCGTTTCGCAATTCCACAGCTTGCGCAAGCATCTGGTAAAGCCCGAAGAAAATCGGAATCTGAATTGCCATCGGCAAACAGCCGCCCACGGGATTAATGCCGTATTGTTTATACAGCTTCATCACCTCCTGGTTCATCCGTGTGGGATCGTCTTTGTATTTCTCGCGCAGTTCCTGCATCTTCGGCCCAAGCAACGCCGTCTTGCGCATTGTTTGGTTGGCTTTGCTTTGGAGCGGCCACAGCACGAGGCGTACGACAAGGGTCAGCACGAGAATGGCGACGCCGTAATCTTTGACGACGCCATGAATGGTGTTGAGAAAATTGAGAAGAAATTGGCTGACGATTTTGAAGATGCCGAAATTCATGATCTCAGCTTCGTTGTGCTCGAGCTGAGCCAGCCGATGATAGATTTTCGGTCCCGCCCAGATCTGGAACCGCGCGGTGTAACTTTGGCCTGGTTGCAGCTGAAACCCCGGCATGCGCATCGCACCTTCGATGCCGACCATGTTTTGCGCGCTTGAAACATCAAACGAACGACCCCAAATGCCGGTGGCCTTCGCGTTCAGCGGCGTGATGATCGTCGCGAAAAACTGATCCGTTACGGCTGCCCATTCTGCTCCGGCAAAATTCTCCTGGAAAACCGGTTGCGCGGCATGCGCACCGATACCGAAAAAACCGCCGCTACCCTGAAATGTACTCATGTTTCTGTCTCTTGGTTTACCGTTGATGCACCAAACCAGCCGCGTGTAGTACGGATAGTCCCTTGGATGGATCGGCGCCGCCGAGCCTAGCGCGACGAAGTAATCAGCGTTTGAGTGCGGCTGTGCACCAGTATTCTGCACGTCCAGATTCAGCTCGAAAAGAAAATTGTCTTTCTTCTGGTTCGATTGCAGCAACGAGAACTTCTTTCGAATTGTGACTCCGTCGGGCGTGGCCCGCTCGCAGCGAACGCTGCTGTCGGACTCGCGCAACAATGTAAATTCCGGAAGCGCGGGGTTCGCAGGGTCATCAACTATCGCGCCGATCGGCATGTGCTTCGGAGAATTCAAGGTCACACGCTTATCGTCTTCGGCGATGTGATTGAGCATCACCGCCTCGGCGATGCCGCCGCCGCGGTTCGTAAAACGCAACTCGACATCCGAATTGCGCAACGTCTCGACCTTTTCCGCAAAAGCCGGAACTGACTCAACGCCCTGTGGCGCAGCTTCCGGTGTAGCGAGCGGAGACGGCGAAGTCGCAAGGATCGCCGGCGTAACCGTTGGCGACGTTTGCCCAGCAGTCACGGGAACCGATCTGGGCGCCATCTGTTTTGCCAGATACATTTCCCATACCACGAGCCCGACCACGCAAAGAGCGACGACAATCCACGCAGTTCGATCCATAAATTCGGTGTTGCACGATCAGACGCAGCGAGGGAGCTCATTTTGAGATCCGCCTGCCCAGCGCGGCGGCACCGGGTCGTACCCACATCCACCCCATGGCTGGCAGCGAGCGAGGCGCTTTAATCCCAGCCAGCTTCCGTGCCGAACGCCATGCGTCTCCACCGCTTCCAGAAAATATCTCGAACAGGTCGGGGTAAATCGGCAGCCGCAGTCAGGCCCGCAAAGCAGACGAAGCAATGGCGAAAGCGTACACTGATAGAGGCGAATGATAAAACGCACCAGTCCGAGCATCAGAGCAGAATAGAAGCGCGCCTACCGAGGCGCAACCATTCATCTTCCAACGTGCCATAGCTAGCCGTTGCAGCTTCGTGTCTGGCGACAATTACGAACCAAATTCCTTGTCGGAGTTCGTGCTGGTGGCGGCGAACAATTTCTCGCAAACGACGCCGAACGCGATTGCGAACGACCGCGCCGCCGAGGCGGCCTGAAGTAACGAATCCCGCACGCCACGGACCAGAATCCCCGACCGGCATTACATTTAAGATCAGGAGTTTGCCGCGTTGCGTGAGGCCGTCCCGTTTCACACGGTCGTATTGTAACCGATGCGTCAGGCGACGACTCTTTGGGAAACAGAAGGAACCTGCCGGCGGCATGTCGAGTGCGAGTTTTCCTAGCCCAGATGGAGGGACCTCAAGAGCAATTTCGGAACCGACGGCGACTCCTCACGCGCAACTTCGTACAAAAGAAGTCTTCCCCCGGAATCCGGCGGAAGACTTCTCGAGAAAAAGAACCCCGGCAATTTATTGCGCGGGCGACTCAGCAGGTGTTTCCGCCGGCGATTCCGTTGTCGCAGCAGGAGCTTCCGTGGCAGCGGGACTGGTGGCCTCGCTCGTTGCAGGCGCGCTGGTAGGAGCTGGAGTTGTCGCAGGAGCGACAGTTTCAGTTTTTTGTTCGCACGCCGCAAGAAGCACGGCACCGGCCAGAATAAAGATGTATTTCTTCATAATTGGAAACGCATATTGGTTTAATAGATCAATCGCAGCAAGCGCAGTTTTTGGACCGGCGCAGAATGTTGCTTGAAACACAAATTGCTGGGCACGAGGTCTAAAACGGTGGTTCCCATTTTAAGCCATGGGCCTCGGCTACGGCCTTACAAGTAAGCCGACCATCGCGCGTGTTGATTCCACCAATCAACGCGGGCTGTTTCTTGCACGCGCCCGCAAGGCCGAGATCGGCCAATAGCTCCACGTATTGATAGGTGACGTTCGTAAGCGCTTGCGTCGCGGTGCGCGCGTAGGCGGCGGGCATGTTTGCCACGCAATAATGCGTCACACCTTCCTCGACGTAAACCGGATCGTGATGCGTTGTTGGGCGCGAGGTTTCGGCGCAACCGCCCTGATCAATCGAAATATCCACGAACACACTGCCACGCTTCATCTTTTGCAACATTGCGCGCGTGATCAGCTTTGGCGCTTTCGCTCCGGGCAAAAGCACCGCGCCGATTAGCAAATCGCAATCGGGCATCAAGTCGTCCAGATTCGCTTCGTTCGAGTAAAGCGTGTGCAGATTTTCTATTGCGACATCGAGAAATCGTAGCCTCTCGACGTCGATGTCTAGAATTGTGACATCAGCGCCCAGGCCTTTGGCCATCCGCAACGCGTTCACGCCCGAAGTTCCGCCGCCGAGGATGACCACGCGCCCGGGCAAAACTCCTGGAACGCCGCCGAGCAAAACTCCGCTGCCGCCGTTGTACTTGGCGAGAAAATTGGCGCCCATTACCACCGACATGCGACCGGCAATTTCGCTCATCGGCTCCAAAAGCGGCAACCGATGATCGACCTGGATCGTCTCGTACGCCACGCCAGTCACGCCTGATTTCAGTAAAGCCTCAGTGAGAGATTTGCTCGCAGCGAGGTGCAGATACGTGAAAAGAATTTGACCGCTGCGCAGTAACGGGAACTCTGCTTTGAGAGGTTCCTTGACTTTCACAATCATGTCCGCGCGCGCGAAAACTTCTTTTGCTCGCTCCACAATTTCCGCGCCCGCTTTGACGTAGTCCTGGTCGGGGTAGCCGGAACCGAGCCCAGCATCCCTTTCCACCAAAACGAAGTGACCATGTTTGGCAAGTTGGTTCGTACCGGACGGCAGTAACGCAACGCGCTGCTCTTGTTCCTTAATCTCCTTTGGGACACCGATGATCATGGTGCGAAGTGAGAGTGATTAGTGAGAAATCAGGCCTGGAATCAAGCTAAATCACTTCGGACGCCTACTTCTCAAGCTCAGTTGAGCGACGGATCATCCGGGGCGGCGGCGAGCATTTTATACCACGGTCCTAAGGTTCGCATAATGTCGAACCACAGATTTGGCAGGCGATCAAGTTTAAGCAGCGATGGATTGGCCTTCTGTACAACCCACGCTTTCTGCTTCACCTCGCTTTCGAGTTGGCCGGCTCCCCACCCTGCATAGCCCACAAAAGCGCAAACCGTCAGCACATTTTTATTGCCGTGTGCATCGCTCCCTTCGTCGAACGCGATGTTGTGATTGAGTTTCAGACCTGCGCCCTTCTGCCATTCAAACGCCGCAAACATCAGTTGGTTTTTTCCGACCGGACCGCCCAAAAACACCGGTACGTCGGCGAGCCCCGCCGGCGGCGCACCCGAGACCAGTTCGGCTACCGGCCGGTCAAGCGGGCGATTGATTATCACACCCAGCGCGCCCTCCTCAGGCTCGTGTTCGGAAACGAAAAGCACCGTGCGCCGAAAGTTCTGGTCGACCATATTGGGATGGGCGACCAGCAACGAACCGGCAAAATTGCGCGACACCCGTTCATCGCCCAAATCACGCATCCAAAACTAGAGACCGCGACGCGCGCTTGCGCAACCTCCTCGATTGCGCTGGCATTTGACCTCGCGTTTAGCTGTCGTGTCCTTATCTGCCGCAACGGCAGAACTCTGTGAAAATTTTTCGAAAATTTTGTGCAGAATTTTCTTGCGAGCGGACGCAACTTCGGTTAGAGCGTTGAAAGTTTTCTACGATTGTTCTGGGGGGAACAGCCGCCCTTCACGCCTATCGGGGGTGGGGGGCGGTAATTTTTGGGCAACAAACGGTCTGCCTCTTTCTTCTTGCTCGTGCTCGATTGCGACGTGAAAAGAAACGTTGAACGTCCAACGTCCAACGCCCAATGTTGAACTCGGCAAAGTCGCACCGCGCCGCATGGCCAATTGCGTTGACGCTCGTGGCGCTGATCGTTGCAGCCACGATTTTCGTCATCCTCTTGCGTTTGGAGAGTTGGCCAGCGCGCACAGCACGGCAAAGCACTGCAGAGCTGGAGAGATTTGGCAAAAATCTGCGCGGTGCGTTCATCGACATCGCGCATTTGCAGCCACGGATCACGATCAATGACCACGTTTACATGGAACAAACGACGCCAGTTAGCGAGCTGGTCGTCCTGTCACGCCGCATCGAAGTCGAACACGAATTGCTTCACACGTGGGTCGGCAGCTCCAAACGCGTGAAGCTGCATGGCACATTTATTGCAAAAGCCGGCTTCGATCTGCGGAAAGGCATAGCGGTCGATATTCGCCCGCACGAAATCGTCGTGCAGTTGCCGCACGCGCAGATTTTGGGTGTCGAGCAGCAACAATTAGACGTACTCGCATTTGAAAACGGTTTGTGGAACCGCATTTCTGGACAGGACGTCCAAAGCGAATTGTCAGCGCTGCCCAAATTGGCTTGGAAGAAAGCAGCAGAAAGCGGCCTGTCCGCTGAAGCCGAAGAAACTTTGCAGCAACAACTCGAACAACGCATTCACACGGCACAACCGCTGCGTTTGATCTTCAAAAACGAGAAGAAAAATGAATAGTGATCAGTGAAGTGTGATCAATATGTAGGTGATACATGCCCGCGTAATTACCGAATATCGATCCCGCTCGACTTATCATCTCTTCATCTCACAGCGATGCCGTTTAAGAATCGAATCCTTCTCATTATTCTGCTGATCGTCGTCGTGGCACTCGCTGCTGTCCTACTTGCGCCAATTGCGGTTTCCAACGGGGTTCGCGTGTGGGTTTGGTGGTTCACCCGCCAGGAGGGCTTCGTTGCTACGATCGATGGCGTCGACGCGCCCTTTCTGCATCCTATTATCATTCGTCAGATTCACCTGAAGAGTGTCCGCGACGACGCAGTTCGCGTTGACGTCACCGTGACTGACGCGCGAGTGGTTTTGAATCTAAAACACATCCTTCTGCACCTGAGCGGTCGCGACATCCGAAATATTTCCATCCGAGAATTCCACGCCGAGCTGCACCGCACCAATCCAAATGTGCGAACACTCAGCGGACGTGGCTGGGCAACGCTGCATCGATTGCTCCCGGAAACACTAAGTATCGCCAAGCTGGAGACGCGGGTCGAGCACGGGCCGAGTTTGATTTTGCTGCGAAACGCTTCGCTATCTGCAAGCGAGACGGAACCCGGTCGGTTCACTGCTGCCGAGCTCATGATTACCTCACCATGGGTGCGCCAGACTTTTTCGCAGCTGCGTGGCGCAACTCACTGGGAAGCCAATCGCTTGACGCTCGCCGGACTGACTTTGACACACGGCCTCGACTTGCAGGCCGCGACGGTGGACCTTGCCCGGCTGGCGAACCGGCGAATGGGATTGCAGTTCGATATCGATGCTTTCGGCGGCAAACTCCGGGCGAATATTGCGCATGAATGGCACTCGCAACATTCTAACTGGAAGATTGCAGGTGGCGCTGCCGACCTTTCGCTGGCGCAAATTTCAGACGCGCTTGGTTTCGCCGATCGCGTCAACGGTTTGCTTCATGCCAGTAACTTCACATTTCGCGGCAACCTGGCCGAGCCGGATCGCGCAACCGCGTCGCTGTGGGGTGAATTAACCGGGCTCACATGGCGCGATCGCACAGCAGAAGCGCTCATGCTCGGCGCCGCACTTTACAACCGAAAGATTGAGCTCCAGCAACTTTACATCAGGCAAAAGAGCAACCAGTTCACGCTTAGCGGCGAAGCTGCACTACCCGCAACTTCGTCAGAATGGCTCAGGCCAGATTTTCGCGGAAACATTTCGGCATCGATTAATCAGCTAGGCGAATTCCTTGCGCTTTTCGGTGCAAACCCAGCTGATTTCGCCGGAAAAATCAGCATTCAAGGGTCGATGGATACCCACGCCCGAAACTTCGGCGGCAATCTCGCGATCGAGGGCGCCTCGCTAACGTTTTTCAAACACGATATCGACAGTTTCAGTGCAAAAGTGAGCTTAAAACCGAGCGAGTTCGAGATCGAACGCTTCGATTTGGCGCGGAAGAACGATTCTCTCTCGGGTGAGGGCAAAATCGATCTTTCGCCAGCGCACAAATATTCAGGGAAGCTTGACACCTGGACGGATGATCTACGCGACTACATTCCGACTGTTCGCGGGACATCACGACAAAACGCAAAGCCGATTCCTGCAGAACTTCAAGCAACCATCGATTCGAGCCAGTGGGATACGCGCGGCGTGATTCGCTTGCCCAAATCGAGCCCACTGAGTTTCACGGCAAATTTTCCGCTGCCGATCGGGATCAGTTGGAGCGCCTTTCAAATGTCGCCTCTCAAGGTTTCGCTCGATTTCCCGGCAATCTTTCTGGCGGCCGCACCCCAGTTTTTCCATGCAAACGTTCTGGAAGACGGCATTTTGAGCGGAAAAATCTCTTTTTCTGAAACTTTGGAACATCCCCGCATCGTTGGTGAAGTGCAGCTCGTAAACGGTAAGCTGGCCACCAGCGACTCTTTTTTCAATGTCATCGGAGCCAGTGCCCTGGCCATTTTTGATGGCAATCGCGGTTCCCTGGAGTTTCTGAATGTCGCAACTAAAGATGTAGACCTCGCGCTTCGGGGAGAAATTGATTTCGAGGATACGAAACATGTCGTGGTCAAAATCACCGGAGCGACACCCATTTTCGATCTAATGTCGCATCCCGTTGACTGCGTGAGCAAAATTGAAATCGCGCCGGCGGCGCTGCCACTTGCTCCCACCGCGACGGAGCTGGAGTTTCGCGGCCCGCTCTTTCAATCCGGATGGAGCGTCAGTTTGAGAGAAGAGATCAGTACCCAGTTTTCCATTGTTTCGACGCCGGATAGTGCTGAGCGCACATTTTCCCTTTGCTTTGGAACCGGCCCGGAGGAAAAAACCCTGTCACTCGGCGCCGTCCCGCGTGCTGAAGTTGCGGCCAATGGACCTCCAAAAAAAAGAGAGAAGCGACGATAGTTCAGCTACTGGTGTCGCTCGGTCACAAGCCAGCGGGAAAGCTTCTCTGCCAAATCCGGGGTAAGATCCACTCTAAACTCAGTGCCCGCATCGAGCTGCAACGAATTGCCGTTACCTCGATCAAACAGTAGTTGGACCGGCTGATGTCCGGGTGAGCTAACGAGAATGTTGCGGACTTGGCGCAACTCATCG
>Ga0306921_10006382_pt1 | contig 12289 bp, 11 predicted proteins | sample sta12Cox44000080_FD_203760 | JGI IMG/M metagenome (GOLD analysis project Ga0306921, IMG submission 203760) | Lab enrichment of tropical soil microbial communities from Luquillo Experimental Forest, Puerto Rico - statoxic.12C.oxic.44.000.080 (v2)... | ecosystem: Environmental > Terrestrial >... | reverse complement strand
CAACTCCAGGTCGACCCGGACCTCGCCGCCAAGATCATCATCGACGAGCGAAGCGGCATCATCGTGATGGGCCGCGACGTGCGCGTGAACACGGTCGCGGTGGCGCAAGGCAACCTCACCGTCACCATTTCCGAAAGCCCGCAGGTCAGCCAGCCAATTCCACAATCGCGCGGCCGAACGGTAGTGACGCCGCGCACCAGCGTCGGCGTTTCCGAGGACGGCAGGAAATTCGCGGTCGTGAAGGATGGCGTGTCGCTGCAGCAGCTCGTCGACGGCCTCAACGGGCTCGGCATCGGCCCTCGCGACCTGATCGGCATCCTGCAGGCGATCAAGGCCGCGGGCGCGATCCAGGCCGACATCGAGGTGATGTGATGCAGGCGCGCCCGATCCCGTCCGCCGGGCTCAATCCCGCGTTCACGCCGTCCGTGATCAATGGGCGCCCGGACTTCGAGTTTGCGCAGGCGCTGACCAAGGTCTCGCCCCAGGCGCAGGCCAAGGCGCAGGCCACCGCAACCGACTTCGAGGCGATGTTTCTCAACTCGATGTTCTCGCAGATGACCGCCGGGCTGAAGGGCGAAGGTCCGTTCGGCGATACGCCGGGCACCGGCGTCTGGCGCTCGATGCTGACCGAGCAATATTCCAAGTCGTTCGCCAAAGCCGGCGGCGTCGGCATCTCCAGCGAGGTCTACCGCACGCTGATCCTGCAACAGGCCAACCGCGCAAGCTAGATCGAGGGGACACCATGACCACACCTGCGCAACGGCGCGAGACGCCGACCCCCTATCCCGCGGCAAACTCGGTTGCGGAAGCACGCAAGCTTGCCGAGAACCTGATGGAGGTGATGAGCGCGCTGCTGTCCGTCATCGAACGCGAGACGGAACTGGTTCGCGCCGGCAAGCTGCGCGAAGCAATGAAACTGGAGCCGGAAAAGTCCGGATTGTCGCGTCGCTATGTCAGCGCCGTCGGTTATCTCAAGGCGAGCCAGAAATATCTCGCGCAATCGGCGCCCGAACTTCTCAAAACCCTGCATCGCCACCACGACGTGTTCCGCTCCATGCTGCAGATCAATCTGACCGTGCTGGCGACCGCGCATGCCGTGTCGGAGAACATCGTGCGGGGCGTCAACGCCGAGATGCAGCGCCGCAACATCCCCAACACCTACACCGCGGCCGGACGGCGCGCCGCGCCGGGGCCGCGGCACATCACGCCGCTGTCGGTCAGCCGCTCGCTCTGAACCGCGCCCCGAAATACCGACAATTTTCATTAAATTTGCGCGCCTGCCTAAGCGCGCCGTTCATCGCGTTTTCTAACGTGACGTTGAGAGCTGACTGTCATTGTTGCCGGCGGAGACGGGTTGGGATTTGACTCTGCGAGCGGCACCAGGAGGCTGCCATGAGCACGGATTTCAGCATCAGGCCGGTGGGGGCGCCGGCTCCCTCGCCTGTTGTACAGCCGTTCAGCCAGGCGGCGAGCAACGCGGTTGCGACCGATTTGCCTGCAAGCCAGAGCGTCACCGCTGCGGACGCCAGCACGGTCGTGCGCAATGATCCGCAAAGCCCCGTCGACGACGCATTCGTTTCGCACCAGGCATATTTCGATCGCGCTGCGGCCTCGATGGTCTATCAGGTCGTCGACAGCAAGACTGATCAGGTCGTCGAGCAATATCCCGACGAAGCGGTGTTGCGCCGCCGCGCCTATTTCCACGCGCTTGACCTCGCCAAGGGGACACCGCCGCGCGTGATCCCGACCGATCTCGTGGCTTGAAGCAAGCGAGGCGGATTCCCTATCTGTGCGGTGAACGATATCAGGCGCGGCCGGAGAGTCCCGCCGCGATATTGCAATTGATGTCGATCAGGGTTTTCAGTTTCGCAGGGTGCGGATCCATCTGCATTTCGATGGTCTGCCTCAGCACGAACACGCCGATATTGGCGATGTTCTGGCGAACCTCCAACGAGTTCGGGTTGTCGTTGGCCTCCGCCGCAGTCATGAAAATCGACCACAACCGGCGATTGAACAGCAGCGCCTTGTGCAGGTTCTTGTCCGGGCCGTTCCAGTTGGCCTGAACTTCCTGAAGCTGTCTTGCCGCCTTGAGAAGGGCCTGCGCTTCTATTTCCCGGGGAGTTGCCGTCGTTTGAGAGATACGTGCATAGGCTTGAGCGGCATTAGACATCCGTTACCCCGGATTACGCTGAGATGCGACAGAATTGCTCAGTTTTTCTACGTGGTTGCCTTTAAAATATGGTTAGCGACTGTTTCAGTAAACGCGCTGCGAATATTAAATCGTCGTCAAAGCTGAAATGCGTGTGGCGCAAAACAAAACGGCGGGACCGCCCCGCCGCTTTGCCCTTTGTGCTTGCTCGTCGATATCAGCGCAGGAGCTGCAACACGCTCGCCTGCGACTGGTTGGCGAGCGCCAGCGCCGAGACCGCGATCGACTGGCGCGTCGACAGCGCCTGGCTGTTGGCGGCTTCCTCGTTGGTGTCGGCCAGCGTCAGATTCGATGCGCCGGTTTGCAGCACGTTGATCAGGTTTTTGTTGAAGTCCTGACGGATCTGCACGATCGAGAGGTTCGAACCCAGCGCAGAAGCCTCCGAACGCAGCGTAGTTGCGGCGCTGTCAAGCGAAGTCAGCACCTTGTTCGCGGAGTTGCTGTCCAGGAAGTCGATGCCAACCGTCAAGTTCGAGAGTCCGAGCCCGGCGTCGTTGAAAGTCACGCCCTGGATGTTGAGGGTCGAACGTCCGGTCTCATCGAATACGAGCTTCAACGTGTCGCCGTTCAGCAGGTTGATACCATTGAAGGAGGCGTCCTGCGCAGTGGTGTTAATCTGGGCCAGCACATTGTTGTACTGATTGATCAGATTTGCGCGTTGCGCCTGCGAATTCGGATCCACAACCGGAGCAGCAGCCGACAGACCGCTGAAAGGCACTGCGGAACCGCCGATGGGGCCCATCGTCGAGGACGCCGCATCATTCGTGGTCGTGATGCTGATCCTGCCGGTGGTGTCGATGCTCGCCTGCAGGTTGTTCGCCGCGAGCGCCGCGTTGAGCTGGTTCAGCGTCGAGACCTCGCCGGCACCGGTGCCGAAAGTGATGTTGGTCGCGTTGCCGCCGCCGGTCGCGCCGATGGTCAGGGTCTGGCCCGAAAGTGCCGGCGGCGTGAGGCTGGAGGTGCCGGCGGAGAGGCCGAGTGCTGCAAGCGCGTTGCCTGAACCTCCAATCACCAGGTTCTGGCTGGTGCCAGTCGACAGCACCAGCTTGCCATTGGTGACCGTGGAAGGAGTCGAAGAGCCCCCGGTGATTGAGTCGATTGCAGTCAGAACATCGCTGACCTTAAGCGTCGAACCCGTGCCGATGCCGAAGACATAGTCATTCTGTCCGTCGCTCGTAACAGTCGTCTGCGACGTCGTGAAGGTGATGGTCTTGCCGTCGATCGTCAGAATTGAGCCGCTCGTGATGGCGGTCGCGAGGTCGTTGGAGCCGCTGGCCGCGGTGCCGACCAACTGGGTCGCGGTGGTGATCGGCTGCGCGCCGGCGCTGTTGTCGTTTTGGATGACGCCACCAGTAGTAGTGTTGTTCTGGTACGTGCCGAGCAGGTTATTCGCGTTCGCGCCGGCGATGGCAGTCGAGATCACGTTCGATTTGGTATCGTAGCCGGTCGGGCTTTGCAGCACCTGGTTGGCGATCGATTGGGCGTTTGCGACCAGGGCACTCAGTGAGGTGAGCCCGGTATTTGCCGCCTGCAGCACCTGCACGCCGTTGCCAATGCCGTCAAGCAGGTTGGCGATGTCGCTCGCACGGTTATTGAGCGACTGGGCCGTGAAGAATTCGGTCGGGTTGTCGAGAGCCGTGTTGACCTTGTTCCCGGTAGCGAGGTCGTTTTGTGTCGTCGCGAGCAACGAAGCGGTCGACTGCAATGCGAGCAGGTTCTGGCGAACCGATGCCGAAAGAACAATACCGGACATGTGTCAAACCTTCCTAGTTAATTGCTTCATTTCTAGGGGAGACACGTTTAAAGTATGGTTAATGGCGGTTTAAATTATTGGGTTAACGATTCCTTACCTGCCCTTTCCGGCGCTGAATGCGATGTTACTGAGGTCTAGAGACGCAAAAAACGCCCGGGATTCCCCTTTACCAAGCATTAACCTTGATCGGAAAGGATCGCCCCAGACGCTGACCGGGGGCATCCGGCGAAGCCAGTGTGTTCGAAAATTCGCGGCTATTGATCGCCGGCGTCTGAAGCGGCCATGGAGGACAATATGACTTTGAAAGTCGAACTGAAGCCGCATGAACGAATCATCATCGGCAATTGCGTGGTCACCAACACCGATCAACGCACGCGACTTCTGATTGACGGCGACAACATTCCCATTCTGCGCGAAAAAGACATTCTCACGCCGGAGACCGCCGACACGCCGGCCAAACTGATCTATCTGGCGGTGCAATTGATGTATATCTCGCCGGACGCGCGGGCCAATCACGGCACCTATTTCAATCTGATCCGCGATCTCGTCACCGCCGTGCCGAGCGTCTGGCCGATCATCGAGGCCATCAACAACCATATTTTGAGCGGTGACCTGTACCAGGCGCTGAAGGAATGCAAGAAGCTGGTGGCTTACGAGAGGAAGCTGCTGGATCAGATCGAAGCGCTTCACGCCAAGGGCGCGGTCAGCACCGCCGCCTGAGCCGGGCGATTTGCGGCGCGTTCCCGCGGATATCCGCGCGCCGATCAGGCGATCGCGCTCAACCGATCGCGTCCGGCCGACCGCCGCGCTCCGAATTCAAGCACCGCCTCGACCAGCGCGTCGATGTCGCCGATATCGGTGCGGTGATTGACAATGGCAGCCCGGATCGCAAGCGCGCCGTCCAATACGGTCGTCGACGGCGCCGCGATCCCGGACTCCTGGATATTGACGACGATCTCGCCATTGACCCTGTCTGCGTCGGCGGCGCGATAGCGGAAACAGACGATGTTGAGGTTGACAGGTGCGAGCAATTCCAGCCGCGGTTCGGCCTTCACGCGCGCCTCCAGATAACCGGCGAGTGCGCAACAGCGGCTGATGACCGCGCCGAGCTTCGCGATGCCGTAGGTCTTCAGGGTGAACCAGGTCTTGAGCGCCCTGAACCCGCGCGACAAATCCGGACCAAGGTCGCAAGGCCACGGCGAACCCGCAGCAAGTCCTCGCGCCTCGCGCCTCAAATAAGCCGCCGGCGCGGCAAAGGCGTCGCGATGCCGCTCGCCGTCGCGCACCAGGAGAAAGCCGGCGTCGTAGGGCACCTGGCCCCATTTGTGGAAATCCAGCGCAATCGAATCCGCCTGCTCGATGCCTGCAAGCTTCGGCGCGAGCACGGGTGAAAGAACGCCGAGCGCGCCGAACGCGCCGTCGACATGGAACCAGAGGGCTTCCTCCCGGCATAGCGAAGCGAGCGCGGAAAGATCGTCGATCGCACCGACATCCACGGTCCCGGCGGATCCAACCACCAGGAAAGGCTTTCGTCCGGCTGCGCGGTCGCGCGCGATTTGCGCGCGCAATGCCGCCACATCGATGCGATGGGCCCGATCGACAGCGATGCATCGTAACGCGTCGCTGCCGAAACCGGCGATGTCCATCGCTCTGGTGATGCAGCCATGCGCGGCCCTCGACGTATAGGCCGTGAGCAGCGTGCCGTCCTGGCCGATGCCTTGCCGGCGGGCGGATGTTCCGAGCGCCGAGATGCGCGCCACCAGCACGGCCATCAGATTGGCCATCGACGTGCCGGTGACGAAAATGCCGCTGGCCGAGTCCGGAAATCCGAACATCTGGCGCGTCCATTCGACGATCTGGCGTTCGACTTCGATGGGAATATGATCGCGTCCGCCGAGATTGGCGTTGAGCCCGGCCGCCAGCATTTCGGCCAGCATGCCGACCGGCGAGCCGCCGCCATGCACCCAGCCCATGAAGCCCGGATGAACGTTGCCCGTCGTATAGGGCGCGATGAAGTCCGTGAAGGTACGATAGACCTCGTCGAGATCCGTCGGCTCGCGCGGCAGATCTGCGCGGAACTGGGCGCGCACCACGTCGGGTATCGGCCGCCACACCGGACGCTCGCGGATCGTGGCGATATAGTCGATCATGTCATCGAGCATGCGATGACCTTGCGCGCGGATCTCGTCCCAATCTTGCGGATCGAGCGTCTCGCCCGGCATCGCACGCAGCGCGGCTTCGCGCGGCGTGCTGCTCATGCCGCCCGCTCCCGCGAAATTCCGACGCGGCGCTCCAGCATGGCGGCGAATGCGCCGAAGATCTTGCGCATCTGCGGCGGCTTGTAGGGAAAGATTTGCGGCGAATCCATGTTGTGGACGACCGCCGTATTGTCGGCCTCGAAGATCAGGAGCGAGCCGTCCCTGGTCTCCGCGCAATCGATGGTGAAGTAGTCGAGCCCGATACGCTCGAACATCGCCGCAAGCGCCGCCTGGTGACGGCGGCCGAAGCCGATGTCGAAGGTCCGCATGAACGCCTCTTCCTCGAGACGCTTGGCTGCGCTCGCCGACATGCCGGCGTTGAGATACCAGATGTCCCAGCGGTCGGCGATGGCCATGTGGCAGGCATAAGGCCGGCCTTCGACGAAGACGACCCGGTACTTGCGGAAAAGACCATCCTCGCTCGCGTAGTCGACGAAACGCGAAATGAAGAACAGTTCCTCGTCGCGTCCCTCGAGATGGCGCGCCATATCGGCGGCATCGTCGATCCTGGCAAGTCCTGTGCCGGCATGCGATCCGCGCGGCCGAACGATGACGGGGAAAGCGAGATCGACTGCGATATCCCTCAGCGCATCCGCCCCGCCAGCCACCTCCGACAAGCGCTCGCGCGTGACGACGCGTGTTGCGGGAATATTGAGACCGTCGATGCCGTCGAGCAGACGATGCAGCTTGTCGCGATCGAGAATGCCTATGCCGGCCGGCGGATTGAGCAACGGACGCGGCCAGCGCGGCGCCAGCGTATCGATCCTGCGCAGTGCGTCGCGGCAGTCCTCGGAATCGGAGGCAATCACGATTGCGATGTCATGATCCGGCAGCGGCATCGGCAACCCGGCCTCGGGGATGACGTACAGCACCATCAGCTCGATGCCGGACTCCTCCAGCAAAAACTCGATCGGCGTATTGCTGCCCATGTCGGTTGCCGCCGCGAGCGCCAAAACTCGCAGACGCGGATTGTTCGACGCGCAGGGCGAACGGAACAACTGGTGGGACAGCAACACCTCGTGCTGGATGGCGAGCCCTGACTGCTTGTCCCCCAGAAGCTGGGCGATCAGCGACAGATCAAGCCCCTCGCCCGCATCCGCCGAGCCGTCGAACACTTTCCTGACAAGCTCGCCCCACAGCGGACGAAGATCCTTGCCGTCGAACGCCATCTTCGCAAGCCTGGCCATGCCGATGCGGTCGGCGCAACGGGCGCGGGCGGCGTCGGCGATAGCGAGCGGTTCAAATTCCATAGTCAGGCTCCGATAAGTCCGGTACGCCGGCGCGAGCGAGCAAGAGCTCGATTTTGGCGACGACGGTTGCGATGCGATCGAGCTCGCGCTGCAGATTTTGCTGCGCGACGCGCGGGTCTGACGACCAGGTTTCGGTTACGAGGCGCGCGCCGAGGCACAGGCGCAGCGCCGCTGTGCATGGCTCCCCGTGCCGCTCGATGCGAACGGGTTGACCGACAAGGCAACGGCGCGCGGCAAGCTCGCGATCCGCCTCGCTGCCTGCAACGATGTCGCCGAGGTCGCGCGCCAGAGCGCGGTGCACGATCCTGCAATCCGACGCCGAGAGCGCATCCCCGCCGCGGTGAAGCGTGAATGGAAAGATGGTGGCGGCTGAAAATTCTTCGTCCTCGGCCGCATGGCTCTTCGCGCAGGCCGGCAGCGGGCGAAGCGACGGCGACAGCGCAATCAGGCTTTCCATTCCGATCCTGAGCTCGCGCAGCGCCAGCGCACGGTACTCGTCCGGCACATCATAATAGGCCTTGATCTCCTCTAGCGCCCCTTCCCATCGCAGCCATTGACCGATGTTCGCGCGGTTCTCGAAGCACGACCGCAACGCCGCAAATCCCTTCGGCCAATCGCTACGGCTCGCATAATCGAGAATCCCTGAGGGGACGCTGTCGCCGCGGTCGAGCGAGCGCGCCAAACCTGCCGGCACCAGCAGCGCGCCGCTGAAGGCCGGGCCGCCAAAGAATTTCGAGCCGGTGATCAGCACGATGTAACTGCGATCGAGATAGGTCCTGATCCGGCGCCGGCTCAGTCGCATCTGGCACGCGTCGACCACGACCTGAACCTCGTCCGGCCATCGCGAAGCGATTTCGTCGAGACAGGCCACGCTCGGCGCGCGCCAGCCGAGCTTCGAGGAATCCATGATCTGCAACAGCACGCTCGCGCCATTGGCCACCGCAGCTTCGATCGCATCGAGAACCGCGAGATCGCCATTGGCGCGTGCCCTGATATCCGTCGTCCCCTCGATCAGCGGCAGCGCCACGCTGTCGCAGGACAGGCCGGCGATCGGCGTATCCTTGCGGACGATCCGCTCGCTTGGCGTGATCGAACTGAAGTGTCGGCCGCGCGCCGTAAAGGCCGTGCCGCTGCCGGTCTGGTCCGAGCCGACGACGACGGTCGTGAGCTGGGAGCCGACCAAGCAGCGCGCGAGAAACAGGGCATGAAGTTGCGAATCGGTCCCCGAGGGCGAGAAGACCACATCCACGTCGGCCGCCGACAGCCGCAGGCAGCTTCTCAGCTCCTCGCGCATTTCCTCGATGCGCACATCGAGCGCCTCGTCGAATCCGACCGCAATGGCCGAGCGCATCAGCTTCTCGCGTGCAAGCCCGGCGCGCTCGTAGGCCCGCTCCGAGATCGGTGACGCCGTGCTCGAGGCGAAGCTCCAGGTTTCGGCCGACGGAAACGGTCCGCAACCATATTCGTTGACGCCGCCGCGGCGGTCGAGCAAGAGCCGCGGATCGCCGCCGCGAACGAGCAAGTCGTCGAGCGGCATGAACAGGTCGGACAGAGCGGGAGCTCGCGCACGCTCCGGACGCCGGAAAAGAAGGGTTTCGGCGATCTGCGATCTCGGAGCGGCGGGATTCATTTGCGCTGTTCTTTAAGCGGCGTCCGCCGCAGTCGGAGCCGCCGCGAATTGAGAGGCAACATCGCCGTGGAAGACCGACGGCCCGACATGGTCGAGCCGGCTGTCGAGGTCGGCCCAGATCTCGCCGCCGATGTCGGTCCAGCGTTTGCAGAAGGCAAAATCCTCGCTGAGATAGGCGCCGGTTGCCGGATCGATCATGCATTCGAACAGGGCAAACCGGTTCGGGCTGCCCGCCAGCGCGTCCAGCGAATGCTCGCGCAGAAATCGCAGCGGCGCGTAGTCCGGATGCGCGCACATCCTTTCCAGGACATGGCGACGGATCATCAAAAAGCCGGTGCCGGCATAGCGCACGCGGGTAAAGCCGTTGACCACGACGACATGGTCGGGATTGTCGATCTCAAGCACGTAGTCGAGCGAAGCGGCCTTCGGGTTGATCCGGCCCGCTTCCAGCGCCCGCCTCGCCTTGTCCCAGTTGATGCGCTTGATCGGATAGCAGCCGGCGACGACATCGGCGCCGGATTCGATCAAGCGGAAGACCTGTTTGGGCTCAAAGCCGATATCCGCGTCCACGAAAAGCAGATGGGTGGCTGCGGGATCGTCGAGGAACAACGTGACCAGGTTGGCGCGGGCGCGGGTGATCAGCGCATCGCCATCACGCATGTGAACCGTCAGATCGATGTTGGACACGGACCGCAACGCCCGCTGCAGGGCGAAGATCGAGCTGGCATAGATGCTGGATACCTGCCCGCCAAAACAGGGCGTGGCCACAACAAGGTGAACGCGGTCGGTCATCAACGGCTCCGAAGCGACAGGCAACGGCCTCATTTCTGACCAAACCGTAAATAGATGTGGTTAACGAAAACCTAACGCCCCTGCCCGATCAGGCCAGCGGCAGGAACTTGACCAGGCTGAGCTGCGAGAGCATCGCGGTGGTCTGATAGGAGGCCTGCAGATTGGTCTGAAGCTGCAGGATCTGGCTTGCGACCTGGTTCTGGTCGATGCCCTCGGTGTCGGAGATCAGGTTCTGCAGCGCCGTCTGGGTCTGGGTCTGCCGTGCCTGCGCATCCTTCATCGCGGTTTGCGCGGTCGCAAAATCGGTCTGGATGTCGGAAATCGTCTGCTGGCCCGGCTGCGGCGTCAGGCTGGCCGCGACGCGCTGGCTGAGTGCCGAGATTTCCGCGGGCGAATTGGTCCCGCTCGGCGACACCGATACCGCGGCATAGGTTGCGACCGATTGCAGCGCCTGGCGAATCGCCTGTTCGTTGGCCCGGGCGCCGAACTGAACAACCTGCGAGGAATCGATGCGTACGGTCGAGGACGCGCGTGCCGATCCGGGACCGGAGTTGCCGGTGTACCACTGCACGGTGCTGGCCGAACCGTTGACCAGCGACGTCGCCGATCCGAGCGGCGAGCCTGAAACCCGCAGCGGCGTCGCGGTCGCCTGCCCGCCGGGAAAGCCCAGCGCGGCGAAGGCCGTCGGATTCGTGCTTGTGACCGATAGTGTCGATGCACTGTTGCCGTTCAGCGTGACTGCGCCGCCTGTGACGGTCGACGGCGTCGACGTGCCGGTGAGCGCGTCGATTTTGGAAAGCAACGTCTGAACGTTGTCGGTAATGTTGATCTGGTTGTTGCCGCTCGCGCCCGATGCCACGAAGGTGATCGTCTGGCCATTCACGGTGATGGTGTCGCCGGCCGAAAAGCCGTTTTGGAGCGAGTCGGTGCCGGTGGGCCCCGACAGGGCCGTCGCCCCGGTGATGGGCGCGCTCAGCGTGTTGTTGGCGACATTGCCGATCGCTGTGCTGGTGTTGAAGAAGTCATTCCCTGCCGCAACCGCCGAGGCCGCAAGCAGCGACGTATTGGCCAGCGTGCTGATCGAGGCGTTCAGCGCGGCATTCAGGTTCGCTGCCGTCGCGGCCGGGGTAGCGCCGATGGTGAAGCTGCCGGTCGGCGGCGGCGATGTGTTGGTTGCCGTCAACTGAATGGAGTCGGTGGTGCCGTCCGGCTCGTTGAAGGTGAAGTTGATCTGGTCGTTGGGCTGCGGGTTGCCCGCCGTCATATCGATCGAGACCGCAGCCGGCGAGCCGGAGGGACCGGTCACCGTGGCATTGGTCAGCGATGACGACACGGCGTTCAGCTTGAGTCCGAAAGGCGAGCCCGCGACGTCCTCGGCGACCTGAACCGACGTCGCGGTCGGCTGGGAGAGCACGAGGCGGCCGAGGCCGTTGGTGCCGAGATCGGCCTGCTGCCGGTCGGCGATCACCTGCTTCAAACCGGCTTGTGTCCCGTTGCCGTTCAGGATGTCGTCAGCGGACACGACCGCCGGGGTGTTGATGGCGCTGCCGGAAAAGATGTAACGGTCGCCGACCTGGGTGTTGAGCATCCCCACCATCGCGGAGAGCTGCGACAGCGCGTTTTGCTGGCCGATGGTCTGGCCGGTGCTGGTCAGATTCTGCGGCGTGGCAGAGGCTTCGCTCTGCACCTCGCCCGCGGTCTTCGAGAGCGACTGCAGCACGGTATTGGCAGCGTTGATGGTGGTCGTGACATTCGTCATAGTGTCGCCGAACGCCGTGATATTGGCGAGCTGCGCCCGCGCGGCGATCGCAAAACCCTCGTTCACCCCCATGCCGGCGTAGTTGGTCGATTTCACCCCGCTCGAGAGCTGCGTCGACAGGTCGGTGAGCTGCGTGTTGATGTTCTGCACGGACTGACCGAGCAGAGATGAACCGTAGTTGATGCTGCTGATCGACATGTCGGACGCCTTACCCTTGAGCCTGCAGCAGGCTTTGCATCATGCTTTGGACGACCGACATGATGTGAGCATTGGCTGCATAGGTATTCTGAACCTGAATCAAATTCGACATCTCGGTGTCGATGTTGACGGCGGCGGTCGAGTTGAACTTCTGCTGCAACGTCGAGACCACGACGCTTTGACCCTGCTGCAACTGCGTCGCCAGCGTCGAGGCGTTGCTCTGCTGGCTGATGAATTGCTGCAGGTAGTCCGTGATCGTGCCGTTGAACGGCTGCGCGGCAGAGCCGAGCCCGCTCTGCGGCGAATAGTTGAACTTCGCCGAGGTCAATTGCGAGAACAGGAAATCCGAGCGCGTATTGTCGGCGGCCGCGGTCGGCGGCGACGTCGAGTAGACGCTGAGTTTCGACGCGTCGGCGACAACTGCCGGGTTCACCGAGATG
>Ga0306921_10006381_pt1 | contig 12290 bp, 12 predicted proteins | sample sta12Cox44000080_FD_203760 | JGI IMG/M metagenome (GOLD analysis project Ga0306921, IMG submission 203760) | Lab enrichment of tropical soil microbial communities from Luquillo Experimental Forest, Puerto Rico - statoxic.12C.oxic.44.000.080 (v2)... | ecosystem: Environmental > Terrestrial >... | reverse complement strand
GTGGAAAGCAAGCGTCTGGCGAAATTCTTGCTGCAAGCCTCCGTGGTTGCACTGGGCTTCGGCATGAATCTCCATGAGGTCGTGCACGCCGGGCGTTCTGGTTTTCTCTACACAGCAGTCAGCATCACCGTTGCGATGTTGCTTGGCTTGGGGCTTGGCTATCTCATCCACGTGAACAAGAAACCGGCATTTCTGATCAGCGCTGGCACGGCAATTTGTGGAGGCAGCGCGATCGCAGCAGTTGGGCCAATCGCAGAGGCCAATGAAGAGGAGATGGCCGTTGCTTTGGGATCAGTCTTCATCCTCAATTCAGTGGGATTGTTTCTCTTTCCTTTCATCGGATCTCTGCTGCACATGACCCAAGCCCAGTTCGGGCTCTGGTCCGCGTTGGCGATCCACGACACCAGTTCAGTTGTTGGAGCGACGGCGAGGTATGGACCGACCGCGTTGGCTGTGGGCACCACCATCAAGCTGGCCCGCGCGCTTTGGATCGTCCCTCTATCTTTTGTCACCGCCCTCACATTGAAGTCCAAGGCTCGCATCCAGTGGCCATGGTTCATTTTGATTTTTTGCCTCGCCGCTCTGCTTAACACTGTGTTGCCCGCCTGGACTCACGCATTCAGTGCCCTCAACCAGCTCGGCAAGAGCGGCCTGACAGTAACACTGTTTCTGATCGGCACCGGACTCAATCGGAAAACAGTGCAACGCGTAGGCTTTCGACCACTTCTTCAAGGACTCACTCTTTGGACCATCGTAGGTACAAGCACTCTGGCACTCATTCTGTTGAATTGGATCCACGTTTAAAGGAGCTAAGGAATATGTCACAGAGAATTAATACCGTTATCGTTGGTGGCGGCCAGGCTGGTCTTGCCATCAGTTACTACTTGAAGCAGGAAGGGCGCGAGCATGTTGTGCTTGAGCGAGCGACGGCAGTGGCCAATGCCTGGCGTAATGAACGGTGGGATTCATTCACTCTCGTAACGCCCAACTTCCAGGTGCGCATGCCGGGCGCTGAATACAACGGCGACGATCCTTACGCCTTCATGTCGAAGGAGGAGGTCGTCAAGTACTTCGACGACTACGTCGAGCGCTTCGACTTGCCCGTGCACTGCGGCGTCGAAGTCTTCAGTGTGGAAAAGCAGGGCAAGCGATACGTCGTACGTACAAGTGAAGGTGACTACGAAACTGTTAATGTAGTCATCGCGACCGGCCTCTATCAGTCGCCGCGAATTCCGCTCTTCAGCGCGCACATTTCTTCGAACATTTTGCAAATTCACTCGAGTCAGTACCGGAATCCGTCGTCCCTGCCGAGTGGTGCAGTGCTCGTCGCCGGCACCGGACAATCCGGTGCGCAGATCGCCCAAGAGCTCTACCAGAGCGGAAGGAAGGTCTATCTCTCGATCGGAAGCGCCGGCCGCGTACCTCGACGCTATCGCGGAAAGGATATCAACGACTGGTTCACATGGATGGGGATGTTTGATACGAAAGTAGAGGAATTGAAATCGCCTAAGCTCAAGTTTCATGCCCATCCGCAAATCTCCGGCAAGAACGGCGGCCAGAGCCTCAATCTGCATCAATTTTCCCGGGAGGGTGTTGTTCTACTTGGGCACGTGCGGGATGCACGTGAAGGACGGCTCATCATCGCACCGGACCTCAAAGAGACACTCGCCAAGGTCGACCAGTTCGAGATTGACGTTCTCAAAATGGTGGATGAGTTCATCGTCCGGAATGGTTTGACTGCTCCCCCACAGACGGTTCCGCAACTGCGCGATGGTTATGAGCAGGAAGTGATTACCGAGTTGAATCTGGAAGAAGCAGGAATTTCGACCATCATCTGGGCAATCGGATATTCGTTCGATTTCAGTATGGTGAAGCTTCCCGTCGTTGATGCGGATGGCTATCCCCTGCAGAAGCGTGGAGTCACCGAATACGGAGGTCTGTACTTCCTGGGAATGCCCTGGCTGCACAGCAGAAAGTCGGGGATCTTGTTCGGCGTCGGCGACGATGCCGCGTATTTGGCAGCGCACATCGCGGCCAGCGATGTCCAACACGAAAAAGCTGGTTATGCATGGACCGAGCATGGAGGGGAGATGCAGTTCAGTGATCGAGTCCCCGAAGACTACGCGCGTACCTTTTAGACCACCAGCACGAGAGTGCAGCAGGGCGGCGAATTATAAGCGATCTAGAAGCGAAGGAGATGAACCATGACAGATTTAAAGCTTGATATCGCTTTTTGGAATTACGACCGCACCCGCGCCCTGAGTGAGGGGAAAGTGCGGATACCAGGGGTGGACGCAAAGTTCCACAGCGGTTCGAACGTCGCCGAGATCTTTCGGGGTATGGTTGCCGAGCACCGATTCGATGTTGCGGAACTGGGCCTTACCTATTTCCTGCGAACTTTCAAGGAAGGTGAATCGCCTTTCGTCGCCATCCCGGTATTTCCGGTCCGGGCTTTTCGGCACTCAGCGATTTTTGTGAATGCGAACAGCGGAATCAACAAACCCGAGGACCTGAACGGCAAAACCATCGGAGAACTTGCGCTCTATAGTCACGACGCCGGCATCGTGCCGAAAGGCATGCTTATGGAAAAATTTGGGTTCAAGCCGGAGACGTGCCGCTGGCTCATCGGCGGCCTTGACTGGCCGTTGAAGCCGATCGATTTTGTTCCTCACACGCATCCTGCGAATGTGAAGGTGGTCGATGCACCGAGCGGCAAGGATCTGGGCTCCATGCTCGATGCGGGCGAGGTTGATGCGCTCATTTCGGCCGACCCGCCTAAATGCATCCTGGAACACTCACCGCGCGTGCGGCGTCTCTTCCCGGACTACAAGAAAGTGGAACGCGACTACTACAAGCGCACCGGAATCTTTCCGATCATGCACACCGTCGTGATACGTCGCGAGCTTTTGAAAGAACATCCTGGAATTGCGGAAGTAGTCTACAAGGGCTTCTGTGATGCCAAGAAAGCTGCGGAAGACAGATACCGGTTCGGCCTTATCTTCAACAACATGGACACGATGTTCCCCTGGTTCAGCCAACTGATTGAGGAAGACATCTCCGTACTCGGGGAAGATTGGTGGCCCTATGGCATAGGGGCTAATCGCAAAGCTCTCGAATCTGTGCTGCGCTATCACACTGAGCAAGGCATTACGGATCGGCACTTCAGCATAGAGGACGTCTTTGTGCCCGAGCTTCTGGTTTCGTAGTGTCCAGCGAAACTTGTCAGATTCTGCAACATACAAGGAGAAGCACACGGGCTTGTAGGAAGTTATGGGAGAGTTGTCGCGACACGGAAGCTAGGTGACGACAACTACTGATGCCTAAACTTCATGGTCCAATTATGGTCCAGTAACTGTTTCTATATGCTCTAAACGCGCTTTAGAGAGCCATCCGTGTCTCGTATTTTCTGTTAGTTACGAGCAAATGCTTGGCTGTCACGGCATTTTCAGGAAGTTTAAGGAACGGACGGGCAGCCAGAGGAATGAACGGTAGTCACGAGGAATTGATTTCAATGCGGGGGCGTGTCACTGGATTGGGCGATCAGCGCGTCGCGATTGCCATGATGCGAACGGTTACCTGGTCTTGAACGGAGTACATGAGTGATTTGCCGAAGGCTCATGAAGCTATACGGTGGCAGTCGTTTTGCTTAGTTCACACGAAAAGGCAAGCGCGGTCAGCGGCCCTACCATCATCCACTGCACGGCGGTGAATGCTGTCTCGATAACGAGATAGTCCTGGACCGATGTCATAACGTTCTTAGCCGCAACCGCCAGCGTCGTAAAACTCCACGAAAGTATGGCCCCGAAAACCGCATACCGGAGTCCGCGCGACAGCAGGCCGCCATTGCGAGGCGAGAATGCGTGCTGGTAGACCCAAGCGAAGAGGAACGCCTGGAACAGCATGGAGAGAAAACCAAATGGAATGATGATGTCCCTGCGGTATATGGCCAGTCGTTCGTAGTAGTCGTGGAACAGCATCAGGTGCCAAACAAACCCGAGTGCGAACGTAGGTACGAGGTAGGCCAGGACTCCGAGTCCGAATCGCATTTTCATTTTCGCTTCCCCTTTTTCTGTTTTGCTTTAACCTTCGCCTTGGGTGGCAGGGTTTGCACATAGGCCACCGCGAGCGCTAGCAAGATCTGCACTGCAGGTCTATTGAGCGCAGGCGGATCGACATAGACATAACCTTCCATCGTTCGGCCGCGCATTACCATAAGCCGTGAGTTGGATTTGGCAAGCGCATCTGCCTGCCGGTCCTTCCCGACGCGGAGCAGGAGGCCGCGAGGGGACGCCGCGGCGACGAGGTTGCCGTTCAGCATGAAACCGATTCCGCCAAACATCCGGACTTCGCGAATATCGCCGGCTCCTGCGAGAGCGGCGCGAACGATGGCTGCAAGTTCCTCATCATCCATCATAGCGTCCCTCTTGAGCGAGCAACTCGGTTAAGTGATCGACGGCGCCGCGCCAGCCTGCAGAGTGGCGTTCGATGGCATCAGTGCGGACGAGTTTCTCGTGGCGGATCACGAGTTCAGAGCCCGTGCCGTCTGACGTGATGGCGACGGTTACTTCCGATTCAATGCCGGCATGTTCGTCGGGTGGCTCGATAACCCATGAGAAGACGATCTTCGAGGGTGGCCTGATCACGCTGTACCAACCGGCCACGATGACGGTAGCTGCTCTTGGGACATGGTATGCGAAGCGGTAGGAACCGCCTTCACGAAAATCGAACTCAATCACAGTGAGCGTGATTTCCGGGGAGGGTGTGAGCCATCGCGCGACCAGTTCGGCTTTGGCGAACGCGGCGAATACTTTTTCGGGAGAGTGGGCAAGGCGCCTTCTGATTTCGGTACAGGATTTGTCCGCGATCATCGCTCACGTCCTCCCCTCAGGAGCCGATCCAGTTGATCGACAGCTCCTTCCCAGAACGCCTGATGGCGTGCAATCCATCTGCCCGCCTGTTCAAGGGCCGTCCGGCGCAGCCGGAACTGATGGACGCGGCCTTCCACATTGCGTTCCACTATCCCGGCGTCTTCGAGCACTTTCAGGTGCTTGGAAATGGTGGGCTGGGCAGAACGGAACTGACGTCCGAGTTCGCCAGCGCTTCGGGTCCGACCGTTCGCCAACTCATGAATCATCGAACGGCGAGTGCCATCGGCCAACGCATGAAAGGTCAGATCGAGATTCGGACTGAGATGCATAGCCAGATGACTATATATTGAAGGAATGAAATGCGCAATTCCAAATCATCGTGCTTTCGAAGGCAAATCCAGGACGAGATGGCAAGAGCTTTGGCGGCCGATCTTCCAACCCTCGTGCAACCGGATGGCATCGATACCCAAGCAGTCCGCTTGCAACCGTGGTTGATCTGAATTCTTGGTTGGACGCCGTTCTGAAATGATGGATAAGATGAAAAGGACCAGAGTCAACAATCTTTTTGGAAACAACCTTCGTCTCCGGCTTTCGGGGATTGCTCTTTGCTGCGCCTCTGAATCGGAACCCCAACGATGAGAATCCTGATTTCAGGTGCGGGGATCGCCGGGCCAACTTTGGCCTACTGGTTGCACCAGTATGGCCTAAAGCCGACGGTCGTGGAGCGGTCACCACAGCTGCGCCGTGACGGCCACATCATCGACTTTTGGGGCGTCGGATTCGATGTTGCCGAACGAATGGGACTCTTGCCAGACATTCGCCGTGAGGGCTATTTGGTTCGGGAGGTGCGGGTCGTGGGGCGTAATGAGAATCAGGTGGCTGGATTCCCGGTTGATTCTGTCGCTCGGATAGCAAACGGCCGATACATCAGCATTCCGCGCGGAGAACTGGCGGCCTTGATCTATCCGACCATCGAGGGCAGCGTCGAGACAATCTTCAATGACAGCATCGCTTCCATTGACGAAACTGCGTCCGACATTCGAGTGACTTTCGATTCCGGAACGGTCCGCGATTTCGATTTCGTCATTGGAGCAGATGGCCTTCATTCTCGGGTTCGGGGAGTAGCCTTCGGTCCTGAGGTCGAATTTGAGCACTATCTCGGTTATAAGGTTGCTGCCTTCGAGGCCTCCGGCTACGCCCCTCGAGACGACCTGGTGTACGTGATGCATACCGAGGTCGGCCAGCAGGTCGGGCGTTTCGCGCTGCGCGGAGATCGCACACTTTTCTTCTTCATTTTTGCCGAGACATCTGGAGCGACACCCGACGATGTCGGTGCCCAGAAACGATTATTACGCCAGCGCTTTGGGGACAGCGGATGGGAGTGCCCGCTGATCCTGAACGCATTGGATTCCGCTAACGATTTGTATTTCGATCGAGTGAGCCAGATCAGCATGAAAAGCGAGGGTGGTCTCTCGTGGACACCTGGGCGGGTAAGTTTGGTTGGCGATGCGGCCTGGTGCGTTTCGCTACTCGCTGGTCAAGGCTCGTCCATCGCCATGGCAGGGGCATACATTCTCGCCCGCGAACTGAATCGGGCGGGTGGTGACTACACAACGGCATTTGCGCGGTACGAGAATCAATTCGCAGCGTCTGTCATGCGAAAGCAACGGGCTGCACTTAAGTTCGCAGGTACATTCGCACCAAAATCCAGACTGTCTATGCGCGTGCGGAATAGCATCATGAACCTGCTGAGAATCCCTTGGATCGCCGATTTTGTGCTCAGCCGCGATTTGGGAGACAAGCTCAAACTGCCAGAGTATTGACCATGTTGAACGCAGGCGACTGTCTGCTTCGGGCCGTCTTCGCAGCTTGCTGATTAGCGGTCCACGAACCTCACCAACGTCTTAGCCACGCTTTCAAAAACAGCATTCTCACCGAGAGATTTGCTGATAATCATGGCACCTTCGAGAGACGAGATAATGTGGAGTGCGTTGGCCTTTGCTTTTGTATCGCTAAACCCGGCCGCTGTTAACGCGGTTGTCAGCCATTCAATGTTTTTACTAAAAAAAATCCTCGTATTCCCACCGACACTGGTGGGGAGACTACCGATTTCTGCTCCCAGCACGGCGCAGAGACACAGTTTCCCATCCTTTATCAACGCTCGCTGGAACATCGATACATAGTGCTTGATCGCCATCTTGGCGGCTCCGCCGAAATCGGTAGGTTCTCCCAAGCTCTGAAGGAATCTAGCGGTGTAGCGTTCGGTGACGGCCTCGCCAAGATCCGCCTTCCCCGGAAAATGATAGTGCACACTGGCGGCCTTGATACCGACCGCAGTGGCAACATCGCGTGTGCTGAAGCCATTGAAGCCGAGGCGGCGAATCATGGCTTCGGAAACGTCGAGAATCTCTTCTCGTTTGTTGGCGTCGTTCATGGGTGTGTGGCGCTCCGTCCCTAACTAATGTTAGATAGCACTTGACAAGGAAAAGGGCAAGTGTCAAACTGTGCCTACCTAACGACAGTTAGGCATTTTGCCACGAAAGAGAGTTTCCCATGGCACAGACGCGAGTATTGATGGTGCTGACTTCCCACGACACGATGGGAGTGAGCGGCAAGAGGACTGGCAACTGGTTCGATGAAGTTGCGACGCCGTTTTACAAATTCAGAGAGGCTGGGTTCGACGTGACGCTGGCCAGTCCCAGTGGTGGCGCAGCTCCAATCGATCCCTTCAGCTATGACGACCTATTCATGACCGACAACACTCACAAGTTTCTCGCTGACGAGGGGGCGCAACGGATGCTGGCGAATACCCTTAAGTTTAGCGAAATCGACACGAATGGATCTGCCGGCGTGTTCTTCCCCGGGGGGTATGGGCAACTGTGGGATCTGGCCAGCAATTCAAAAGTCATCCGATCGATTGAGAGCTGGATTGAGAGAAAGACTCCCGTTGCCATGGTCTGCCATGCGCCGGCGATCCTGCGAGACGCCAAAAAGCGCAACGGCGAGCAACTGGTGAAAGGGATGAACGTCACGGGCTTCACCGACGCAGAGGACGATGAACTCGATTTGTCGCGCCACCTCCTCTTTTCTCTTGAGCGTGCATTGGTCATAAACGGAGCAAACTTCGCGCGTTCGAATCGGAATTGGTCTCCAAACGTGGTTCAGGATGGCGCGCTCTTAACAGGCCAGAATCCGGCGTCAGCCGCACCACTGGCAGACGCGCTCATTGGCAGACTGAGGGATCACAAGTAGTGATGACACGCCAAACGTGAGTTTGTATCCCTTCTCAGAAGTGAAGCCGAAGGTGTTGATCCCGAGCCTGCTGAGCAAAGGGTGCGCATGAGAACCTGGGCTTCTAATGCCGAATCATTGGAGAGTCATCTGGAGCATCTCAAGAAAACCGTATCGGATTCTGGATTCCGTCTGGCTATGCGCAGGGACCTGGCGGGCGCCAAGCATGTTCAACAGGCATTTTGTCCGCCCGAGAGCCTGTCCATTCACTGCATGGAGTGCCAAACTATCTACCAGTCGGCTCACGAGATTGGCGGTGACTATTACGATTTTTTCTCTTTGGCTATCTCAGTCACATTAGGGTTTGCCCGTCATTTAGCAAGTAGCATGGGTGTCGCTCATCGCGTTTCACAAGCCGACTTCTCGGTACTAGTCCGCCAACCTTCTTCGAGGTTCGTATCTGGACAGCTTCCGTGTTGTGACCACTCGCGCCGGTCAGTGGGCGCTGTGGCAATGTTAGGTAAACTATCCCAAGGAGACCCCGTCAACTCCAGGGCTTTCATTGGCCAGCCCATTCGCAACTGTGGGATTGCGCTCAAGTGATCGGCCAGACCATCTCGCATTACCGAATCACCGAGAAACTCGGCAGCGGAGGGATGGGTGTGGTTTACAAGGCACAAGACAGCCGGCTCGACCGCTTTGTCGCTGTGAAGTTTCTGCCCGCGCACTTGGCCAAAGATCCCCAGGCCTCGGAGCGATTTCGCCGTGAAGCCAAGGCCGCTTCTGCATTAAATCATCCGAATATCTGCACGATTTACGATATTGGTGAGGAGAATGGCCACTCATTCATTGTCATGGAATTGCTCGAGGGGAGATTGCTCCGCAACTGTATTGCCGGGCATCCCCTGGAGACAGCCCTGACCGTTTCCCTGGCTATTCAAATAGCCGATGCTCTGGAGGCAGTACACGCCGTAGGGATCATTCATCGAGATATCAAGCCCTCCAATCTATTCGTGACGCAGCGCGGGCACGTCAAGATGCTTGACTTCGGCCTGGCAAAGATGACGACATCCGTTGACTTGCAACGTGCTGACAATCTCCTCGAAGCCAGCACGACAACAGCTCAGGATCTCACCAGCTTGGGCGATACCCCGGGCACCATCGCGTTCATGTCTCCCGAGCAGGTGCAGGGCGAGGAATTGGACGTGCGGACGGACTTGTTCTCCTTTGGTGTCGTAATTTACGAAATGGCCACGGGGCACTTGCCGTTTGACCGTAAGACCGTCGGCGCGACCTTTGCCGTCATACTGCACGAACCGCCAGAACCCGTAACCCGCTGGAATTCTCAATTGCCGGTGAAACTCGACGAGATCATCTCCAAGGCATTGCAAAAAGATCGGCATCTGCGGTATCAGCACGCTTCCGAGATCCGCAGTGATCTGCAACAGTTGAAAGACGTCATCAGATCCGTCCCGGAAACGCTGGCAGACTCCAAAAGTATCGGGACACCGCCGGGCAAATCGGCGGTTTCCCGAAAGAACGCATTAAAGGTTGTACTTCCGGTTGGCGTCATCGTGCTGGCTTTGCTGGGAGCGATCATCATTGGTCTGTCGCACAGACGTTCGAGTCAAGCATCCAAACTCACCGAAAAGGATGCAGTCGTGCTCGCCGACTTCACAAACTCCACCGGCGATCCCGTTTTCGATAACACCCTGAAGCAGGCACTCTCCATCTCATTGCGCCAATCGCCATTTCTCAATATCCTTTCCGACAGCAGAGTCGCTGGGACCCTGACCCTGATGACTCGTCCGCCCAACACCCAAATCACGAATGACGTGGCCCGCGAGATCTGCCAGCGCACTCAGAGCAACGCCTACATCGGCGGTTCAATTTCGGCACTCGGTAAAGAGTATGTCTTGGGGCTTCGGGCGGCCTCTTGCCTAACTGGCGATGTGCTGGCAGAGGAACAGGCAACCGCTGATCGGAAAGAGGACGTGCTCACAGCGTTAGGGAAGGCCGTGGCGAAGTTGCGCGAAAAGCTTGGCGAGTCGCTGGCCTCGGTCACAAAATACAACCAGCCCCTATCAGTGGCGACAACCTCATCTCTGGAGGCTCTGCAGCAGTACAGCGAGGCGGGAAGAGCACAGCGGGAACAGGGGGACGCCGCGGCGATACCTTACGGGAAGAGAGCGATCGAACTGGATCCGGACTTCGCGGTCGCCTATGCTTCGCTGGCCGGTGATTATAGCAATCTGAACCAGCCCAGCCTTGCAAGGGAGAATTTTCGAAAGGCCTACGAATTACGGAACCGTGCGACCCAGCGGGAGCGCTTCCTCATCGAGGCTGCCTACTATAATTATGTAACCGGCGAAATCGATAAGGCTATTCAGACCTATGACGAATGGGCACGCACTTATCCGGCGGATTACGTTCCACATGGCAACCTGGGAGACAATTACAACTTCCTCGGACAATACGAGAAGGCGGCCGAAGAAACCAGCGCAACCCTTCGCATTGAGCCCGACGACGCGATTGCCTACGGAAATCTTGTCAACGATTACCTTTCTCTAGATCGAATCAAAGACGCTAAAGCCGCCTTAGACGAGGCCAGCAGGCGCAACTTGGATACTCCGGACCTTCACCTGTATCGATATCACCTGGCGTTTCTGGAAAATGATCCCGCCGCTATGCAAGAGCAGTCATCCTGGGCGACGGGGAAACCCGGGGCGGAAGATGCGCAGCTTTCCGATGAGTCCGATACGGAAGCCTACTATGGGCGCTTGCAGAAGGCGCGCGAGCTTACCCGGCAGGCGGTCGAGTTGGCCAAGCGCAACGGCGGGGCCGACACCGCGGCACTGTGGCAGGTCAACGAGGCCTTGCGGGAAGCCGAGTTCGGCAAGACCACCTTCGCGCGCAAGGCTGCCGCCGACGCTTTGTCTTTGAGCTCCAAGTCCGACATCGAACTGTTAGTAGCCCTAGCCCTTGCACGCAGTGGCGACACAGTACAGTCCTCTGCTCTTGCGGACAGAGTCGCTGCGGAATTCGACCGCGACACCCTGGTTCAGGCTTACTGGCTGCCAGCCATTCGCGCCACCATTGCCATCAAACGAGGCGATCCACAAAAAGCAATCGAACTGCTGAGTATGGCTTCCGAATACGAACTAGGTGAGCCCGTACAATGGCCCTCTCACGGAACGTTGTACCCGGTATACGTCCGCGGCGAAGCGTATCTGCGAGCGGGTGATGCTGGGCAGGCTGCCACTGAATTCCAAAAGATAATCGACCATCCCGGAGTGGTTGCAAACTTTCCGCTAGGCGTACTTGCTCGCTTGCAATTGGGTCGCGCCTACAAGCTCGGTGGGGATGTCGAAAAGGCCCGTGAGGCTTATGCAGCATTTCTTGTGGTCTGGTTGCACGCCGATTCCGACATCCCCATCCTGAAGCAAGCCAAGGCAGAATATGCGAAGCTGAAGTAAGCAGGTCACTCCAAAGAAGGCCCACTTCGAGATCAAACCGGATCAGTACCGGGAAGTGGGCAGATCGCTATCAACTCCAGAATCGTCGGCAATCCGGACAATTGAAACGACAGAAATTGGGACAGGCAATTTGACGAATGCGGCGACTACGGCCATGCGAAAGCACATCCAAAGTTATGTCCAATTATGGTCCAGTAATTCTCTCTCGCCGATCTAAACCGAAGAATAGCGGCAGGGCATTCATTGATCGAACTGTTCAGGAGGTCGACTCTGGAATCGCGCAATTCGGTTGCTCCTCATCAGTGCTCTCCGAAAAGAGATGGAGTACAAACCAGCACTGGCTAGTCCAGTTGACCGAAGTCAGCTAGACTTGTTCGAGGAGGCCTGTTTGATGACAACCCCAGCCACCGCCATCAAGAGTGAAATCCGAGAACTCATCGACCTACAGATCCAGGTTTTCGGCCAGTCTGCTCCGTTGACACCTTTCGAATTGGAGGACTGTCGCCGTCGAACCGAGAAAATCAAGTCGCTTGGGCAAGAGCTTGACCAACTCGGTATAACTGCCATTCAGCTGGAAGAGTATCGGAAAGTGTCGTAAGCAACGCGAAAGCCTACTGCTAGCCTGCATTATTCATCAACGCAGGATTGTGAGCAGAACGGTAGTTGGAAGCGAGGGTGAGAGCAGGAGGCGAGACAGATTGGGATTGGGCAAGGC
>Ga0306921_10006380_pt1 | contig 12290 bp, 10 predicted proteins | sample sta12Cox44000080_FD_203760 | JGI IMG/M metagenome (GOLD analysis project Ga0306921, IMG submission 203760) | Lab enrichment of tropical soil microbial communities from Luquillo Experimental Forest, Puerto Rico - statoxic.12C.oxic.44.000.080 (v2)... | ecosystem: Environmental > Terrestrial >... | reverse complement strand
GGCAGTCGCGGGCTGCACCGGCATATCTTCGGGAGTCGGCGCGCGGCCGGGACCGGTCGCCGCCGCGGTCTGTTCCTTCGATGGCGGCAGTTCACCGGCCAGGCGCTCTGCGTCGGTCTGCCAATCCAGCGGCGGCGCGTGAATCCTCCACACGTTTGCCGGCTTTTCGAGTTGCACGCCCACGTGATACAGGTCGCGGGGATTGCGCGGGACTTGCACCGAACGCACTTGCGCGCGAACCGTCGTGACCACTTCGCCCACGCCCGAATCGCCGATCTGCAGGGTGATCCACGATCCCACGTGGCAGTCGTGGCGCGAAGGATAGCGGCAGCCATGGAGGTTCAGGCTGACGGCGGAAGTGCGCTCGAGGAACTCCTGGCCGAGTCCGTCGTGCCCGGTGATCAGCAACGGCACGGGACGCTCGATGCGCGTGCTGCGCCGGCATTCCGGGCCCGCGTATCCGAATGTGGTCTCTGCGGTTGGAATAGTGCTCACACGCGGTCTCCGCGAGAAAGGGGACAGAAAATCAAGAATGGGCATGGTGCACCGAACGAGCTCGAACGCCACCGGCCGAGTATAGCGCGACCTCCCGTTAGGAAAACCTCTCCAAAATTCCCGAGTTGGATGGACGACGAAAGGATTCTAACTGAAATGGAGAAATGAATTCCAGCAAACTACGCGCGGGGGCGATCTTCGCTCCGCGGCAGGTCCTAGAACTGCTAGCGGCAATCTGCGCCGGGCCCCCGACACCAACATCAGATGCACATCCCGATGCATAGCTGACCTTCTTGTCCTTAGCGTTCATGGCGCGGGTAGAGGGCTGCCTGGGAACCGGGTTTCTTCGGCAACGCCGAAAGCAGCCAAGACTTTTTGCTGAATCTCATGGCAGACCTCGTTGATGGTCTCGACGCCAGCCGCTCCGCTGCCGAGCCGGTAGCGCAAGGCGCGCTCTCGGGCGGGGGTGCGCACTACCTCCAGAACTTTGTCGGCGATTTCCTGAGGGTCGGCTTGCGAGGCCGCGATCTGCTTCAGGAGGCGATCAGGCACCTCGCGCACCGCGCCGTAGGGGGCGATGCGTTCCGGGTCATCCCCAGCGCCGATTTTTTCGGCGATGCCGGTCGGATAGGCTCCGGGGGCAATGCTGATCGAGCCGATGCCACTCGGGGCCAGATCGTAGTGGAAGGCCTCGGTCAGCGCTTCGAGCGCGAACTTGCTGGCGCAATAGAGCCCCATGCCGGGGAGGACCACACGCCCGGCGCCGCTGCTGATCTGGATCAGCAGGCCGCTTCTTTGCTGATGCATTTGCGGAAGAACGGCGCGGATGGTGCGCATGACGCCGAAGACGTTGGTGTCGAAAATCTTTTGCATCTGGGCAATGGTGAAAGTTTCGGTAATGCCGCCGTAGCCGAAGCCGGCGTTGTTGACGAGCACGTCGATGCGGCCCGCCTGGCGAAGGACCTCGGCTACGCCGTGGCTGACCGAACGGTCACTGGTGACGTCGAGTTCGAGGACGCGAAGCTCTCCCTGAGAGCCTGCCGCCAGGCGCAGCAGGTCGCGAGCGGCCGGAGCGTTGCGGCCGTGGAGTTCACGCATGGTCGCGAAGACCAGGAACCCTTCGCGGGCCAGGGTTAGGGAGATGAGGCGGCCGAAGCCGCTGCTGGTGCCGGTGACGATCGCGACTTGCGGCTGCATAGCAGAACGACAGTAGCGCCGTTAGCAGACCGAGACAAGAAGGAGTCCGTCAGCGTCCGGCCGCAGGTGGGAAAAGCTGCTCGAAGCTGTCGATTGCGCCGTGGGCTGGCCTTTCCGGCAGCGGCGTTCCGGGGCGAAGCGAGAGCGCGGTGTGCATGCGCGCGGCGGCCGCCGCATCGAGTTCCGCTGCGACGTCGGACACAAAGAGGATCTCCCGAGGCTCGAGTGCGAGGGCGGTGGCGATTTTTTGGTAGCTCGCCGCTTCGCGTTTGGGGCCGGTGGTGGTGTCGAAATAGGCGTCGAGCGAGGCGGAGAGATCGCCGGCCGTGGAGTGGGCGAACAGCAGCCGCTGCGCGAGCACGCTGCCCGATGAAAAAATGGCGATGCGGCGGCCTTGCGCGCGCCAGCGGGCGAAGGCGGGGCCCACATCGGGATACACCTCGCCTTGCAGCTGGCCTTCGCGAAAGCCAGCCTCCCAGATTTTCCCCTGCAGAGCTTTGAGCGGGCTGATCTTGCTGTCGCGCGCGATAAGCCAACGGACGTAGGCGGCGGCGGAGGAAAGCTTTTCATCGGGCGTCGTTTCCATCCACACCGGAGCACCGGCGGCTGCGGCGCCACTCCACGTTTGCCGGAGGTCGGCGATGATCTCTTTGGTTTCCGGACTCTCGGAATGTTCCCGCAGGAACTGTTCGACGCGAGCGGCGGCGAAGGGGAACAGCGTTTTCAAAACGAAGTCGACAGGCGTGGTGGTGCCTTCGATATCGAGGAGCAGGGCACGGATTGCAAGTGCGGCGGCGCCGGCCAAGAGCGCCTCGTCAGAAGCGGGCAGGGAGGTAGGAGGGGCCGAAGCAGACCGGGTCATAGTGGCGGTCGGCGCCGCTTTCCGTGTAGCGCGGAGTCCAGCCGGCGGTGTCCTGAAAGAGCCGGATGGCGCGAATGCGCTTCTCCTGGCAGAGGTCGAACCAGTGCCAGGTGCCGCGCGGAACGCGCAGCAGGTCGCCGGCTTCGACGGTGATGGAAACGATGCTCCCTTCGCGAGGATGGATGTGAAACAGGCCGCGGCCCTCGATGATGAAACGCACTTCGTCCTCATCGTGCCAGTGTTCGGTATTGAAGCGGCTGAGCATGGCGTCCAGCCCCGGTGTGGCGGGCGAAACGTCGATCACGTCAGCGGTAACGTAGCCGCCAGCGGACTTCAGGCGTTCTATTTCCGGAGCGTAGGCGGCGAGCACTGCTTGGGCGGAGGCCCCTTCGGAAAGCTGCTGAGAGGGCTTCCACTGTTCGTAGGCGATGCCGATAGCGGCCAGATAGTCGCGGATTTCCGCGCCCTCAGTAAGGGTTCTTTGTTCGTCGGGAATGTGGACGGTGGCCATCAGGTACCTTCCGTGACTGGCAGCTTGCGAGAGCCGAATTCGCGCCTGCTCACCACTTCCAATAGAAACTCGAGGATTTCGACGTGGCGGCGCGCCTGAGCCAAGTCTTCTCCCCAAGTATATAACCCGTGGCCGGCAATGAGGAATCCATGAGCGGCAGTGTCATGCTCGAGCTCCACCGCGACCTTGCGAGCCAGCGCGGGCAGGTCCTGGTCGTTTGCGAAGATGGGAAGCCACTCGCGATGTTTGTGAGAACGCACTCCCTCGAGTCCCTTCAGCATTTCGTAGCCGGAGACGGCAAAGCCGCCTTGCCCGGCGTACTGTTCGGAAAGCAGAGTGTTCCAGACGGAATGCGTGTGCAGGATGCAGCCTGCGGTTTCCCGCATTCTGGCCACGGTGAGATGCAGCGCGGTTTCCGCAGAGGGTTTGCCCTTTCCGGCGAGAATGTCGCCTTGCGCGTCGATTTCGAGAAATCCGCGTTCGGTGAGCGTGGACTTGTCTAGGCCAGAGGAGGTGATCAGAAGGTGCAGCGGATTGCGGCTCAGAACCGCGCTGTAGTTGCCGCTGGTGCCGAGCGCCCAACTGCGGCGATGGAACTCGCGCCCGAATGCGGCGAGGTGACAGGCTGCGACTCTGCGGTTCAAGCGTGAGCCAAAGCCCAGTTTGGACGGGAATGGAATGGTGCGCGGCATGGGTTGGGCCCAAACGAGTATGCCACGACGGGGGCTGCGGAAGTGATCAGGGTGAGAGTGCTGCTCGAGCTCGCAGCCGCTCCGCCCTCGCCCGACCTGGGCGGGGCCGCGGGCGGACCGCCCGTCCCCAGTCAGTTTGGCTTCAGGCCTTTGAGCAGATGCTTTACGCCAGCGCGGACCTCGTCGTCGCTGTAGGAATTTTTGTTCACCACATTCTCGCGAACGGCGCGATAGGCGAGGCGGTGCGAGCCTTGATCGAAGAAGTCAAAGGCAATGGTGCCCTGGTGATATTGGACGGTATGAAGGTACATGCCTGGCGGGCCGTAGAAGCCGTTCGAGCAGCCGTAGTAGCCGCACACGAGGCCGGGAGTGTACATCGGTGAAGCCACGCGCTCATGGCGCTGCTGGACGGCGAACTGATAATCCGCCAGAAAGTCGGCGTCACCGGGGTCAGACACCTCAACGAGGCCGCGCGCGTTTAGCGCCTGCTCAAAGGCTTGTGCGATTCTGTTGCGAACGATGTCATGCTCCCAGTCAGGATTGCGCTGGTAGGCGTTGCCGTAAGAGGGCCCGTAGGACGGCGCCCGGTTCGCCGACGCCGCGCGACTCGGCGGGCCCTGAGGCCGCCAGGCCCAGGTCATGCCCTTGCGGATCGGGATGGTCGAGTCGCGATCCACGATAACGTGGTCGTCGCAGCCTGAAAGCGCACCGCCAGCCAGCACCGCCAGTAAACTGCAAAGCAATAAGCGTGATGTCACCGAGATCCCTCGTGCGTTCGAAGAAGCGCTAACCCTGACTCAAACACGGTCGGGGCGAGGAAGTCGCGAAGCGCCCGGAGATTCCGGCGGATTCACGTGCCCTGTTAGCAGTAGCGCAGCGGGAAAAGCGGTAGAGGCGTCTGGCGGCCTGGGTTATGATAGAGTTTTGGAAATCAGCAAGTTAAGACTTAGGAGTGAGATGGCGATCGAATCGAACGGCAAGGTACTGCTGCGGGTTAGGCCGCGGGGCTTCTGCGCCGGTGTGGTACGCGCGGTGGATATTGTGGAGCTGGCTTTAGAGGCGTATGGCGCGCCGGTGTACGTGCATCACGAAATCGTTCATAACACGTACGTTGTGGAGCAGTTGCGGCGGCGCGGTGCGATCTTTGTCGAATCGATTGACGAAGTGCCGCACGGTGCGGTGCTGGTTTTCAGCGCCCACGGCGTGCCCCCGGCGGTCCGGGACGAGGCCAGGGCACGCTCGCTGCGGGTGATCGATGCCACGTGCCCGCTGGTGACCAAAGTGCATTTTGAGGCGCTGAAGTTCGCGCGCGAGGATCGCACCATCATTCTGATCGGCCACAAGGATCACCAGGAGATTATCGGAACCTCAGGTGAAGCTCCGGACCGCACCATCGTCGTCGATTCGGTCGAGGCTGTGGACAAGCTCGAGGTGAACAACCCGGAAAAGCTGGCTTTCCTGACGCAGACCACGCTGAGCCTGTATGATACGCAGGAAATTGTGGCGCGTTTGCGGCACAAGTTTCCCAAAATTGTCGGCCCGAAGAGCGATGACATCTGCTATGCCACGCAAAACCGCCAGGAAGCGGTGGAACAGGTGGCGCTGGATGTGGACCTGATTCTGGTGGTGGGCTCGCAGAATAGCTCGAACTCGAACCGGCTGGTTGAGGTGGCCAAGCGGCGCGGCGTTAAGGCGGAGCTGATCGATTCCGCCTCGGACATAGATCCACTGTGGCTGCAGGGCGTGAAGAGCGTGGGGTTGACTGCCGGAGCGTCTGCGCCGGAGGTTCTGGTCGAGCAGGTAAGCCAGAGGCTGGCGGAGCACGGGTATACCGACCAAAGGGACCTGGACCTGATTCGGGAAGATGTACGCTTCACGCTGCCGCCGGAGCTCGCGAGTATCGCGCCGGCGCCGCGGCGCTAGGTTTTTGGGATCACTAGGGCTGGCCACGCCGGTGGGGCGGCACGCGGTTGGAGTGCCGGGTTTTCAGAAACTACGGGAGACAAGCTTTGGCGGTCAAAATTGTCCGTCAACCGAAGAAGATTGCCCTGATAGGCGCATGTTCAAGCGCCGCGGCGTTTCTCGCAGGAACCGAAAAAGCCCCCGCCGCGCTGCGCGCCGCCGGTTTGCTAGAAAAGCTTGCGGGGGCGGGCTTTGAAGTGAATGATTTGGGCGACTGCCCGCCGCGTCTGTTTGCAGACGACGAGGAGCATCGCCGCGCGCGCAATCTGCCCGCCATTGTCGCCGGGCTCAACGATCTGAGGCTGCACGCGGAATCGGCGGTCAAGAGCGGCGCACTGGTTTTGGTGTTGGGCGGCGACTGCGCGCAGGTTATCGGGCTGCTGGCCGGGGCCCGCCGCTACTACAAGCACATCCATCTGTTGTGGATGGATCGCGACGCGGACCTCAATACGCCGGCTTCCACTCCATCCGGGCGCATTGACGGAATGGTGCTTGCGCACGTCATCGGCCGGGGAGCTCCGGAATTGGTGCGGTTCTGGAGCGAAGCGCCCCTGGTGCGCGAGCCGGAGGTTCTGCTGTACGGCCTCGAACGCATTGACCCGCCGGAGCAGGAGTTTCTCTCCAAATCGCCCATGCGGCACTGCTGGGCTGCAGACATTCAGAGAAAGGGTGCTGCCCAAAGTGCGCGCGACGCTATGGCCCACCTGCACGCAGACGCGCGTGAATTTGTGTTGCATCTCGATACCGACATCATTGCGCAAGAAGAGTTCCGAGCGGTGAACGTTCCGGGCAGCGGCGGGCTCAGCCTCGACGAAGTGCGGCAGTCGCTTCGTGAGGTGGTGAGTCGGAAGACTCTGCTCGGCCTGGACGTGGCCCAGTACAATCCCGATCGCGATCCGGACGGCGCAGATGCGCAAAAACTGGTCGCCTTGTTGGTGGATGCGCTATCGGCGCGCCTTGAGCCGGCCGCGCCCGAGCCGGCAACGCCCGTGGTCACGGAAGCGCCGGCGACGGAAGAAAGCCCCTCCTGATTTCCTCTCCCTCCATAGGTCGCTCATGAGGCAGCTGGCGACGCGCTCGCCTGCTCGGATTTTTTCCTGACATAGCGCGCCAAGCCCCGCCAAGAGAGACCCAATCCGCCAGTGAAGATGTAGAGTTCGGCTGCTTCGGCCGGAAGCTCCCGGCGCACCTCCGAGGAGACCGCCTCGATGAACTTCTGTTCCGCGACAGCCATGTCGGCCGTAGACTCCAATAATTCCTGGGTTAGGGAAGCCCATCGGCGCAGTTGTTCGCGGTAAAGCCGCAGATGCTCGCCGGGATTTTCGGTGTAGCCGAAATGGGTCAAGAAGATGCGCTCCGGTTGCCAGGACGAGATGAGGTCGAGCGAACCGTTCCAGAGCTCCAAGTCGATGTCGGGGGGCGGCGTCGCGGGGAGAAGGAATGGCTTGCCCGCGATGCGGATTCCGGCGGTGTCGCCTACAAACGCGGTGCGCGAAGCGGCATCGCGGTAGGTGACGTGGTGCGAAGCGTGGCCCGGCGTGTAGAAAACGTCCAGCTCGACTTCGCCAATTTTTAGTTTTTCACCGCCAGCGAGGGAACGAAGAGTCTCTGCCCGAACCGGCAAACACTGGCCGTAGAGCGGCTCGAGAGCTTGTCCATAGAGACGGCGGGCGCTCGCGAGCAAACGCGACGGATCCGCCATGTGCGGGGCGCCGATCTCGTGCACGTAAACCTGGAGTCGCGGGTTTTCCCGCAGCAGAGTCCCGGTGGCTCCGGCATGGTCGAGATGGATGTGGGTGAGCAGCAAAGCGTCGAGCGAACTGAAATCGAGCCCGCGGGTTTTCAGGGCCGAGTGCAGCGAGTCGAGCGTCGAGGCCGGCCCGGGATCGATCACCGCGCGGGCGCCGGCTGATTCGATGAGCAATGCGGCAATCGACTCGGGCCGGCCGGTCCAGTTGAGGTCGATCGTAGTAAAGGTGGTCATGATGTGAACAGTGTAACAATTCCGGGGCCTGCCGCGGCTTGCTGCAAGCCCGTGAAAGGCAAGGAATTGCTTGCGAAACGCGAGGGGGTTGGCATAGGCTATGGGGACCGCGCTTTGTCTTTTCTTTGCAGTCCCTCCCTGAAAAAAACCAGGATGGGGTGGGGGATGCGCTTTTCCGCTCGATTTGCGCCTTTGAAAAGACAAAGGAAACAAGCTGCGCCGCTCCCTCTCTGCGCGCAGTGGTGCCCAGGGGTGGACGCGGGAACGAGCGGGAAGTTTTACAAAGAATTGTGGAGGATGGACATGCGAAAGTGGTGTGTAGCGGCAACGCTGGGAGCGCTGTTTGTGCTTCCTCTCGTCGCGCAGCAGAAAGATGACAGCTCAGGAAAGGCAACCGAGACGGACACGGCGGCGGCAGGGGAGACCTCCGCTGCTCCGGCAAGTACGGCTGCAACGAACCGCGGCGTTTTCGCGGTTCCTCGGGTGCCCCGAACCACTCCGTTCCCTGGAGCGCAGGCAGGGAGTAGCAGCAAACAAACCGAAGACACGCGGCCTCCCGGACAGCTTGTTCCTAAGTTCGAGATAAATTTCGGGTTCAGCTACATCAATTTCGGCCCCGGAAACCCATTTGACAACTACAACATGTTCGGCGGAACCGGCGGCTTCACCTTTAACGCCAACCGTGTCCTTGGGCTAGTCGCGGAAATTGGCTCTTACGCCGGAAACCATACCGTCAGCGCGTTCTGCTGCGATGCCGGCCTGACCAGCTATCTTTTCGGACCGCGTCTGAACCTGCGCAAATTCGATCATTTCGTTCCCTTCGTGGAATTTCTCTTTGGCGGCGCCAAGGGTGGTGGAGGAGTCACGGGTAGCAACGGCCAGAACGCTTTTGCGCTGGTGGCGGGAGGCGGTGTGGACGTGGTCCTCACCAAGCACGTGGCCTGGCGCTTTGCCCAGATTGATTATCTGAATACCAATTTCAGCGGTCCCATCCTGAATCCCAATGCGCGGCAGAACAATCTGCGCCTGGGAACCGGCTTGGTGCTTCGTTTCGGAATTCCGAATCCTCCGCCTCCGCCGAACCATCCTCCGGTGGCGTCCTGCTCGGCAAGCCCGACTTCCGTCTACGAGGGTTCGAACGACACGGTGGCGGTGCACGTGAACGCCAGCGATCCGGACAACGATCCGCTGACCTACACCTTTACGGCCAGCGGCGGCACGGTCGAAGGCACCGGCCCCGACGCGCGCTTCAGCACCTCGGGTCTTACCAAAGGGACTTACACGGTCACTGCCAAAGTGGACGACGGCCGAGGGGGAACGGCCACATGCTCGGCGGACATCACGGTCAACGAGCGGCCCGTCCGGCCTCCGACCATCTCCTGCTCGACGGATCGCAGCCCGATCATGCCGGGCGAGCGCACGGGCATCACTTCGACGGCCACGGATCCTGACAACCTTCCTCTCACCTTCACCTACTCCGCGACCGGCGGCCAAGTGACCGGTGACGGACCGAAGGCCACGTTTGACTCGACCGGCCTCGCTCCGGGCAGCTACACCGTGAAATGCACGGCAACCAACAGCCGCGGCGGCACCGCGGACAGCTCGACCACGGTTGACGTACAGCAACCGCCGCCTCCGCCGCAAGCCTCGAAGGTTGGCGACTGCGGCTACAACAAGGTCGGCGCGTCGCGCTTTGACAATGCCTGCAAGCGCGTAGGCGATGACGTTGCCCTGCGCATGTCGAACGACCCCAACGCCAAGTTGGTCATTGTCGGCTATGCCGATCCGAAGGAACCGAAGGCCGCGAAACTCGCGCAGACCCGGGCCGATCTCGCCAAGAAGTACATTGTCGAGAAGGGCGTGGATGCCTCGCGCATTTCGACACGCGTCGGCGAAGCTTCGACCGAAAAGGGCCAGGAGAAGGCCAATCGTCGCGTCGACTTCGTCATCGTGCCGGAGGGCGCAACCTACTAATGCCATGAGGGCGGATCGCGTGCCGTTCGAACCGTGCTGCGCGTGATTCGCCCAACACCATTCCTTTGCGGGCTCGCAGGCTGTTTGCCCTGCGGGCCCGCTTTCTTTTTGCGTTTTGGCCGGCGCCGCTTCAGGCTTCTTTCGCTCACTTTGCTTCTCGGTACCTGCCGGGGAGCGGCGTTCGCGCAGACCTGGGAGCGATCGGGCCCGCCAGGGGGAACCGTTACGTCCTTGGCTGCCGCGCCGGACGGGACGGTCTACCTTGGGACTCCCGACGGCCACGTCTTCGCTTCGGGCGACGGCGGCCGGCATTGGCAGCTGCGCGGGCGGGCGGGAGGCCGCCTCGATGGCGTCGTCCAGCAGATTGTTCCTGACGCGGTGCACAAGAAGCGCGTTCTGGCTGCGGTTTGGTTTCGCAATTCCCCGGGCGGAGGCGTCTTTGAGAGTTCCGACGGCGCCCTGCACTGGAGACTCGTGGGGCTTCGCGAGCAGACGGTTCGCACGCTCGAACAATCCCCGACCGAGCCAGGTGTGTGGCTGGCCGGAACGCGGGGAGGCGTCTTTCGCTCTAGCGACGACGCGCACTCCTGGCAACGCATCACTCCGGCGAACGACCCCGAGTTGCAGGATGTCGATTCTGTCGCCGTTGATCCGACTGACGCCGAGACCATCTACGTTGGCACCTACCACCTGCCGTGGAAGACGAGCGATGGCGGCAAGACCTGGAAGTCCATCGGCGCGGGCATGATCGACGATTCCGACATCATGAGCCTGCGCGTCGACGCGCGGAACCGGCAACGCATTTTCTCGAGCGCCTGCTCCGGCATCTATCGCAGCGAAGACGCCGGGGCGAGTTGGACCAAACTGCAGGGGATTCCCTATTCGAGCCGCCGGACGCAGCAGATCGTGCAGGACGGGAGAGACCCCGGCAGGCTTTATGCCGCCACGACGGAAGGGTTGTGGATGACCCGAGACTACGGAGAGACATGGAAACGGGTCACGGCGAGAGAGGTCAATACTTATGCCGTGGCCGTCTTGCCCGCTGACCACGGCGAACGCGTGCTGGCAGGCGTTGCCGGAGAAGGTGTACTTGGCAGCGAGGATGCGGGAGACAGTTTTGCTTCGTGGAACGCGGGATTTTCGCATCGCGTGCTGTTCGCCCTGGCAGCAGACCCCGGGGACAAAACCCATCTGCTGGCTCGCGTGGAAGGCTTTGCCGGGGCGCTCGTCGAAACGCGCGACTCCGGAAGGTCGTGGAGCAAACTGGCGGAGCAGGCTCGCGGGAAGACGGTAGGGAAGATTTTCGGTTCCTCCGACGGCTGGTGGGTCTCCTTTGCCGAGGGCGGTGCGGCGAGATTCGACGTTTCCACCATGACCTGGCGGGGGGTACCCTTTGAAGAAGAGCTTCCGGGCGCCAAGCGCGCGCCGGCCGGCCCACGGCCGCGAAGCGCACGCCATGTTCGCGTGCTTCCCCTGCATGTCACCGAGTTGCTCCCAAACGGCCGGGGCGTGGTTGTGTCGACCGAGGATGGTTTGTGGAGGAAAGAGCCAGACGCGGATGAATTTCGACGGTCTCTCTCGCCGGGACTGCCGCAAGCGGTGACGTTTCTCGCCGCCGCCTCCGCTAACGCATGGCTTGCGATCGCCCAAAACGCACTGTGGTCGAGCGACGCCCGAGGCCTCGGGTGGAAGCGCCTCGCGACCCCTTCGGAAGCCGGCACGCTGCTCTGGGTACAGGATCGCGCCTGGCAGGGGGCTCTCGTGCGCTGGCTCGGCACCGACAGCGGCGTCTTTGTCTCCGCATCTGGCGCCGACTGGCGGCTCGTTTCAAGCGGCTTGCCGCCGATCGCCTCTGAACCGCCGGCATTTAACGATGCGAGCGGCCTGATGGCCATGAGCAACGGCGGCTTCTACGCGTCTTCTGACAATGGGGCCAGTTGGCGCCGCGTGGAGGGAGACGCGGAGCAGGGCCGCGCCGGCATGCTGATCGCGGACAGGAGCGGAGACTTTTGGGTCGGCTCCTATTCCGAAGGACTGTTGTTGCTGCGAAATCCGGAGCGCTAGGAGCCCTGCCGATCGTTTCTAACCACGGGCTCTTGCTACGAGCGGAAGAGCACGGACTCCCGCTGGAACATCTTTACCGCCAGGTACAACGCTCCTGCCGCGTACAAGCAGGTGGAAGCAAAAATCAGAACGATGTAGTTCCAGTGGTATTCGCCGGTCACCAGTTCTTTGCACAGCAGGCTGACGTTCAGCAGCGGCACGATCGACAGCTTGGGCGTCAGCTCCACCCCGGGCAGCATGGCCGACACCGCGGGAACCACCACCAAGAACATCAGCGGCGCGATGTAACTCTGTGCCTCCTTGTAGCTCTTGGCGAACAAGGCTATGGTGATCAATCCCGCGGAAAACAGCACGGTGAGTGGCACGGCCATGATGATCACCGAAGCGATCGCCGCCGGGCCAAGCGAGAGCTGCGGCGTCTCTTCTCCCTCGTCGGCCACCTGGTCCAGCACGTGCGATTTCTGGAGCGCCGTTGACGACACGCTTACGGAAAACATCAGCAGCATCGCGGTGATCAGCGAAGCGGTCAGCACCAGCAGAAACTTTCCG
>Ga0306921_10006375_pt1 | contig 12296 bp, 7 predicted proteins | sample sta12Cox44000080_FD_203760 | JGI IMG/M metagenome (GOLD analysis project Ga0306921, IMG submission 203760) | Lab enrichment of tropical soil microbial communities from Luquillo Experimental Forest, Puerto Rico - statoxic.12C.oxic.44.000.080 (v2)... | ecosystem: Environmental > Terrestrial > Soil... | reverse complement strand
CGGATCTACGGGTTCGCTCTCCAGCGCGAGGACGCCGAAGACGCACTCGTGCACGCGTCGGAGCGGCTCGCGGCGCACGAATCGCTCGAGGGCCTCGACGCCCAGGGCGAACTCCCGCAGCGCGAGGCTCCGCTTGGCGGAGAGGCCACGAGCGCGCAGGCGCTCCAAGTGTTCTGGGGCGAGGTATTCGGGGCCGTAGATGATGCGGAGGTACTCGGCGCCGCGGCACTTCACGGCCGGTTGCACGAGGCCGCGCGGACCGCGGGTGATTAACGTGAGCGGCTTGACCACCATGCCCTCGCCGCCGGCGCCGGTCAGTCGCTCCCACCAGACGATGGCGTCCGATTCGCTGGTGGGATCGGCGAGGTCAACCGCCCGCCAGGGCGTTGCGCGGAGCAAGCCGGGGTCTGCGGCGCACAAGTCGGCGAAGAGCCCCATGTGCCAGGCGTGGTCCTTGTCGACGTGGACGCGACCTTCCGTCGCCAACAGATGAAAGGGCGCGAGCTTGAGATCGGTGAGCGAGGCGACGTCCCAGCAGTAGCGGCGGTAGGCGTCGATGTAGCGGCCGATAGCGGTCGCGCGCGCGCTGGTCCGTTCGAGGAGAGGGCGCACACCTGCGGCCACGTCGCCGTCGCGCGAGACCGCCGCCGAGAGGGCCGCAGTGGCTGCCGCGAGGGCGGGCGTGGCAGCGGAGCCGACGGCCGCGTACTGCGACCGCAGGAGCTCCTGGGCCTTCACCGACCAGGGCAAGAGCTCGCAGTCCAGGCAGGCCCAGTCCGTCTCGAGCTTCCGCCACAGGTCGGTGGCGTCGAGAGCCGCCCGGACCCGGGCCAGGAGGCCCGTCTCGAGGGCATCCTCGTTGAAGAACCTGCGACCGGTGCGCGTGAAGCAAACGCCGCTCGCGGCGCCCGGGATGCCGAATCGCTTGCGCGCGACCTCTTCGTCACGGCAGACGATGACGACGGCGCGCGAGCCCATGTGCTTCTCTTCGCACACGGCCTTGGGAACGCCCTGACCCCGGAAGTGGGCGAAGGCCTCCGCCGGGTGCTCGAGCAGACCGGGCCTGGTCGTTGTTTCGCTCGGCGACATGGTGGGCGGCAGGTAGATGAGCCACTTCGGATCGACGGCGAAGCGGCTCATCATCTCGAGCGCAGCGGTGGCGTTCTCTTCCCGGATGATGACGTTGCCGCCGATGCGCGTCTTGATGATCCGCTTCCCGCTGACGTCCTCCATGTCGAGCAGGTCGTCGTGTGCCTGCTGCGCCGTGAGCGCGGGCGCCTGGGCGTCCGGCGGCAAGAAAGGCTTGGCGGGCTGGTAGTAGGTCGCGGCCGCCGGGACGGAGACGAGCTCGCGCTCGGGATAGCGAAGCGCCGTCAGCCGACCCCCGAAGACGCAGCCGGTGTCGATGCAGATGGTGCGGTTCAACCACTCCGGCTCGGGGACCGGCGTGTGGCCGTAGACGACCATCGCGCGCCCTCGGTACTCCTGCGCCCAGGGGTAGCGAACCGGCAGGCCATACTCGTCGGTCTCGCCGGTGGTGTCTCCGTACAGGGCGAAGTCCCGGACCCTGCCGGAGCCGCGGCCCTGCATGCTCTCGGGCAGGCCCGCGTGGGCCACGACGAGGTTGCCGCCGTCGAAGACGTAGTGGCTCACGAGACCGTCGATGAAGTCGGCGGCGCGCGCGGCGAAGGCGGGCGGCTGCTGTTCGAGCTGTGCGAGCGATTCGGCGAGGCCGTGTGTGATCCGGACGTCGCGGCCGCGAAGCTTTCGCATCAGCTTCGTGTCGTGGTTGCCGGGAACGCAGTACGCGCCGCCGTCGGCGACCATCCCCATCACGAGGCGCAGGACGTCCGGCGTCTTCGGTCCGCGATCCACGAGATCGCCGACGAATACGGCCTTGCGGCCCGCGGGGTGGCGCACCCGCCACTCCGCGCCACCGTCGGCGGTGGGCTCGGTCGCGGGCTCGACGACGTAACCGAGCCGCTCCAGCAGCGCCCGGAGCTCGTCGAAGCAGCCGTGGACGTCGCCGATCACGTCGAACGGGCCGTGGTCCTGACGTCGATCGTTCCAGAGCGGCTGCCGCTCGATCGTCGCCGCGTCGACCTCTTCCTGCGATTCGAGGATGAAGACGTGCCGGAAGCCCTCAGTCCGGAGGCGGCGCAGCGAGCGCCGCATCTGCTGGGTCTGCTGGCGCACGACGTGGGCTCCGAACTGCCGGTCCGGACGGCCCGTGTTCCGTTGGTGGCAGAGCCGCTCGGGGATCGCGAGCACGACGGCGACCGGGAGGCAGTGAAACTCGCGCGCGAGCGCGACGAGGGGCTTGCGGGATTCCGGCTGGACGTTGGTCGCGTCGACGACCGTCAGCTTGCCGAGGGCTAGGCGCTTGCGGGCGATGAAGTGCAGCGCTTCGAAGGCCTCGTTCGTGACGTCGAGGTCGTTCTCGTCATCGGACACGAGGCCGCGGCACCAGTCGGACGACAGGATCTCGGTCGGCTTGAAGTGTCTTCCGGCGAACGTCGACTTGCCCGAGCCGGACGGTCCGATGAGCACGACCAGCGAAAGCTGGGGGATCTTCAGGTCAGCCACGGCGGAACACCCCCATCTGGGTCGGCGGTCCGGTCACCGGGTCGTTCGGTCCGACGGGCAGGAAGCGCACGGCGTACCCGAAGCGCGCGGCCTGCTCCGCACCCCACGCCTCGAACTCGGCCCGCGTCCACTCGAAGCGATGGTCGCGATGGCGAAGGCGACCCGCCGGCAGGCCGGCGAAGTTGACGTTGTACTCGACGTTCGGGGTCGTGATGACGACGGTGGCCGGGCGCGCGCATTCGAAGACCACGCGCTCGAAGGCCCGCAGCCTCGCCGGATCGAGGTGCTCGATGACCTCGATGATGACGGCGGCGTCGAAGCCGGTCAGGCGCTTGTCCCGGTAGGTGAGGGCGCCGTGAAGCAGCGAGATGCGCTCGCGTCGCCGCGCTGGCAGGTCGTCCAGACGTAGACGCTCGCTGGCGCGTTCCAGCGCCCGGTGCGAGACGTCGACACCCACGATCTTCTCGAACGCCGTGTCGGCGAGCAGAGCGCGCAGGAATCGCCCCTCGCCGCAGCCGAGATCCAGAACCGACCGCGCGCCCTCGGCCTTCAGAACCGTGAGGACGGCCCCGACGCGTTCTTCGGCCAGGCTGAGGCGTCGCTCGACATCGGCTTCCTCGCCGGCGTGCGTGGCTTCAGCCACGTCGGGGTCATCGCCCTCGTCCTGCACCAGGCGAGCGAGCGCCTGCCTCGTCAGGCTCTTGAAGTGTTTCAGGTAGCGGCGGGTGATGAGATCTTTCTCGGGATGCGCTGCCAACCAGCCCTCGCCTTGGCGAAGCAGCTTCTCGAGCTCGTCTTGCCCGACGAAGTAGTGCTTGTCGTCGTCGAGGACGGGAATCAGGACGTAGAGGTGGGTCAGCAGCTCGGCGAGCGTCCGCTCCGCGCGTAGCTCCACGGTGAAGTACGGGCCATCCCCCCAAGACGCGAACGCAACGTCCAGCGGGTGGTGCTCGGCCTGCACCTCGTAGCCGAGAGGCTCGAACAGGCGGCGCAGCAGGACCTCGCCCCCCCGGCAGGGAAGCACGGAAAGTCGGGCGACGAGGGGCAGGGGACGCTCGACCAACTCCGGCCGTTCCTGACACCGGCCGGCGAGCGCCGTGCCAAACACACGCGCGATCGCGACGCTCATGAACGAGGACGCGACGTAGGGGCGATCGTTCACGTAGGCGTCGAGGGTCCCCCCGCCGTCACCGCGGCCGCGCACGAGCCCCACCGGATCGACCTCGAGCATCAGCGCCGCCGTGCACCGTACGGCCGACGCCTCCGGGTAGAAGACGTGCGCCTTCCCGAACGACAGCTCGACCTCCTGAACGCGCGCGGGGTGCTTGTGCAGGAGGAATCCGAGGTCGGTCGCGGAGGGCGAGTCGGTCGAGATTGTGAGGAGCATGGGTCACCGTGACAGGGTGAACTCGTGCAGGACATCCTCTTGAAGTCGGGCCAGGTCCTCGGGCGTCACGGTAGAAACGGAACGGCTCGGCATGCGTGTGAAGCGGAAGCTCTCGTCGGCGATGCCATGGCGATACATGTGCAGGAGGACACCGATCCGCTCGATACCACCGTGCGATCGGACCCCACGCAGAAAGGCCGCCCAGTCCTCTAGGCTTGCGACACCTTCCGCGCGTGTCCCCCTCGGCCGCTCGGCTGCCGCAGCTTTCTGGTCCAGGACGCGACGAATCTTGGCCTCGCTCCAGCCGAGGTTTCGCATGTGGCGGGTGTGCGCCTCGACCTTGGCGCCGTCATCCGACGCGTTCGACACAGACCCCACCGGGCTGCCGCAATCGCAGTGGCCGCGTGTCGCGAGCGCCAGGATGTCCGCGCCCCGAAGTTGGGCGCGGAGGTGCGGGTTTTCGTAGCGAGAGAAACCGAGATGCAGGGACGCGGCCCAGGCCTCCAGGCTCTCCGCGCGAACCGTGCCGGGTACGACCACCGAGATGTATAGACACATTGATCTCTCCGTCACCCACGCCGAGCCACGACCCGCCACGTGCCACCACCAGCGTCCTCGGTGCACGACATCTTGGTCTCGACGAAGCGCGGAATGATCTCGAGCTGGGTGTGCGTGTGCTTCGTCGGCGTGGTGGTGCGGAACGTGCCCTCGCCGGCCAGGGCGAGCATCAGAACGAGCTGGTCGGCGAGATGCGGGCCGACGGGTGCGTCGGTCGCGAGATAGGACAGCACCTCGTCTGCGCACATGTTGGCGACGGTCTCGGCCCGGACCTGCTTCTCGCCGAATCCGGTGAAGACCTCGGTGACGTGCTCGCTCTCGACTTCGGCGATGAGGGCGTTGCCGGGACCGATCGAGTTCGGCACCGCATCGAGCGAAACGGTGGACGAGTCCCAGTGCGTTCGGGCAACGAACCGGTGCAGCTCGCGTTCGCCGATCGCCCGCGGCAGGTTCGCGACAACGGCGCGCACCCGCTGTGCCCGGAGCGCACCCCGCTGCTCGAGCTCCAGCGGCGCCAGCGCCTTGGTCGGCGCCACGGTGACGCGAAAGCGGCCGCCGCCCGCCGGGTAGAACCCGGGCCGCTCGAGGGTGGCCTCGACGCGCGCACCCATTCGGCCCACGAGCGGCAGGAATGCCTTCGCGAGGAAGTCGAACGGAGGTGAGCTCGGGTTGTGCGTGCCGCCCTCCAAGACGAGGGTCGACGGGCGGGGAGCGGTGAGCAGGCAGGGGAGCACGGTCTGGAGGACCAGCGTGGCGCTGCCTGCCGTTCCCACCGAGAACGTGTAGTCGCCGGGGTTCACGGTGGTCGGCGCGAAGGTGAGGCTCCGCGAGCCGACGCCGGCGCCCGAGGTCTCGGCCGCGCCCACGGCGGCGGCCGCCTCCACCGCCGTCAGATGCTGGCGCATCAGCCCCGGACGGGGACGCCCGGCCCGGATGTTGTCGATCCGGAAGGGCGTCCCCGTCACCAGCGAGAGCGCCAGCGCCGACCGGAGAATCTGGCCGCCGCCTTCGCCCTGGGATCCATCGAGCGCGATCATCGTTCTGTCCTCTCACCCCTTGACGCAGACGACCTGCCGCAGCGTGTGCACGACATCCACCAGGTCGCGCTGCGCCTCCATCACCTGGTCGATCGACTTGTACGCCATCGGCGTCTCGTCGATCACATCCTCATCCTTGCGACATTCGATCCCCGCGGTCGCGGCGACATGATCGGCGACGGTGAAGCGGCGGCGGGCCTCGTTGCGCGACATCGCCCGGCCCGCGCCGTGGCTGCAGCTGTGGAAGCTCGCGTCGTTCCCGAGACCACGCACGATGTACGAGCGGGCGCCCATGCTGCCCGGAATGATGCCGAGATCCCCGCGGCGTGCGCGCACCGCGCCCTTGCGAGTCACGAGGACGTTCTCGCCGAAGTGGCTCTCGCGGGCCACGTAGTTGTGGTGACAGTTCACCGCCTCGAGGCGCGCCTCGAACACCGGCAGCTTCCCGGTCGCCCGGATACCGTCGATGAGCGCGGACATCATCAGCTCGCGGTTGATGCGGGCGAACTCCTGCGTCCAGTGCACCGCCTCGACGTAGTCGTCGAAGTGCTCGGTCCCCTCGGGCAGGTAGGCGAGGTCCTGGTCGGGCAGGTTGATGAACCACCGGCGCATGTCCTCCTTCGCCAGCTCGATGAAGGTGCTGCCGATTCGGTTCCCCACGCCGCGCGACCCGCTGTGAAGGACGATCCAGACTTGGTCCTCCTCGTCGAGGCAGACCTCGATGAAGTGGTTTCCGGTCCCGAGCGTCCCGAGGTGCGCGAGGTGAGACCCGCGATCCAGCTTGGGGTGCTTGGCGATGATGCGGTCGTAGCCGGGACGCAGGCCGTTCCACGCCTCGACGTTCGCCGCGGGCGGGCTCTGCCACGCGCCGCGATCGTTACGGCCGCCGTTGTCCGTGCGGCCGTGCGGCACGGCCGCCTCGATGGCGGTGCGGACGGCCCGCAGGTCGTCCGGCAGCGCCGAGGCGCGGAGGCTCGTCCGCACCGCCATCATGCCGCATCCGATGTCCACGCCCACCGCCGCCGGGATGATCGCGCGCTTCGTGGCGATCACGCTCCCCACCGTCGCGCCCTTGCCGAGGTGCACGTCCGGCATCACCGCGACGTGGCGATGAATGAAGGGGAGCCGCGCGATGCGTTCGACCTGCGCCCGGGCGTCCGCCTCGAACGGCACGCCGACCGTCCAGGCGCGGATCGGCGACCCGCCCTCCACATTGAGGACCTGGTGGGTGGGCGCCATCGTCGTGTTCGCGTCGTTGGTCATGGCAACCGAGATAGCAGCGGACGTGCCAGGAGAGCCCCGGCGCGCCCGGTCTGAAAACCGGCCGCGAGGAGACCTCCATCCTTGGCGTTTATCTAATAATATAAATATGTATACTTACAGCTAGATGTCCCGTCGGCGCCTGACGGTCCTCGGCTTCCTGGGTTCCACCTTGGACCAGGGTAGGCGCGGGCCCGCGCGCTGGGAGCGGTGGCGTCCCACGGTGTCCCTCTGCCAGCACGAGGACCTGCTCATCGATAGGCTCGTGCTGCTCCACGGTTCGCGATACCAGGGCCTGGCGCGGGCGGTCGCGGCGGACGTGACGCAGGTGTCGCCCGAGACGGCGGTAGAGCTCGAGGTCATGGAGATCGCCGATCCGTGGGATCTCGAGGAGACCTACGGCGCGCTCCGCGACTTTGCCCGGCGCTACCCGTTCGATCCGACGCGCGAGGACTACCTGGCGCACATCACGACGGGGACGCACATCGCGCAGATCTCGCTCTTTCTCCTGGTGGAGTCGCGACACATCCCGGCCCGTCTCATCCAGACCTCCCCGCCGCCCACTCCCGACGGGAACGCGTCCGGCTCCTACACCATCATCGACCTCGATCTCTCCCGCTATGACAGCATCGCGCGGCGATTCCAAAAGGAACGGACGGAGGGCCTGTCGTTCCTGAAGGCCGGAATCGAAACGAAGAACGCGGCCTACAACCGCCTCATCGAGCGCGTGGAGCAAGTCGCGATCGCGTCGCGCGACCCGGTGCTGCTGTGCGGGCCGACGGGCTCTGGCAAGTCGCAGCTCGCGCGGCGGATCTACGAGCTCAAGAAGACACGGCGACAGGTCGGGGGCGAGCTCGTCGAGGTCAACTGCGCGACGCTGCGCGGAGACGCGGCGATGTCGACCCTCTTCGGCCACGTGCGCGGCGCCTACACAGGGGCCGCCGAGGCGCGCGGCGGGATGTTGCGCAAGGCTGACAAAGGCGTGCTTTTCCTCGACGAGATCGGCGAGCTGGGCCTCGACGAGCAGGCCATGCTCCTGCGCGCGATCGAGGACAAGACCTTCTTCCCCGTGGGCTCTGACAAGGAGGTCCACAGCGACTTCCAGCTGATCGCCGGCACGAATCGCGATCTCGTCGATCGCGTCGTGAGCGGCCGATTCCGTGAGGATCTTCTGGCGCGCATCAATCTGTGGACCTTCCTGCTCCCGGGCCTCCGTGAGCGCCCCGAGGACATCGAACCAAACCTCGAGTTCGAGCTCGAACGCGTCGGCGACGATCTGAAGCAGCGCCTGACGATCAGCCGCGAGGCACGCGAGCGCTATCTGACCTTCGCACGCTCGGCCGACGCGCGATGGAGCGGCAACTTCCGGGACTTCGGCGCGTCGCTTCGTCGCATGGCGACGCTCTGCGAAGGCGGCCGCATCAGCTTGTCGGAGGTCGACGACGAGATCGAGCGCCTGCGGACCCACTGGCGCAGTGAGCGGGCGGCTGCCAACGAGGCGCCCGAATCAGACGGCAGCCTCGACCGACTGCTCGGTGCTGGGCGCCTCGCTGCCCTCGATCGCTTCGATCGCATCCAGCTGGAAGAGGTCGTCCGCGTTTGCCGGAGCGCGCGCTCTCTATCCGAAGCCGGGCGCGTCTTGTTCGCGGCGTCGCGCGCCAACCGCGCAACGACGAATGACGCCGATCGCCTCCGGAAGTACCTCGCCCGATACGGCCTCACGCTGCAAACGATCCAGGCCGGCTGACGCAGCGATCGCTCGAGACGAGTTCTAATGTGACGCCGGCTGTCGCTGTTGATTCGTAGGCAACACGATCGCCAGCAACTGTACGGGAGGCGACGTTTTCGCCGGCCCGCTATACATCTGGCAGCCCTGATTTCCAGTGTTTGCGCGCCGACGACGTCTGCTCGGCGCGACCGCGGGTCTCCTCGGTTGAGGGTGGCGTTGGCGGTCCCCAGGCGTTGACCGACGAACAACGCGCCCGCCTACGATTGCGCGCCGGCGAGCCGAAAACCCGCGGCCGCCGCGGCAGGTGCGCTTCTTGCTTTGTATCTGTTCCCCCGGGCGGCTCACAGGAGGGCACATGAGGGCGTTTCGAATGTTTGCGTTTGCGTCGATGGCGGCCATGTTCGGACTGGGATGCGGGGAGATGGACAGTGATGTCGACACCTCCGCCAGCGCCCTGACCACGAACTACTGGCAAAACTGGTCCAGCGGCACTGCACCGAACTGCAGCAACCTCGGCGGCGGCCACTACACTTGCAGCTGGACCACCGCGGCCGCCAACTTCGTCGCCGGCACGGGCTGGAGCACCGGACAGAACCGAACGATCGGCTACAACGCCGGAACCTTTGCGCCGAACGGCAACGCGTATCTGTCCCTTTACGGTTGGACGAGAAATCCGCTGATCGAGTACTACGTCGTCGACAACTGGGGGACGTACCGGCCGACGGCGGGAACGTACATGGGCACGGTCACGACCGACGGGGGCACGTACGACATCTACAAGCACCAGCAGGTCAGTCAACCGTCCATCGACGGCATCCAGACGTTCTGGCAGTACTTCAGCGTTCGCCAGTCGAAGCGCAGCACCGGCACGAACAACAACATCACCTTCGGCAACCACATCAGCGCGTGGGCCAACAAAGGCATGAGCCTCGGAACCAGCTGGGCGTACCAGATTCTGGCGACCGAGGGCTACAACAGCAGCGGGTCCTCGAACGTCACGACCTGGTGACGAGAGGCGTTTACGAACACCTCTAAATACGTTCAGTACCTGCGCAGCTAGCGGATGCGGCGGACCGTGATACGGTCCGCCGCATGCGCCGCTATGGCTCGCTCGTCCTCGTTGGAATTCTGACTGCAACGGCCGGCTGCGACGGGAGCGCCGGCGATACGACGGCGCTCCAGCGCGCGCTGTCGGCCGACGTGTTCGTGACCCGGGCCGGACCCGAGTTGCGCATCGGCAGCACGCCGTTCTACTACGCGGGCACCAACAACTATTACCTCTGGTACTACCCGTTCGACTGCACGTCGACGAGCCCCGTCTGCGTGCGCGAGATCCTCGACGACTCGGTGGCGATGGGCCTGACCGTGATCCGGACCTGGGGGTTCGGCGACGGCGGCGGCACCGCCGGCTGGAACGGCTACGCCTTCCAGCCCTCGCCCGGCGTCTACGGCGACGCGACCTTCGCGCACTTCGATCAGGTGGTCGCCGAGGCGAAGGCGCGCGGCCTGCGGCTGGTCATCCCGCTGGTGAACAACTGGGACGACTTCGGCGGCATGGACCAGTACGTGGCCTGGACCGGTGGCACCACGCACGACGACTTCTACACGCTGCAGGCCTGCAAGGACCTCTACAAGGCGTACGTCGCGCACTTCCTCAACCACGTCAGCACGCTCTCGGGCGTCGCCTACAAGGACGAGCCGGCCATCATGGCCTGGGAGCTGGCCAACGAGCCGCGCGCCGGGACCGCCGGCGTGGCGGTGCTGGACGGCTGGATCAACGAGATGTCCGCCTATATTCACAGCATCGACGCCCGCCACCTCGTCAGCACCGGCGAGGAGGGCTTCTACAACGGGCGCACGGGCTTCTCGGGTTACGTCTACGGCGGCGCGCAGGGGACGGACTTCATCGCCAACAACGCGCACCCCGGCATCGATCTGGTCACCATGCACCTCTATCCGGACGCCTGGAACCTGGCGGACTTGGATGCGCTCGACTGGATCAACGTGCACGTCGATGACGCGCGCTACGCGCTGGGGAAGCCCGTCATGCTGGGCGAGTTCGGCAAGACCGCGAGCACGACCGCGGACACCGCGGTCCGGGACGCGCTCTACACGGACTGGTACCACCAGCTCGAGATGCACAACGCCAACGGCGACAACTTCTGGATCCTCTACGGGAACGCCTACCAGAACTACGACAAACTGGGGGTCTACTACCCGGGTGACACCTCCACCGTCGCGGTCATCGAGAACCACAGTGGCGTGATGAACGCCAGAATCGGGCAGAACACGGTGGCCGACGAGGTGGCGCTGACCGAGACCGCCGGCGCCGGCACGGTGGCGGGGAGCTACCAGGCCACGCGCGCCGCCGACGGTGTGACCGAGGTGCTGACCGAGGTGCTCAGCAGCGGATCGCCCAAGGCCAGGTACAGCAACCTCTCCTGGACCTACCGGCTGTGGGTGACCAAGGGTGACACTCCTGTGTTCAAGGTCCGCGCCTGGAAGAGCGGGGGGAACGACGGCGACAATTTCCAGTTCCAGTACTCGACGGACAATGTGTCCTTCACCAGCATGCTGACCGTCTCCAAGACCGCGGACGACGGGCAGTACCAGACGTTCGTGCTGCCGACCGGCGTGCGCGAGAAGGTCTGGATCCGTGTGGTGGACACCGATCACGTCGCGGGGCACCAGGCGCTGGACTCGCTCTTCATCGATCACATGACCGTGGAGGTCACGGGCATCGCCCTGTCGACGGACATGCCGCCCACGGTGGCCATCAGCGCTCCTGCCAACGGCGCCGCCGTCGCGGGCGTGGTCGCGATCTCGGCGAACGCGACCGACGACGTGGGGCTGGCCGCCGTCGAGTACTCCATCGACGGCGGCGCCTACGTGGCGATGACCTCCGCCGGCGGCGGCGTCTGGACGGCCAGCTGGGACGCGAGCGCGCAACCCCAGGGCTCGACCCACACCATCGGCGTGCGCGCCACCGACACCGCCAGCCAGATCGCCGTGGCGTCGGTCAGCGTCCACATCGACAACTTCCCCGGCGATCCGGATCCGACGGCGAGCATCTCGGCGCCCGCGGACGGCAGCACCGTCAAGGGGACTGTGACCATCAACGCCACGGCCACCGACGACACCGCGGTCGCCGCGGTCCAGTACCGCATCGACGGAGGCAGCTGGATCGCCATGGGCCTCGTCTCAGGCAACCAGTGGAGCGGGCCCTGGGACAGCACGACGGTGGCCGACGGCTTCCACCAGATCGGCGTCCAGTCCATCGACAACGTCGGCCAGCCGTCGCCGATCGCGACCGTCACGGTGCGCGTGGCGAACGTCTCCTCGCTCATCGTCCACATCCAGAACATCGCGATGAGCGGCAAGCTCCGGGGTGGCCAGCGCCAGGCCGAGGCAGACGTGCTGATCTGGGACGTGGGCGGCACGCCCGCCTCCGGCGTCAGCGTCACCGTGGCCTGGAGCGGCGTCGGCCCGGCCAAGACGGAGACCGTCATCACCGGCGCGAACGGCGTGGCCTCTTCGTTCTCGAACAAGGGCGGCGCGGGGACGTACGTCGCGACGGTGACGGCGGTGTCGTGCAGCAGCTGCACGTACGATTCGAGCGCCAACGTCGAGACCAGCGACTCGGTCACCATCCCCTGACGAGTAATCAACATTTTGCGCCGCCCGTGACAGCCGTTACACTGCGCGCCGAGGAGGAATGCCCATGACCCAGATCAGAATG
>Ga0306921_10006373_pt1 | contig 12299 bp, 6 predicted proteins | sample sta12Cox44000080_FD_203760 | JGI IMG/M metagenome (GOLD analysis project Ga0306921, IMG submission 203760) | Lab enrichment of tropical soil microbial communities from Luquillo Experimental Forest, Puerto Rico - statoxic.12C.oxic.44.000.080 (v2)... | ecosystem: Environmental > Terrestrial > Soil... | reverse complement strand
ACGGAAACGTGGGGTCGATGCCAGCGCGGGTGAAATTCTGTGTAGCGCGTCGCCATCTCAGTCGTAACCTGCCTTGCTCTCAGTGTGATCGCTGCCGGGGCCCTTGGGTAGCACAAATGACTTCAGCCACTCAAACACGGCAGTCAGCTTGTATTGCTGAATCGCACCGGCTGGGTCGACGTGCTTGGGACAAACACGCGTGCACTCGCCGACGAAGGTGCATCCCCAGATGCCGTCGGGATGGGCGAGTACGGCAATCCGCTCGCCTGAGCCTTCATCGCGAGAGTCCATGTTGTAACGCTGGGCGAGGGCCAGGGCGGCTGGGCCAACGAAAATGGGGTCGAGTCCGACGACTGGACACGCAGCGTAACACAGCGTGCAGTTAATACACATGCTGTACTGCTTGTAGCGATCAAGCTGGGCCGGAGTCTGGAGAAATTCACCTTTCGACAGCGGCGGCTCGTTGGGATGAATGAGCCACGGCTTGACCCTCTTCAGCTTCGCGAGGAAGTCGGTCAGTTCGGTAACAAGGTCGCGGACGACTGGAAAGTACCGCAGCGGCTCGAGGCGGATCTTGGTCCCCTTCCTGGCGTAATCGGTGAGAAAGGTGGCGCAGGTGAGCTTGGGTTCGCCGTTGACCATCATGCCGCAACTGCCACAAATTCCCATGCGGCACGACCAGCGATAGGTGAGCGTGCCGTCCTCTTTGTCCTTGATGTGGTTCAGTGCGTCGAGGACGACCCATTCACGACGGACCGGGACTTCGAAGCTGTCGAAGTGTGGCTTGGTGTCGTGCTCGGGCGAGTATCGCGCAATCTCGAGAGTGATGGTTTCAGCCATTGCAGTTCGTCCGTTCCTCAGTGTCCTAGCTGCGCAGCCTGTTGCCCGTAGATACGCTCAGCAGGCGGCCAGCGCGTAATCGTGACTGCTTGATATCCGACTTTGGCGCTGCCGTCGGGGTTGCGATGCACGACCGAGTGCGCGAGAAACTTCTGGTCGTCGCGCGTGGGGTAGTCCATGCGCTGATGCGCGCCGCGGGATTCGGTGCGGTGCAATGCGCATTGCACCATCGACTCAGCAACGTCGAGCATGAAGCCGAGCTCAAGCGCGGATTCCAGCTCGGTGTTGAAGGTGCGGCTGCGATCGTCGAGGTTGATGTCGAGGTAGCGTTCCTGCAATTCCCGCAGCTTGTTTGCGCCCTCCGTCAGGAGCTCTTCTTCGCGGTAAATTCCCGCACTCTTCTCCATCGTGGTTTGCATCTCAGTGCGAATGGTGGCGATGCGTTCTTTGCCGCCACTCTTGTTCAGGAATTCGGATTCCAGGCGGCGGCGTTCGTCGTCGGCCTGGGCCATGGCCTTGCCATTGGGCGCGGGCTGACTTGATGCGTATTCGGCGGCGGCCTTGCCGGCGCGGGCACCAAAGACGAGGCACTCGGGCAGCGAGTTGGAGCCGAGGCGGTTTGCTCCGTTGATGCTGACACAGGCGACTTCGCCGGCGGCGAACAATCCGGCAAGGGGAGTCGCACCAGTGATGTCGGTGCTGATGCCTCCCATCATGTAGTGCACAACGGGGCGAACCGGGATTAGCTCTTTGACGGGGTCGACGTTCTGATATTTCAGGCAAAGCTCGCGGACGAACGGCAGCTTGGCGTTGATCAGTTTCTCGCCGAGGTGGCGCAGATCCAGGTGGACCACCGAACCGTATTCGGTGTTCGTGGTGCGCCCCTTGCGATCTTCGTGAACAAAGGCTTGCGAAAGGCGATCGCGAGGGCCCAGTTCCATTGTGCGCAAAACGGGCTTGGCTTCGGGCGTGCCGAGATTGTAGTCCTGCAGGTACCGGTAACCGTCCTTATTCAGCATGTAGCCACCTTCGGCGCGCGCGGCCTCTGTAATGAGAATGCCAGTGAACGGAAGGCCAGTCGGGTGGTATTGCACGAACTCCATGTCTTTCAGCGGTGCACCGGCGCGATAGGCGAGCGCCATGCCATCACCGTTTTTGATGTTGGCGTTGGTGGTGAACGGAAAGATGCGGCCGCAGCCTCCGGTACATAGGATCACGGCTTTAGCCGTAATCGCCTGAATTCGGCCTGACATCAGTTCGATGGCAACGACTCCCTGCACGCGGCCGTCGTGGACAAGGAGCTTGCTGACGAACCATTCGTCGTAACGGGTGATGGGATCGAACTTCATCGACGTCTGGAAGAGCGTGTGCAGCATGTGGAAGCCGGTCTTGTCGGCAGCGAACCAGGTGCGACGCTTCTTCATTCCGCCGAAAGCGCGGACGGCGATGTGACCATCGGGCTCGCGATTCCACGGGCACCCCCAGCGTTCGAGTTGCAGGAGTTCCTGCGGTGCCTCTTTTACGAAGGCTTCGACGGCATCCTGATCGCAGAGCCAGTCGCCGCCGGAGATGGTGTCGTGGGCATGCTCCTCGAGGCTGTCGTCGGATTTAGCGACACCTGCAGCTCCGCCCTCTGCGGAGACGGTGTGGCTCCGCATGGGATACACCTTGGAAACGACAGCGATGCTGAGCTTGGGATTGACCTCGGTTGCGGCGATGGCGGCGCGCAAGCCTGCGCCTCCTCCACCGACGAGAAGAACATCATGCGATGAAGTGTCCATCGATCCCCAAGGCCCCATGCAGCAAAATATAGCGACGCTTGAGTCGCATGGCCTGAGTGTCGGACATTCTCCCTTACGGGCTAGCCGGATGTAAATAGGAATTGTGGGGAGGGCGGGCAGGCGGGCTGGGTCGCTCCCGGTTGCCGCGCTCAAACAAGGCGGCGAGAGCAGAAATGGCCCGGCGGGGACAACGGTTGAAGTTTGGAAAAGTACCATCCGGACGAGGGCCGAAGAGCTCTCAGGTGACCCAAGCCGCAATACGGTAAAGGCTGTATTGCTAACTACAACTTCATGGTGATAAATGAGTGCCGTGCGTCTGGCCCGCCTTTCTCCTATTTGCTTTTCATAACATAATAAGAGGCTGAGTGCGGTCGCTCGGGCCACATGCCTTTTCTTGTCCGTAGCGAGACTTTGACGAAATTAGGCCTTTCGGGCGTGCGGGAGATCTTGCATGAAAAGAACGGAGCGCCGAGCTGCGGTTGCAGCCGTTGAGCGTAACTTGGGTAACGACGCGCCGCTGAACGGTGGTTCGATCGCGCTGGCCGAGTCGCCGGCCGCCGATCTGGGGGCGATCCTAAACGGCCTCCAAATCATGAGCAATGGCGACTTCTCAGTGCGGCTGCCGGGGTCGTGGACCGGACTCGCGGGAAAGATTGCCGACACCTTTAACGACATCGTCGCCGCCAATCAACAGATGAATAAGGAACTGCGGCGCGTGGGGCAGGTCGTAGGCAAGGAAGGTAGAACCAGAGAGCGCACCAAATTTCACCAGTCCCGCGGCGCGTGGGGCGAGATGGAGAACTCGGTCAATACGCTAATCGAGGACTTGATCCGGCCGACGACGGAAGTCACCCGAGCGATCGGAGCCGTGGCCCAAGGCAACCTCACGCAGACCGTCCGCCTGGATGTAGATGGCCGGCCTCTGGAAGGAGAGTTTCTGCGCTCGGCCAACATCGTGAATACGATGATCCAGCAGCTCAGCGTGTTCACGGCGGAAGTCACACGTGTGGCGCGCGAGGTGGGAACCGACGGAAAGCTCGGTGGACAAGCCCAGGTACCGGGTGTCGCCGGAACCTGGAAGGACCTCACCGACTCCGTCAACTCGATGGCCAGCAACCTGACTGGCCAGGTGCGCAACATCGCGGAAGTCACAAACGCTGTGGCAAACGGCGATCTGTCGCGAAAGATTACCGTCGATGTGCGCGGCGAAATTCTCCAACTCAAAGAAGCCATCAACACGATGGTGGACCAACTGCGCTCCTTTGCCTCAGAAGTGACACGCGTGGCGCGCGAGGTCGGAACCGACGGCAAGCTGGGTGGACAGGCGGTGGTGCCAGGCGTCGCGGGGACGTGGAAGGACCTCACGGATTCCGTCAATGCGATGGCCGGAAACCTCACGGCGCAAGTGCGCAATATCGCGGAAGTGACGACGGCCGTGGCCCGCGGCGATTTGTCACGCAAGATCACGGTGGACGTGAAGGGCGAAATTCTCGAGCTCAAAGACACCATTAACACGATGGTGGACCAGCTCAACGCGTTCGCGGGCGAAGTTACACGTGTAGCGCGCGAGGTAGGAACCGAAGGAAAGCTGGGGGGACAGGCCCAGGTGCCAGGCGTCGGTGGTACGTGGAAGGACCTCACGGACAACGTCAATTTCATGGCCAGCAACCTGACCGGACAGGTCCGCAACATCGCTGAGGTGGCGACAGCTATCGCCAGCGGCGACCTGTCGCGCAAAATCACCGTAGATGTACGCGGCGAGATCTTGCAACTCAAAGAAACACTGAACACGATGGTCGATCAGCTCAACCGCTTTGCCGGTGAGGTGACCCGTGTGGCACGCGAGGTGGGAACGGAAGGCCGTCTCGGTGGACAGGCCAACGTGCCAGGAGTGGCCGGAACGTGGAAGGACCTGACGGACTCGGTCAATTCGATGGCCGGAAACCTCACCGGACAGGTTCGCAACATCGCCGAAGTCACCACCGCCGTCGCTCGCGGTGATTTGTCGCGCAAGATCACAGTGGACGTCAAGGGCGAGATTCTCGAGCTGAAGAACACGATCAACACGATGGTCGACCAGCTCAACGCCTTCGCCGGCGAAGTTACTCGTGTGGCGCGCGAAGTCGGAACCGAAGGAAAGCTCGGTGGACAAGCTCAAGTGCCCGACGTGGCCGGAACATGGAAGGACCTGACCGACAACGTCAACTTCATGGCAGGGAACCTTACAGCGCAAGTACGCAACATCGCGGAAGTTGCGACGGCGGTGGCACGCGGGGATCTGTCGCGCAAGATTACGGTCGACGTGAAGGGAGAAATCCTCGAGCTCAAAGACACGCTCAACACCATGGTGGACCAGCTGCGTTCGTTCGCCTCGGAAGTGACTCGCGTGGCGCGCGAGGTCGGAACCGATGGCAAGCTGGGAGGCCAGGCGCAGGTGCCGGGTGTTGGCGGCACGTGGAAGGACCTCACGGATTCCGTCAATTCCATGGCCAGTAACCTGACGGGCCAGGTCCGCAACATCGCGGAAGTCTCCACCGCGATTGCCAACGGAGACCTGTCGAAGAAAATCACGGTCAACGTCAGCGGTGAGATTTTGCTCCTCAAAGAAACCATCAACACGATGGTGGACCAGCTCAACGCATTCGCCGGCGAGGTAACTCGCGTGGCCCGCGAAGTCGGAACGGAGGGGCGTCTCGGTGGTCAGGCCAACGTGCCTGGTGTGGCTGGGACATGGAAGGACTTAACCGATTCCGTGAATTCCATGGCCGGCAACCTGACTGGACAAGTCCGCAATATCGCCGAGGTGACTACGGCTGTGGCTCGGGGTGATTTGTCGCGCAAGATCACAGTGGACGTAAAAGGAGAGATTCTGGAACTGAAAAACACCATCAACACGATGGTGGACCAGCTCAACGCATTTGCCGGGGAAGTGACGCGCGTGGCCCGCGAAGTCGGAACCGACGGCAAACTCGGCGGACAGGCTGAAGTGCCGGGCGTGGCAGGCACCTGGAAGGACCTCACCGACAACGTCAATTCCATGGCGAACAACCTCACGGGCCAGGTGCGAAACATTGCTGAAGTCGCCACCGCCATCGCTACCGGCGACCTGTCGAAAAAGATCACGGTGGATGTGCGCGGCGAGATCCTGCAACTCAAAGAAACACTCAACACCATGGTCGAGCAGTTACGCTCCTTCGCAGCTGAGGTGACGCGTGTCGCTCGCGAAGTCGGCACCGAAGGCAAGCTTGGGGGACAGGCTAACGTCTCTGGAGTCGCGGGTACGTGGAAAGACTTGACCGATTCGGTCAACGCGATGGCGCGCAACCTGACAGGGCAGGTGCGCAATATCGCCGAGGTCACGACAGCCGTGGCGCGCGGCGACCTATCGCGCAAGATCACCGTGGATGTGAAGGGCGAGATTTTGGAGCTGAAGAACACCATCAACACGATGGTCGACCAGCTCAACGCGTTCGCCGCCGAGGTGACTCGCGTAGCACGCGAAGTGGGAACAGAAGGCAAGCTGGGTGGGCAGGCGCAGGTGCCCGGCGTTGCCGGAACGTGGAAAGACCTGACCGACAACGTCAACGTAATGGCGGCAAATCTCACTGAGCAGGTGCGAGGAATCGTCAAGGTGGTAACGGCGGTTGCGAACGGCGTGCTTACACAGAAGCTGACGGTCTACGCCAAGGGCGAAGTCGCGGCGTTGGCGGAGACGATCAATAACATGACCGACACGCTGGCGACGTTCGCCGACCAGGTCACCACGGTTGCGCGTGAAGTCGGCGTCGAAGGCCGCCTCGGCGGGCAGGCCAACGTGCCCGGAGCGGCGGGCACGTGGAAGGACCTCACAGGAAACGTAAACCTGCTGGCAGACAACCTAACGAACCAGGTGCGGGCAATTGCTGAAGTCGCGACTGCCGTCACAAAAGGCGACCTGACCCGGTCCATTCAGGTGGAAGCCAGCGGTGAAGTCGCCGAGTTGAAAGACAACATCAATACCATGATTAACAACCTCCGTCTCACGACGGAGCGCAATACCGAGCAGGACTGGCTGAAGACCAATCTTGCCCGGTTTACCAGCATGCTGCAGGGACAACGGGACCTGACTACGGTCGGGCGAATGCTGCTGTCGGAGCTGTCTCTCCTGGTCAATGCACAGCAAGGCGTGATCTACCAGATGGAGAGTGAAGAAGCAGACACGCTGGTGCTCCTCTCGGCTTTCGCCAGCGACGGAGTAGACGAACAGCTTCGCGAATTGAAAATTGGAGAAGGCCTGGTCGGACAGTGTGCAGCAGAGAAGCGGCGCATGCTGATTACCGACTTGCCACCCGATACCATCTCGATTCGCTCGGGGCTGTTTCAGGCAGTACCGCGAAACGTTATTGTGCTGCCGGTGCTATTCGAGGACCGTGTGAAGGCCGTCATCGAGCTGGCTTCACTCAGCACATTCACCGCATCGCATCTTGCATTCTTGGAACAACTGACCGCCAGCATCGGTATCGTGCTCAACAGCATTGAGGCGACGATGCAGACGGAAGGACTGCTGAAGCAGTCTCAGCAGTTGGCGACCGAGCTTCAAACCCAGCAGAAAGAGCTTCAGCAGACCAACGAGCAACTGGCGCAAAAGGCGCAGCAACTCGCCGAGCAAAACGTAGAAGTGGAGAGAAAGAACCAGGAAATCGAGCAGGCACGTCGTGCCCTGGAAGACAAGGCGAAAGAACTTGCGCTTACCTCCAAGTACAAGTCCGAATTCCTGGCGAATATGTCACATGAGCTGCGGACACCACTAAACAGCATCCTGGTTCTTGGTCAGCAGCTCAGCGACAATCCTGATCACAATTTGACACCGAAGCAGGTCGAGTACGCGCGAACGATTCATGGCGCTGGTACAGACCTGTTGAATCTGATCAGCGACATTCTCGATCTCTCGAAGATTGAATCAGGAACCGTCTCAGTCGAGGCGGAAGAAGTTTTCTTCGCGAGCTTGCTCGAGATGGTGGCCCGACCCTTTCGCCATGAGGCAGAAAGTCGCCGACTTGGCTTTGAGGTTCATACAGATTCGAGTCTCGATCGCAGTCTGGTGACCGACTCCAAACGACTGCAGCAGGTATTGAAAAACTTACTCTCGAATGCCTTCAAGTTCACTGAGCAGGGCGGAGTACGTCTCTCGGTTCGGGCAGCAGCGCGGGGGTGGAGCGAAAACCATCCGATTCTGCGACGAGCAGCATCGGTGGTAGCGTTCGAGGTCGCCGACACGGGGATCGGCATTCCTCATGAGAAACAGCGAATCATCTTCGAGGCGTTCCAACAGGCTGATGCAGGAACGAGCCGGAAATACGGTGGAACCGGATTGGGGCTTGCAATCAGCCGCGAGCTGGCGAGTCTGCTGGGCGGAGAAATCCAACTGCACAGCGAACCCGGCCAGGGCTGCTCGTTCACTCTGTATCTACCCCATACGTACGTGGGTCCATCTGCCCCGAATGTGCCAGTGGTGGAGGGTAAAGCAGCGCCTTCGTCTCTCCCGCTTCAGCTAACAAGTGTGAGTACTTCGGAGATTCCGGTTGATCGCATTCTCGATGATCGCGATCAAATTCTGCCTGGTGACGCGGTGCTTCTGATTATCGAAGATGACACGCACTACGCTCGGGTAATTTGCGACCTGGCGCACGACAAGGGCTTGAAGGTGCTTGCCGCTCTGCGCGGAACGGAAGGGCTTGCTCTCGCACGCGAGTTTCATCCTACGGCCATTTCATTAGACGTATTTCTGCCGGACATGTTGGGGTGGACGGTCCTCAATCACCTGAAGCAGGACCCGACAACGCGTCACATTCCGGTGCAGATGTTGACCCTGGATGAAGGGCGGCACCACGGCCTGGCGCGTCGCGCATTCTCATTTGAGACCAAGCCGACCACGCGGGAGGGTCTGGACGCAGCGCTCGAACGAATCAAGGCTTATGCAAGTCCGAGGCGAAAGAAGCTGCTGGTGGTCGAAGACGATCCGGCTGAGCAGTTCAGCATTGGGGAGTTGCTCGGCCACGACGACATCGATGTCGTGTATGCCGATACAGGAAGCGAAGCCCTCGCGCTCGTCAATCGCGAACCGTTCGATTGCGTTGTGCTCGACCTCCGTCTCCCTGACATGTCGGGGTTCGAGGTGCTCGAACAGCTCGGCGAATCTCCGTCACTCCGTGACCTGCCGGTGGTGGTCTTCACGGGCAAAGAACTGTCATCGGAGGAAGATGCCCGCCTGCATTCGCTGGCCCGCAGCGTCGTAGTGAAGGGAGTAGAGTCGCCCGAGCGGCTGTTAGACGAGACGGCGCTGTTCTTGCACCGCGTGATTACCGACTTGCCGCCGGAGAAGCAGAGGATGCTCGACCGTCTGCATCGCTCGGATGAAGCACTGGTGGGAAAGAAAGTGCTGGTCGTTGATGACGACGTGCGCAATATCTTCGCTCTCAGCAGCGTGCTGGAACGGCGCGGAATGACGGTACTCACAGCTGAGACTGGCCGTGAGGCGATCGCGACTCTGGAGTCGACTCCGGATGTAGCCATCACGCTAATGGACATCATGATGCCGGAGATGGATGGATACGAGACGATGCAAGTAATCCGCCAGAACACCTCCTTCCGACGCCTTCCGATCATTGCCCTGACTGCGAAAGCGATGAAGGGGGACCGGGAGAAGTGCCTCGAAGCTGGGGCATCAGAGTACCTGGCGAAGCCGGTGAACACCGAACAGTTACTGTCGGCACTGCGTATGTGGCTACATCGATAAGTGGAGGTTGCGCGCTTTATCCGGCTAATAGGCTTGGGAGGCGCTGGGTAGCGATGGTTGCCAATGATCAAGTGAACATCCTGATGGTCGACGATCAGCCTGCCAAGCTGCTCAGCTATGAGGTCATCCTCGGCGAGCTGGGAGAGAACCTGCTCAAGGCCTCGTCGGGAACCGAGGCCCTGGAACAGCTTTTGAAGTCGGATGTGGCCGTCGTACTTATGGATGTAAGCATGCCCGATCTGGACGGATTTCAGCTGGCGGACATGATCCGTGAGCATCCACGGTTTCAGAAGACGGCGATTATCTTCATCTCCGCCGTACATCTGTCAGATTTGGATCGAATCAAAGGCTATCAACGAGGTGCAGTGGATTACATCTCCGTTCCTGTTGTACCTGAGGTCTTGCGGGCGAAGGTCAGTGTGTTTGCCGAGCTGCATCGCAAGACGAGACAACTGGAGAAATTGAATCGCGACCTGGAGCTGCGGGTTGCCCAGAGGACTCAGGAGCTGCGGGCCAGTGAAAGTCAGTTTCGCACTCTTGCGAACACAATACCCCAATTAGCTTGGATCGCGGGTCCTGACGGCAGTGCGGTCTGGTACAACAAGCGATGGTACGAGTACACCGCGACGAGTTGGGATGAAGTGCGGATCGATGGCGCAAAACCGTTCATTCATCCTGACCATGCGGAGCGTGTCCTCGCCGGAGTCGAGCGGTCGTGGGCCGCGGGTGAGCCGTGGGAGGACACGTTTCCACTGCGAAGACATGATGGCAAGTACCGCTGGTTTCTATCACGTGCGATCCCCATCCACGACGCCAACGGCGCCATTGCGCGCTGGTTCGGAACTAACACTGACATCACGGAACAAAAGCTTGCCCAAGAGAAGGTGGTCGAGAGCGAGAGGCGGTTTCGAACAATGGCCGACACAGCGCCGGTCATGATCTGGATTGCCGGACTCGATCAGCGAATCACGTACTTCAATAAACCTTGGATCGAATTCACCGGTAGGAGCCTAGATCAGAACGCAGCAGACATATGGATTTCAGGGGTTCATCCGGAAGATATTGACCGCTGCCGTAAGGTATTTGCCTCGGCATTCGCGGAGCGTGTTTCGTTTTCACTCGAATACCGATTGCGCCGTTTCGATGGCGAGTATCGCTGGATCGTCGACAATGGAGTCCCGTTGATCGGACCGGATCAGGCGTTCTCAGGCTATATCGGCGGTTCGATTGACATCACCGAGCGCAAACAGGCCGAAGCCGCGCTGATCAGGTCGGAAAAGCTGGCTGCGATGGGCCGGTTGGCCGGCATCATCGCGCATGAAATCAACAATCCGTTGGAAGCCATAGCCAACGCGTTCTTTCTTCTTCGGCGACATCCATCGCTCGATAGAGATGCCCGGCGCTATGCCGACCTGGCGGAAGGAGAGCTGGCGCGCGTCGCACATATCACCAGACAGACACTGAGTTTTTATCGTGAGTCACAGGAACCTGTGTCCGTTTCCATATTTGAGGTTTTGGACAACGTACTCGACCTGCAGTCCCGTCGAATCAAGGCCAATGGAATTGCGCTTGATAAGCGCTTTCGCAGCAGCGCCGCGATTCAAGGATTCCCGAATGAGCTGAAGCAGGTGTTTTTGAACCTCATCGGCAATGCGATTGAGGCGATGAAGGACGGCGGGCGCTTGCGAATACAAGTGGACGAGCGAACCGAAGAGAAATCGGGGCGACGCGGAGTGAAAATATTAATATGCGACACCGGCTCCGGCATTGATCCGAAGTTTGCTAAGAGAATCTTCGAGCCGTTTTTTACGACGAAAGAGACTAAAGGCACCGGGCTGGGGCTTTGGATCAGCCGCGGAATTATACAGAAGTACGACGGCAGCATTCGATTTCGCAGTATGCGGCTCGCGTCCGGACACGCAACTTGCTTTGCGATATTCATTCCGGGATTACCGGCTCCCCAGAATGCTGGTTTTAATGCATCCCTGGTAGGTGCATAGACGAGGAGGCTGGATCAATTTGTTGGAGAGCAAAATCACAATCCTCTGTGTCGACGATGAAGAAATCCCTCTAATGCTAAGGCGGATGGTATTGGAGAAGGCTGGCTATGACGTTGTGACGGCACGCTCAGCGGCAGAAGCCTTGGTCATTGTCGCCTCCCGCCATGTCGATCTGGTGCTCTCCGACTACCTAATGCCCAGCTTAAGTGGAACAGAGCTGTCGCGTCAAATCAAGGTGAATCGCCCGAGCCTGCCCGTCATCTTGTTCTCGGGTGTGAACGAAGTCCCCGCCGATGCAGCGTATGCGGATCTGTTTCTCAGCAAAGTGGTAGGGCCGGTTGACTTGTGCGAGAAGATCGCCATGGTGTTAGGCAATCTGCCGCTAAGTAAGTAGGGCGCAATGGCGCTTGAGCCCGGCGTAGCGCGGTGCCGGGGATCGAGATCGAAGAGGAAGTGTGCAGGTTCTGTTATGCCAAACGCGGATGCAACAATACTTTGTGTCGACGATGAGCCGAATCAGTTAACACTGCGTAAGCTCATGTTGGAGCAAGTGGGCTATCGAGTGCTTACGGCCGAATCGCCAGCCAGAGCTATCGAGATTTTCCGCTCGGATTCGATCGATCTTGTGGTTCTCGACTACTTTATGCCTGGCATGAACGGACTGTCCTTGGCGCGGGAACTCCTGCGACAGAAGAAGTTGCCGATCGTCGTGTTGTCTGGGTACGCAGAGCTCCCGGGTGAGTCGATGGGAACTGCTGATGTTTGGATTACGAAAGGAGCTCCTCCGTCTGAATTGCTGAACAAGCTCGCTGAATTGCTTTCGAGGTACCCATCAAAGGATCGCCAAGATGACGACATCTCCAACTAATTGCCAGGGTACTGGTTGTTACATCGAAGTCACTC
>Ga0306921_10006368_pt1 | contig 12308 bp, 7 predicted proteins | sample sta12Cox44000080_FD_203760 | JGI IMG/M metagenome (GOLD analysis project Ga0306921, IMG submission 203760) | Lab enrichment of tropical soil microbial communities from Luquillo Experimental Forest, Puerto Rico - statoxic.12C.oxic.44.000.080 (v2)... | ecosystem: Environmental > Terrestrial > Soil... | reverse complement strand
GATGACCCTTCAGCGCCCGCTCATCGGCTTGGTCGATTTCTGCCGTCGCAACTCGCTACGGGTCGTCCTGGCGGGGGGCCTGCTCGCCGTGCTCGCCGGCTGGTACGCCGCGGGTCACCTCGGCATCAACACCGACACCGACCAGATGTTCGCGGAGAGCCTGCCGTGGCGCCAGCGGGCCGAGCTGTTCAAGAGCTACTTCCCGCAATTTCGCGATCTGCTGGTCGCGGTCATCGATGCCAAGGAGCCGGAGGAGGCGGAGGCCACCGCCGCCGAGTTGACCGAGCGGCTGGCGGAAGATCACACCCATTTTCTCAGCGTCGCCCGTCCCGACGCCTCGCCCTTCCTGAAGCGGGAGGGGATGTTGTTCCTCGAAACCCCTCGGCTGGAATCGCTGCTCGACCGCACGATCGATGCCCAACCTTTTCTCGGCGAGCTCGCCCAGGATCCGAGCGCGCGCGGGGTATTCAAGTCGCTCTCGCTGCTCGGCACCGGGGTGGTCGAAGGGAAGGCCGATCTCGCGCCCTACCAGAAGGCATTGACCGCGTTCCACCAGGCGATGGTCGATGTGATCGCCGGTCGCCCGCATCCGCTGTCATGGACGCGGCTGCTGGGGGGCGATGTCGCCGATCTCGCCGGTCCCTACAAATTCGTGCTGGTCCAGCCGAAGCTCGATCTCGCCAGCATCGAGCCGGGCGGGGCGGCCACGCGGGCGATGCGCGAGGCGGCAGCCGGGCTCGAATTCGTCAAATCCGGCGAGGCGCGGGTGCGGGTCACCGGCAGCGTGGCGCTGGCCGACGAGGAGTTCGCTTCGGTCGCCGGGGGTGCGGTGGCTGGCTTGCTCGGCAGCATCTTGTTGATCTCCCTGTGGCTGTTCCTGGCTGTTCATTCCTGGCGCCTGATCGTTCCGATCCTGCTGACCTTGGGGCTCGGACTAATGCTGACCCTGCTGTTCGCGGCCGCTGCAGTGGGGACCCTGAACCTGGTGTCGGTCGGTTTCGGCATCCTGTTCGTCGGCATCGCGGTCGACTTCGCGATCCAGTTCTGTGTGCGCTATCGCGAGAACCGCCACCGCAACCCCGACCCGGCCATAGCGATGGCCGAGACCGGCCGCCGGGTCGGCGCTCAGGTCCTGGTGGCGGCGGCAGCCACCTCCGCCGGATTTCTCGCCTTCGTGCCGACCGACTTCCGCGGCGTCGCCGAGCTGGGGCTCATTGCCGGGGTGGGAATGCTGATCGCCTTTGTCTGCACCATGACTTTCTTGCCGGCGGCAATCAGTCTGTTTCGCCCGCACGGCGAGAGCGTGGAAGTCGGCTTTCGTTGGGCGGCGCCGCTGGACGAGGTCGTGCGCCGACACCCCTGGCCGCTTTTGCTGCCATTCGGGATCTTGGCGGTCCTCGGAGTGGTCCTGCTGCCGCGGCTTGGCTTTGATGCCGACCCGCTGCATACCAAGGACCCGAGCGGCGAAGCCATGCGGACGCTGTACGACCTCGGTGATTCGCGGCTGACCAACCCCTTCACGATCGACATCATGGCTCCCGACGCCGAAGCGGCGGCCAAGTTGGCGGACAGGCTTCGAGGGCTGCCGATGGTATCCGAAGTGTTGTCGATAAACAGCTTCGTGCCGGCCGCCCAGAACTCGAAGCTGGTCTTGATCGAGGACGCGGCTACGCTCTTGGGGCCGACCCTGACGCCGCGTGAGGCCGCCGCGCAAGTTACGCCGGATCAGATCCGCATCGCTGCGGGCAACGCCTTCGAAAAGATTGTGCCGGCATTGGCAAAGCTGCCCGCCGATCACGTGCTGAGCGCGATCGCCGACGACCTGAAGAAGCTGATGGCAGCGCCTGCCCAAATGTTGGTCGCCGTCGATCAGTCGCTGACACGATTTCTGCCGAGCGAGCTCGATCAGCTGCGCGACGCGTTGGCGGCGCAGCCGGTCACCTTGCAGACCATTCCGTCCGACCTCGCGCGCGACTGGGTCCTGCCCGACGGACGGGCGCGGGTGCAAGTGGTCCCCAACCCGTCGGCGGGCAGCACGAGCGGGCTCCGCGAATTCGTTGCTGCGGTCACCGCGATCGCGCCCGACGCGGGCGGCCCTGCCGTGACAATCCAGGCGACCAGCGCGACGATCATCGGCTCCTTCCGCTCCGCCGCAATCGCGGCGCTGATCGCCATCACGGCGATCCTCTTTGTCGCGCTGCGGCGGGTGCTCGACGTGTCGCTGGTATTGGCGCCGCTTCTGCTGTCTTCGCTGATGACCGTCGTCGTCGTCGTGCTGCTGCCGCTGCTCCTCAATTACGCGAACATCATCGCCTTGCCGCTGCTGCTGGGTGTCGGGGTCTCGTTCAACATTTACTTTGTCATGAACTGGCGAGCCGGCCGGACATCGGTGTTGGGCTCGGCCACCGCTCGGGCGATCTTGTTCTCGGCGCTGACGACGGGGACGGCGTTTGGCTCGCTGGCGCTGTCGCGACATCCGGGGACAGCGAGCATGGGCAAGCTGCTGCTGATCAGCCTCGGCTGCACGCTGGTCGCAAGTCTCGCCTTTATACCGGCGCTGCTCGCCGCGATCCCTCGGCCCCGTGTCCCGGCGGAGCAGTCTTCGCCCGCCGGCGCCCTCAAGTCGCGCAGCGAGTAGAGCGTTCCGGCGCCGAGCCCTTGGTCAGCCTTGCCGAGCCTGCCTTCCGTTCTGGCCGAATCCCGAAACGTTCCACGTATCTCGCGTAGCGCTCGCGCTCCACGACGGGATCGAGGCCATATTCCTCGAGGTGTGAGTGGCGGGTCGCGTAACCGCCATTCGGTTTTGCCGCCACCAGCCGGCTGATGCGGGCAGCAGCCTCGGGTTCGATAGCCCGCCCAAAATGGCGGTACAGAGTCGCCACTGTCTCCAACGGATCGCGGACCAGGTCGCGATAGTGGATATGGAGTATCGGTCGGTCGAACCGCTCCTGATCTGCGGCCTCGATCATCAGCTCGGTGGCCGCGAGCCAGCGCGCGCTATCCTGACGGCCGATCTGATGCCGGTCGACGTGACGGGTGAACGGTCGCCGCAGCACCTCGGTCAGCCGTGCGACCGACAGCAGAACCGCAAGCGGGTCGCGGTGGACGAACACGACGCCGGCGTCCGGATAGACCGCGCGAAGCGCTTCGAGGGCAAAGATGTGATCCGGACATTTGAGCACCCAATGCCCGGGAGCCGCTGCCTGGTGCTGCAAGTGCTGTAGGAAGCGCTTGTGAAACCGATAGGGGTCGAGATGTCCGGTTTCGTCGAGCCAACGCCGATAGCTCGGAACATGGTAGGTCGTATCAAAGCGCAGGCTCGCGAACACGTGCGCCGTGATTTCGGAGCACTCCTGCGGCGAGAAGGCATCGATCGGGTGCATGCGCCGGAACTCCGGTGCCAGCATGCCGAACATGCGCAGCTGCCGGGCGACCCGCCGCGGCCGCAGGTCGGGTCCGTCATCGGGTTGGCCGGGCGGATAAGGGTGGATCAGCTGCCAGACGCGCGGGACGAGGTTGGTGGGATCCTGCGTCAAGAGGCTGTGCAAGAAGGTGGTGCCCGAGCGCGGCAACCCGGCGATGAAGATCGGCCGCTCGATCGGCTGCTCGAGTATTTCGGGCGCGCGTTTCTCCTCATTGCGCAGACGCAGCAGGTTGGACAGAAATCGCACCGTGTCCCAGCGCGTCGCGAAGCGCCCGAAAAGGCTCAGCTCCGCCTCTTCGCGGCAAGCGCGCAGCAGATTCTGCAGCGGCTCCTGGAATGGTGTCGCGCCGAAGTCGACCAAACTGGTCCGACGCCGGGCGCGCGCGATCAGTTCGTCCGCGCCGAGCGGGTCGCGGTTCACCGCCAGCGTAGTCATGATCGTGTCGGCGGCCTGTGCGACGGCTCTCTGAAGCATTGGCACCTTTTTCCAGCCAACAGCCCGAACGGCCTCGTCCGATTTCGCACCCAAACCGAGATATTACGTCGGCGGAACTAGGCGCCAACCCCCAAAGGCTCAACCGGCGTTACTCAACCGGCGTTATATGTGGCGAGCGTGACTTCGATCCCCGCCGGGCCGGGTTAGACGGTCTGCAGGATTTTCTCCCGGGTAATGTCAGGGGCGAGGATCGCGCGCCAGTCGGCATCGCGCGGTAACACCTCGAGGGCGGCGCGCAGACGGTAGTAGCTCGGTCCGACGCCGGCCGGGGTGCCACCCTCCTCGACGGTCTTGACGGCTTGGCGCAACAACCGGCGCATCTGGATGATGGCCTTGTCGGCCGGACCGAGATGCTCTCTGGAGCGGTCGACGATCGGTCCCATGCTCTCCTGGATCGCACGGTCCTGCACATTGATCCCGTCGATGCCGGTAAAGCTCTCGGTGCGTTGCACCTCGCGATCGATCAGATAGTTGTTTTGACGGTTCGCCTTGGAGCGGAAGGTCGTCTGGTCGACATGCTCGGGGCCGTTGCCGATCGCGCGCTCGAGCCGGTCCTCGTCACTGAGCGGCGCCGGTTTGCGCGTATATACCCAATTGTAGACCATGGTCGTTTCGTCATCGATCGGAACCCAGATATGCCCCGCATCGCCCCAGTCGCCAACCTCATTTGAGGCGGCGCGGATCTGGTGAAACGGCAGGATGAAGTGGTAGGTGCGGGCATGCATCTCGGCAGCACCCAGCTCCCGAATCCCGATGTACTGATATCCGTAATCGGTGATGTCGACGATGACGTTCGGCGCCTTGGCCCGGACATACGGGTTCGACGGCTTGATGCCGCCGCGTTGCGCGTTGTCGGTCAGCAGCCGGTGCATGATCGGCGCGTGTGAGGTGTCGAGACCGCCTTCGAGCCCTTGCAGCCAGTTGCACTCCTGAATGACCTTGCTGACGTGTCGGTGGGTCTCCGGCGCCTGCGTCCAGGCGAATTTTGGCGCGGCCGGCATGCGCTCGGGCGGTCCGAGATAGGCCCACACGATCCCGCCGAGCTCGACCGTCGGATAGGCGGCGATGTGGACCTTGTGCTGAAACTGGTTCTCCGGCGGCTCGTTGAGCTGGTCGACACAGGTGCCGGCGACATCGAACTTCCAGCCGTGGTAGACGCAGCGCAGCCCGCATTCCTCGTTGCGGCCAAAAAACAGCGAGGCGCGGCGGTGCGGACAGTACTCGTCCAAAAGCCCGACGCGGCCCTCGGTGTCGCGAAACGCCACGAGATCCTCGCCCAGCAGCCGCACGCGCACCGGCGGGCCGTCCGGCTCGGCGATCTCGCGCGCCAGCAGCGCCGGGATCCAGTACCGCCGCATCGCGTTGCCCATCGGGGTGCCCGGCGCCACCCGGGTGATCAGCTTGTTCTCTTCGCGCGACAGCATCCCCGATCCTCCTGGCATCCGACGACGGATCGGCGAGAATAGCACATTCGCTGAAAGGACCAGACATGACCGATTGGATTTTGCGCGGCGGCGAGGTGGTCGACGGCCGCGGCGGCCCGCGCCGCCGGGCCGACGTCGCCATCGCCGGCGACCGGATCGCTGCTGTAGGGGTGGTCGCGCACGCAGAGGGGGCGCGCGAGATCGATGTCGCGGGCAAAATCGTCGCTCCGGGCTTTATCGACGTGCACACCCACGACGACCGTGCGCTGTTCGCGACCCCGGACATGGCGGCCAAGGCGAGCCAGGGCGTCACCACCGTGGTGACCGGGAATTGCGGGGTGAGCCTCGCACCCTTGGTGCTTGACAGGGCGCCGCCACCGCCGCTCGATCTGATCGGCGACACGAGCGATTACCATTACGGGCGCTTCGCCGACTATCTCGCAGCTCTCGACCGGGCGCCGTCGGCGCTCAATGCAGCCTGTCTCGTCGGCCATTCGACCCTGCGGGTCGGGGCGATGAGCGCCCTCGACCGGCCGGCCGAGAAGGCCGAATTAGCGCAGATGGGCGAGCGGCTGCAGGAGGCGCTCGACGCCGGTGCGGTCGGCTTGTCGAGCGGGCTCGCCTACGCCCCGGCATCCTCTGCACCCGCCGCCGAGATCGAGGCCCTGGCGGCATTGCTGCGGCCTGCGGGAGCGCTCTACACGACGCATATGCGCAACGAGGCCGATGCCGTCATTGCCAGCCTCCAGGAGAGCTTTGCCGCCGGCCGCGCCGCCGGGGTGCCGGTCGTGATCTCACACCACAAGACCGTCGGCCGCGAGAATTTCGGCCGCACGACCGAGACCCTGCCGGTGCTCGCCGCGGCGATCGCGCGTCAGGAGGTCGGGCTCGACGCCTATCCCTATATCGCGTCGTCGACGGTACTGAGCGCGGCGCAGACGGCGCGCGCGCTCAAGGTCCTGGTAACCTGGTCGAAGAGTGCACCCGAGCAGGCCGGCCGCGAGCTTTCGGCGATCGCCGCCGATTGGGGGGTGAGCCAGCAGGAAGCGGCCGAGCGGCTGCAGCCCGCCGGTGCGGTCTACTGGATGATGGACGAGGCCGATGTCCAGCGGGTGCTGCAGTTTCCCTACACGATGATCGGCTCCGACGGGTTGCCGCACGACACCCACCCGCATCCGCGGCTGTGGGGTGCCTTCCCGCGCGTGCTCGGCTATTACAGCCGCGAGCTCGGCCTCTTCAGTCTGGAAGAGGCGGTGCGCCGGATGACCGGCCTGTCCGCCCATCGCTTTGGTCTGGCCGGCCGTGGCGTGCTCGAACCGGGCGCCTATGCCGATGTGACTGTGTTCGACCCGGAGATCGTCGCCGACCGCGCGACCTTTGAGGCGCCGACGACCCCGGCCGCCGGCATCGAGCACGTCTTTGTCAACGGCCGCCCGGTGTGGACCGAGGGCAAGCCGACCGGCGAGCGTCCGGGCCGCGCGCTGCGCCGCCAAGAGCTGCAGGCCGAGGCACGCGGCAATCCCGGTTCTGCGGGAAAAACCGGGTAAAAAATCGCTTCCTACCGAAAACTCGATCGCAAATTCATTTAGGTTCAAATACTTACGTGCAAGATCCTGGTTCGATAACCGGGTATTTCACGGCTGCGAAACCGGGAACCAAAACGCCTAACCGGGAAATAACCGGGAATAGTTCCCACCGGCCGAAGAGGGCTCCGGCGCGGTATCCTGATCCATATGCTACCACGGTTTCGATCGGATGGTATCGGTCCCCCTCACCCTTCCCTCTCCCCCAATGGGGGAGAGGGTTGAGAAGGGTTGGCGAGGTGAAGCCGAGCCTTACCCGGAGCTGGGTGAGGGGGTGCAGCTCGATCGGAAATTACTCTAAACCCCGATTGCGACTCCATGATGGCGAGACAGCCCGTCAGCCCCCGGCAGTGCGGCCGAGCCGGGGTGCGGCAATCGCGAGGACACTATGACCGAACCGGCCTCCCCCGCCCGCGGCCCGGCAAAACGCCGCGGCGATTTCGCGGCAGCAGCGCGCGGGCTGGTGATGGCAGCGATGTTGGCAGCACTTGCCGGCATGGTCGATGTGGTCGGCTATCTGCACCTGAAGGGCCTCTTTGTCTCGTTTATGAGCGGCAACAGCACCCAGCTCGGCGCGGTGCTCGGGCAAGGCGATCTCGCCACAGGGGCTGCGATCGCCGAGCTGGTCGCGCTGTTCGTGCTCGGGGCGGCGGCCGGCCAAATGCTCGCCGATGTCGCCGGGCGGCGGCGCATGACCTGGGTGCTTATCGGCGTAATGCTGCTGCTGACGATCGCGGCGGTGCTGAGGACGGCTCCCGAGCCGATGGTGTTCGCGATGGGCGCTTTGAACGCGTCGATGCAGCGTGCTGGAAACATCCCGGTCAGCCTGACTTTCGTGACGGGTGTGCTGGTCCGCTTCGGCCAAGGTCTCGGCAGCCGGCTGACTCGGCGGACGACCGGATGGAATTGGCTCGCACAGGCTGTCCCTTGGGCCGGAATGATCGCCGGAGCGACGATCGGCGGCGCCGCCTACCTGCGCATCGGCGAGCCGGCGATCTGGGCTCCGATCGCTCTGGCCGGCATTCTCGCGGCGGGCTCGGCCCTGATGCCGCAGCCCGATTAGATCAGGCAGTTCGCGAGCTCTTCCCGCAGCAGTGCCCGGTCCAGGTTGCGGCCGATCAGCACCAGCCGGTTCCGCATCGGCGAGGCCGCCCCGCTCTCGTCCAGCGTGAATCTCTTGCCCACGAGGTGAAATACCCATCGCCGATCGCTCTCGTCGATCCACAGGATGCCCTTTGCACGAAAGACATTGTCCGGGAGCTGCTCGAGAAAGCGTTGAAATTTGTCGACGGCGAACGGCCGGTCGGCCGCGAATGAAATGGACTCGAAACCGTCATCCACGAGATGCGGTCGACCGGCCTCATCGTGCCGATGCCGATCGCCGTCGGGCACGGGGTCCGTCAGGGCGGTCAAATACCGATCGGACTGAAACAGCCCGGCACTGAGGATCAGAGGTAGCGGAACGCGGCAGCGCGTGGTGCGGACGATCCGCGCCCGGTCTGCGACATTGCGGATCTGCTCCTCGACCGAGCCCACCCGATCAGCACCGACTAGATCGCATTTGTTGAGCAACATAACATCGGCATAGACAAATTGATTGCGTGCCGGTCGGCTCGCGAAAAGGTCGAGACTAAAACTCTCCGCGTCGGCGATGCTGACGATCGAATCGATGCGCATCCGGTTGCGAAATTCCGGCCGCAGGAAGGTCAATACGATCGGCAACGGGTCGGCAACCCCGCTGGTTTCGACGAGCAGGTGATCGATCTTCTCCCGGCGTGCCAGCACGCGACGTCCGGCACCCGCGAGATCGTTGTTGAGCGAGCAGCAGATGCATCCATTGCTGAGCTCGACCATGTCGTCGCCGGTCGCGATGATCAGCTCGCCGTCGATGCCGATCTCGCCGATCTCGTTGACGATGACGGCGACCTTCAGCCCGCGCTGGCTCGTCAGAATATGGTTCAAGAGCGTTGTTTTCCCGCTGCCGAGAAAGCCGGTCACGACGGTAACCGGCAAGCGGTCCTGGCCGTCCGGCAAGGCGCCGTGGGGCTGACCGGACACAAGTTTCATCGCCGGTCTAACAGCTTCGGAAGGGGCGGCTCGTCGGCAGCGAAAGTGTAGCTCGTGCCGACCGCCGACTGGCTCACGCTGTCGCCGAAAGGCGTTCGCCAGCGCGTGCAAGGCGCGCCAGCCGGTGCAATGACCACTGATGATGTGTCGGATACGGAACTGCCGCAGAGCTTCTACGGTGTCAGGAATAATCGCCTCCATGACGCCACCCAGATGCAGCCCGCCCATCACGCAATAAATCGGAATGTCCGGAAACAGGTTTCGCGTATGCGTGCAGACATTGACGATCCCGGCATGCGAGCAAGCGCTGAAGACGACCAGCCCCAAATCGCGCACATGCGTGACGAGCATGCGCTCGTCCATCAGGAACGGGTCCGGCTGCCATGGCGCATTGGGGCCCTTTCGACAAAGGTGATCGACGCGGCCCTTTTCGAATGCGCTGACCCGGGGAATCACGCCGCTGTAATAGAAATGCTGGTCGAGCAGCAGCCGCTCGGAGGGGTCGTTGACCACTGTCGCCCCGTGCTGCCTGATCTCCACCGGAAGAGGGACCTTCGCGACCGGGACAATCGCGCCGCTCGGCAGCCTGACACCGCGCTCGTTGAACATGTCGGGATTGGTATGGACGCTAACGCGCCCGCCCTGCTGCACGATCGCGTCGATCGCCGCCGGCAGGGCGCCCATATGGTCCCAGTGCCCATGGGTGATCGCTATACACTCGACTTCGCCGAGCGCGATCCCGAGATTGGTGCAGTTGCGTATAAAGATCGCCGCCTCGGGTCCGGTATCGAACAGCAGGGTATGCTTTACCCCGCCGGCGCGTGACACCAACCGCAATCCATAGCCGAGATTGGCGCACAGAAGCGTCTCGCCGGAAATGGTTGTCGCGCCGGCACGAACGACATTGGCGAACTCCGACACCGCAAACAACGTCTTGCTGACGTAAGCATCGCTGACGTCGTCGGTCAGGACATCTACAGTAAGACAATCGACTGGACTGAGAGAGCTGCTGATATCGGTCATCTCATGCCCCCAGGCAGACACATGCCAAGTTGCGCCGCATGACCCAGAACACAACGCAACTTGACGGCAGGTAAGTTTGCGCTAAGAGTTGCGCTGCAATCAAGCCGGGTGCGCTTGATAGCGGAAGCCGGGCGAGACGCATTGCCGATCATGCGCTATGCGGGCCTATGTTCAAGTCGGCAAGCTGTGGCAGGAAGTGCCGCTGACGCCCGCCGTTGATGCCGCGGGCGGGGTATCGAAGATCGAGGGCGAGCGCACTATCGCTACGTGTTCGAGGCTCGGGTCAAAAATTTCACGCAATTGCTGCCGAATTACATGCACGTCCGCTTTGCGGACACGATGCTGGTCAGCCCGAGCAGCGCGCCACGGGATGACGTGTTCGAGCGCAAGGACAATTATTATGTCTATTTAAAGCCGTTCGACGTGTCGGATGAGACGGTCGCCAAGAGGATGAAGTTTGCCGGCAAGCCGCCGGTGTGGATGCCGATGCCTCCCCACTGATGGACGCGGCCGCCGCGCTTCGCTATCGTTCTTGCAGCCGGCGTCGAACGAGAAGCCCTTCGCGGGCACATTCGCTTGTGCGGAACTGCGGCGCCGGCGCCTCGCCCGCGAGCTTTGCGAGCCGAAGCCAGGGAGGTTTCGATGTCGATGATACAGACCCGTCGCCGCTTTCTCGCAACGACGGCATTGGCTGGCGCCGCCGGCCTCCTTCGCCCATCGCCGGCGGCGGCGGACGACGAGCGGCTGGAGACAACCTCGGTGCGCTTTTTCAAGAACGCGGTCATATGCGTCGCGCCGCAATATGCCGCCGAGGCGCTGCTGCGTGCCGAGGGCTTTACAGACGTCTCCTACGTCGAGGTCCAACCGGCCGACGAGGTTCCGAAGGCGATCGCCGACGGCCGGGTCGATTTCACGATGAGCTTTGCCGTCAACCACATTCAGACGATCGATCGTGGCGCTCCGATCACAATCCTGGGCGGCGTGCATATCGGCTGCTACGAGCTGTTCGCGCGCGAAGGCATCGGCAGCATTACCGAGTTGAAGGGCAAGCAGGTCGGGCTGCAGACCGGTTCCCCGTCCTTGCTACGGCTGATGGCAACACAGGTTGGGCTTGATCCCGATAGGGACCTGCGCTGGGTCACCGATCCCAAGGAGAAGCCGCTCGAGCTGTTCGCCCAAGGCAAGATCGACGCCTTCCTCGGCTTCCCGCCAGAGCCGCAGGAACTGCGGGCCCGAGGTGCCGGGCACGTGATCCTCAGCACCGCGGTCGACCGGCCGTGGTCGCAGTACTTTTGCTGCATGCTGGGCGGCAACCGCGAATATGTTCGGCGCTACCCGGTCGCCACCAAGCGGGTGCTGCGCGCCGTGCTGAAGGCCACCGATCTGTGCGTCCGCGATCCGGCGGGGATAGCCCACCGGCTGGTCGACGGCGGCTTCACACCCCGCTTCGACCTCGCCCTCGCAACTCTGAGCGAGGTTCCCTACGACCGTTGGCGCGACTATGACGCCGAGGATTCAATCCGCTTCTACGCGCTACGACTGCGCGAAGCCGGACTGATCAAGGCCACCCCGCAAAAGCTGATCGCCGATAACACCGACTGGCGCTTCTTGAACGAGCTCAAGCGCGAGCTGAAGGCGTAAGCAGGACACGAGGATTGCGATGCTGGTGCAAACGCGGCGTCAGCTGCTAATGGGCTTGGCTCTCGCTGGCGCCGGCCTCGTTCGCGCCCCACAACTGCTGGCTGACGAGGGAAGGCTCGAAACCACTACGGTGCGTTTGGCGAAAAAGATTCCAGTCTTGTGCAACGCCCCGCAATACGTCGCCGACGACCTGCTGCGTGCTGAAGGCTTCACCGACATCCAGTATGTCGCCTCCGGGCCCGGTGCACCGTTGACCAAGAAAATAACCGACGCGGCAATCGATTTCAGCATGGGCTATGCGGGACCGAACATCATTGCGGTCGATGCGGGCGAAGCTATTGTAAACCTCGCCGGTGTTCATGTCGGCTGTTTCGAATTGTTGGGACACGAGGGTATCCGCAGTATTGCCGACCTCAAGGGCAAGAGCATCGGGATAACCGCCAAGGGCTCGAGCGAGCATGTATATCTTGCCGCAATGCTCGCCTATATCGGGCTCGATCCCGGCCGGGACGTCGATTGGGTGACCAGCGCATCCCCCCCAGTGCACGAGCTTTTCGCGAGCGGAAAGGTCGATGCGTTCCTCGGCTTCGCGCCGACGCCACAGGATCTGCGGTCGCGGCACATCGGGCATGTCGTCGTCAATAGTGCGG
>Ga0306921_10006367_pt1 | contig 12309 bp, 14 predicted proteins | sample sta12Cox44000080_FD_203760 | JGI IMG/M metagenome (GOLD analysis project Ga0306921, IMG submission 203760) | Lab enrichment of tropical soil microbial communities from Luquillo Experimental Forest, Puerto Rico - statoxic.12C.oxic.44.000.080 (v2)... | ecosystem: Environmental > Terrestrial >... | reverse complement strand
ATTTGAATGGCCCGGATGGAGGCTGGCGCGATCTCTTGGGCATGGGCCGATTTGTAAAAATGGGGATAGGATAGGCTGAAACACCATTAAAAGGGATACCCGCCCGAAACCGGTTGATTTCTGCGAGGGAATTTCCGCGTTGCTGTTTCAATTTGGCAGCGTCTGCTGCCGAGGTGAAATTCCGATCGGTTATCGTTTTGACGCCGGCAGGGTGTCGCTCACATCTCCTGACCGGTGATCAGTCGCGCGCCGCGCTGATAGGTCAGGTACGACCACAGCCAATCGACCGCGACTGCCATGCGGTTGCGAAAGCCGATCAGGAAGTAAATGTGCGCCAAGCCCCACACCAGCCAGGCAACGCGGCCGGTCAACGTGAGCCGGCCGAAATCGACGACGGCTTCCTTGCGGCCGATCGTTGCGAGATTGCCGAGGTTGCGATAACGGAACGGCCCCGGGGGCCTGGTGTCGGCGACGCGCGCGGCGATAACGCTGGCGACATAGGCGCCCTCCTGCTTGGCGACCGGTGCCACACCCGGGAGCGCACCGTCGGGCCCCTCGACCTGAGCGGTGTCGCCGATGACGAAGATCTCCGGGTGCTCCGGGAGGCTCAGATCGGGCCTCACCACGACGCGGCCGCCGCGGCCCGGCTCGACCTCTAACCAAGCGGCCGCCGGGGACGCTGCGACACCCGCGGCCCAGATCAAGGTCCGGCTGTCGATCCGCTCGTCGCCGAGCACCGCCCTCTCGCGGTCGCACTGCGTCACCGGGGTGCCAAGACGCAGCTCGACGCCGAGCCGGGTCAAGGCCCGCGCCGCAACCGCGGACAGCTTTGGCGGGAAGCTCGGCAACAAGCGCGGGCCGGCCTCGACCAGGATGATGCGCGCGGTGGTCGGATCGATATGCCGGAAATCGCGGGCAAGAGCCGCCTTGGCAAGCTCGGCCAGCGCGCCGGCCAGCTCGACCCCGGGCGGCCCGCCGCCGATGATCACGAACGTCAGCAGCCGGCGCCGCTCGGCCTCGTCGTCACTGCCCTCGGCGCGCTCGAAGGCCATGAGGATGCGGCGCCGCATCGTCGTCGCGTCCTCGATCGTCTTGAGGCCGGAGGTCACCGCCGCCCATTCATCGTGTCCAAAATAGTTTTCGCGTGCCCCGGTGGCGATGATCAGCAGGTCGTAAGGGATATGGCGATTGCCGATCAGCACGGTGCGGCCCGTCGTGTCGATGCCGGTAACCGACCCGAGGATCACATTCGTGTTCGCCTGCCGGGCGAGAATGCCGCGGATCGGCGCGGCGATGTCGGCGGGCGACAAGGCCGCGGTCGCCACCTGATACAAAAGCGGCTCGAACAGGTGGTGGTTGCGCCGGTCGATCACGGCCACATCGGCGGCGAGCTTGCCGAGCCGCTTCGCCGCGGACAACCCGCCGAACCCGGCACCGATGATGACGATATGCGGCCGGGAAGAACGAGCCGAAGGGCTCTCGCGCTGGGCTAATTCAGGTTGCTCGATAACGCCATCCATGGCTTCCCGGCGGTTCCGTTGAGTTATCGAGTAGCCAACCGCTCCGGCCGCTTCCTCGTTCCGCGGGCAGGCGGGATTGGCCGCCGGCTTGCCGAGGCGGAGTTCGGCTCATATATTAGAGCTGGACTTTAATTGCCTATATGATAATATTGTTATTCACAATGATCACGTTGGAAGCCGATGAATCGACGCCTAGTTTCCCTCCCCTGCTACCACCCTGATACGCCGATTCGGTGCCCTGATCGACGAAAATACGCCCCTGTTGGTTCACGGCGGACACCGGATCGTAAGTGTCTGATGTAGATGGATTTATCAACAATAATTTGGGTAAAATCCGGTGCGGAAGTGATAATTCGCCCTGTTTCCCCGCTTTTACAGAGGTCGGACGTCACGGCGCGACCGCACTCACTGTGCTGTCGACCCGGCGTCGACCACAATCCCGGCGCCGGTCATAAAGCCGGCATCATCCGAGGCGAGAAAGACGATGCCCTTGGCGATGTCATCGGGCACGCCGAGCCGGCCGATCGGGTGCCCGAAAGGGCGAGTTGACGCACCGCATCGACATCGCTGCTGAGATTGCGCCGCCCGGGATCGTGCGCGTCTCGATCACCGGCGCTAGCCCCTACGGGCAAGGTGGAGTGCCCGGCGCCGAACCTAGCGCGCCGCGAACTGCGTCGCTCCGAACAAATTCTCGCGTTCCGCGGCTGACATCGAACCCTGCCGCTGCCGGTCGGCCAGCACCGCCACGCCGCGCTGCACCGCCGGTCGCGCCGCGATCTCATCGTGCCAGCGCTTGACCGAGGGGTAATCGGCGAGGTCGATGTTGCGCCGCTCGGCACCACGGATCCAAGGGAAGGTGATGATGTCGGCCATGCTGTATTCGTCGCCGGCGAGCCAGCGCGAGTCCGCGAGGCGATGCTCGAGCACCCGATGCAGGCGCTTGACCTCGTTGGTGTAGCGCTCGATAGCGTAAGGGATCTTTTCGACGGCGTAGCTGGCAAAGTGGTTCCACTGCCCGAACATCGGCCCGACGCCGCCCATCTGGAACATCATCCATTCGAGGCATTTGTAGCGGCCGATCGGGTCCTTCGGGATCAGCCTGCCGCCGTTCTTTTCCGACAGGTAGATCAGGATCGCGGCCGATTCAAACAATGTGAAGGGCTTGCCGCCAGGGCCGTCGGGATCGACGATCGCCGGGATGCGATGGTTTGGGCTGATCGCCAGGAATTCCGGTTTGAACTGGTCGCCGGCGCCGATATCGATCGGGATCACCTTGTATTGCAGGCCGAGCTCTTCGAGCGCGATGTGCACCTTGTGGCCGTTGGGGGTCGGCCAGGTCCAGACTTCGAGCATGCCAGGGTCTCCGGGTTGCCGCGGGAACATGTGTCGGCCGATATTAGGAATTTCCAGCCTGAGGCGGAAGCGTTGCGGCGCCTGCCCGGAATGCGTAGAAGGACGCGATGAACCGGCGCCGGCAAATCCAACTGACCCCCGACGAGCAGGCGCTATTCTTTCGCGAGCAGCGCAAGGCGGCGCTCGCCACCCTCGACCAGCACGGCTTTCCCCACGTCGTCGCGATGAATTATTTCGCCAAGGATGGGGCCTTCTACATGACCTCCTACGCCAAGGCGCAAAAAGTCGTGAACATCCGGCGCAACCCGAAGGTCGCGCTGATGATCGAGTCGGGCAACGCCTATGCCGAGCTGCGCGGGGTCATGGTGCGCGGGCACTGCGAGATCATCGAGGGTGCCGACGCCGTCAGGGCGGCATTTGCCGCGATGGCCGAAGCGCGGGGCACGACCCCGTCGCGGCCGAGCGGAGCGGGCGACAGCGCGCCGAAGCGGGTGGTGCTGAAGATAATTCCGGAAAAGACCACCAGCTGGGACCACAGCAAGCTCGGCGGTCGGTACTGACGCGCCGACCCTTCAATCGATATCGCCAACATCCTCAGCCGCAAGACTGAGCAGCGTCTCGCCGGTGGCGCTGTAGGGCTGCCATTCGCTACGGGCATCGATGCCGAGCCGCCGATAAAAGCCGCGTGCCGGGTTCCAATCCAATACATTGAGATGGAGCGCCGGCCAGTCGCGCTCGATGGCGATCGCGGCGAGCCGCGCCATCAGCCGCTTGCCGACGCCGCGCCGGCGCGCCCACTCTCTGACATAGAGGTCCTCAAGAAATACTCCCGGCCGGCCGCGCCAAGTCGAAAAATCCGGGTAGAACAACGCGAACCCCGCAGGCTCCCCGTCGACGAGCGCGAGCAATGCCTCGAACCGGGGCTGCGGCCCGAACCCGTGCCTGCGAAGATCGGCCTCGCTCGCGACCACCGCATCGGGAGCCCTTTCGTAGGCGGCCAGCTCGCAGATCATCTGCAGCAGCAGCCCGACATCGTCAGGGGAGGCAAAGCGGAGGGTGATGGCGCTCATTGCTCGCGCCACTCGCGACGTGGGCCCGTGGGGTGGCCAAAATCGCGTGGTACCAAACCGGCATGAAACCAGGTGACGAAGGTGTAGATGCTGAACACCGGCAGGCGCAGCCGCTCGGCGAGCGCGCGGGCATAGGGCACCATGTTGGTGCATTCGAGCAGCACCGCGCCGACCTCACGATGGCCGGTGACGAGCGTGTCGCCGGCGGCGAGGATGTCGCGCTCGGCCGCGGCAACGTCGAGCCGCTCCTCGTCATTGATCATGACACGGGTGAACTCGCTGCCGTTGTCGGTGCCCACGACCGGGGTCGCAGGATCGGCGCCGGCGGCAAGCAAATGCTCCTCGGTGAGATTTGCGGCGCTGACCGTGAGGACTCCGACGCGTTTGCCGGGCGGCAATACGCGCTCGATAACCGGGATTTGCATCAGGCTCGAGGTCGCGACCGGCACGCCAACATGCGCCGATATCTCGCGCTGGTAGAGCGACAGAAATCCGCAGGTCGTCGTGATGCCGTCGGCCCCGAGGCGGACGAGCTCGCCGGCAGCGCCAAGAAATTCGTCGAGCAGCCCCTCGGCCTTGTCGCAGACGACGCGGCGCGGCGCGGCGCCGGGCACGACCTTGTAGAGAACCGGAAACGGCCAGGTCTCGGCGTTGCCCATGTCGCCGGGAATACGCGGAAACCGTGTCTCGAGCATCAAGATGCCGACCCTGGCCCCGTAAAGCGACTTGCCGCCCCGGGCGATCCTCGACTCCCCGATCATTGTTTTCACCTGTGAGCAGTGACCATGTTGCTCTCGATCGAAAACGCTAGCCCTTGATCGCCGACATGCGATTGCAATCGCTCGGCGACCTCGGCGAGCAACGCGGTCCGAGCGTTGTCGTCCGCATTGGCGACCGCACCGGCCAGCGCCGAGCCGGCCGCGTAACGGAGCACGAATTCGTCGGACGCCGGGTAGTGGAGAACCTTCGCGGCTGGCCGAATGTTGATGTCCTTGAAGTTCGCCCTGGTGATCAGCTTGCGCAATTCCTCGGTGCTACTTAGACCGAATGGCCCGGACGTCATCAAAATGCCTCTCGGGACCAACATGACGCGTCAACGCCTGGGCCAGCACGGCGAAGCCCGGACTTCGCTCGATTTCCCGCCAGACGCTGAGCACCAGGCGTCCGCCCGGCGCCAACACGCGATACATCTCGCGCAGCGCGGCCGGGCGATCGGGAAAAAACTGCAAGCCCTGCTGGCAGACCACGACATCGAACGCCTCATCGGCCAAGGGTAGCTGTAATCCATTCCCTTCCCGCCACTTGATGGTTACGCCTTCCGCCGCTGCGGCCGAGCGGGCAACGGCGAGCATCGGCGCACTCAGATCCAACCCGACGACACCGCCGCCGCTTCCTAGCCGTCGAGCCGCGGTCCGTGCCACGATTCCGGTCCCGCAGGCAATGTCCAGCGCGCGCTCGCCCGGCTGCAACGCGGCCATCTCGACGAGATCGTCGGCCCAAGGAGCAAAAATACTCGGGACGAGGTAACGCTCATAATTCTCCGGCACAGTTCCGACGAACTGCCACTGCGGCTGCGTATTCACCTGACGCCTCCCTGAGTTCGGCTGTGATCAGCTCGGATATTGCGCGACCCATTCGCTGACCGGCGCCTCGGCCTCGTGCAGCGGCTGGTCGACGGTGTTTGCGAGGGCCAGCTCGCGGCCTCGTCGATCGGCAATTCCCAAAGTGACTGCTGCGCGGTAGCTTAGCCCTGCGGCGGTCGGTCGACAACGACAGCTCCGGTCAGACGGCAAGGAGGAGACGATGGCAGACGAGGCCAAGCCCGTAGCGACGGATGCCAGCGCTGTGCCGCCCAGCCGATCCGGCCGAGGCTATCCCGAGCCGTTCGCGTCTCGCGTCGCGGGGCGGATCCGGCGGGCGTTGGGCGACGTCTTCGGCCTGACCCATTTCGGGGTCAACCTGACCCGATTGCCGCCGGGTGGTATGTCGGCGCTGCGCCACACCCATTCGGGCGAGGACGAATTTGTCTATATTCTCGAGGGCGAGCCGATTCTCGCGACCAATGCGGGTGAGACCGCGATGCGCCCCGGGATGTGCGCAGGCTTCAAGGCCGGCTCGGGCAACGCCCATCACTTGATCAACCGCACCGACCGCGAGATCGTCTATCTCGAGATCGGCGACCGCAACGCCGGGGACACTGTGATCTACCCGGATGACGATCTCGGACGGGCGCTCGCACCGGACGGCAGCCGGGTTTTCGTCCACAGCGACGGCCGACCCTACTGAGCGCTGCGCCGGACCCCCGATAGGTGCGCCCTCGGCAGGCCCCGCCCGGCTCGGGAGCCGGGCCGGGCTCAGCGAGTCTCAGTTCGGGTGGAAGACCAACGTCCGCAATTCGATGCTCTCGCGCGGCCGCGCGTCGGCGGGGGTCGTCGGGTCGGTGAACGAGGTGTGCGCCATGAAGCGCGCCCGCCCGTCGGTCTTCGTGTCGCAGCACTTGAGCAGCAGTGCCTCGTCGCGCCGCATCTCCGGCACATAGTACCAGCGATGCGCCGGGTTGTAGGTGACCGAATAGGTCTCGCCGACCCGGTGGCGATAGACCAGATCCGAGGGTACGAGATCGGCGGGATCGATCGACCGCGCGTCGCACATCGCGAGCGGCGCGTCCTGCAAGGGCCCATGGATCGGACGCCACAGGTTGATGACTTGAACGCGGCCGCGCAGCAACTCCTCGGCGTCCTCCGGCAAGAGGTCGCGCACCCGTTGCGGACCGGATTTGGCGGTGTGGTCGACATGGACGCGTGTCGCGGGCTGCGGCGGCACGCCGGGTTGGCGGCGCATCGCGCCTGGCACCCGGCGGCGCTGCAGATGGTCGAAGATGAAGACCCGGCTCGCACCCGTCACCTCGGCGATAAAGCGCTCGGCCTCGGGGTAGTAGACCCGGCGCACTTCGTCTTCGTCCCAGAAGTCGCGCACTGCGGTGCGCTGCTCGACGAGTGCGAAGCCCTGCCGGTCGAGTGCGATTTCCGATGAAATCGGTCGCAGGTCGTGGATCCGCACCGTGTGTGCCTCGTGCGCCATGTTCGTCGGCGGCGCCTCGGGGCCCGCATCGTAGGCGTAGTAACGCGGCCGCTCCGGCATCGGAACGAGATAGTTCAGCTCGCCTTCGACATAGCGCAGGCCGTCCGGGGTCGTCATGGTCTTGTCCTCCTATAGTCGCCGGGAAGTTGAGGTTGGGTCACCAGTCGGTTCTTGCCTACCACCATATGCCGGTGGCGTCATTCTCGCCAGAACGGCTTGTTGCTCAGGAATTCGGCGTCACCGCGAGTGAGCCCAATGTCCTTGAGCATCCTGTCGTCGAGCTTGGATAGTTCCGCACGGTCGTGCGCCCGGCGCCGCCATTCCCGCAATATCGCGAGCACCCGGCCCGCTACATCGCTCGCCGCTCTTCGGCCCCGGTGACGCGGGATTGGGCCGAGCCGGCGACGCGGTATCTCGAAGTGGATCGCCGTCATTTGAATTCTCCTAACGTGGCCGAGCGTTGCGAATGCGCTCATGAGAACCACTTGTCCGTAAAGTGGCGGCGATGAGTAAATCGACAAACGAGACTTTCTCAGCCATGGCTTAGGAATTCTCATCCGACATGAGCGGGCATTTTCCTCCTCTGAGCGCGCTGCGAGCATTCGAAGCGGCGGCCCGGCATATGAGCTTCAGCCAGGCCGCGGACGAGCTGCATGTGACGCCGGCGGCGATCAGCCATCAGATCCACGCCCTGGAACAGGATCTCGGGGTCAAGTTATTTCACCGAATGAACCGGTCGATCGAGTTGACCGTCTCGGCCCGGGTGCTGCTGCCCGGGCTGTCGGAAGCCTTTGCCGGCATCCAGTCTTCGGTCAGGCGCCTGCGGGCGCACAACGACACTGGGACGTTAACCGTGACCGCGTCCCCCTCCTTCGCTGCCAAGTGGCTGGTCTTGCGGCTGCACCGGTTCCAGGAGCAGTGCTTTGAAGTCGATGTGCGGATTTCGGCGACCGACAATGTCGTCGACCTGACCAAGGGTGATTTCGACATTGCGATCCGGTACGGCGCCGGACACTACCCCGGGCTCGAGGTCGAGCTGTTGCTGAAAAACGAGGTCTTCCCGGCCTGCAGCCCGCAGCTGCTGGCCAAGAGCCCAGCGCTGAGCACCCCCGATGATTTGCCGCTCCACGACCTGATTCACGACCAAGCGATCGAGCGGGATCCGCTCGTGCCGACCTGGCCGATGTGGCTGAAGGCCGCGGGGGTCAAGAATATCCCGGCCGCCACCGGCCTCAGCTTCAACAACATGCATCTGGCGCTCGATGCAGCGATCGCCGGCCATGGTGTGGTGCTGGCCCAGAGCACGATCGCCGCCGCCGACCTCGCGGCCGGCCGCCTGGTGCGGCTCTTCTCGTTGGCGCTGCCAGACCAGTTCGCCTACTACATCGTCACCGCGCCGGGAGCGCTCGATCGACCCAAAGTGCGGGCCTTCCGCGATTGGCTGCGCTGCGAGGCCGATCGGTAGCCTGAGGTGGTCACGGCGCTTCGGGCCTGCTACCGTAGCCCCTGGGAACCAATTCCCGCTGGAGGGACAACAGATGCAGTTTGGCTTCAGCCCGCCGGTCAGCGGACCCCTGTCGTCGCCGGATAATCTCGCGCGCATCGCAGTCGAGGGCGAGGCGATCGGCTACGATTACGCGACGATCAGCGACCATGTCGTCATTCCTCGGGACATCGAGGCCAAGTACCCCTACAGCGACACTGGCGAATTTCCTGGCCGCTCGCGCGGCGACCGGCACGAGCAGCTGACCGCGGTCGCGTTTGTCGCCGGCCGGACCACGCGGCTGCGTCTCGTCACCTCGGTCACCGTCGTGCCGCATCGGCCGGCGGTGCTGCTCGCCAAGATGCTGGCGACGATCGACGTGCTGTCGAAGGGACGGCTCGTCTTTGGCATTGGTGCGGGCTGGATGCGGGAGGAATTCGAGGCGCTTGGGGTGCCGCCCTTCGCCGAGCGTGGTGCCGTCACCGACGAATACCTGAACGCCTGCCGCGAGCTCTGGACCAAGGACAACCCTCGCTTTGAGGGCCGCTACGTCAAGTTCGCCGACATCCTGTTCGAACCCAAGCCGGTGCAGAAGCCGTACCCGCCGATCTGGGTCGGCGGCGAGAGCGGGCCGGCCTTGCGCCGTACGGCCAGGCTCGGCGACGGGTGGTATCCGATCGGCACCAACCCGCAGCACCGGCTCGACTCGATGAAGCGCTTTCAGGGCGGGGTGGAGCGGTTGCGTCGGCTGACCCGCGAGGCGGGCCGCGACCCGGCGAAAATGGCGCTCGCCTATCGCATCACCGCTTGGGGCAGCGCATTGCCGGCGCGCGTCGACGATGGTGAGCGGCGGTTGTTTTCCGGCCAGACGGCGGACGTCGTCGCCGATCTCCGGGCGTTCCAAGATTTCGGCGTCGGCTATGTCGATTTCAATTTCACCGGCGCCACCGCGGACGCGATGATCACCGACATGCGGCGTTTCCGCGAGGACGTGCTGGCAAAGGTATAGGAAGGAACACGCGTTGCTAAAGCTCGGATACAAGGCGTCGGCCGAACAGTTCGGGCCGCGCGAGCTGCTGGAGTTCTCGTGTCTGGCCGAGGCGGTCGGCTTTGACTCGGTCTTCGTCAGCGACCACTTTCAGCCGTGGAAGCATACCGGCGGACACGCGCCGTTTTCGTTCGCCTGGCTCGGCGCGCTCGGCGCCAAGACAACGCGGGTGCAGATCGGCACCAGCGTTGCGACGCCGACCTTTCGCTACCATCCCTCGGTCGTGGCGCAGGCGGTCGGCACGCTCGGCGCGATGTTTTCGGACCGAGTCATCTTTGGCGTCGGCACCGGCGAGTCGTTGAACGACGTCCCGGCGACCGGCATCAAATGGCCGGGCTTCCGCGAGCGACAAGGTCGGCTGCGCGAGTCGATCTTGCTGATGCGACGGCTGTGGACCGAGGAGCGGGTGACCTTCGAGGGCCAGTATTACCGCACCCGCGGAGCGACGATTTACGACCGGCCGCAGACCCCGGTGCCGATCTGGATCGCGGCTTCGGGCCCGACCGCCGCGACGATGGCCGGCGAGCTCGCGGAAGGGTTCATCTGCACCAGTGGCAAGGGCACCGCCCTCTATCGTGACACCCTGCTGCCCAAGGTCGAGGAAGGGCTGCAACGCGCCGGGCGCCCGAGCGACAGCATCGAACGGATGATCGAGGTCAAGGTCTCGTTCGACACCGACCGCGACCGGGCGATGGAGGATACGCGGCACTGGGCGGCGCTCGCGTTGACGCCGGAGGAGAAGGTGAACGTCGAGGATCCGCTCGAGATGGAGCGGCTCGCCGCCGCATTGCCGCTCGAACGGGCGGCGAGCCGCTGGATCGTCTCCGCCGACCCCGAGGAGCAGCTGGCGCAGATCCGGCCCTATGTCGAGCTCGGCTTCTCCCACCTCGTGTTCCACGCTCCCGGCCCCGATCAGTCCCGCTTCCTGAGGCTTTACGCCGAACAGGTGCTGCCGTTGTTGCGCGCCAAGCTCGGGTGACGGCCCAGGCGGGTTGGTGACGATGCCTTCTGTCCGGGTTACCATGACGGGGCTCGCCGGCATTCCTTTGATACAGCCGGGCGATGACCTCGGCGCGGTCGCAATCGCCGCGTTCGCCGACAACGGCGTCGTTCCGCGGGATGGCGATGTGCTGGTGGTGGCGCAGAAGATCGTCTCCAAAGCCGAAGGGCGGTATGTCGATGTCGCGACCGTGCGCCCGTCGGAGCATGCGATCGCTCTGGCCGCCGAGGTCGACAAGGACCCGCGTTTTGTCGAGGTCGTCCTGTCCGAATCGAAGCGGGTGGTTCGCCACCGCCCGGGTCTGCTGATCGTCGAGCATCGCCTTGGCTTTGTGATGGCCAATGCCGGCATCGACCATTCCAACGTCGCGACGGAGGAGGGCATCGACCGAGTGCTGTTGCTGCCGGTCGACCCGGACGGCTCCGCGCAAGCCTTGCGGCAGCATTTGATCGCCGCCTTCGGCGTCGAGCTCGGCGTCATCATCAGCGACAGCTTTGGCCGGGCTTGGCGAAAGGGAACCGTCGGCGTGGCGCTTGGTGCTGCTGGGTTGCCTTCGTTCGTCGATCTGCGCGGCCGTCCGGACCTCTTCGGAAGGGAATTGCTGGTGACCGAGACCGGCTTTGCGGACGAGATCGCCGCCGCCGCCGGGCTCTTGATGGGCCAGGCCGACGAGGCGATACCGATGGTGCTGGTGCGCGGCCTTACCTGGTCGACTCCGAATGTGCCCGCCGCCGCCTTGGTTCGACCTGCGGCGCACGATCTCTTCCGATGAGCCGATCGGGTTTTGTGCTCGCGCTGTCGGGCGGGATCGGCGGCGCCAAACTCGCACTCGGCCTTTATCGCATCCTGCCGCCTGGAGCGCTGACCGTGGTCGCCAATACCGGCGACGATTTCGAGCATCTCGGCCTTGCGATCTCGCCGGATATCGACACCTTGCTCTACACCCTCGCCGGGCTCGACAACCCCCAGCTCGGGTGGGGCCGGCGTAACGAGACCTGGACCTTCATGAAGGCACTCGGGAGCCTCGGCGGGGAGACCTGGTTCAACCTCGGCGACGGAGATCTCGCGACCCATGTCGTGCGTACTCGGCGGCTTGCGGCCGGCCATAGCCTGTCGCAGATCACCGATGATTTTCGCCGCCGCCTCGGGATCTCGGCGCGCCTTATGCCGATGACCGACGACCGGGTCAGAACCCGCCTGCGCACGGCCGAGGGCTGGCTCGACTTCCAGGACTATTTCGTGCGGCAGCGCTGCGCGCCGGTCGTCCGCCAGATCGCCTTTGCCGGCGCCGATGAGGCGCGACCACAGCCGGATTTTCTGGCGGCGCTCGCCGAGAAAGATCTGCGGGCGGTCGTGATCTGCCCGTCTAACCCCTTCATCAGCATCGACCCGATCCTCTCCCTGCCGGGGGTTCGCAAGGTGCTGCGCGCTTGTGCGGCGCCGGTAATAGCGGTCTCGCCGATCATCGGCGGCCAGGCGGTCAAGGGGCCGACCGCCAAGATCATGACCGAGCTCGGGTTGCCGGTCGGGGCCGACGCTGTCGCGCGGTATTACGGAGACTTTCTCGACCATTATATTGCCGACGCGGCGGACGCCGGAGAGGTCGGTGAACTCGGCGTGCCGGTGTCTTTTGCGCGGACCCTGATGTTGTCGCTCGAGGATCGCGAGGCATTGGCGCGAGTGGTGCTGGAAGCGGCCGGCCGAGGCTTCTGAAGTGGATCTGTGGGCGGTGGTGCCGGTCAAGGAGCGGGTCT
>Ga0306921_10006362_pt1 | contig 12313 bp, 8 predicted proteins | sample sta12Cox44000080_FD_203760 | JGI IMG/M metagenome (GOLD analysis project Ga0306921, IMG submission 203760) | Lab enrichment of tropical soil microbial communities from Luquillo Experimental Forest, Puerto Rico - statoxic.12C.oxic.44.000.080 (v2)... | ecosystem: Environmental > Terrestrial > Soil... | reverse complement strand
GTTCGGCGAGGTGGGAGAGAGCACGGAGTACACCGTTCCCTGGAACGTGTGATTGGGCACCGCCGGGGCGCTCAGGACAGTAGCCGTGCCTGGGGCGATGCCCGTGATCTGCGTGCCATAGGCATTGAGCTCCGCATACACTCTTGCTACCTCTTGCAAGGTGAAGATCTGCCGGGTGCCGGGATATTCACCGGGGTTGAGATTGCGATTGACGACTACTCCGTCAACCGGCGAAACGATCGTCGCTTTCGCGATCTGCGCCTGCAGTTGTTGTACGGCGGCTGCCGCCTGATCGACGTTGGCCTTTTGCATCCCTTGGGTCTGCGTGCCGTTGGCCTGTTGATTTTCAATCGCCTGGTTGAGCGTCGCCTGCGCTTGCGCAACAGCTGTACGCTGCGTCTGCACCTGTTGCGCCGAGATGTAGCCTTGGGAGACGAGCTGCTCGTCGCGTGCGAGATCCGAGCGCGCAAGATCCAGCGCTGCTTTCGCCGACCGTACCTGATCGCTTCCCTGGCTCAACGCCAGCGTCGCCTGATATCGAGTTTGATCGAGGTGGGCCTGGGCTTGAGCAAGGTTGGCTCGCAGATCGGCCGTGTTTAGTTCTGCCAGCACCTGACCGCGGTGCACGCTGTCGCCTTCGTTCACGTAGACGGCATCCGTCGGTTCCTGCAGCTCGCTTGAGAGCGCAACATTTTGAAAGGGCGCAACGATACCCGATAGGTTCAGCCCCGGGTGCACGGTTCGCACCTGTGCAGCGGCTACTTTGACCGATTGCGGTGGCGGCGCAGGTTCCTGCTGTTTCGCGCAAGCGCCAATGACGACAAGGCATAAGCCAAGCAAGCACCGCGATAGAATTCTTTTCTCAACCATCTCGTTCAATGGGACAGTATATCACGCCGGCCTGAGAAGACCTTGGGGACCAAAGCCCGTCAACCCGGCGGACGCGGCTGTTGATTGCGCTGTATGTAGAGTCCAAGCGCGGGCGCAAAATTTAGCGACGGCAGGGCAGCCGCTCCATACCCCGTTGCCCTGATGTCATCCGCCGAACCGGTTGCGATGTGGGCGCAGTTCAATAGCGCAGGAACGGCAACGGGTGTTTGTGGTTGTAATTCGAGCCAGTAGCCCTTGGCCACTGCATGCGGGATCACGGTCCAGCCAGCCGGTTGCGCAGGCATCGTTTGACCCGCGTTCTTGGATTGCACGTACGTAGAAAGACTGGCGAGCAAGGATTGCGCGACGGGTTTGAGATCGCTCGTGCAACGATCGGAATCGGCGAGCGCAAGCGGCTGCTGCGGTGGTGATGCCGGCAACCTGTACACACGGAATTGCTCTTCGCCGGGCGGCGGCGGTTGGCGCACGATGTAGAGACCTGCGGCCGGCGTGTAGGCCAGTGGCGCACGGAAGAACGAGCTGGCCTGCGGTACGAAGATGTGCAGTGCATCGGCTTGCTCTTTTGTGCCCACATGGATCGGCGCGCATTCAAGAAATCCGCGCAGGCCTGTAAATGATTGCGGCGTGAAGGTGAGCGCATATGTCGCTTGCAGCCCGTGGTAGCCGACAGTGAATCCTGGAACCGCGGGTGGCTGCGTGGGCAACGCGTCCGGATACCCCGTTGCGGTTTTTTGGGCTTCGACCGCTTGGACGTAGGCCTTTACGCTGGCGAGCGTCTGCGCTGCCTGCGGGGCTGCTTGCGCAGTGCAACTCGGGCGGTTATTCTGCACGGCGAAGGGATCGGCCGGCGGCGTTTGCGGAAGCGCCGGCAAGCTTGCGAAGATCGATCGTCCACCGCCTCCAGCGCCGCCGGTGGGAGCCGCTGGTGCTGGAGCTCCCGCGCGGCTTGGCGCGGCCACCTGCCCTTGCCCGTAACCCATCTTGACCGAGTACGTTACGTTGAGCTGCCGCGGCGCGAGCGGTCGTGCGATCTGCTCGAGCGTGCCTGCATCGAGTGTCGGCGGTCCGACTGCATACGACGACGAGGCGAATTCGTAGCCGAACTTGTTGAAGATGTTGCTTTCTGCGATCGTCAGCGAGCCGTGCGTGAAATCGAAGTCGAGCCCGGCGTCCGCGGTCACATATCCCGGCAGGTAATTGCGATTGCCTGGGCTCGTGTAGCGGGCATCGGCGAGCAGCTCGAGCGGCGAGTGCGGAGCGCGCAGATCGAAGGTGATCCCGGCTTGGTGCAGCGGCACGCCGGGAAGCTGTTGGCCTGAGATGATGGGCGAGTAGGGATTTTCAAACATCGGATCCTGTGAGATCGGCTTCACGACTTGGGTTGTCCAAAACGGCTCAGCCGCGAAGCTGCGTGTTAGATTGAAGTCACCCGTGAGCTGGATACCCTGGTACACCATGGTGACGCCTGAAACCGGTACGTTGAGATACAGGTTGGTCGGGCCAAACGTGCCCGTTGGAGTGCCGCACACGCTGTCGGATTGATAGATCTCTTGCGCGGCTGTGAAGTAACCGGGTGGGAAATAACCAGGTGGAAAGGCAGAACCATTAACGAGCGAGTTGAGCAGCGTGTCGTATTGCACTTGGTCGTAGGCCGAGCCCGTGAGCTCGCCGATGTTCCCAAAGCGATGCTGCCACGTCACGCGCGCGGTCAGCCCGGTCTGATTGCCCGCGCTTGCGCCTGGACCCGAACCAAAGCCGACGGGACCGCTGCACTCAAATTGCAACGACGCAGGGTCCGTCAACACGCCGAAACGTGCCGGCCCCGCTCCATTGCTGCCGTAATCGAGGTTGCCGGCAAAGGCATCCTCGGAGGTCGGCGTCCAGCCTGCCTGCATTCCCGCGAGCAGCGAAGCTCCCATGCGATTCGAATTCGCGGCGCCGATGTGCTCGCCGAGCGTGAGATGGTCGTTCGAGTGGATCGTGTCGACGATCGAAAACGACGAGTACGAACTTGAGGCAGAGCCGGTGGTGAACGCAGACGCACTCGGGATCAGCGGCACGGAGCTCGAGACTTGAGAGGTCGCATTCAGCTGCAACGAAATAGTGTGCTTTTCTTTGGCCGGCAATTGGGCTGAGAGCGCCGCTCCGCGTGTGGTGCCGCTCGTTGCAGACCCAAACGGTGCGTACACGCCGGCGATGTAGCGGTCGAGCAGGTCGTGATTGGCGCTCGACTGCGTACCATAGAGCGAGAGCTGCATCGTGGTCATGCCCACGAGTGCCGTGTCCGCAAGCGACTCCAGCGCGAAATGATTGTCGTTGTAATTGCCCGGGCCGTAGCCACACGGCACGACACCGTTGAAGACGTTGCACAGTGCGTCGCGGTACCCGTTGGATGAGAGGTAGGTCGCGGAGATGGAATTCGTGCCCCCGACGAGCGTGCGCAGCTTGATGAGGTCGCCGCCTGTTTGGACAGCACCTTGATGGATGTAGTCAAAGCCGCTTGCATCGAGGTACTTCTGCTCGTCGAGGAGGTTAACGCTCCCGCGGAAGGAGTGGACGTAGGCGAGGCCTAGGTCCCCCGCGGAGCCTTGCATCGACACGATCGTCGACGCTGCGCTCAAGTTGCCGAACATCTGGCTCACGCCGAACAGCCAGCTGCGAGTTGGTTCGAGCGTGCGATAGTTGACCGAACCGCCGAGCGCGCCGGCGACCGGATTGAAGCTGACCGAGGCGCCCGAGAAAAGATCTGAAGAGACGCCGCGGAGGTCGCCCGCCACGCCTGGGCTTGACAGCGGTATGCCGTCGAGAGCGAGCTGCGTCTGCGACGGGTCGTGACCTTCGAGCGAGATCGTTTCTGCCGCATTGTCGTCGGTCGAATCGGTGCCGACCGAGACGCCCGCGAGCTTGCCGAGCGCGTCGTTAAGCGTCGGCGAGAGCTTGCGGATCGGGCTATCTTGCGTGACGCTTTCACTCGCGATGTTGGCGCTCGACTTCACAGTGACGGTGCCAAGCGATGTGACGCCGGCAGCCACGGCGGCCAGGTGAACATCGACGGAAACCGTCTTGCCGTCAGTGACTTCAAACGAGGCCGTGGTGTCGGTTTGATATCCGGACTTGCCGATACGCGCGGTATACACGCCGTCCGGCACGTCGCGGAAGATGACTTGGCCGGTTGCCGTTGTCACTTCGCTCGTCATGATAGGACCGTCAAGCAGCACGCGAGCGAGTGGAAGGGCCTTGGCGGTCGTTGCATCGGTGACGGTCAGGACGATCTGGCCCGAGTCGTCCTGCGCTTGGGCGACCGCGACCCCGGTGAAAGGGCACAGCGCGATGCAGAGCGCGAAGCCGGCGACGAGGCGTCCAACGGGGCGCACGATGACAGACGTTCGAGCGCCGTGCAGTCTGCTCACGAGGGCTCTTGGTATCACGCGTGTAGTCTACTTGGGACGGCTTTGAGGGCCTTGAGAAAGCGCGGCGCCACAATGAATGGCGCGTAAGAAAGCGCCGAACGGCTTTCCGAGGGTGGCTTGAGCTTCGTAGTGTATACTCTCGTTGAATGCCCGCACAGTCCAAGATCTTGGTGGTCGACGACGAGCGCCCGATGCGCGAGATGCTCCGTCTGGGCCTGGAGCGCCAGGGCTACGTGGTGCAGGACTTGCCCGACGGCCGCGGCCTGCAAGACGTGGTCGTGCAGTGGCAGCCCGACGCCATCGTCCTGGACGTCATGATGCCGTTCGCTGACGGCTTCGCGCTTCTGCCGATGATCCGGCGGACCACACAGGCCCCCGTGATCATGCTGACCGCGAAGACCGACGTCGGCGACCGCGTGACGGGGCTCGGGCTGGGGGCCGATGACTACGTGCCCAAGCCATTCGCCTTCGAGGAGCTGGTCAGCCGGATCGAGGCCGCGCTGCGCCGCCCGCATATCTCTGCGCCTGCCTTCTTGCGCTATCGCGACCTCACCGTCAATCTCAAAACCCGCGAGGTAGAGCGCGCCGGTCACCCGGTCGCACTCACGAACAAGGAGTTCGCCCTGCTGGTCGCGCTCATGCGCGAGCCCCGGCGGGTGTTCAGCAAAGAAGAACTGCTGTCTCAAGTGTGGGGCGAAGATTTCGACGGTGAGGTCGGCAACGTCGAGACCTACATCTCCTATCTGCGCGCCAAGGTTGATACGGACCCAGCGCAGCGGCTCATCCACACAATCCGTGGCGCCGGCTATTCGCTAAGGAGCGAAAGCTAGGGCGATTAGGCCTGGCTTATAACGATGCGGGCGTGACGGGCGAAGCCGCTGAGCTCGAGCAAACCTGCGAGCCGCTGCTCAGCAAACACCGTCACGGCGTGGCCGCCGGCGGCGAGATCGCGGACGACCTTGCTCAAGATCCCCCAGGCTGCGGACCCGGTCGCGCGAGTGCGACGAAGGTCGATCGCCGCCGCACTGCGCGGTGCGCGCCGAGCGCGTTTGTGAAAGCGCCGCATCGCGCGGCAGCTGGCGGCGTCGAGTACTTCGTCGAGCACGAGCGTGGATGCCTGAGGGTGGATCTCGTCGTGCGTTGTCGTCGCGTGCATTGGTTCCAAGGAGGTGGGCGGCGGATCGGTGTCATCCGCCGCCACGACATAACGCTAGCACCCCAAGCTCAAAGAGGTCTGGGAAGCGAGGGCGCCTCCGAAAGCGGCGCCGCTACATACTTCTAGTTCTGTGAGAGATGCCGCCAAGCGGGCAAGCGCAGTTCAACTGTCGTGCCCTTGCCGAGCTGCGTCTCCAGCGAAACGGAACCCCCCGCCCGTTCTAATGCACGTTCGACGATAGCAAGCCCGAGGCCGGAGCCAGAGATACTGCCTCCAGTCTCGCCGCGTGAAAAGCGTTCGAAGGCACGAGCGCGGACATCTGGACTCATGCCCGGACCATCGTCCGAGACGGTGATGAGCACGTTATCGTTTCGCGAGCGTACGCGCGTGCGCACGGTCGCGCCAGGCGCATACTTGATGGCGTTATCGAGCAAGTTGCCGATCGCCTCGTGCAGTTCGCTCTCCGATACTTGAACGAACGAATCACCCTGCACGTCCGCCTCGAGCGTAGAGCCGTTGGCGAGCGGACGAAACGACTCGACCACGCTCTTGGCCACATCGCCGGCGTCCAGGATCTTCACATCGGCTGGCTCTTGGCTCTCGAGCCTCGTCAACAGCAAGAGTTTCTGGATGAGCGTACTCATGCGCTTACCCTGATCGTCGATTTCGTTGAAGACGCGGCCGGCCAAGGCGTCCTGTGTCTGTCCGCTTTGGCGCAACAGCTGGACGTACCCCATGATAACAGCGAGCGGCGTGCGCAGCTCGTGGCCCGCGTCGGCCACGAACTGCCGAATCTTCGTCTCCATCTCACGCTGGTGCGTCGCAGTAGTTTCGGCTTGCGTTGCGGCGGCGTTGTACGCCTCGGCAAGCTCGGTCGCCACTTCGTCTTGCGGGCTGAAGGTCTCGATTCGCGCGTAATCACCGTGCGCGAGCCGCAACAGTCCGCCGCGCAGGCGCTCGAGCGGACGCAGCGCGGCGCCGAAAAGGCGCGCCGTCAAAAACCATACGAGCACGAACGTGACTGCAACGACGATCGCGACCGTGCGACGCTCCAGTGACTGGACGGCCGCCAACGCGTCGCGCGGCGGCGCAAAGATGACCATCGCCCCATCGATGTGCACGATGGACGATGGCGAATCCACGCCGCCGAAGGGCCAGCGGAAGAACGTCGTATTTGGCGCGAACGGCGGGTGCATGCCATAGATGAAGCCGCGGAATTCACCCGGTCGTGCACCTTTGAGGCCGGGTGGTGGCGGCATGTCTGGTGGCGGTCGCATGCGAGGCGGCCGCGGTCCGACAAGACTAGGGTTGCCCGCGAGCAGCGTACCGTTGTCGTCGATGACTGCAGCCGTGTAGCCTGACGTGCCGTCAATGCGTTCTACGATCGCCTGCGCGATTTGGGTACGGGAGCGGTGCGCCGCCGACAGCCGGGTTGCGGTGTGTTGAACGTCATCGGCGATGCGCGCCCGAACGTTTGCGTCAAACCAGATGCTGGGCGCTACTTGGGACAGTGCCCATGACGCGACCCCATACACGGCAAACGCGGCGAATGCCGCCAGCAACGCGATGCCCAGACCGGCGAACCAGCTGCGACGAATCACGTTATCTTCTTCTGTCTTTGGGCCGGACTTCTTTGCCGCTAGCTTAGAATGGCCTGAGAGCGTTGATGTCCGGCGTTAGATATTGACAGCCGGGCGTTGTCCAGCTACGACAAGTTCAAGGATCAGTTGCACGAGATCGCGCTTGCCCCCGTAGTCAAACGTGTCGGTGTTGGTTAGCAGCACCACCGCGACACGATTGCGCGGCAGGGTGGCATTCTCGCCCGTGAAGCCGGTCCAGCCGCCGGTGTGTGCGACTTCAAGCTGCCCTGCGACCGAATCGAAGCCCACACCGAGGCCGTAGCCCTTGGGCCAATCGCCGCCCTTGTGGGGCGATGGCGTGAACATGAGCGCCAGCATGTCGGGGTTGATGACGCGGCCAGCATCCAGCGCGTCATCCCACGTGATGAGATCGAGCACAGTTGAGTTGACGCCGCCATCCGGAAAATCCAGTACCGTCACACTATCGGCGCGGGGATCGACCGGAACCGTTTTGCCCTTGACCACGGTGTAGCCGAGCGAACCTTGAGGCAATGACAGCGGTGTCGTGCCGATCGTCGTATTCTTTAATCCAAGCGGCGTGATGATGCGCGTGCGCAAGAAGCGGTCATACGGCATGCCGCTGACCTTTTCGACGATCAGACCGGCAACGATGTAATTGCTGTTGCTGTATTCATACTTGGTGCCCGGCGGAAAGCGCAGCTTCAACCTATAGACCGTCGCTCTGACGGAGCTTGGCGTGAGCGCGTTGTTGGGGAGCTGGTCGAGATAATCAGACAGCCCGGATGTGTGATTGAGGACCTGGCGGACCGTGATCTCGTCGCCATGAGCGAATCCAGGCAGATACGTCGACACGCGGTCGTCGATGTTCAGTTTGTGTTCCTGTTGCAGCAACAGGATGGAAGCCGATGCGAACTGCTTGCTCATCGATGCTATGTTGTAGACGGTGGTTGGGGTTGCCGGAAGCCGGCGTGCCAGGTCACTGTACCCATAGCCACGCGCGAACACCGGTACGCCGCCGATTCCGATGCCAAGCGAAGCGCCGGCAAGGTGCTCGTCGCGCACCGCTTTGCTCACGAGCGCATCGATTGCGGCCGCTTTCGCCGGTGCGAGCGTGACCTGCGTCGTAGGAGTCGTCGTGGGCGCTTGAGCCTGCGGCGGCGTGCCGCGCTGGCAGCCCACCACGATCGCGCTCAGGCATGCAAAAAGCGCGAGCGCGATCCTGGGCGGCACGCTAATGAGGCCTGCTCGTCGGCCCGGGCACCACAGGCAATCCGTCGCCTGGAACTTGCGGAGCCGTGGCTTCATGCGGTGTGGTTTGGCGAGGACGCGACAGCATGTCACGCCACGCCCGTTCGAACTGTTCGTCAATCGAGCCGATGGCGTGCGATCCATGCGGTTGTTCGTAATAATGCGTTTCGATGCCGCTTCTACTCAACAGGTCCAGGTTCTGACGCATGTAGCCTTGTGGCACGATGGGATCGTCGCTACCGATGACGAGATACACGGGTATGCCCTGTAATTCCCGCAACGCTCCAGGCATTGTTTCCGTGGTCATGCCGCCCGATGCCGCGAGCAAGCCCGCCCATATGTCCGGATGCTTGGGCGCGACGATAAAAACGCCATAGCCGCCCATCGAATGGCCGGCAAGGTATACACGCTGCTTGTCGACGTTGAATGCTTTCTCCGCAACGGCGAGCGCCGCGTACACGTCAAGGGGAGCCGGATCGACGTATTGGCTGTCGCCACGAGCATAGGGCGCGACAACGATCGATCCTGTAGACCTCGCCGCAGCTTGCAACCATGGCAAGGCGATAGGCGTGTTCTCCGAGCAGGTCCGCCCATGCAAGAACATCACAAGCGACGTCGGCTTGAGCGGATCGTAGCTTGGCGGCACGTACGCGGCCAATGGTTGCAGCGTGTGGTCGACGGGCGAGACGAACACCGTGTCATCCACTCCCCGGACTGCGCCAAGCTCGTGATAGTCGCCGGTCGCGTACTGTCTGATCAGACTCTTCTCGAGACGCGCAAGCGTCGTCATCCAGGCGATGAAGTCGGCCGGCTGCATCCACGCCGGGCGATCTGTCGTTCCAGGTCCGGGGGTGTCTTCGTCGAGCCGCTGCACCAAGTCCGCCGCGATGCCGGAGCGCCGGTTGATAACGGGGTAATTGTCGCGCAAGAGCGCGTGCGCTTGGGTCAGGTCTTCACGGGCCGTGGCGAGGGGATCGGGACTTGGGGTTTGCGGAGCTGCTCCCAGCGTCGCGATGACGACAAGCGCCGCGCCCAACACCGCGATCAGCCCTACACATTGTTGGCGGCTGCCTATGCGTAGGCGTCTTGCAGTGCGACGAGGCGTGGGTCGATCGTCTCGATGGGGAGTGACGAGATCGCCGGATGGTCGCCGAGCGTCAATGCATCGAGCGTCGGCCTGATCTCGCGATAGAAAATCCCGAGTGGGATCTTGCCCGCCGCGGTCAGCGTCGCGAATGCCTTCTGCTTGTCGTGCTGGTCGTAACCAGGCGCGTCGTCGAGATGGTAGACGTTTTCTTTGAACCACTTGTATGTGTTGATCTTGTTGAAAGTGACGCAGGGCGACATCACCTCGACCACGGCGAAGCCGGGATGGCGTACCGCCTCTTTGATCATTTCGGTCATCTGCTTGGGCTCGGAGGAAAATCCTCGTGCCAGAAATGTGCCACCCGCCGCGAGCGCTATGGCCAAACCGTTGATGGGAGCGTCTGGGTTGCCTTCGGGATGCGTTCCATCTTTATATCCGAGCATGCTCGTGGGCGACGATTGGCCTTTGGTGAGGCCGTAGGTCTGGTTGTCCATCACGATATAGGCCATGTCCGGGTTGCGGCGTACCGCATGCAAGAAGTGGCCGGCGCCGATCGCATACCCGTCGCCGTCACCACCCGCGACGATAACGGTCAGGTCTTTGTTAGCGAGCTTGACGGCGGTGGCCGTCGGCAGCGCGCGCCCGTGCACGCCGTGGAATGCGTACGAGTGCAAGTATCCCGAGATCTTACCCGAGCATCCAATGCCGGAGATGAAGGCGACGTCTTTTGGCTGCAAGGCGAGATCGGCGCAGGCTTGCTTGAGGGCGGCCAGTACGCCAAAGTCGCCGCAGCCTGCACACCACCATGACGGCGTTGCGGTTGCGAAGTCTTTTGGACTGAGGACGGTTGCCATGCGTACTACCTCGCCACCGAGCGGACATTGGCGCCTGCTGTCTGTGCGCCGGCCGGGGGCACGCTCGCTCCCTGTGCGGCAGACACCACCGCTTTGCCCAGGAGGTTCTTCACGGCATCGATGACCTCGATCGGCCGGAATGGACGGCCATCGTATTTGCGCACGGCGTGCATGCGGGCCAGCGGACCAGTGACATAGCGGATCAACCGTTCCAACTGCCCGGTGATATTGTTTTCGACCACAAAGATGTGAGCGGCGCTCTCCACAAAGCTGCGCACTTCTTCTTCCGGAAACGGCCACAGGGTGCGCAACTGAAGAAACCGCGTGGCAATGCCGTCGGCATGCAAGCGGTCTTGTGCCTCGGCGATGGGACCGCGGTTTGACCCGTATCCGATGAATGCGACCGGCGCCTTGGGATCGCCTAGGAGGTTGGGCTTGGGCAGTTCGGGCCGCATGCTCTCGAGCTTGTGCATGCGTTTTTCCATCATGCGGCGGCGATTGGTCGCATCTTCAGTGATGACGCCCGCATCGGAATGCTCAGAACCGGGAGCGAGGTGCATGCCACCTTCGACACCGGGGATCACCCGCGGCGAGACGCCGTCATCGCTAAACGCAAATCGTTTGTACTCCCCAAAGGTCACTCCGCCATTGCGGACGAGCTTGCCGCGATCGACGCTGACCGAACCGAGCTCGAGGCGCGGAATCGTCTCCTTGCTCTGACAAAGCGCCTGCTCGGACAGGACGAAAACAGGCACTTGATACTTCTCAGCGAGATTGAACGCGGTGACGGTGAGGTAAAAAGATTCTTCGACCGTCCCAGGGGCAAGCACGACCCGCGGGATTTCGCCGTGACCTGAGAAGATCAAATGATTGAGATTGCTCTGCTCGGTCTTGGTCGGCATGCCCGTCGACGGGCCGGCGCGAGCGCACTCGATGACCACGATCGGCGTCTCGACAACACCGGCCAATCCGATACCTTCGGTCATGAGCGCTTGGCCAGGCCCCGAGGTCGCCGTCATGGAGCGCACGCCCGCGAATGATGCACCGATCGTCATATTGATGGCCGCCAGTTCGTCTTCAGCCTGCACGACGACGCCGCCATATTTGGGCGCATGCCGGGCCATCCACTCGAGCACGTCGGTCGCGGGTGTGATCGGGTATCCAGCCATGAACCGGCAGCCGGCAACGAGTGCACCATAGCCGATCGCATCGTTGCCCATCATGAGCAAGCGGTCGCCATCGGGGCGCGCCACGAGGTTGTAGCCGCTTGGTGTCGTGCAATGCTCGCGCACGTACTGTTCGCCCGCGTCGATGGCGGCGACGTTTTGGGCCACCACCTTCTCGCCTTTGCGTTCGTATTGCTTGGTGACGAGTGTGCGGACGATCTGCGGGTCCATGCCCACGAGCGCGGCCAACACGCCCATCGAGACCGTGTTGCGCACGAGTTCGAGCCCGAGCTGCTCCTTGGCGATCTTCGCGAGCGGCACTTCATAGAAGCTTACGTCTGGCCGACGCACGGCGTCGGTGAGCTTCTCGGTCGAATTGTCGAAGATGACAAACCCGTGCGGGCGCATCTCGTGGATGTGGCGCTCGACGCACTCGAGGTCAAAGGCCACAATGGCATCGACGTAATCAGCGAGTCCGTAGTGACGGTGTTCGCCCGCACGGATCACGTAGTTGGTGTGGCCGCCGCGGATGCGCGAGGGGAAGTCCTTATAAGTATATAGCTCGAGGCCCATGCGCTTGAATGCCGCGGCGATAAGATCGCCCGTGGTCAAGCTCCCATCGCCGGCTTGGCCGCCGAAGAGCACCTCGATGTTATTGGTGATCACTGTTTTGAGATATCGGCCTTTTGGACCAGAAAGCGGACTCGAGGAGGGACATCTTCCGTACATTTGGCCATTGCGGCCGATTCGACCTAGTCACCCGGTGATGGCAATGTCGTAAGGCCTAGATCGACCACTCCCATGGATTGGAGAACGCGGAAAGGGTCGTCGCCGGTCGATAGCCCCGCAGGTCGGAATTCGCCAAGTCCTCATCGCGGACGAACCACAAGACATAGAACG
>Ga0306921_10006356_pt1 | contig 12315 bp, 13 predicted proteins | sample sta12Cox44000080_FD_203760 | JGI IMG/M metagenome (GOLD analysis project Ga0306921, IMG submission 203760) | Lab enrichment of tropical soil microbial communities from Luquillo Experimental Forest, Puerto Rico - statoxic.12C.oxic.44.000.080 (v2)... | ecosystem: Environmental > Terrestrial >... | reverse complement strand
CCGGTGCATCCCGAGATCCGGCAGTTCATGGAATCCTGGCACCTTTCCCTGCTACTGCAGCGGGCGCCGGTAGAAGCCGTGCTGCACGCGGCAGGCCTCTCGATGGCCGCCTGGGTGGTTCTGAGCAGGCGCTACCGCGTGTACACCCGGCCAGACGAAGAGTGCGACCGGCTCTTGCATGCGTATCAGCTCCACAGCGCCCACCGAGGGTATATCGGAGGGTTGCTGCTGGAAAAGTTTTATAATCGCGGGTGGGTCGACTATGTCCTGCTGGTGCTGACGCCACGCGGTGCTGCCAGTCGTTGAGGAGTCGCTGGCACCTCTACCACACCGCCATGGCGCCGCCATCGACCACGATGGTCGTCCCGGTGATATACGACGCATCATCACAGGCCAGAAAGACTGCAGCTTTGGCGACGTCCGCTGAGAGGCCCAGCCGGCGCAACGGCGTGCGTGCGATTTCGCGTGCGGCACTCTCCGCTTCGGTGTGCCCACCGGGCTGCTCGGTGACGATGACGCCTGGAGCGATCGCGTTGACGCGGATGCGGTATGGACCAAATTCTGCCGCCAGGGCATAGGTCAGTTGCCGCAAACCACCCTTGCTCGCATCGTAGGCGCTGCCCCCGGAGCTGGCGCCGCCATAATGACCCGAAGCGGACGTTATGTTGATAATGGCGCCGCCACGCCGCTGCAAGACCGGCAAGGCGTATTTGGCGCAAAGCCAGGGCCCTTTCAGGTTGACGTCCAAGACACGGGCAAACTCCGCGGCGGTGAACTCCTCTATCGGCTTGAAGGGAGCAATGCCGGCATTGTTGACCAGGATATCCAGACCGCCGAAATATTGCATGGTGTGCGCTATCATGCCTTTGACCGCCGCCTCATCGGCGACGTCCGCCTGCACCACCACACACCGTCGCCCCAGTGCCCTGATCTCCCGCTCGGTTTGTGCAGCTCTCCCCATGGACAAGCCAGCGATGAGGAGGTCTGCGCCCTCCTCGGCCAAAGCGACAGCGATGGCATGCCCGATCCCGCGCAAGCCGCCCGTGACCACGGCCACTTTGCCCATGAGTTTCACTGCAGTGTGTCCTCCGTTTCATTGCGCGATCGGCGGCGCGAAGGTCGTCTGCAGAGCCAGCGCCCGTCCCTCCCTGGCAGAACGCAGCGCCGTCAGGATGATGTCGAGCACATGCCGGGCGTGGGCGGCGCCGTTGACGGGTGCCGTATCGTTCCGGACGCAGTCGACGAGGTGGGCCACGCCTTGCACCCAATCGTCCTCACGCGGCCAGCGCGGCGCAGGCTCTTCCACCGTCCAGCCGCTCCTCGCTTGAAAGATATGGATGGGTGTGTTGGCATATGTCGGATCACCCGACAAGGTGCCGTGCTCGCCGTACACTTCACATGTGACGTTGCGGCTGGCTTGTACGCACCATGAGATGTCGAGGGCGGCGAAAAGGCCCCCAAGATCCAGATGCAGGTGCACGGAATCTTCCGCTTCCGTGCGCAAGCGCCTCCCTGCGGTGGGACCATGGCCAATGACATGCTCGCTGATGACAGTCCCGGCCATGGCGCTCACCCGCAAGGCAGGACCGAGGAGACCGGTGAGGGCGGTAAGGGCGTAGACCCCCCCATCCATCAGCGGTCCGCTGCCGGCAGCAAAATACCACGCCTGGTCGGCAGAGAAACCGTCCCAGATCGCCGGCGCCAGGAGCTGGGCGCGTGCGAACGTCGCACGACCGACAGTCCCCCGGTGCAGCAGTTGCTGCCAGCGCTGCAAGGTCGGCAACAGCAGCATGATCGGGGCACAGGCGAGCTTGACTCGATGCCCCTGCGCTGTATCGATCAGTTGCGTGGCATCGTCCACGGACTGCGCCAGCGGTTTCTCGGTATACACATGTCTGCAGGCCGCTAAAGCCGCCATGGAGACCGGCACATGGGCTTGGTGCGGCGTCAGATTGACGACGATTTCGGCGTTGCTCTGACGCAGAAAACGGTCGAGATCGGTATAGTAGGCGCGCGCACCGAAGCGCTGCTGGGCCGCTCTTGCCCGCTCTTCAACCTGGTCACAGACAGCAACCAGGGTCGCCTTGTCTTGCAGGCGGTGGAACTCCGGAAGATAGACACGCTGTGCCACCTGACCACATCCTACCACACCAATAAGTATCGTGCGCATGGAGCAACACCTCCCTCCCCACTCTGGTGGCGCACAGGCACCGTGGGCAGCCATAGCGGTACGCGGTCCGACTCACAGGCGGGCACGCATGGCGTCCCGCAAGACCCGATACCCGATCAGCTGAACGCCGGTTTGGCGAATATGGTTGGACAATTCCGCACTCTGAAAGGCGACATGGTCTGCCACTCGGAAGGGCCAGTCGGGCGCCATGGCGCGCAACTCGGGGGTATCGCAGGCCGCGTGCACGAGGAAGCAGGTCAGCCCTGGTGAGAGGGCATCGAAAAGACGTTTAGCGTGCGGGACGCGATCCTCCTGACTGGTCGCGGGAGGGGAGCCGGTCACATGGTCGAAAATCGGCATGCCCTGGTCTTCCCATTCTCGGATCCACCCGGCAATCCGCGGCGCATCCTGCCCATTGTAAGGCCAGTGTCGCACCACCAACGCTGGGGTCCCCTCGGCAAACGCCAGAGCGACATATGGCGGCAGCAGCCTGGGCTCAAAGTGAGCAAACATGTGGGAATCGAAGTGAGTAAACTCCAGGCCCGCCTGTCGAGCGCGCGAGACCTGGGCCTGCATTTCGGTACACGCCGCGGCGATATCGATGTGCTGCCAGAGGGTTTCTGTGTCGCGCGGGAAGTAGCCGTCTCGGTCGAGAAGCCCGGTGGCGGGATCACGTGTGGTCAGAGGCCCCCAGCGATAGGTTGCCCATTCGCTCGTCAGCGTGACATGCAGGCCGACATCCGCTGTTGGACGAGCACGCAGCAGAGCAGTGGCGTGCGGGAACCAGGGAGACGGGACCATCACCGATCCGGAGGAGACGAGCCCTGCCTCAAGCAGGTCAACAAAGGCTGGCAGCGTCGCTTGGCACATGCCGAGGTCATCGGCATGGATGACCACCACACGATCCGTCGCTGCAAAACCCAGGTGGCGCAGCACTGGGTTGCCGGTCATGATGTCGCTTTCGTGGCTGCAAGAAGCAGCGTTGGCATAAACCGTCGTGTCACTGCCTCAGGGTCAGCGCATAGACGACGTCGGTCAGCTTCGACATGAGCAGCGGGAACCGCCTCTCGAGACTCACCAGGTCTGCATAGGTCATGGTGCACCCGAGATCGTCATGGCAGGCGTCCATGCCTATCTGACAGGTCAAAATCCGGCCCTCGGATCTTAGCACCGCCATATAATTCTCGAGCATGACAAAGAAATGCGTTTTGCAGCAGGCAAATGACGCCAGATTGTTGTCGATGATAAAGTCGTAAGTGTGCGTGAGCACCGACCCCACTTCCCGACTGTACTTATTGAGAACATACACGGTGTAATTGGCAATCGCCAGCGCCTCCGCAAAAATTTTTTCATTCGGGTGTACGGTCAGGCCATCGATGCGGCGGACCTGGTTGGAAAACCGTTGGGCCAACTTCGAATTGCCAACCCCGACGTGGAGGAGCTGCGCCCCCGCCAGCGCCATGGTGCCGAGGACAGCCTCGATGCGGGCCTGGTCTGGAGTGGTTTCCTGCTGAGTCCAGTCAATGGCTTCGTCGTTCCATGCCACGCCCGGCTGCTCGCTGCCGCAGTACTCCTTATAGGCGGCATAGGCGCGCGTTTCTGCTGACATCGTATGCTCCCCAGTAGCGGCGCTGCGGCGGTCAAAACCGGTTTTGCAGACGGGCTTCGAGAAAGGCGTTCATATCCTGCGCGCGCTGCACAATGATGGCCTGCTGATGGTGATCGGGCAGGACGAAAAAGCGCTGCTGCTGCACCGCGTCGACAACGATCTCGCCGATCTGGTCGGGTGTCATCAGGACGCTATGAAACACGGCCGAACTGGCGGCTTCGGCCTGGGCAGTTTCGGGTGTGATGCCGATGGCGCGTTCGGTCTCATAGAGATTGGTGTCAACGGCGCCGGGACACAGCACCGAGACGCCAATGCCCCTGGGGCGTGCATAGAGCGCCAACGCTTCGGAGAGGCCGACGATGGCGAACTTCGACGCCACATAGGGTGCCCCCTCGCCGGTGAGCGCGATCAGCCCGGCGACCGACCCGGTGTTGACGATGTGGCCGCTGCCGCGCTCGAGCATGTGCGGCAGAAACGTGCGTATGCCGCGCACCACGCCGAGAAGGTTGATGCCGAAAGACCACTCCCAGTCCGCCACCGAGATCTGCTCGAGTGCGCCGCGCAGCACCACGCCGGCATTATTCATCACGATATCGACACGCCCCAGCTCGCGCAGCGCGGTTGCGCCCAGGCGCTCGACATCGGCATCGTTGGACACGTCGCAATGCACGGCAAGAGCGCGCCTGCCGAGCGCAGCGATGGCGGCACGCGTCTCCTCCAGCCGTCGGTCGTTGATATCGGCGATGACGAGATCCATCTCGCGTCGAGCCATGGCCAGCGCCGTACCGCGGCCGATCCCGCTGGCGCCGCCAGTAATGACCGCGACTTTCTCTGCGAGCTGCATGCTACAGGCCACCTTTCCCTGTGCTCACCTTCTCACCTGGCCAGTGTCGGCATCACCTCGTACGCCATCAGTTCCAGCGCCTCGAAGTCCGTCGGGTCGTTGTGCTGGAGAATCACCCGTTCCACACCTTCGTCCGCCAGCGCCCGGAGTTGCCCGACGATCTCGTCCGGTGCGCCGATGATCCAGCCTTCCGTCCGCAGCACCTCAGGCACAGCCCCCGGGTCAAGTGATGCAAGGCTCCGGATCAGCTGTTGCATCACTGCCCCACGGCGGCGCAGTCCGGCTGCATCACGGCCGATCAGGAAGGCGGTTGAAACGGAGCGGCGGATTTCGTCGGGATCGCGCCTGATGTCGCGGCAGTAGCTGTCCAAACGCTCGCGCCTGGCGCGGTAGACCGCCGGGGAGGTAATACCTGGCGCGTCCCACTGATCAGCATAACGGGCAACGACCCGGAGCATACGCCCCGCGCCCGTAGTACCGATGAGCAGGGGAATACGGGGCTGCTGCGCTGGTTTGGGGCGAGGGTTTGCGCCCTCGAGCTGATAATAGCGGCCGTTGAAGTGGGCCGGACTGTCACCGAGGAGGTGCAATATGACCTCAATCCCCTCCTCGAGTAGATCCATGCGCTCCTGCAAAGGCGGAAAGGGGATGCCAAAGGCGCGATGCTCATGTTCGTTCCAGCCGGCGCCCAGCCCCAACACCAGCCGTCCGCCGCTCAGGACGTCAACGGAAGCGGCCATCCGTGCCAGCAGGGAGGGATGGCGAAAGGTCATCGGGCAGACCAGCGGCCCGAACCGAAGCCGTGTCGTTTCCGCGGCGGTCAGCGTCAGGGCCGCCCACGTTTCGATCGCGTCACGGTTGCCGTCCTCCAGCGACATGAAGTGGTCTGAACGCCAGAGCGACTCGAAGCCCAACGCCTCCACCTTGGCCGTCAGTTGCCGCCAGAGATCCCAGGTGACCCCCTCCTGACCTTCGATCATCACCCCGAGTTTCATGACAGCCCTCATCGCTCCAAGGCGCCGGTCCTTTGATTAAGAAGACAACACGATACAGGACTGGGCTCGCTCTCAGATGGGGCGACGTCGGCGGGCCGGCGGAGAAATCGTCTCCGCCGGATGGCCTGCCCTCGCCTGGCTGAACCGAAAGCCCGCTGATTAATTCACGAAGCGGTAGAGCTTGGCGGCGTTCTCGCAGACGATCTTCTTGCGGGTGTCCGCGGGCAGGTGACCGAGCTCGCGCTCGATGTATTCCTGCGAATCGGGCCAGATGCCGTCCGGGTGCGGAAAGTCCGAGGCCCACATGATGTTGCCATTTCCGATCTCCTCGATCAGCTTGATGCCGACGGGGTCGGTCTGGTAGGTCGCATAGCACTGGCGCCGCCAGTATTCGCTGGGCCTCATCTTGAGATCGAGCTCTTTGAACTGGTCTTCCCATTCGGCATCCATACGGTTCAGCACATAGGGGATCCAGCCGATCCCGGCCTCGCCGATGACAACCTTGAAACCCGGGTGCCGTTCGAGCACGCCGCAGAAGATCATCGATAGCAGCACATCCGCCATGTACATCTGAAAGGCGGTGATGCCGGCGGCGCGCGCCGCCAGCTGGACCTTGGGAGCGAGCTTCGAGGTATCGGGCCGGTTGCCACCGCCAATCGTGTGAAAGTGCAAGGGCAGACCGGTTGCCGCGACCGCGTCCCACACCGGGTTCCACCACGGATCCCACAATGGCGCCATGTCATGCCGACGGGAAATTTCGAGGCCACGCGCGACACCGCGCCGGGCGACGCGCTCGATCTCGCCGATCGCCTCCTCGGCGTTGTAGTTCGGAATGCAGGCAAGTCCGGCGTAACGGTCGGGATGTGTGGCGCAGAAATCGGCGAGCCACTCGTTGTAGATGCGCAGCATCTCGCCGGCCGCCTCGTTGTCCTTGAGACGGATCGTGGCACCCAGGATGCCGTATAACACCTCGGCCTGCACGCCGTCGCGCTCCTGGTCTTTGAGCCGCAATTCCGGATCTGTTATGCGCCGGACGCCCTTCTTGCCGTCGTCATAGAGCCCGGTCGACGCCATGCGGTCCGAGCGATGGATCTGGCCGGGGATATATTGGCGGCCGCCCGAACCCATGCCGTTCATCAACCCGAACGAAGCGCCATTCTTGGTGACCCACTCTTTGCCCCGCGGCCCGTCTGTCACGTGCGGCATGCGATCCTTGTACGCAGCACTGGCGTTGGCGGTGAAGAGATCGGGCGGGAGCCAGATCAGATCGAGGTGGGAGTCGGCCGAGATGACATCGTACTTCATAGGAATGTCCTCCGTGCGAGCGTGCGTTTAGCATGCCTCGCGCGAAGCCTCTGCATGAAATAAAAATTTCCGGTGGGAAGAAATGCAGGAACAGCCGATCGTAAAATCTCAGGCCAACACGCCGTTGTCGGATGTGACCGTGCTCGATTTCGGCCAGATCTTTCAGGGGCCTTACGCGAGCTTTTTGCTGGCGAAGGCAGGCGCGTTCGTAATCAAGATCGAGCCGCCGCGCGGCGAGCCCGGGCGGCGGCGTGCCGAACCCGGCAAGAGCGCCACCCTGCCTTTCGCGATGCTGAACCAGAACAAGCACGCGATCACCCTGAACCTCAAGCACGAGCGCGGACGGGCGTTGCTCGAAGAAATGGTTGGGCGCGCCGACGTATTGCTCGAGAATTTCTCGCCCGGCACGATGGACGATCTCGGTGTCGGCTGGCGCCGGCTGCATGAGATCAACCCGCGGCTGATTTATGCCACGGGTACCGGGTTCGGGATCAGTGGCCCAGACCGCGACAACCTGGCGATGGACATGACGATCCAGGCAGCCTCCGGGATCATGAGCGTCGCCGGGTTTCCGGACGGGCCGCCGGTCAAGGCCGGCCCGACCCTGGTCGACTTCATGGGCGGCATACATCTCTATGCCGGCATCTTGACCGCCCTCTACGACCGCGACCGCAGCGGGTTCGGCCGTCTCGTCGAGGTGGCAATGCAGGAGGCGGTCTATCCGACCCTCGCGGCGAGCTATGATTACTATTACCGGACCGGCGAGATCCCGCCACGCACTGGGAACCGCCAGTCCGGGCTCAACAGCGCGCCATACAACGTTTTCCCGAGTGCCGACGGCCATGTCGCGATCCACATCGTCACCGAGGGGCATTTTCAGAACCTGCTGAAGGCGATGGGCCTCGAGGATCTCGCCGACGACCCGCGCTTTGCGACCAACGCCGCCCGCGTCGCCAATATGGACGAGACCGACGCGCTAGTCGAGGCATGGACTCGCACCTTGCCCAAGATGGAGGTGTTCGCGCGCATCAAGGCCTACCGCATCCCGTGCGCGCCGGTGCGCAACGCGCCGGAGGTCATGAACGACCCGCACATGCACATGCGCGGCATGCTGGAACGGGTCAAGCACCCCGAATTGGGGGAGATCGTCGTGCCGTCGACGCCATTGCGCCTGCATGGCACCGACAAGGTCGCAACCCTGCCCTCCCCGACAATCGGTCAGCACAATACCGAGATCTATGGCGACTGGCTCGGGCTTTCGGCGACTGAGATCGTGGAGCTGAGGGAAAGTGGTGTGATATAACCCGGCACCGCAGCCATGAACGCTGATGTGATCGTTCTCGGCGCGGGCATGGTCGGGGTCAGCGTCGCGTTACATCTGCAACAGCGCGGGCGCGGCGTTGTGCTGATCGACCGCCGTGGGGCCGGCGAAGAGACGAGCTACGGCAATTCCGGCTTGATCCAGCGTGAAGGCGTGATCCCCTACACCTTTCCGCGCGAATTGGGCGCCATGCTGAGCTATGCGATGAACCATCGCAGCGATGTCGTCTATCACGTGTCGGCGCTGCCGCGTATTACGCCTTGGCTGTTTCGCTATTGGCGGAACGCAGCCCCCGAGCGCATCGAGCGCTCGGCCCAGGCATTGGCCCCGCTGATGGCGCAATGCGTCGAAGAGCACGATGCGCTGATCGCCGAGGCGGGCGACGCGGCGCGCACACTGGTCCAGCACAAAGGCGGGATCAGATGTCTGCGGACCGAGGAAAGCTTGCGCCAAGTGGTCGCCAACGCTCGACGTCTCGACCAATACGGGATCGATTACGCGGTGCTCACCGGGGCGCAATTGCGCGAGCTCGGGCCGCACGTGTCGGAGAAAATCATCGGCGCAATCCACTTTCGCGGCTCGCCGACCTCATCGGATCCCGGCATGCTGACCAAGGCCTACGCCGATCTGTTTGCGCGCTGAGGCGGGCGTTTCCTAAGCGGAGATGCGTGCCGTCTCACGCAGGAAAACTCCGACTGGAGCGTGCCCTGCGACAGCGGACTGATCGAGGCACGCGAGACGGTGGTGGCGCTCGGCCCCTGGTCCGACGATGTCCTTCGCAGGCTGGGCTACGACATTCCATTGGCGGTCAAACGCGGCTACCACAGGCATTACGGAGTAAAGGGCAACGCCGCGCTCGGCCATCCTCTGCATGACGGCAACGGAGAATACATGCTCGTGCCGATGAGCAACGGCATTTCGGCTGACGACCGGTGTTGAATTCGCCGATCGCGACGCGCCGCCGACTCCGGTGCAGTTGGCTCGCGATGAAACCCTTGTCCACGGATTGTTTCCGCTCGGCAACCGGCTGGAGCCGGCGCCGTGGCTGGGAAGGCGGCCCTGCCTGCCCGACATGGTCCCGGTGATTGGGCGCGGTGACCGCCATCAGGGCCTGTGGTTTGCCTTTGGCCACGGCCATCACGGCTTCACGCTCGGCCCCGTGACCGGAAGACTGCTTGCCGAGATGATGACCGGCGAGACACCGTTCACCGATCCGTCGCCCTACGCGGCCAGCCGCTTCCATAACTGAGCTTCGCTTGCCACGCCGGGCGCCGGCGCTTAGCCTCGGCATTGTCGATCGCTAACAGGGAGCTCGGCCCATGGATTTTGCGGACAGCCCCGAGCATGCGGCGTTCCGCGGTGAAATCCGCCGCTGGCTCGAGACCAACCTGCACCCGACATCTGCGTCAACGACGCGGCCGACCAACGCGTCGCCCCAGACCGCGAGGCCCTGGAAAAGCGCATCCAATGGCAAAAGACGATGCACGCAGCGGGCTGGGTCGGGCTGTCCTGGCCCAAGGAGTATGGCGGCCGCGGCGCCAACTTTATGCGGCAGGTCATCTTCGACGAGGAGCATGTCCGTGCCCGCGCCCCGGTCTTGCCCGGGGCGAGCAGCCTCAACCTGCTCGGCCCCTACGCGATGGTCGACGCCCCGACCGAGGCGGTGCCCGACGCCTCGCGCTGGTTCCACCGCGTGCTCGGCGCGCGCCAGTACACGATCGCCGGCGGCACCAGCGAGATCCAGCGCAACATCATTGGCGAGCGCGTGCTCGGCTTGCCGAAGGGCTGAGAGGATGACCCGAGATGAAGCTAGCCATGTCAAAAGCTTTTTCGTCATTCTCGCGAAAGCGGGAATCCAGTGAGGCGAGATCATGGCGCTTGCCCTGGGCCCCCGCTTGCGCGCGGGTGACGACGCCGCGGAACGCGGTTCATTTCAGACTTGCATTCTGAGAAGCGGCCGATGCCAGAAGCAAAGCAATACCGGCTCGGCCTGAACCAGCCGGCTGGCAGCCCGACCGCGCGGCGGGCCGGCGAGATGGCCGAGTCGATCAACCGAGAGACCGGCGGCGAGTTCCGGCTCGATGTGTTTCCCGGGAGCCGGCTCGGTCCCGACCCGAAGATGTTCGCCGATCTGCGAGCCGGCGCTCTCGAATTCTTCATGGCGGGGGCGACACTCGGCGAGGTGGCGCCGTCCAGCGCGCTACCGCTGCTCCCGTTCGCGTTCACCGATTCGAAAGCGGTGTTCGCCGCGCTCGACGGCGCGCTCGGCGACCGGATCCGCGGCGAACTCGCCCAAAATGCCCTCCACGCCTTTCACCATTGCTGGCAGAACGGGTTTCACCACCTGACCACCAGCATCAGACCGATCCGCGCAGCCGACGATCTTACCGGGCTGAAGTTCCGCAGCCCGGGCGGCGCCATCGCCGCCGACTTCTTCAAGGCCTTGGGCGCGGATGCCGGAATGGTGCCGTTCAGCGGCATGTACGAGGCGTTGAAGGCGCGTCAATTCGACGGGCAGAGCGATCCGCTCGGTGTCGTATTGTCGCTGAAGCTCTATGAGGTGCAGAGCTATTTGAGCCTGACCGCGCATTGGTGGTCGGGGTTTACATTGCTCGCGAATGCGGCGGCGTGGCGGGCGCTGCCGCGCGCAGTCCAAGACGTCGTCGAGCGCAATGCCGAGAAATTCGCGCTATTGCAGCGCGACGACATCGAGAAGGTCAACGCCGCCGGCGCCGAAGAGCTGGCGCGCCGGGGCATGCAGGTCAATACCGCCGATACTGCGAGCTTTCGCGCGAAGCTTGGCGATTTCTACAAAAGCTGGCGCGCCAAAGCCGGCCCGGAGATGTGGCGCCTGCTGGAGTCTTATGCCGGCGGGATCGGTGGATAATTTTCGTCTCGACGGCAAGACGGCGCTCGTCACCGGTGCTGGGCGGGGTATCGGTCGCGCCGTTGCCATTGCGCTGGCAGCTGCCGGCGCTGAGGCGATCCTGGTGAGCCGAACTCCCAGCCAGCTCGAAGAGGTTGCACGCGAGATCGCTTCGTGCGGGGGCAAAGCCAGCGCGCTGCCGTTCGACGTCACCGACACTGTAGCGCTGCACCGCGCCTTCGCCGGTATCGAGCGGCTTGATATCCTGATCAATAATGCTGGGCTCAACCGGCCGCAGCCCTTTCTCGAAGTCGACGAAGCGGCCCTCGATCAGCTCCTGACACTCAATGTCAGGGCGGCATTTCTCGTCGCGCAAGCGGCGGCGCGGCTGATGGTCGCCAAAGGCGGCGGCGTCATCATCAACGTATCCTCGCAGATGGGCCATGTCGGCTCCGAGTTGAACCGGACCGTCTATGTCATGACCAAGCACGCCGTCGAAGGGCTGACCAAGGCGATGGCGGTCGAACTGGCGCCCAAAGGCGTGCGCGTCGTCTCGATCGCGCCGACCTTTGTACAGACGCCGCTGACGAAGCCGTTTTTCGACGATCCCGAGACCCGCAAATGGATCCTCGACCGCATTCCATTGGGCCGCGCCGGCACGGTCGAAGATGTGGCGCAGGCGGTCGTGTTTCTCGCCTCGCCAGCGGCCTCGCTCGTCACCGGATCATCGCTGCTGGTCGATGGCGGCTGGATCGCCTGGTGAGTTCATGCGCCGACGCGAACTAATGCTCGGCATCGGCGGCGCAATCTTCCTGCCGCTTGCCCTTGGTGCACAGCAGAAGGCGATGCCGGTTATCGGCTGGCTCGGCAGCACGGCGGCCGACCCGGTTGCGTCATTTGTAGCCGCATTCCGCCAGGGCCTCGCAGAGTCTGGCTATGTCGAGGGTCAAAATTTGGCCATCGAGTATCGCTGGGCCAATGGCCAATATGAACGGCTGCCTGCGTTGGCCGCCGAACTGGTTACTCGCAAGGTCGCAAAGGCAGCGACGTCGACGATTCCGATTGTCTTTGCCAGCGGCGATCCGGTCGAAGGCGGTCTAGTTGCGAGTCTCTCCCGGCCCGGCGGAAACCTGACCGGCGTTAGCCTGCTAGGCGTCGAGTTGATGCCCAAGCGCCTTGAACAACTTTCCGAACTGGTCCCTCAG
>Ga0306921_10006354_pt1 | contig 12320 bp, 9 predicted proteins | sample sta12Cox44000080_FD_203760 | JGI IMG/M metagenome (GOLD analysis project Ga0306921, IMG submission 203760) | Lab enrichment of tropical soil microbial communities from Luquillo Experimental Forest, Puerto Rico - statoxic.12C.oxic.44.000.080 (v2)... | ecosystem: Environmental > Terrestrial > Soil... | reverse complement strand
AAGACGTTCTCTATAGAAGGTCTCGACGCCATGGTGCCCATGCTCGAGGAGATGCTGCACGTGCTTGCGGACGAAGGTACCGCCGAAGTGCGTTTGGGCATGGCGCATCGCGGCCGCTTGGCCGTGATCACGCACGTCGTGGACCGGCCGTACGAAGAGGTGTTGCTGGAATTCGAGCACGCACAAGAGCGCGGACTCGTGCGTGGCGAGGGCGACGTGACCGGTGACGTCAAGTATCACCAGGGGGCGACGGGCACCTACGAGACGGAGAGCGGCAAGAAGATCCGCGTCGTCCTTGCGAACAACCCAAGCCACTTGGAAGCGGTGGACAGTGTCGTCGAAGGTCAAACGCGCGCCGTGCAGACCGACCGGCGCCACAACATCGCCGTCCAAGACACTTCTCGCGCGGCGGCCATCCTCATCCACGGCGATGCAGCGTTCGCTGGTCAAGGCGTCGTCGCTGAAGTTTTCAACATGCAAGGTCTAGCCGGATACAGCACGGGTGGCACGCTGCACATCATCGCCAACAACCAGATCGGCTTCACGACGCCCCCGAGCGAGGGTCGCTCGACGCGATATGCGAGCGACTTAGCGAAAGGCTTCGACGTCCCGATTATCCACGTCAACGCCGATGACATCGAAGCGGCCATTGCCGCCGTGCATCTCGCCGTCGAATATCGACGACGGTTCCATCGTGACGCGCTGATCGACCTCATCGGCTATCGCCGCTTTGGTCATAACGAAGCGGATGAGCCGGCGTACACGCAGCCAGACATGTACGAGCGCATCGACAAACACCCGACGGCTCGCGATATCTTCGCTCGCCGCTTGATCGAGGAGGGCACGATCACCGAGGCGGAGGCCAAAGCCAGCCTCGAGCGCGCCCAAGGACGGGTGTCGGAGGCACATGCGGCGGTGAAGGCCGCAAAAGCGCCGAGCGCCCAGAAAGAGCCCAAAGCGCGTACCCTCGAGAGCAATGGTGAAGCACCCGTGGAGACCGCAGTTGCGCTCGACACACTGCGCTCAATCAACACCCAACTCGTGGCGGTGCCCGACGACTTCACGATCCACGCAAAACTCAAACGGCAACTCGAACGGCGCACCGGCGCGCTCGAGCCCTCAAAAGAGGTGGACTGGGGTCTCGCCGAGGCGCTTGCGTTCGCCAGCTTGCTGCGCGAGGGCGTGCCCATCCGCGTCACAGGCCAAGACACGGAGCGCGGTACGTTCAGCCACCGTCATCTCGTGCTGCACGATGCGCGTACCGGCCGCCCATGGACGCCGATGCAGCACCTGCGCGACGCGAAGGCATCGTTTGAGATCTACAACAGCCCGCTCTCGGAATACGCCGCCATGGGTTTCGAATATGGCTACAGCGCAGAGGCGCCTGACGCACTCGTGCTGTGGGAGGCACAATTCGGGGATTTTAGTAACGGCGGACAGATCATCATCGATCAGTTCATCGCCGCTGGACGTGCGAAATGGCAGCAGACGTCGCGGCTCACGCTGTTGCTGCCACACGGTTACGAGGGCGCCGGGCCAGAGCATTCGAGCGCGCGGCTCGAACGGTTCCTGCTGCTCGCGGCCGAAGGCAATCTGCGGATCGCAAATCCCACGACGCCTGCGCAGTACTTCCATCTGCTGCGCGACCAAGCGCGCACGTCACGAGCCCGACCGCTTGTCATCATGACGCCCAAGAGCTTGCTCCGCTTGCACGCAGCCAGCTCGCACGGTCAAGAACTTTCGACCGGCCGCTTCCAGCCGGTCCTCGATGACCCAATGGTGGCGGAGCGCGCGGCCGTCCAGCACGTTGCGCTGTGCAGCGGCAAGATCTATTACGACCTTAGCGCTCACCCGCAGCGCACGAAGGCTGCGGACCTCGCGATCGTGCGTGTCGAACTCTTGGAGCCCTTCCCCTACGACCGGGTCATGGCCATCGTCTTTGGCTATCCCAACGTCAAGCGCGTCACCTGGGTGCAAGAGGAACCCAAGAACATGGGTGCGCGCGCATTTGTCTCGCGCCGGATACGTGAGACCCTGACACCTCGCGGCATCCTGTTCGACTATGTCGGGCGGCCGGATCGCGCCAGCCCGAGCGAAGGCTATCCAGGCGCACATGCGGTCGAGCAGGAGCGCATCGCAAACGAGGTCGTGGCCGGAGACAAAGAACGGACGTGAGCCAGCGCGTGGTTGTGCTAGGCGGCGGCCCTGGCGGCGACGTCGCCTCCCTTCGTGCTGCCCAACTAGGGGCCGAGGTCACGATGGTCGAGCGAGCGGAGCTCGGCGGCACGTGCCTCAACTGGGGTTGCATCCCGACCAAGTCGCTCTTGGCCGGTGCCGATCTGCTTCGCCGCATGCGCCATGCCGCAGACTTTGGCATTGAGATCGGCCCACCCAGGATCAATTTCCCGCGCATGATGGAGCGCAAAGAAGAGATCGTCGTCCGTCAACGCAACGGCGTGGAAGCAGCGGTGAAGCGCAAGAAAGTGGCGCTCGTCCGCGGCCAGGGCACGGTCGACGGCGATGCGGTGGTCGTCGAGGGCGTGCCATATCCCTACGATGTGCTCGTCGTCGCCGTCGGCACAGAGCCCGCATCGCTCCCCGGTATTAACATGACACACCCCAACGTGCTCACTTCCACCGGAGTGCTGCGCCTTGGCGAGCTGCCGCGCAGCATGATCGTGCTGGGGGGCGGCGTGATCGGTGCGGAGTACGCGAGCCTCTTCTCAGCACTCGGCACGAAAGTGACGATCGTCGAGATCTTACCCCGCATGCTGGCCTTGCTCGACCAGCGCGCCGCGAGCTTCTTCGAAAAAGTTCTCGAGAAGGAGGGCGTCGTCCTCAAGACCGGTCGTAAGCTCGACGCCGTGACGGAGTACGGCACGAAGGCAGGTGGCCTTCGAGCGCGTTTGGACGACGGCACCACGCTTGAGGCCGACAAGCTCTTGATTTCGATAGGCCGGACACCGCAGACCCGCGGTATCGGTCTGGAAACCGCAAAAGTCGGCATCACCGATCGCGGCTTTGTTGAGATCGACGCGTTCCTACGCACGGCGAATCCGAAGATCTACGCCATCGGCGACTGCGCGGGCGGGTTGCAGCTTGCTCACAAGGCATCCGCGGAAGGACATCGCGCCGTTGAGAACGCGTTAGGCGTGCATCCCATGCCGATGGATTGGAGCGTCATTCCCAGCTGCATCTACACGCATCCGGAGATCGCAACGGTTGGGCTCAATACAGAAACCGCAAAAGCTGCAGGCTACGCAGTCAAGACGGGCCAGGCGCGTTTTGTCGGTTCGGGCAAGGCGCTCGGCGAAGGCGAGCCCGATGGCTATGCGCAGATCGTCGCGGACGGGGTGACCGACCGCATCTTGGGCGGGACCATCATCGGCATTCATGCGGTGGAGATGATCCACGAGATTGCGGTCGCCATGGCTGATGCGCTCACCATGGACGAGCTCGGGTCGATCATCCACGCGCATCCCACGGTCAGCGAGATGGTGATGGACGCAGCCCAGGCAGGTGAAGGCATCGCCCCGTACCTTTCCTGAGAACATTCTGAGAGAGTAAACGGTCGGCAATGGAGTGCCGACCCACTTTTCACTGCCGACCTAAACAAGTGCTCACAGGAGCCAACGCCGACCATACAGGAGTAAACGCGCACCCCTCCAGGAGCTCAGATCCATGTTTTGGCGTTCCAGCACCGTCTCGCTGTTCGCAGTCCTCATGCTCGCTTCGTGCACGTCGACGAAGGTCGTGCAGACGCAGCAAGGCACGACGACTGTCGAGACCAACGCTCTGCGCAACACTGTGAAAATGACAAGCGGGCGCGGCACCGCCATCATCGGCAAGGGCGCCGTCGATGAGGCGAGCCTTGGCCTGCCGCTCTACCCCGGGACGATCGCATCGCAAACCGGCGGCATGCGTGTCGTCGACGCAGAGGGCACACGACACGCAGTATCGTTGTCAACGAAGGACTCTTTCGACAAGGTGTACACCTGGTATAAAGGCCACATGCCGCCCGGATCCGAGCAGCTGCACATGGAGCAGCAGTCGGCGTCGATCGCCACCTTCCTGATCGGCAAAGAGGGCGATCGCGATCAGCGCAGCGTGCAGATACAAAACGACGGCAAGACGACGACCGTCCTACTCTCGCGTATCACCAAAAACGCCTGATCACGAGACCGCGGCGGCCTGCTCGGCTTTCTTCTTCACCTTCTTCTTGCCGAAGGCGATCTCGCCGTTTTGCACATCCGCGGTGACCACATCGCCAGGCGCGAACTCGCCACCCAATATGCGCACGGCTAGGGGATCGATGATCTCCTTCTGGATCGTGCGTTTAAGCGGTCGTGCGCCATAGACCGGATCGAAGCCGCGATTGGCGAGGTATTCCTTGGCCTTATCGGTCAGTTCGAGTTCGATGCCGCGCTCCGACAGCCGTTTCGCAAGCCCACGGAGCTGGATGTCGACGATACGCTTGATCTCAGGCAGCGTGAGTCCCTTAAAAATGATGATCTCGTCGATGCGGTTGAGGAATTCGGGCCGGAATTGCTGGCGCAGCGCCTCCATGACTTGCGCGCGCACACGGTCGTCATCGCCTGCCGATTCGCTGATGGCTGACGAGCCGACGTTACTCGTCATGATGAGCACGGTGTTCTTGAAATCGACTGTCCGGCCGTGACCGTCCGTCAGCCGCCCGTCTTCGAGGATCTGCAGCATCACGTTGAAGACGTCTTGGTGGGCCTTCTCGAGCTCATCGAACAGCACGACCGAATACGGGCGCCGTCGCACGGCCTCCGTCAGCTGACCGCCTTCTTCGTAGCCCACATACCCCGGAGGAGCACCGATGAGGCGCGCCACGCTGTGCTTCTCCATGTATTCCGACATGTCGATCCGGATCGTCGCGCGTTCGTCGTCGAACAAAAACTCCGCTAACGCACGCGCGAGCTCGGTCTTCCCGACGCCTGTAGGACCGAGAAAAATAAACGAACCCAGCGGGCGGTTCGGATCTTGTAAACCGGCACGGGCACGACGCACTGCAGCTGCGACAGCGCGCACCGCATCGTCTTGGCCCACCACCCGCGCATGCAGCCGCTCTTCCATCTTGAGCAGCTTCTGGGTCTCGGCTTCGATCAGTTTGGTGACGGGGATGCGCGTCCACTTCGAGACGACCTCGGCGATGTCGTGTTCGTCGACCTCATCTTTGAAAAGCGTGGTCGCCCCGTCACTGGATCCGCGCGCCTCGAGACTGCTCACTTTGCGCTGCAGTTCCGGCAGGGCCTCATACTTCAGGCGCGAGACCTCTTCCCAATCGACGTTCGGCTCGTAGCCCTGCTCGGCGCGGGTGATGCGCTCTTTGAGCTGCTCGATTTGTTCGTTGATGGCGCTCGCCTCGCCGACCGATCGTTTCTCGGCTTCCCATAGCGAGCGTAGCCGCAGTGCCTCGGCATCGAGATCAGCGATCTCTTTCTCGATGTCGGCCAGGCGCTTGCGCGAACCGGCATCGGTTTCTTTGCGCAGCGCCTCGCGCTCGATCTTAAGCTGATTCGCGCGCCGTTCCACTTCGTCGAGCTCGACCGGCCGCGAGTCCATCTCCATGCGGATTTTCGATGCAGCCTCGTCCACGAGATCGATGGCCTTATCGGGCAAAAACCGGTCGGTGATGTAGCGGTTGGAGAGAACGGCCGCGGCGACAAGCGCAGCGTCCTTGACGCGGACGTGATGGTGCGCTTCATAACGCTCTCGCAAGCCCCGCAGGATCGAGATCGTGTCTTCGACCGTCGGCTCACCCACCATGATAGGTTGGAACCGGCGCTCCAGCGCCGCATCTTTTTCGATGTACTTGCGGTACTCGTTGAGCGTGGTCGCGCCGACCGTATGGAGCTCGCCGCGGGCTAGCATCGGCTTGAGCAGGTTGGACGCGTCCATCGAGCCCTCGGCAGCGCCGGCACCGACGACTGTGTGCAGCTCGTCGATGAAGAGGATGATCTCGCCTTGACTCTGACCGATCTCCTTGAGGACTGCCTTCAGCCGGTCCTCGAATTCGCCGCGGTATTTGGCGCCTGCGATGAGCGCGCCCAGGTCCAGCGCGACGATGCGCCGGTTTTTGAGACTTTCGGGGACGTCACCGCGAACGATACGGTGCGCGAGCCCCTCGACGATCGCCGTCTTGCCGACGCCGGGCTCGCCGATGAGGACTGGGTTGTTCTTCGTGCGCCGTGACAGGACTTGGACGACACGGCGGATCTCCTCGTCGCGTCCAATGACCGGGTCGATCTTGTTTTCGCGTGCCAGCTTGGTGAGATCGCGGCCGTAGCGCTCGAGAGCTTGGTACTTGCCTTCGGGATTTTGATCCGTCACGCGTTGGCTGCCCCGCACCGCCGACAGCGCCTTGAGGATCGCGTCGCGCGTCGCACCAGCGCTGCGCAGCAGCTCCGCCGCCTCGGACTTGCCGGCATCGGCGATCGCCAGCAGCAGGTGTTCGGTCGAGATATAGTCGTCCATGAAGTTCTGCGCTTCTTTGGCGGCGCGCGTGAGGATATCGCGCAGGTCCCGTCCCATGCCGGGCTCGTTTGCGCCGTAGACTTTTGATCGTTTCGCTAAAAGCGCGGTGAGCTGGCGGCTGATGCCGGCTGAATCGGCGCCGAGCTGGCGCAGGACGAGCGCAGGAACGCCTTCAGGGTCTTCCAGTAGCGCGGCCAAAAGGTGTTCGGCATCGATTTCGCTTGCGCTGTGTTCGCGGGCGATGGCTTGTGCGCGCACCACGGCCTCTTGTGCCTTCTCGGTGAGCTTGTTGAAATTGTCCATGATGCCTCCGGCCAACGCTGTAGGCCTTCGTCAACTTCGCGGGCTGACGCCGCGTTTGCCTTCGCTTTTCGGCTTGACGGAGGGCGTACCTCGCGTGATGCCAGTGAGCAGCACACGATAGCCAGATATGGGCGTGCGCCTGTTCGCGTTGACACCACTTCGGCTTCGGGGTAGCATGTGGACACGCACCGGCGGCTGACGGGGTACGGATATGCACCGACGTTTCTCAGCAGCCCTTGTCCTCATTGCATGCATCGCGTTCTGCACACGTGATCGCGTCCAGGCTGCGCCGGGTTCCCTTCCGGTCGCGCTCGCCCACCTCGTCTCATTCCGCGGTCAGCTGAGCTATACAGCACATCCGGTCGACGATCCGTCGGACGTCATCGACGGATCGCTCGAGGTCGACCCTAGCGGCTGGTCTTTAGACGAGGCCTCGGTCCGTTATCGACTCCACGCGTCGAGCCGAGGTTCATGGTTGCGAACGCAGACGATGACACTGGCATTCGACGACCCGTTGCGCGTGGACGCGCTCGCCAATTCCTGGGCCGTCGTGCTTGCCAGCGCCGGAACGGAACGGTTGCAGCACGAGCCCGGCGGCTCGTCTTGGATATCGCGCACTGGCCTGCGTATCTATCTCGATGCTAGCGGAACGCAGGTGCTTGGTGTGTCCGACCTCCAGGGCAGCCTTTCGTATTCGTATGGTGACTGGACGCAAGTAGGTGGCCTCGACCTGCCACGATCGATCGTGCGCTTACGCGCGGGAACGCCCTACGGATCCTATGTCATCGACGACTACCGGGCGCAGTGGTCCCCTGGGCCCGCTGATGTGCGCGCCACTACCGTTGACGCGGCGGCTCCCCGCGCATCCGTCGCCGCGCAGTCCTTGGCTCCCGCGGAAACGAATGCGCGTGGCTTGCGACTTTTCAATATCATGTTTGTGCTCGCAGCCTGTGCGTTGCTCGTCGCGCTCTTTTTACGCCGCGATGTGTTGATCGAACGCATCAGCCGGCGAATCAGCCACGATCCGCGCGCATGGAAGGAAGCAGGCGTCACGATCTTCGTCTCACCCGAAGGCGTCCTCACGTTCCAGGGGTGCATGTATCGCATCGGGCCGATGTTTTTCAACCGGCCTGTCATCGTCCAGACATCGCCGCTCTTCATCAGAGTGAGCGCACCTGGCGAAGCACGTTCGCTCATCATCGCGCGCAAGTTCGCTCCACCCTTGCCAGGAGCGCGTCGCGCGCAGGCGGGGTTCACTCTCATAGAGGCGCTCACGGCAAGCGCGCTCTTCGCCACGGTGATCGTGGCCGCGGTATTTCCCGCGCTTGTCGTTCTCGCGCGTGCCGATGCGATCGCAGCGAGCCACGAGCTGGCGCTGCGGATCGCGGCGAACGCACTCACCGACGAAGAGGCAGCCCTTGCCTATGCGCCGTTTGGATCAGCGATCAGCGATGACGCGAAGGTAGTGCTGGTCGATGGGATGACGGTCTCCGAGCGTGTCGAGACTGCAAGCCCGAGCAGTCTGCACACATTGACGATCGACGTGCGCGACGGGGGAGGTCAAAGCCTGGCGCACCTCGTGACGATGGTAGGACCACCCGTACCGCCTCCCCCCAGCGCATCACCACCGCCAGGAGAACCCTGACATGCACGGTGTCTCCAGCCGGAAGATGCGCGGTGTCGCCCTCATCACCGCGCTTGTCGCCGTCGTGCTGGTCTTAGCGCTGCTGGCGGTGATGGTCGACATCGGCACTGCGCGGTTGCGCCAAGCCGCGGCGATGCTTCGCGCCCAGCAGGCTTTGGCCGCAGCAGATGCAGGAACGGCGTGGGTGCGCGCGCTCTTGACTGAGCACGGCGGCGATCTCTCGGGCGTGCTCGCCGATCTTTCGGCTGCGCGCAGCACCATGACGTTTGCAATCGACCCTGATACGAGCGCGGAGGTCGTTGTCGGTCTCGACCTGCCTGGTGACGCCAAACATAGCGACCACCTCGACATCAACCTTCAACAAAATCCAGAGATCGGCGAGGCGCCGCTGCAAGTCGTCGCGACGGCCACGGTCAGTGCGCATGGCCGCGTGCTCGCCACCAGAACCGTGACGACACTTGTTCGCAGGTTTGGCTTGGCACCGTACTCGGAAGTCGTCGGTGTCGTCGACGATGCAAGCGTGGTGTCCGACACAAGCCCGGGCGACCCCGGCGGGCAGGTGGGCACGGCATACGCGACCGATCTGCGTATTCACGCCTACACGGAGACTGGCTCGGGTCCGCCCGTCCCTGCCAACCTGTTCAAGAACGACTCGTGGTCTGACGGCAACCTCCGCAGCTCCGGCATCTTACCGTGAGTGCCCGCGGCACGACGCTTACAGAAGTCCTGATCGTCGCCGCTATCGTCGCCATTCTCGCCGTCGCGATCGCGGTGCCGAGTTATCGCAGCTATGTCAGCGCACGATCGCCGGCTGCAGCAGCCGCCACGCTTTCCGCCGACCTTGCGCTCTTGGAGCGCCTGGCGCAAAACGGCAAGCCCAATGAGGGCGCCTCGCTCCTCGTGCTGTCCACCGACCCGTTCGCCTATCGCGGATACGTCGGCAGGCCCACGAGCGTCGACCCTAACTCCGCGCTCGGTGCCGTCGTGATGGAGCGGCGTTTTGCGGGTGTCCATCTTACCGGCGGTCCAATCGGCGTATCGACGCCACTGCTCTTAGCGACCGATGGCAGCGCTCAGTACGTGGCGAGCGGTCTGCTCTCGGGCCGCCATGGCACGGTCGAACTGACGGTCTCGCAAGCCCCATCCGGGACGAGCGCGCATGTGATCATCGACCTTTTCACGGGTGCCATCTCGCACACCTAAGGCCGTCAGCCGATACCTCTAGTATGAGGTCAAGGCTGTGATCCGGCTCGTCATCCTCGCCGTGGCTGTCTACTTCGCCTGGCACTTCTTAGGCTGGCGCGTCGCGCTCGGCGTCGTCGCAGCCTATGTGCTATTGCTCTTCATCGTCAATGCTGCCAGCACTCTCACCCGGGGCATCAACGCCAGCACGGTGCGCGGCAGCACAACTGAACTGATGCACCGAAAGCTCTCCGACGAGGAAAAAGCCCATTACGCCTCGTCGCGCGAGCACGAGCGCGCGATGACCGACCACAAAGCGCAGTTCGACCCTGAGTTGCGCAAGCCGTCCGGTAGCTAGCACCGGCGCAAGCCACTAAAGTCCGTTGACCGCTTAGGAGTGGTAAAAGTGCTCCGGGTACCAGTCCCCGCGGCCCTCGGGCAACGCATCCAAGAGATGCCACACGGGTGAGTACAGGTCGATGCCGCGGTTGCGGTTGGGCGCGACCTCGGCCCTCTGGGCGTAGAAGTGGTAGATCGTGTCGCCGGTACGGCGGAACACGCTGATGCCCGGCAGTTGATCGCCGTCGACTTCAAAACCGAAGTCGCGGTTGAAGGACGTGTCGTGGCTCGAAAGCAGCCGCAGGTTGTGCCAGCCACGAGCGCGCGCCCAGTCCCGGAGCTTGCCGAGCTCCGCTTTGGCAACCACGACGAAATTCGTTTTGTGCTCGACGTGGCGTGCGACCGCATTGTAGCCGTCGGCCCACATGCTGCACATGCGGCACGCCTTATCGTCATCCTCCCCGAACATGAGATGATCGATGATCAAGCTATCCTTGCCGTCTGCGAACAGCTCTGACAACTTGGTCTCAAAGAAGCTGGTCGGCGAGTTGACGCTGAGCTCGGGCACGCCTTCGCGGAAGACATAGTCCTTGGTTTTGCGCACGAGCGGCAGCGCGCGCCGCATCGCTGCCACCCGTTCTATCTGGTCGATCAGCTCGACCTCCGCCTTGAGCAGCGCGCTGCGCTGCCGGTCGTAGTCTCGTGCATGCGACGCACGACCATTGGCTGCAGGCGCTTTGCGCGATGCGCGCTTTGTCACCATGACCCGTCCCTTTCGTCGAGTGTGTTAGTCCTGGAACTTGTCCGGACCGGGATCGCCGCCACTGGCTACGATTTGCAGCCGGCCCAGGAAATATTCCCACCCCTTGGCGTGCTGGCTCACGCTTTCCGGCGTCGGCAGATCGCGATGCACGAAGCGTACGATGGTGCCCGCACCATCCGGCTGGAGCGTGAATTCCACCGTGCTGGAGCCGGGCTTCGTGACGGCATCTTCCCCTTCCCAACCCCAAGTGAGCACGAGTCGCCTCGGAGGGTCGACCTCCACAAACGCTCCAACGGCGATGTCCTCCTTGGTCATCTCCAAGCGATACGGTTTGCCAGGCACGGGTTGCCAATCGCCGCCGATGCTCATCCAGCGCCGAACTTTGGCCGGATCGACCAGAAAGGCGAATACCGTTTCAGGTTTTGCGTTGATCTTGATCTCTTGGACGACGGCGTCTGTTCCGACGGATGGCATGGTGAGTGTTCCTTTCGTGGGCTTCTGCTGCTCGTTGCAATCGGCGCAGACGTGCGTCCCAGAACGTTTCCAGGAACGCACGAAGTTGCGCGAGACCTTGCGGCCGCGCCGAGTACAACCGTTTGGTGCCATCGCGGCGCTCCGCCACGAGCCCTGCCTCTTTGAGCACGCTTAGGTGCTGTGAGATCGCAGGACGCGTCACGTCGAAGTGCGATGCGATCTCGCCAGCAGACAGTTCTTCGCTTGCGACGAGGCTGAGAATGTCGCGGCGGCGATCGTGCGCGATGGCGCGGACGGCTGCATCCATGCGCCATACGTTAGCATATACTTACGTAAGTGTCAACTTACTAAGACTCTCTCCCACCTCGGTCTTCTAGGCCAGCGACAGAGCGCTGCGGGCTTCCTCTACAACCCGCTCAAGCGCGTGGTTGTCAAACGGCGATGCTAAGTTGGCCGAACGCACAAGGTCCAAGAAGGCGGCTTGCCCGCCCCGCCGGCACAACGCGACATAGTCGTCCACCGCGCGCGCATACTCGCGGCGCGAGCGCGCCCAGAACTGCAGCGCACAGCACAGCGCCAGAGTGTAATCGATGTAGTAGAACGGAGCCTGATAGATATGGGGTTTAGCCTGCCAAAGGCCGCCGCGTGCGAAATATGAGAGGTCGCCATAGCGCCGCCAGGGCAGATACCGGGCTTCCATGCGCCGCCACATCGCGTGCCGCTCGGCCGGTCCGCAGTCGGGCGCAGCGTAGACGAGATGTTGAAAGTGGTCGACTGCAACGCCATAAGGTAAGAACAAGAGCGCGTCCTCGAGATGCTGATGGCGATAGCGCTCGGCATCGGGCCCGAAAAACGCCTCCATGTGGGGGGCCGCGAGATACTCCATACTCATGGAGTGGATCTCCGCGGTCTCCATTGTCGGGGTCAAGTAGTCGAGCGCTGGGAGATACCGGCTTTTCCAATCCTGGAAGGCGTGCCCCATCTCGTGCACGAGCACGTGGACGTCGCCGTGTGTGCCGTTGAAGTTGGCGAATACGTAGGGGACGCCATAATCCGGGAAGCTCGTGCAATAGCCGCCGCCGGCCTTGTGCTCGCGATTACGGAGATCGACCA
>Ga0306921_10006353_pt1 | contig 12321 bp, 12 predicted proteins | sample sta12Cox44000080_FD_203760 | JGI IMG/M metagenome (GOLD analysis project Ga0306921, IMG submission 203760) | Lab enrichment of tropical soil microbial communities from Luquillo Experimental Forest, Puerto Rico - statoxic.12C.oxic.44.000.080 (v2)... | ecosystem: Environmental > Terrestrial >... | reverse complement strand
CATGAGCCAGTTCCTCTACGTCAACAGCAGTTACGTGTTCCGGGCCTTCGGCGTGCTGCTCGCGGCGGTCATGCTGTGGGACGTGCTGTTCCGTGGCCAGCTCGGCCTTTCGATGTCGTTTCTCGAGGAGATGTGGGCGCGCAATCTCGGGCATCTCTTCGTCACCCCGTTGCGGCCATACGAGTGGGTCCTGTCGTTGTTGTCGATGAGCATGATCCGCGTTTTGCTTGGGATGATGCCGGCGGCGCTGCTGGCGATCCCGCTCTATCACTACTCGATCTTCTCATTGGGGCTGCCCCTTGTCGCGTTCTTCGCGGTGCTCGTGATCCTCGGCTGGGCGCTCGGGTTGGCGATCTGCGGGCTGATCCTGCGACAGGGAATGGGAGCGGAGGGACTGGCCTGGACCGTCGTCTTCACGCTCTCGCCGATCAGCTGCGTCTATTACCCGGTGTCGACCTTGCCTGGCTGGCTGCAGCATGTCGCTTGGGTGCTGCCCTCGACCTACGTGTTCGAGGGAATGCGCGCGGTGTTGTTCAACGGGATCTTCCGCACAGATTTCCTCTTCATCGCGCTCGGGCTCGACGTCGTCTATATCGCGCTGGGCGCCGCCGTTTTTTTCGTTGCATTCCACAACGCGCGCCGGCGCGGCGCATTGTTACAAATGGGCGAATGAACCGGTCTTAAGCACCTCCTCCGGCGTGCGCGATAACGGTGAATCCTTCCTTCTCAAAAATTGGTCTTGCGGCTGGGGAGCCGAGAAAATCGAGCAGCCGCGCCGCGCTCGCGTTCTTGCTGCTCGCGGTGAGCGCCGCCGGATAGATGATCGGCGGGTGGGTGTCCTCGGGAAACACCCCGACGATCTTGACCCGTGGATCGGCTTTGGCATCGGTAGCGTAGACGATGCCGAGCGGCGTTTCTCGGCGTGACACGAGCAACAACGCGGCACGTACGCTTTCCGCCGGCGCGACCGCACCTCGCACCGAATTCCAGATTCCCAATTTCTCGAGCGCAGCTTTGCCGTACTTGCCGGCGGGAACAGAGTCGGTATCGGCCATCGCCAGATGCCCGCCCTTCAGAACTGCAGCCAAGTCGAGACCCGGCTTGATTTCGACCTTGAGGTCAGCATCGGCCGGAGCGATCAGGACGAGCTGGTTGCCGAGCAGGTTGCGCCGGGTTGTTGGCTGGATCAAATGCCGCTCCTCCAGGTAATTCATCCAGTCGAGGTCGGCGGATATGAAGACATCGGCTGGCGCCCCGGCTTCGATCTGCTTGGCCAGCGCCGAGCTTGCCGCGTAGGAGATTTTCGGGTGGGTGCCGCCCTGCTTCTCGAAGAGCTGCGCAGCTTCGTCGAGGGCATTGGTCAGACTGGCGGCGGCGAACACAACCACATCCTGCGCATGCGCGGCCTGAGCGGCAGCGAACAAGATGATGGCTGCGCTGAATGCGGCAAACCTCGTCCAAACGCGCATTTGTTTCCCCAATGCTGTTACCGCGACAGCGCCTCGAATTGTTCGTCATCGAGATCGATGCGGTAGAACCTTCGGTAAAAATCTCGTGCCTCGGCCCGAAGGTCGTCCGGATAGACCGCTGGGTAGAGCGTGTGGCCTGCCCACAGCAACCCGATCAACCGATTGACCGACGGCGGCTCGTCGATCCAGCCAAACGGCAGGGCCGGGGCGAGATAAACACGTTGCTGCGCAACGGCGCGCAGTTCCGCCCATTCGGGCTCTTCCCGCGCCTTCCAAAATTCGGGACTGTTGGTGACGATCGCGTCAGGGTTCCAGCCGCGGATTTGATCCCAGGTAACATGGACCAGTTCGCCGGTGCCCGCCCCGTCGGCGACATTGGTGAGTTCGACCAAACGAAGGACATCGCCGAGTGACGACACGGAAGTCGCGGTTGTCAATCCGTCGGCGCTGCGGGCGTAATAGGCGCGAATTGGTCCTGCAACGCGCCGGGCGTCGGTTTTTTGGCCGGTGATCGTGAGAAAGTGCTGGGCCGCATCGGCTAGATCGGCAGCCCGCTTCTCTGCCCCTAAGACCTCACCGAGAACCCGAAAGATGTCCGGGGTTCGCTCGAGCTTCCCGTCCAACAGAAGGACCGGGATCCCGGTCGCCTCTTGCACCATCGTCGCGCGCTCGGCGTAGCGGGGCGAGGTCGACCCGTAGTCGAGGATGACGTCCGGCCTGCTTGCTCGTATTTGCTCCGACTGCACCTTGCCGTCGCGCACGAGCTGTCCGAGTTCCGGCAAACCCTTGAATTGCGCATCGAGGAAGGCTCTTGCAGCCGCGTTCGGAGAATGCAGCCAGCCGACCATTTTCTCGGGCGCGAGCGTGTAGAGTAGGACCGCCGCAGGTTGACCGGCCGGCATGACCCGGTCGATCCGATCCGGCAATTGCACCGTCCGCCCGGTCGCGTCGACCACCGAACGGGCATCCGCCGGTGCGGTGAGCTGCAGTAGCAGCGCCAGCCATAACAGCCTAGTGGGTTGCATTCATATCGATATATATGCTCGTATACATCCCGAATCGTAGAATGCCTGCAAAATCACGTCAAGCCGTTCGGTCGTCCTGCAACGACCGGTATTCCAATGGAGGGATAAGTGGGAAGCGAGTTTGGGTTGGACCTAGCGGCACCTTCAGTCCTGCGCCTCGCGTCCTCATCGGGGCGGCGGCAGGTGGAACCTGTGACAGACTTGCGATGACTGATCTACGGAGCAGCCGCCTCATACGGCTGACCACTGTGGATCTTTCTTGAACGAAAGGAAAAGAAATCATGTTGAGCAGCAACGCGAAGCAATGGGTTTTGCCTACCGTCTCAACATTTATTTTAGCTTCTGTTCCATTTCTGGCGGCACTCGCTGGGGACAACAACCGGCCGCCTCACAGCAACGCAAATATTAACCTTGCGGTGGCGTCAAATTTTTATGGCGTTCCGCCATCAAATAGCGCCATAACGGACCTTATCAACGCCTTCGAAGCCGCTAATCCCAACTATACAGTCACTGTAGTTGACAACGGAGCCACAGCGACCCTTGCCAGTCATATAATCAACGGCAACAAGCTTAAGGTAGACCTGTTCTTGGCGGCCGACACCGCCACTCCGGAAGATTTGCTTGTCAACCACTTTAATCTAGTGAGCACATATAACAATTCTTTCGCTCCGCCGCTCTACACCTTTAATTATGCGCAAGGCATTCTTGCTCTCTTGAGCAATACACCTGGTGTGGACGTCTCCTGCGACAGCGGCGGCACCTGCGGCTATGACCCCAAGGTTTACAACACAGTCGCGATCGCCGATCCAAGTCTAGCGCCTTATGGCGTGGCTGCCCAGACGGTGTTGACGGGCAGGTATGATCTTATGCCCCCACTCTCCAGCAATCCTCTCGTCCACGAATACCCTAATATCACCGCTGCCTACAATGCGGTTATCGCAAAGACTGACCCGGTAGGCTTCGTGGCAATGTCTGCAATCTGTTCCAACGGAAAATATCCGACTTCCGGAACGAGTGCGCTCGCCTATTTTGCTATTGAAAGCAGTTCTACTACGCCGCCAGTTCTTATCAACAATTATAACCCACTTACCCAAGCCGGCATTGCGATCAAAAACCGGCGTACACCATCCCAGGACGCTGAATTAGAGGCCTTCGTCGCCTTCTTGACGGATTTCACGACGTCACCGTCGCCAGATTCACCGATGATCACCACGCTTAAGAAATACTGCTACAGCGCTCCGTAATACCACCGGCGCGATAGCGATGGTTGCGATTTCGCGGGTCGGCCCCGCTTGTCGCCACTTCGCGATGCTCTTTGCGGCTCGAGCGGTAATTTTGCTCGCGACAATATGGTTTCGGCCGGCATCCATCGCTAAGAGCGCCTACCAACTGGGCCGGGCTTAAGGAGGGGACCAATGCGTTGGAGAGTTCAGGCCGGATTGCGTGGGATATTGGCTCTCGCGGTTCTGGCGATCGTCGCGCGACATGCAACGGCGGGTCCCACGACCGAGTTCACGGTTACCGGCGATGTTGTAGCGCCAGCCGCCTACGACCTGGCGGCGCTGGGCGCGCTGCCGCCGACGATCGAGACTGTGACCTTTCAAACGATGAGCGGTCCGCAGACCGGAACCTTTACCGGGCCGACGCTCTGGACCCTGTTGAACACGGTCGGGCTGCAGACGCCGGCGGTGAAGAACGGGATACTACGCCAATATGTCATCGCCCAGGGGAGCGATGGCTACACCGCGCTGTTCTCACTGGGCGAGCTTGCGCCGCAGTTTGGCGGCAGCAATCCGCAGGTGCTGACGGCGTACCAGCAGAACGGCGCACCGCTGGGCGCCACCGGCTTTGCTCGGATCGTGGCGGCAAAAGACAATTTCGGCGGCCGCTATGTGTCGAATCTCGCCAATCTGGAAGTCGGGACCGCGCCGTCCAACCCGTCCCAGGGCGGCGGCACGACGACGCAGTTCTCACTTTCCGGGGCCGTTCAGAATCCCGGCATTTTCTCACTGGCGAACTTGGAAGCTCTCCCCGCAACGACCGAGACCGTAACCTATTTCGCCGCCGGCACGCCTGTCACCGCCACATTCACCGGGGTCTCGCTCTGGACCTTGCTGACCGATGCCGGGATCATTACCGATCCCACGGTCAAGAACGACATCCTCAACTATTATGTGCTCGCGACCGGCAGCGATGGGTACGAGGCGATCTTCTCGCTTGGCGAACTCGACCCGATGTTCGGCGGCACCGGTGCCCCCGATTTGATCGCATACCTGCAGGACGGCGCGCCGCTCGGCGCAGACGGGTTTGCACGTGTGGTCGTCCCTGGCGATAACTTTGGCGGCCGCTACGTTTCCAACCTGGTGAGCCTGCAGGTAATCGATGCGGTGGTTCCGGAGCCAGGTACGCTGGCGCTCCTGGGGTCGAGCTTCCTCGTCATGACCCTCTTGCGGCGGCGAACGGCCGTAATCGCCGCGAGCTTCCTCCTGGCCGCAACCGGTCAAGCCGCCTGGGCCGATGTGATCGTCGACGTTCCGGCGTTGCAGGATGCGACATTGTTTGGCGGTTCGGCCGTCAACAACTCGAGTTCGGGCCCCGGGATGTTTGTCGGCTCGGATGGTCAAAGCCAACCAAAACGCGGTTTGATTGAATTCGATGTCCCGGCTTACGTGCCGTCCAATGCGACGATCACCGGGGTCACATTAACGCTCTATCTCGGCCAAGTCGCGGGTTCTGGGGGCAGTGGAGGCGGCGGGGATCAGACCCCGCGGACGATCCGCCTCTTTGATGTCACGACGGCTTGGGCCGGCAGCACAAACGGAACCACCGGTTTCCCAGGGCCCGGCTTTGGCGGAACCGGTCAAGGCTTCCCAGCCAATATCGGCGACGCGACGTGGAACGATGCGAAGTTCAACACGATCCCATGGAACACGCCCGGTGGGGGCGGAGACTTCGTCACCACTGAGAGCGCGGACACGCTAGTCGGCCAAAGCGTCAACTCCGCGTACAGCTGGGGTTCGACCGTCCAGATGATAGCGGACGTCCAGGGTTGGCTCGACGGTACGCTCCCCAACGACGGCTGGCTTCTTAAGAACGACAGTGAGACAGGCCAAACGACTTTTCGGGCCTTCTACACGAGAGAGGGCGCGATCGAGCAGGGGGTGCCGCAATTCGCGCCGGACCTTGTCGTGAGCTTTGTCGTGCCTGCGCCTGAGCCTTCGAGCTTAGGGATTTTCGCTGTCGCGGCGCTCTCGATTGCTCTCCTCAGCCGGCGCCGCCCACGTGGTGCTAGGGCCGGAACGCGCGTTCTTTAGCGGTCGGCTTTTGGCAGCCCGATCGGCACGAACCCGGATCGTGCCAATGTAGCTTGCCCTTTCGGAGACAAGACAAAGAGGGCGAGTTCGGCCGCGAGGGGATCGGCGTCCTTGAGTATGCAAGCGCATACTCCGGCCCAACCTGGAATTCCGGCGGGAGGGACACCAGCGCCGCCTTAGGCAGCAATCGCGTATAGCGGTCGCGCCCCGAACAGTAGACTATTGCGAGATCGACGCGTCCCTCCCGAAGGGCGTCGGCGAAGGCATCTCGCGAGGGAGGCGGCGATCCTGCTGGAGGCGTTTCTATGACCGTCGAGCGTTCCATCAGATTTTGCGCCTCGCCGGCATGCGATCGAGCAATTCGGCTGTACAGCTCTACGGTGTAATCGCCGAGCGGATCGATCTTGGGCGTCGAAATGCCGATTCTGGTCGATCGATCCAACAATTTGGGGACGACCGTTGCTTCGGCGAGGCCAAGCTGTTCAGGAGCCAGCACGCAAATCGAGTTGCGCGCGAACATCGCCATCACGACCGCACGGCCGTCCTCCACGAAGGTGCGGGCGTGGCCGATGTCTGCAGAAGCGAAAAGATCAGCCTGCTCGCCGTGCTCCATGCGTTCGCGCATCCGGCCGGAGGGGCCGAATTCGGTCCGAACCTGGATTTTATGGGCCGCGCCAAAATCCTTTGCGATCGCACTGAACGCCTCTCGTAGACTTCCCGCAGCGAATACGGTCAAAGCGCGATCCTCAGCGCGAATGTTGTGGGCGATCAGCATCGCAAGGCTCGTGAAGATCACGAAAAGGCGCATCGCGCCGCGGCCGCTCGTTCAGCGATCAACTTAACTCAGTGCAACATTCGATCAGCACCAGCCTCGCTCATTTCACGCAGATCCTTCGCCGCAATGCCGAAGGACACATGGAACCCGTCGGAGGTGCGAAGCGTCACAATGCGTATTTCCGGCCGCGTGCTGTGCTCGATTTCCCAGCCTGCGACCGGGTAGACTAGGCGCAGGCTGGGATCGCCGTGCTGCAGCCGGAGCGCCCGGCGCATCATGTCCGGCAATGTCATGATGAGTGATTTCAGGCACTCCGCCGGGAGCATCAACGCGGCGGATTGGCCTTCCTCGTCGGCCACGCCAATCGCCACGCTTCTCCCGTCCGGAGCGACCGAAAATGTCGTCAGGTGCTTTGCGCGAATGGTCGTCATTTCAATTCTTCTCCCGCCGGCCGGCGTTGCGTAGACGATCGCCTCTACGATATATCCATCGAAATATATCGATGTCAAATCGGCCGGTTCGTTTCGGGGATGGCTGCGCCCGCCGGTCCTATCGGCTAAACTGCCTTGATGGCGAGGCTCACATTGCGTCTCGATTTCGGCCCGGGACGGGCGATCGGTCACGGCAAGATCCGGCTGCTCGAGGCGGTCCGCGACCACGGGTCCATTTCGGCAGCAGGGCGCTCGATGGACATGTCGTATCGGCGCGCATGGCTGCTGATCGATGAATTGAATGAACTTTTCGAGGGACCGGTCATTGAAACAAAACATGGGGGTCCAGGGGGTGGTGGTGCGCAGCTCACGCATTTGGGACATCGCGTCGTGCAGGAATATCGCTCGATGGAGAGCAAAGCGCATGCCGCCGTCGCCAGCGACCTCGCCGCCCTAGCGGCGGCGACTGTCAAACCTTTGTCAAACCGATGAAATCAGCAACGTGAGGAAGGCGATGATGAAATTGAGCGCACGCAATCAGATCACGGGGAAGATCCTTGAGGTAACCAAAGGCGCGACGACCGCACATGTGCGGATCGACATCGGCAATGGTGTAGTGATTACCTCCTCGATCACCAACGAGGCCGTCGATGACCTCGGTCTTCGCGTGGGCGACGAAGCCATCGCCGTCATCAAGGCCTCGGACGTAATGGTGGCCAAATAGCGCAGCTGACCCGCCCGGCTCCGTGAGGGAGCGGGGCGGGTTCGGCTATGGCGTAATTCTCAATTTGACAAAATTGCTCCTTATGGTATAACTTGCCAATGGGATGTTTCACCGAGGGAGTGGTCGCGGTTCCTACGCTGTAACGAACAGCAAAAACAGCGACGAACAGCGGGCAGCTCGCTGTTCTTTCGTGGGCTCGACCCGTCGTGGGTCCAGGCTTTCTGCGGAATGAATGACAGGTAACTCCAGCTGATAATTTACTGCAAAAACAGCGGGACGCCTGTCTAGCCACTAACTTGGCCCGCTGACCCCGGCTTCGCCAAAGGTGGCCATCCCGGTATGACAGGCGACCGCCGCCTTCAACACGCCGAAGGCGAGGGTCGCGCCCGAGGCTTCGCCAAGCCGCATGCCGAGGTCGAAAAGTGGCCGTTGACCGATTTGCTCAAGGAGGCGCCGGTGGCCTGGTTCGGCCGACTGATGCGCGACGATGCAATGGTCAAGTGCGTGCGGGTCGGCGGCGAACAGCACCGCTGCGGCGGCGGTCGAGGCGAAGCCGTCGAGCACGACCGGCACACGGCCGAGCCGGGCGGCCATGACCGCCCCGGCGATCGCGGCGAATTCGAGCCCGCCCAGTCGGCGCAGCAGGTCGAACGGATCGCCGGCCCGGGGTCGATGAAGCGCGACCGCTTCCGCGACGGCGGCGCGCTTCGCGTCGAGCGCGGCGCCGGCGACCCCGGTTCCGGGGCCGGTCCACTGTTCTGCCGTGCCGCCGAACAGACCGGCGCACAGCGCCGCCGCGGCTGTCGTGTTCCCGATCCCCATCTCACCGAGCGCCAGCGCGTCGATGCCGGGCTCCACCGCCATCATGCCGTAGGCCATCGCCTGCGCGCACTCTTCCTCGCTCATCGCCGGCTCGACAGTGATGTCGCCGGTCGGCGTGTCGAGGTTCATCTCGTAGACTTTGAGCCCAGTGTCGAAGACGCGGCAGAGCTGGTTCACCGCGGCCCCGCCCGCGGTGAAGTTCTGCACCATCTGCGCCGTGACCGTCGCGGGATAGGCCGAAACGCCCCGCGCCGCCACGCCGTGATTGGCGGCGAAGACGAGAGTTCGCGGCTGGTCGAGCCGCGGCGGGTGCCTGGCCTGCCACGTGGCGAGCCAGATCGCCAGCTCCTCTAGCCGGCCGAGGGATCCAGCCGGTTTCGTCAATTGCGCCTGGCGCGCGGCCGCTGCCGTGCCTGCGGCCAGGTCAGGACCCGGCAGATGGCGCAGGAGCTCCCTAATCTCGTCCAGATTTGCGACCGGGTCGGCCATACGAGATGTCCTCCAACGCACCGTCGCCACTTTCGCCGGCGTGGCAATCCGGCCTAATCTTTCGGGCCGAAAAGAGGGTGTAATGACCGGGTTCATTTTTGCCAATTGCGCGGTGCTCGACGGCACCCGCAACGAGCGGCGCGAAGACCATCATGTGCTGGTGGAGGGCGGGCGGATACGGGAGGTTTCCGACCGGAGGATCGCAAGCGCCGCCGCGGAGACGATCGATCTTGGGGGCAGCACTCTGATGCCGGGTCTGATCGACGCGCATGTCCATGTGCTTGCTGTGGATGCAGCTCTCGCCCGGCTGTCAGACCGGCCGGTGACGTTGCTGACCCTGCAGGCGGCCAAGGTGCTCGAGCAGATGCTGCAGCGCGGCTTCACGACAATCCGTGATGCCGCGGGCGCCGATGGGGGGCTCGCCGAAGCGGTAGAGCAGGGGCTTGTCCGGGGTCCGCGCATCTTCCCGTCGGGCAGCGCCTTGACCCAGACCGGTGGGCACGGCGATGTCAGACCGCGCACGCAGTCGGTCGTCACCTGTGCCTGCTGCGAGGGCGGCATCAACCTTTCGCGCATTGCCGATGGCGTCACCGAATGCCGCCGCGCGGCGCGCGACGAACTGCGCAAAGGAGCGACGCAGATCAAGATCATGTCCTCGGGCGGAGTCGCGTCACCCTACGATCCGATTTGGAACCTGCAATACAGCGAGGAAGAGGTGCGCGCGATCGTCGAGGAGGCGCAGGCTTGGCACACCTATGTGATGGCGCACGCCTATTCGCCCGAGGCGATCCGCCGCTCGATCGACTTCGGCGTGCGCTCGATCGAGCACGGCAATCTGATCGACCGAGCCACTGCCGAGCATGTCGCGGGAGCCGACGCCTTTGTCGTCCCGACACTCGCGACCTACGACGCATTGCATCGCGACGGCCGGGAATTAGGGTTTACCGAGGCGAATATGGCCAAGCTCGGCGAGGTCCGCGAAGCCGGCCTGCATTCGCTCGAAATCCTGCGAGCAGCCGGTGTCAAGCTCGGCTTCGGCACCGATCTTTTGGGCCCGATGCACCGCTACCAGTCGCGCGAATTCGTGATCCGCGCCGAGGCGATGGCGCCCTTTGACATCATCCGCTCGGCGACCGCCGTGAACGCCGAGCTTCTCAATCGCGCGGGCGAGCTCGGCGTCATCACACCCGGCGCCTGCGCCGATCTGATCGCCATCGACGGCAACCCGCTAAGCGACATCTCGCTACTCGATGGCCAAGGCGACCACCTCACCCACATCATGAAAGACGGGGTGTTTTATAAGCGCCAATAACCGCTTTACGCGGCCTTTTCGAGCTCGCGTAGCACCGTGTCGCCCATGACCCGCGTCGAGACGCGCCCGGTGTTGGGCTGCACGATGTCGCTGGTCCGCACACCAGAGGCGAGCGCCCGCCGTACGGCATCTTCGACGAGACCGGCCTCTTCGGCCATGTCGAAGGAATAGCGCAGCATCATCGCAAAGGAGAGGATGCAGGCGAGCGGGTTGGCGATGTCCTTGCCGGCAATGTCTGGTGCGCTGCCGTGAACCGGCTCGTAGAGCGCTTTCCGGCGGCCGCCTGCATCAGAGGCGCCGAGCGAGGCCGAGGGCAGCATGCCGAGCGAGCCGGTCAGCATCGCCGCGCAATCGGACAGCAAATCCCCGAATAGATTGCTGGTGACGATGACGTCGAACTGCTTCGGGTTGCGCACCAACTGCATCGCGCAGTTGTCTGCATACATGAAGGACAGCTCGACATCGGGATAATCCGCGTCGCGAACCCGTTGCGTGACCTCGCGCCACAGCCCGCCCGACTCCATGACATTGGCCTTGTCGACCTCGCAGACGCGGCGGTTGCGCCGTCTCGACAGGTCGAAGGCGGCGCGGACGACCCGTTCGATCTCGGCTTCGGTGTAGACCTCGGTGTTGATCCCGCGGCGGCTGCCGTTGGGCAATCTCTCGACCCCGCGCGGCTCGCCGAAATAGATGCCGCCGGTCAATTCCCGCACGATCATCAGATTGAGGCCGCCGACCAACTCGGGCTTGAGGCTGGAGGCGTCGGCGAGCGCGTCGAACACCACCGCCGGCCGCAGATTGGCGAACAGGTCCATTTCCTTGCGAAGCCGCAGGATGCCGCGCTCGGGACGCAGCTCGAAAGGCAGGGAATCGTCCCATTTGGGTCCGCCGACCGCGCCGAAAAGGACAGCGTCGCTGGCGACCGCCTGGGTCAAGGTCTCGTCGGTCAGCGGCACGCCCGAGGCGTCTAGAGCCGCCCCGCCGACCAGACCCTCGGTGATCTCAAAGCTGGCGATGCGACGTTGGTCGAAGAACTCGATCACACGCAAGGTCTGGCGCATGATCTCAGTGCCGATGCCGTCGCCGGCTAGCACGAGCACCTTGCGGTTGGATGCGCGGGTCTGGGCCACCGTCAGACCCCGCGCTGGGTCATGCCAAACTGCCACGGGCGCGCCAGCCGCGCCTTTTGCTCGTAGGCGCCGATATCTGCAGCCTTTTGCTCGGTGAGGCCAATGTCGTCGAGCCCGTTCAAGAGACAGTGCTTGCGGAATGCGTCGAGCTCGAAATGCACTTTTTCACCGTCTGGGCGCGATATCGTCTGGCTTTCGAGATCGACGGTCATGACCGCGTTAGCGCCCTTCCTCGCATCCTCCATCAGCACATCGACGATCTCCTTGGGCAAGGCGATCGGCAGGATGCCGTTCTTGAAGCAGTTATTGTAAAAGATGTCAGCAAAGCTCGGCGCGACGACGCAGCGGATGCCAAAATCGTGCAGCGCCCAGGGGGCATGCTCACGGCTCGACCCGCAGCCGAAATTGTCTGCGCCAATCAGGATCTTGGCGTCGCGGTAAGGAGCCTGGTTCAGCACGAAATCCGGGTTCTCCGAGCCGTCCGGGCGAAAGCGGATCTCCTGAAACAGCCATTGCGACAGGCCGGTCCGCTTGATTGTCTTCAAATAGATCGCCGGGAAGATCTTGTCGGTATCGAGGTTGACGATCGGCAATGGCGCCGCGACGCCGGTCAGGGTGGTGAACTTTTCCATCCGATCCTCTCAGGCAAGATCGCGCACGTCGGAGATGTGGCCGGTAACGGCAGCGGCTGCAGCCATCGCCGGGCCCATCAGATGGGTCTTGGCGTTCTTGCCCTGACGACCCTCGAAATTGCGGTTCGAGGTCGAGGCGATCCGCTCGCCGTTCATCGCCTTGTCGTCGTTCATCGACATGCACATCGAGCACCCGGC
>Ga0306921_10006349_pt1 | contig 12323 bp, 11 predicted proteins | sample sta12Cox44000080_FD_203760 | JGI IMG/M metagenome (GOLD analysis project Ga0306921, IMG submission 203760) | Lab enrichment of tropical soil microbial communities from Luquillo Experimental Forest, Puerto Rico - statoxic.12C.oxic.44.000.080 (v2)... | ecosystem: Environmental > Terrestrial >... | reverse complement strand
CAAACTCCCAATCGGAAATTCATTTGACGCCCCAAGAGTGCCTGGTTAGAGTCAGGCCGTGGCGTATGTTGAGTTGGAGGATTCCAATGCCGACACAGTCTTGCCCCGTTTGCAGGCCATGGGCGCCGACCTGAACCGGTACGCGGTGTTCGTCAGCGTGGCAATCTGAAGTGACTGGCGATGCGGTCGATCTCCACTGGATCGCCAAAGAACTGAAACCGGCCGATGCAGATCTGCTCGGGTAGTGGCTCCAGTAGCGCGCTATAGTAGTTATGGCAGATCACGACCAGACCGCGCCACAATTTTTCCGCTTTCATTCGGCGCGACACGATCTCCTCCCAACTGCGTGGATCATCATTTCTGGCTAGATACATTCCTTGTGTGTACGACTCCGGATAGGTCACCGAGTCCACCCATTGGGACTTGTAACCGAGCTTGGTCATTTCCTCGGCAACTCGGTCCCAAGTCCATTCTTCCTTTGAAAGCTCGGGTCGATCCGTGTCGCTCTCGCAAAAATCCGCACGGAACCAAACCAACGGAGGGGCCACAACAAGAATCGTTATCCCGAGCCGAATCCAAGAGTGCCTCATGAAAAGCTCCTCTCCCGTAAACAGAGAGCATTTGGCCTGGGGCGACAAACGAGAATCGACAGCAGCACAGCGGTGGCGCAATCAGCGCGCTGCCGGGCGAGAAAGAAAACGGCGGGATCGACACTATTGTCGATGAGCCCATCGCAGTACAGCAAGCCGCGCCGTCGCCGGCCGGGGTAAACTCGGGATGCACCCATTCTGTTCTTCTCAATCCGTCAGCTGCAAATCTTTCGTAGTGCTACCGGACTCGACTGTCACGGTAAGTCCAGATGTCTTGGCATCCGCGTACTTTTTGGGAATTGCTACGTATTTCAGATTGGCGATGGCCTTGTTCATCTCCTGCGCCTTGGCCAAGTCCTTGAAGCCTTTAGCTAGGTCCTGGTCCGTTACGCCCTGATTCGCCATATCCTTGATCGTGCTCGCGGCATCGCCGGCGGCGGCCTTCTCCAGCCACTTGGTGTCGATGGTTACCGTGTAGTCCCCGGGTGGGATAACTGGGCAGGTATATTTCCCGTCCGCGCCGAGCGAGGCCGGATAAGGCTTGTCCTTTCCGTGGAACAACATGCTGCCGCCTGTCACAGGATTGCCGTTATAGGTAACCGAGCCGGTGACCGAACTGCCCGATGCGGACCTCCCACAGCCCGCTGCCAAGAGTGCCGCCGTTGCAACCAGGAAAACGCTCAAAACTGTCTTCATCTTGCACCTCGAAATAGGTCCGAAGAGGCGCACGAAGCCTCTTCGTTGAGAGTTAGTTGCACATCGGGATTCTTAATTCCAATCGGGCCCCATCGGTTGCCCGTCGGTGGGGTGGTTTGCTTGCGCCCAGGTTTGGAGCGACATGGATGGGCTGATGGTGCGAACGCTACCGTCCCCCAAGCCCGCCTGCAGTCCCCCGGCACTGTAACCCTGGAGATAGTAACAAATACACTGGGCGTCGGTGGGCTGCCATTGCGGCAGAGCGCCTGGGACGCCGCTGACAGAAGTCCAACCATTCGCCGGATTATCGTAGCCGACAACCCAATCGCGAGAGCCGGGGGTGACGGGGTTCAATCCAGTCCCCTGCTGGGCATCTTCATACCAGTTCCACACATGCGCCATATAAAGGTTTGCGCCGGGAGAATTGCATTGCGAATAGCGCTCGGCGAAGAAAATCGTGTTGGAAGTGCCGTCGCGAATCGTCCGGAACGCTGTCACTGCCTGGCCACTGCCGTTATTCACTGCTTGGGTGGAACCAACTGCAACCGGCGGGCCATTGAAAACCATGTTATTCGCCGCGTAGCTCAGGGCCCCGCCGCCTATACCACCCCACTGGTTTGAGCCGGTCTCGCCGCTTGGGTTCTCGACGGCGCCCGACTGGAACAGGCCGTTGGAAGGCAGAGTAGGATCCGAAGGGGCTTGATAGACCGAAAGGCTAAACTGCGCGTTACCGTTGGTAGAATCGGCCGTCTGCTTGAAGAGAGGAGCTTGCTCAACAAAGGGGAGTAACCAAAAGAAAATCGGCCCGCGCGGGGAGGGTGGGGCATTCCCTACTCCCCACGTCTGCGGGCTATTCCACACCACCGTCGCTTGCCCCCCCGACCAGTTCGGGTTCGTTATCTGCTGGTTGGACCAAGTGCTTGTGTAAAACCCGTCCGTAGGTGGGAATTTCTTGTAGGCATCGTGCGCCGAATGCACGGCCAGGCTGATCTGCTTCAAGTTGTTCACGGACTGCGTTCGGGCAGCCGCTTCACGAACTTTTTGTACGGCGGGCACGAGCAAGGCGATGAGAATTGCGATGATGGCAATCACCACGAGCAATTCAATCAAGGTGAATCCAACCTGACGCCCGCAATGGGACTTCCGGTTCATGGCCACCCTCCCGCATTTTCTATTGGGTTAAAATCTGGCCCCCATTGTAAAGTGGCGCTCCCCCGACCGCAAGCGAAAATCGGTCACCGTTCACTCCGTGACGCGTGCTCCCGGCGCGACCAGGTCGTTGAATCGATCGACCGGTTCCTTTGCGGTCCATGCGATGCCGCGCAGCAAGAGAATCCGAAACAGTGGATCGTCGAACGTCCAGGCAAAGTGGCCGGGAATGGAGACAAAAACCCGGCCCTTCGAAGGCTCCAGCGTCCAGAACAACGGCTGCTCCTCGCCTTCTTCCACTCCGGACGCCACGAGATTGATCTTCTTGGGATCGCCGGCCAGGCGCCAGTAACTTTCATCGTGGAAATGGACAGCGTCGAAATTGCGAGCGATCGGGTGCTTTTTTCCGGCCTGGAAGCCGAGGTCCAGGGGACCATGGCGGAAGCGCGACTTGCCTCCCTGCCAGGCCAGGCCGATCCGCTGCGCAAAGCCGGGAGCATCGGCCCCGCCATCCACCGCGTAATGGATGTAGACCAGCCCGCCGCCGCGGGCCAGAAACGCATCGATGTCCTTGGCCTTATCCGGCGTCCATTTGCCTTGTTGATAGAAGACCAAAATGTCTGCGGTTTTCAGATCCTCCGCGCCCGGCCAATCCATGGCACTGGTTACCTTGGTATCCTCGGCCATGGCCAGCAATTTTTGCCAGACCTTCTGCCACGCCGGGTAATCGTGTTCTCCCGGCCCGTGGTCTTTTTTCCCCGCCACGAGGACTATGTGGATCGGCCGCGTCTGCAATTTTGGCGGTGCGCCGGCCAAAATCTTTTGAACCTCTTTCAGCGAGCGCGGCGGAGGCGGCGTGCCCTTGCCGTAATCGGGCATCCGCGGCGGTTCGGTCAAGAGAAACGCCAGCAAATCTAGCATCTTGTCCGGGCCGAGCAGCTTGTGAATCCCTTCCGGCATGATCGAATGGGGAGCGCTGTGCATTTCCTCGATGTCATCGCGCGCAATGGTGGTAACCCGGCCATCCTGGTCGCCCACATGCAGCCTATCTCCCTCCGTGCGAACCACACCCGTCAACAATCGGCCGTTCTTGAGTTGAATGACCTGGGTGATGTAGTCCGGATTGATGGCAAAGCTCGGATCGGTAATATCGCGCAGAACCGAATGAAAATCGCGATGGGGTAGATTGGAAAGGTCCGGACCGATCGCACCGCCTTGACCGCCCACCATATGGCATTTGAAACACGCTGCCTGCTCGCTGAAGAACACCTGCCTGCCCCGCGCCCAGTTACTGCCCTTGAGCTCGGGAATATCCCGTTCTACCACCGCAGGCGTTTCTTGCCTGGTGATGGAAGCCCACGGCAGCAGAAAACGATGCATTGCCAGCGCGCGGGGCCGAGAATCTTCCTGCGTAAAATAGATCACGCTGAGTTCCGGTTCCCCGGTTCCCGTCGTCAAGCAAACCTCCAAGGGCACCGGAGCATCAACGCCTGCGGGAATCGTCACGGTGACGGTGTGCTGATCCTTTGTGTCGGTAACGACAGGAACGATGCCCGAAGCCGTCCGCACCTCCAGGCCGTTTTTGCTCCGGAAAACAAGAGTCACTTGTTCCGCCGGCAAAGTGTAATCAATCTTCGAGCCGGGCTGTACCGCCGGGCGCAGCATGTCGTGCAAATTGGCCTTGGTCCGCAGAATGAGTCTGCCGGGCTGTTTGTTACGTTCCCACAACTCCTGATGCATCGCGCTTCCGCGGGTGAACTCGCCGGCAACTTTCATGTCCAAATGAGGCAACCAACCCGTCCACGGAGCCTCACCGGTGGTCGGTTGCCATTCTGCTGCCACTCCGCACAGGTCGTACTGCAAGTCGGTTTGGGGCGCTTGCGGCAGTTCACGATTCTTCTCATCCGCTTTGGCGGGCCGGCCGAGGCCCGGCAGCGTTACGGCATAATTGACGGCTCCGGGATGGGGGGCCGTCGCCAGAATCAACGTGCGCCGATCGCGGCTGACCTGGACGCCGAATACGGGAAGTTCAAAACGAGGCGTTCGCAGTTGATCCTGCACTACGTGATAGCCCGGCCGCAGACTTTCAAATCGATCGCCGGCCGAGACATACTTGCCGTATTCGATGCCAATTTTGCCAACCAACTCCTGCAGATAGCGCGGATCGATGGCTCGATCAAACGCAATCCGCACTTCTTGCGGACTTTGTGCCCAGGCGCGCACCGGCTGCGGAAGATCCTTGCCGGTGTAGATCACCTTGTAAAGCTTGCCCTTGCCCGTCGGCCCGCTCCCCCAATCCGGCCCGGCGCTGTGAACCGCAATCACCAGCTCGCCCTTGGGGGAAACGCAGACATCGCAGGCCAGCATGTTCAACGTGGCCAGGACCTGGTTTTGGGCCACATAGCCGCCGGAGGTTTTCACCAGTTTCGTCCGGTAGAGCTTGCCGCGCGAATAACCGGCAATGAATAGATCCGATTGCCACTCGGAGGGGCCAAAAATCGGGCCGCCTGGAACCGGCTCGTTGAAGTTCAATCCGCAAGTCGATTGGTGCTGCGGACCGTAATCGAATACACTGGGTTCATCGATGACATTCGGCAGGTACTTGGGATGCCGAGGCGGAAAACCGTAATGCCGGCGTCTTTGAATGTGTAGCAGTTCATCCAGAGGATTGCCGTTCGCCAGCCAGGTTGCTCCTTCCTGATCGGTCGCAAATAGGTCCCCCGCGCGATTGAAGCGCATGCCGACGGAAAAGCGGATGCCGGTGGCGATAATTTCCCGGCTGCCGAAGTCGGGGGCGATTCGCAAAATTGTTCCCCGCTCGCTGGTCAAACGGTACCGGGACTTTTCGTTCTTATCCACTTGATAGGGATTGACGTAATCGGCGCAACCCAGCCCGAAATACACACTGCCGTCGCGGGCATCGTAAGCTACGCCCAGGGCATCGACTCCGTGCGGGAGTTCCTGCCAGCCCTGCGCCAGGACAATTTCATTGTCCGCTTTGCCGGTGCCGGCAGTATCGACAAGGAGCGTGCATTTCCCCTTGGCAGACACGAACACGCCCGTGCCGTGCTTGTAGCCCGGCGGAGTCAGATCCATGCCGATCGGCGCCCGGATGCTTCCCTTGTTTTCCCAGAAGATTTCCACCTTATCTTCGAGGCCGTCGCCATCCGTATCGGAGAGCAGGTAGACATTTCCGTCGTACGCGAGCGCCACAAGCTTGCCATCGTCGCGGTATTGGACGTTGTTAATATTGGTCAAATCGACCGGAAGTTGCTTGACGGTGAAGCCGGGAACAAACATCTGCACGGGGGGCGGGTTGGCAACTGCGACAAGGGGTTTGCCGATCGCCGGACGGCGGGGCAGGGCAATTCTTGGCAGCGCGCCATACTTCGCGGCCAGGTAGGATTCCACATTCAGCCGTTCGGCATCGGCGAGCACGCGGTCATAAACGATTACCTCGGCGATCGCGCCGTTAAAGAAACCGCGAAATTGCGGCGGGCCGCCGTTGGTATAGTAGCGTGCACCAACGCAAATCTGGTCCATGCGAAGCAGCGATTCTTTGCGGTCCCTTTGTCCGTTGAGTTTGCCGTTGACAAACAACTTCGTGCCGCCGTTTCCTATTGCGGAGGTAATGCAAAAGCGCTGCACAGTTCCGAAATCAAAGGCATCCTTCATCAAATTGACAGCGCCACCGAAGCCGTTACCTTCCACGTTGATGGACTGAAAGCGCCTGGTCGGCTGAGATCCTTGATCGATGGTCAGGCCGGTTAGATAGTCGTTCTTGCCCGCCGCGTTCATGGCGAGAAAAGCTTGAAACTGGCCCGCGTTAGTCACGGGAACCGCGGCGATAAAAATCGTGACATCTTTCAACGATTTGGCTTCCTGACTTCGTGCAAGATAAGTGGTTTCCCCATCAAATTGCAGCGCGCGGAATCCTTCGGTCTGAAAATACGTCGGCTGAGTGCTTGAAAACTTCTGGGATAGATGGAGACTCATGCGGGACCCGTCAAACCAGGACTCCACCCGGTCGCCGCTCCGGCTTTCGGTCTTCCCGTTCGCTTTGCGCGCGGCGTTGTGACGAGCAGCGTCCAGCCACAGAGTGAGTCCTTTCGTGACATTCAGCGCAGGGTCGGCCCATTTTTCGACAGAAGATGGCTTTGAATTTGCTTGTGCCTTTTCTTGCGATGGGTTCGCGCAAATCGGAAAGGCAGCCAAGAATAGCAGCATGGAATGGGAAAGCATGATCGGTATTCCGGGACCGGATGTTTAGGAGTTCACTGGGGAGACCGGGTCTATCATATTGACTGGGCGTCGCGCAGTCGGCATGATCTTCTGGACATCCGCGAATCCTATGGGATAATCACATCGAGGTTTTTTTGCTGTCATTCCAGGATTCATTCGCGGGAGTTGCAGGCATGTCCTATGACGTGATCACATTCGGCGAAGCCATGTTGCGGCTGAGTCCGCCGAATTTTCGCCGGCTGGAACAGGCAAGGACCTTCGAGGTCCAGGGAGGCGGGGCCGAGCTCAACACGGCCGTTGCCCTGGCGCGCCTCGGCCGCTCGGCGGCCTGGGTTTCCCGGCTGACGCGCAATCCGCTGGGCCGCCTCATTGCCAATCAAGCTCATGAAGCCGGCGTCAGTACGGAGCACATAATCTGGACGGATGAAGACCGCATCGGCGTTTATTTTCTGGAATTCGGGGCGGCGCCGCGCGCCAGCAGCGTGGTCTACGACCGCAAGGGAGCGGCGATTGCCAACATTCGCCCGGGCGAGGTGCCCTGGTCAAAGGTCTTCGCGGGGGCCCGGTGGTTCCACGTCACCGGCATCACGCCCGCGCTCAGTTCCTTTGCCGCCGAGACCACGCGCGAAGCCTTGCAAGCCGCACGCGCCGCCAAGGTGTCGATCAGTATCGATCTGAACTATCGATCCAAGCTCTGGTCCCAAGAAGACGCCTACCGGTGGATGCACGATTTCATGCAACTTTGCGACGTCCTCATCACCACCGAGGAAGACACGGAAAAAGTTCTGCAAATCACCGGCATCGATTACGAAGAAGTTGCGGGGAAGCTGGCCCGGACCTACCCGCTGAAGGTGGTGGCCATAACACTCCGGGAAAATCCCCTGGTGTGGAAGAATTCCTGGACCGCGATTGCTTACAGTCAGGGCAAGTTCTTCCGGACGCGGACCTATGAAGTCGAAATTGTGGATCGGCTCGGCGCGGGAGACTCCTTCGCCGCAGGGTTAATTCACGGGCTCCTCGACGGCGACCCGCAAAAGGGCCTGGATTACGGCGTGGCCGTGAGCGCATTGAAACATTCGATCCCCGGCGATTTCGCCTGGATCACCCGCGAGGAAGTCGAGGCGCTGGTCCGGGGCGCGGGCTTGCGGATCAGCCGCTAAAAGGAGTGAATCATCCATCGCCGGTCGGAACGAGAACGGTAATCTCCGGCGGCGCCGCAAGCAGATCACCGAGTTCCGCCAGCAATGTCGTGATGTGCTCAGATTTCAGGTGCGTTTCCAGCGCTGCCAGATTTTGCCAGCGTTCGTAGACGAGATACCGTGTCGGCATCGTCGCGTCGCGATTGAGGTCATAGGCGCGGTTTCCCTTCTCTTGCCGCGTTGCCTTGCTCGCCTTTGCAAACGCGGCTTCAAATTTCGCCGCGCTGCCCTCCTTCACCCTAAGCTGAACGACCATCGTGAATGGCTTGGCGGCGTCCTTGATGGCCGCTTTCACTTGCCCGAGGATCGCGTTCTCCCTCTCCTGAGCCCGCGCAATAGAAACGATCGGAGCGGGACCGGCGAGCACGAGAAACACAAGTAGCGGCGCGATGCTACGAAAAGAAAACATGCGGCCTCCTTTGGTGCGGGTGAAGTATCACCAGACACTGCGAATCATTGTATTCATCCTGTTGCCTTTGACCGGCACGCCAGGCGGGCTTACAATTGCGGTACCGAAGCAGCGTCCGTTGTTGGCTCTTCACAATACGGAGGATTGTTATGAACGCTGGCATTACCATTTTGCTTCTCGCTTCTTTGGTTACTCCTTCCGGTAAGGAACCGCAAGAAGCGAAAGCCAAACAAGAGTTCGCCGGGTTGCAGGGCGCCTGGGCATTGGCCGCCCTGGAACGAAACGGCAAGGAGGAAGATGTTGTTGATCGTTATCCTCCCTGGGTTATCAAGGGGGAAAAGGTGGTTTACGGCGGCGAAGAACTGGCGCTTTTGCGTGTCGATGCTACGACAAACCCCAAGTGCATCGACTTGACGTTTCGTCCCGCCCAAAACGTCTATGAAGGAATATTTTCGGTGGAAGATGGAACTCTGAAAATCTGTATCAATCGTGAAACCGAAGGCCAGAAGGAGCGCCCGAATAAGTTCACGACGATGGACAAAGCCAACTGGCGCATGATGGTTTTCAAACGCCTGAAGGATGGTGAACGGGCCGACTACAAAGGCACTACCGGATTTGTCGGCATGATGTTGAGCTTCGATCGGGAGAAGAAGGAAGTAATTATCAATGACGTATTCGACAAAAGTCCCGGAAAAAAAGCCGGCCTGGAAAAGAATGATATCTTACTGAAAGCCGGCGATGCCGAAGCAACGGACTTGATGATGATTGTCCAGGTAATCCGGCAGGCAAGACCGGGCACGGACCTGACGCTAAAAGTCAAGCGCGAGGGCAAAGAAAAAGAGATCAAAGTCGCGGTCGGCGTGTTTCCGTTTCGCTTTGTGCTGGAGTGAACTTTAGCCGCCCGCAATGGCCCCGACGATGAAAAAAGGCTCCGCCCCCGACGCTACCGCGTCGGGCAATGGCGCATCCGGCGGTTCGAGGGACAGGTCCTCTTCGCACGCGAAGAACCTCAACATCGGCCGGCGCTTGAGTGTGACGTGGTCGCGGATCGTCCCGCGCAGCATCGGATAATGGGCCTCGAGTGCATCCAGGACTGAGCGCTGCGTTACGGGACCCTCGATGTCGAGCTTCACCTCGGCGCCGGCGTGCGCCAGCGTTCGCAGATGCGGCGGCAGTATGATTCGGATCATGGCAGTGTCTGGACCTCGACGGATAAAACGGCCGGTAGATCGCGGACAATGGGAGTCCAGTTGTCGCCTGCATCGGCCGACACGTACACCTGCCCGCCGGTGGTGCCGAAATACACGCCGCACTTATCGAGCGAGTCGACGGCCATCGCGTCGCGCAGCACGTTGACGTAGCAGTTCTCTTGCGGCAAACCTCTCGTGAGCGGCTCCCACTCGTTGCCGCCGGTCCGGCTGCGGTAGACGCGCAGCTTGCCATCGGGCGGCACCCGCCCTTGTTCGGGATGGATCGGCACGACGTAAATCGTCTTCGGCTCATGGGAGTGGACATCGATCGGGAAACCGAAGTCGGTGGGCAAGTTCCCGTTCACTTCCTTCCACAAGTCGCCTCCGTTGTCGCTGCGGAAAATGCCGCCGCCCTGGTGCAACTGCATGAAGAGGACACCCGGACACGCCGGGTGCATCACCACATGGTGCACTCAGTAGCCGACTTCGGGCATCGGTTCGGGCAGATACTGCGACCGGAGGCCCTTGTTGATCGCCTTCCAGGTCTGGCCGCCGTCCTCGGTGCGGAAGGCGCCCGCCGCCGAGATGGCGATGAACATGCGCTTGGGGTTGCTCGGATCGAGAATGATCGTGTGCAGCCCCATGCCGCCGGCGCCCGGCTGCCATTTGGGCCCCGTGCCGTGGCCGCGCAGACCGGGCAGCTCTTGCCAGTTCTTTCCGCCATCGGTTGAGCGAAACAGCGCCGCGTCTTCCACCCCGGCGTAAACAAAATTCGGATCACTCAACGACGGTTCCAGATGCCACACGCGCTTGAACTCCCACGGGTGCTGCGACCCATCGTACCATTGGTGCGTCGTGAGCGGTTTCCCTGTCTTTTCGGAAGTATCGTAGACAAATTTGTTGCTCTCGCCCTTGGGCATGCCTTCGGGAGTTTTGGTCGGCTCACCGGCCGGCGTTCCCGGTTGGTGCCATGTCTTGCCGCCGTCGTCCGAGCGCTGAATGATCTGACCGAACCAACCGCTGGTCTGCGATGCGTAGAGCCGGTTCGGGTCAACAGCCGAACCCTTGACATGATAGATCTCCCACCCCGCAAACAGTGGGCCGTTGACCGCCCAGCGCTGACGCTTGCCGTCCGCTGTCAGGATGAACGCTCCCTTTCTTGTACCCACCAGAACCCGTACTCCGCTCATTCCGTCCTCCTTTCTGATTTTCCGGATATGCTCGCCGGCGACCGTTTCGCCAACTTGTAGTCTAGTAGTACTCGAAACGCAATCAAGCAGCGCACGCAGCCCCAGAGTTATTACCTCCGAGTCGGTCTCAAACATGACAAGTACAATGCATTAAAACAACCTCAACAACATTCGAAGGCACAGATAGATGCTCAATCTCCATTCGGCGCCTGTGCCTCGTCATGGCATTTTGTCAGTTCAATGCACGAATCTCCTGGCCGCGAGCAGGGGTCAGGCACGTTTTTCAACGTCAGTCCTCTACTATCTAACGAAACCAGCACTCGACCCTGAAAAACGTGCCTGACTCCTTTTCGCTCGTCTTCAACTGTCGACGACAAGCACCGCCGCGCCCTGGATCTGCCCGTCGCGCAGCTTTCGCAGCGCCACGTTGGCATCAGAGAGGGGAAAGCTCTGCACTGCGGTGCGCACCGGCACACGCGGGGCCAACTCCAGGAAGTCCGTGCCGTCGCGGCGGGTCAGGTTCGCGACGGAGCGGATCACGCGCTCGCCCCAAAGGAGGCGGTATTGGAAGGACGGGATGTCGCTCATGTGAATGCCGGCGCACACCACGGTACCGCCCTTGGCCACCGCCCGCAGGGCGGCGGGAACGAGCGATCCTACCGGCGCGTACAGGATCGCGGCGTCGAGCTCCTCGGGCGGCTGGCTTGTCGAGTCGCCCGCCCAAATGGCCCCCAGCTCGCGGGCGAAGCGCTGCCCTTCCTCGTCACCCGGCCGCGTGAAGGCGTAGACCTGCCGTCCCTGGTGCCGAGCCACCTGAACGATGATGTGCGCTGCCGCGCCGAATCCGTAGATCCCCAGCCGCCGGGCATCGCCGGCCAGCACCAGCGAACGGTAGCCGATCAGCCCCGCGCACAGTAACGGTGCGGCTTCGGCGTCGCTGTAACGCGCCGGAATGGAGAAGCAATAGCGATGGTCGGCGACGGTGTACTCGGCATAGCCGCCGTCGAGCGTGTAACCGGTGAAGCCCGGACGGTCGCACAGATTCTCCCGCCCGGCGATACAGTAGCGGCACGTGCCGCACGTGCGGCCGAGCCACGCCACACCCACTCGCTCGGCTTCGCGGAATCGATCGACCCGCGCGCCCTTCTGAACCACGGTGCCGACGATCTCGTGGCCGGGCACCAGCGGCAGCTTCGGGTTGGGCAGCTCGCCATCCACCACGTGCAGGTCGGTTCGGCAAACGCCGCAGGCAGCTACTCGAATCAACAACTGCTCCGGCCCGGGCTCCGGCCGCGGCAGTTCTGCTTCGCGGAGGCCGGTGCCGGGCGCCTCAAGAATCATGGCACGCATCGCAATCGCCCTCGCCCTCGCGTGCTCCTCAGTCACGTGTTCAATCCTTCTGCGGCCGCTGCGTCGGCGAGGACAACGGCCGACGCCTGCCGCACTCGACCGGCTGGAATTGCCCGATCAGCATCTCGCAAGCGCGCGAGCATTCCGGCCTTCTCGCTTCCGGTCACTACCCAAAGGATGCGCCGGGCACGATTGAGAATCGGATAGGTCAACGTTATCCGGCGCCGCTTTTGGTAAGCGCCGGTGACGCCGACATCGGCGTCGCCAACGTCCAGAACGCGATCTCCCGGCACTAGTGAAGCGGTATG
>Ga0306921_10006348_pt1 | contig 12326 bp, 8 predicted proteins | sample sta12Cox44000080_FD_203760 | JGI IMG/M metagenome (GOLD analysis project Ga0306921, IMG submission 203760) | Lab enrichment of tropical soil microbial communities from Luquillo Experimental Forest, Puerto Rico - statoxic.12C.oxic.44.000.080 (v2)... | ecosystem: Environmental > Terrestrial > Soil... | reverse complement strand
TGGGTTTGAGCAAGGGCGATGCCACCGGCATGTGGATGCTCAACTACCCGTTTCCTTACGAGGATCCCGAGCTGGCAAGGTCGTTCGAGTATCTTCGCGACTCATTGCTGAATGCGTTGAATGAGGTTGACCAGCAAAAGTTCGAGCAACTCACGAAACGGTACTTGCAGGAACGCAAGAGGTTCTTCGCACAATTCTTGCCAGGCGATCGCAAGTACTTCAGCTTCCAGCTTTGGCAGGAAGGCGTCGCCCGCTACACACAGATCAAAGCCGCGGAAGCTGCCGGAGACTACCAGCCGTCTGCGGCGTACGCCGCTCTGCCTGACTTCACGCCTTTCAGTAATTATGCCGTGACTGCCAGATCGCGCACACTCGATGAACTGAAACACATCGACATCACGCAGTCCAAACGCGAGGTGTTTTACTCCTTCGGGGCCGCCGAAGCCCTGCTGCTTGACCGTATCAACCCTGCGTGGAAGACCGAGTACTTCCATCACTTGTTGACCACCGATCCGCTGTTCGGCAAGTAAGGACCTTCGAGTCGCCACGGAGTTTCGCGTCCCCACAGCCCGAGCCGCATAGCAGCGGCGTCGCCGTCGTAGCCAGGGGTGCAAACCCCGGGTCGGCGCATACTACGAGGCGACCCAGGCGCGTAGCCGCCAATTCCTTGACCTCCGTGCTATCCTGCCTTTCGTTCTCGTTTCGGAGACTTCATGAAGTTCACGCGCCGCGATTTTCTTGCCACTACCGCCCTTGGTTCTGCATCTCTTGCACTCGATTTACAAGCCGCACAAGAAGTTCCCGGTTACAAGCCTCCGGCTCCCGGAGCGAAACCTAAAGCTCCGGTCATCATCGCTGCCGCCAACGGCTACAACTATCTGGATCGCGGCTACGCCGTGCTGACCAGCGGCGGCGATACGCTCGATGCGGTGCTGAAGGTCATCACCGGGCCGGAAGATGATCCCAATGACGACAGCGTCGGACTAGGCGGACTTCCCAATGAAGAATGTGTGGTCGAACTCGATGCCTGCTGCATGCACGGGCCCACGCGCATGGTGGGTTCAGTCGCCGGGGTGCATGACATTAAGAACGTTTCCTTGCTGGCAAAGACCGTGATGGAACACACGGGCCATGTCATGCTCGTGGGCGAGGGTGCGTCAAAATTCGGCCTCCTGATGGGTTTCCCCAAGGAGAACCTGCTCACCGAGCGCTCGCGCAAGACCTGGCAGCTGTGGCGCGAGACGATGTCGAACGACGACTGGTGGGGCCCCGGACTGGCCAGTCCGAACTTCCAGTTTCCCGACACCGGCGGCGATACGACCGAGCTGCGGCAACAGCTCATGGAGAAGATGGAGAACGTGGCAGCGAAGATTGGCATCGCGCCGGAGTTCCGCATGGCGGCAATCGAGCGCGTGCTGAAGCCGCCGACCGGTACCATTAACTGCTCGTCAGTTAACGAAAAGGGCGAGATGTCGAGCGCCACCACGACAAGCGGACTGGCGTGGAAGATTCCCGGACGCGCCGGCGACTCGCCCGTCATCGGCGCAGGCTGCTTCTGCGATCAGGATGTAGGAGCGGCAGGAGCGACCGGCAACGGCGAGGAGAACATCAAAGTCTGCGGAGCGCACACCATCGTCGAGAATATGCGGCACGGCATGTCTCCCGAGGAAGCCGGCCTCGACGCGCTCAAACGCATCGTGCGCAACTACAACGGTAACCTGCGGAAGCTCCAGTACGTCGATATGAGCTTTTACATTTTGCGTAACGACGGCGCCTACGCCGGAATGTCACTGTGGTCGGGGTCGCCCGAGCACCCACGGCGCTTCGCCGTGCACGATGCCAATGGCAAGCGCTACGAGAACGCGATGGCCTTGATGCAGGGACAGTCGCTGGGCTGGCCCCCTATGCCCGGCGGGAAACGGCTGAGTCCGGAACAGAAGAAGTAGGGTCGGCCGCTACGCGGCCCGCATGTTCCCCTTCCGCTTCTGCACGGCCGGGGACATGTCTGGCGGTTTAGACCGGACACATTTCTGGCACTTTCTGTTTCGGTTCGGTTAGGGGACGGGGTGACCGCTGGTGTCTTTGTTTTCGACAGAGCGAAGTTGGACGGCCAGCGTCCAAGGCGTTGTGGACATTCAGGCCTAGCCGCCGAGGAGTGAGACGCCGAGCTATTCAGAGTCTCCCCAAACAAGCAAGGCTGGCGAAGCGTCGCGGGCCTGGAGGGAGGAAAATAAGAGAAACTATGCCAGCATGGCGCGAGGACGGATAATCGTGCGTGGGCGGCGGGTGCGCACCAAGCCGATCGTGCGGACGCGCTCGTAGGCTCCGTGCAAATCCTGGCTGAGCATGCGAACCACCTGCATGCAGACGTCGGGATGCTCACGCAGAAACTTCAGCAACTCTTTTCTGCGAATAAAAACGATCTGCGAGGTGTCCAGCAGTTCTGCCGTGAGTTCGTAAGGCGTGTTGGACAGAACGGCGCCCAGTCCCAGGACTTCTCCTGGTCCAGCGACCCGCATCGTCAAACGCTTGCGGCCGTCGGAACAGATCGACAGCTTGGCACGGCCGTCACAAAGGAGATAGATACCGCGAACCGGTCGCCCTTCGGCAAATAGGATCGTGTTTCGGGAATAAGTCGCTAGCGACTTGATCTCGTCGAAAGCCTTGAGCGACTCGACTGGCATATCGCAGAAGACCCGGTCAGGACGGAAGTCGCAGGTAAAGCAACTTTGCTGAATCACGCTCTCCATCATGCTTTGGTAATACGTCTCAACTCCTGGTCAGCGCAGTGATAGCAGTCACCAGTTTTCGTGACCTTGTTCACACAGGCGCGCACTGCGGCTCACATTCTGAGCGTCTAAGCCACTTGCCATGCGGCAGAATACATCGCTCAAGACACTTCGACAGTCCTCGAGTACACCTACCCGATCTGGGAACGGCGCTATTGTGTAATCGCCATAGCTTTGAGCGCGGCCTTGTTGCGAATCAAGAGGGTCGAGCCTTTGGATTGCACAATCTGCCGCTTTTTGAGGTCGGCGAACAATCGAGTGACCGTTTCCCGCGAGGTGCCGATCATCTGCGCGATCTCTTCGTGCGTAAGCGCCAGCTTGAGTCGCGGCTCCGCCTTGGCGGCTTCACCGTTCTTCGCGCTCCATTCCATCAGCAGCTTGGCCAGTTTTTCAGCCGCCGAGTGCGACAGTCCCAGCGAGCGGATCTCGCGGCAGGCGCTATTGTACTTCTCGCTTAGCTGCTCGGCGACGCGCAAACAGGCTTCGCTGTTCTCGCGCAAGAAGCGGTGGAAGTCTTCCCGCTTGACGAAATTGACCTGGCAGGGATCGACGGTCTCGGCCGTCAATTCATACGGCTTACCGCTGACCGAGGCGCTGAGCCCGAGAACCTCGCCGGGTTCAGCGATCTTGAGGATCAGCGTCTTGCCGTCAGTCGAACAAATGGAGAGTTTCGCGCGTCCCTTACACAGCACAAAGATGCCACGAGGAGACTGTCCTTCGACAAACAGCACTGCCCCCTTGGGGTAAGCGGTTGCGTACTTGAGGTTCTCAAAAGATTGCAGGGCGGCAGCGGGAAGATCGCAAAAGATATGTTCGGCCCGCATTTTGCAGGTCAGGCAATTTTCGATGATGTCCAGCCCATATGGTGAAAGCACGACGTCCCCCTATTTATGCACGGTAAGTGTATCCCCTGTTTCATGGCCGGCGCGCGCTAGTGCGCATCCTGGGCAATCAGAACCTCGACCGGCGCAAATCTTGCGACACCGCACTCCGTGCCGTGCGGCCGGTCACATCGTTGCGTGACCGAAGCAAACTGTGGAAGACAACTAACTTCAGCCACTTCCACCAACTTCGCAGGGTCGCTGCCAGCCAGACTCCGCTGCAGATACCCTTTAGCAGACCGCAATAGCGCACACCCAACAAGTACACAGATCACAAACGGATGTGACCCATGAGGCCCGAAGGCCTGAATTCGCCCCCACCAGGAAAATGCAAGTGACTGCAAACACAATATTTAGTCTATATTTGTAGCTCCTGCCACGAACGTGGCCCTAGGTCACTCATCTCCCGAACGTAGTGATATCTTGGGTTCGCGAAGCCCCTGGTTCACGATTCCAGCTTCCACCCACTCGCTGACGGTTCCGCGATTCCTCGAGGCGAAGACTTTCTTCGGTAAACTTACAGCCTAATCCTTGTTCTCACGGGTCTTATGAACTTGCGGCGAATCTGTGTCTTTTGCGGCTCCAATTTGGGAATCAATCATAGTTATCGCGATGCCGCCGTCGCTTTGGGATGCTTGCTGACCCAGCGCGGTATCGACCTGGTCTACGGCGGAGGAAACATCGGGCTTATGGGCGTACTGGCCGATGGGGTGCTCGCATCGGGCGGGAGGGTCCTCGGGGTGATCCCCGAGGGCTTGATGGCCAGAGAAGTCGGCCATTCCGGCCTCACCGAATTGCGCATCGTGAAGTCGATGCACGAGCGCAAGGCGTTGATGTCGGATCTCTCTGACGGCTTCATCGCCATGCCCGGCGGCTTTGGCACCTTCGAGGAGTTCTGCGAAGTCGTAACGTGGTCGCAATTAGGTATCCAGTCCAAGCCTTGCGGATTGCTGAATGTCGAGGGCTACTATGATCCGCTGCTTGAGTTGTTCGACCGCGCCGCGCGCGAGGGCTTCCTGCGCGAAGAAAATCGCCGCTTGGTACTGGATGACGCGGAGCCCGAAACGCTGCTGGAAAAAATGTCTCACTTCCCGACTGCCCCCGTTGCAAAATGGATTGCAAAAGACCAGCGATAGCGCGACAGGAATTCGGCGCATTCTTGAAGCGCCACGATACAGCGGCGGCTTGCCGGGGCGCTTTACACCGCAAAACGCACACGATAGCTTTCTTCTGTCCCGCGAACGTGACTCTGCCTGAGTAGAGCACTATTGCCCATGAATCGTTCTCCGTGCTCGCGAACCATCATTTGCCTGCTGTTTGTCTTCCTGTGGGTCTGGGTGTCGGCAAGCGAGGAGGCCCCTGTGGTCGGAGTGACCGGTGGCCAGGTACGCGGGCAGTCGCTCAACGATGGTGCCGCGGTCTTTCGAGGCATTCCCTATGCGCAACCGCCGCTGGGTGATCTGCGCTGGCGAAAGCCTGCGCCTGTGAAACCCTGGACCGGCGTTCGTGACACTGCTCAGTTCGCCGGTGAATGCGCCCAAAACCCCATGTGGGGACATCCCAGGGTAGAGAACGAAGATTGCCTGTACATAAATGTATGGACGCCCGCCCTGCCTCCCGCGCCGCTGAAACCAGTGATGGTGTGGATTCATGGTGGCGGGAATGTGGCCGGCTCAGGCAATCAGAACGGTGAGAGCCTAGCGCGTCACGGCGTGGTGCTGGTGACGTTCAACTATCGCCTGGCTGTGTTTGGGTTCTTTGCACATCCCGCACTCGCCGCCGAGTCACCTGACCACAACTCGGGCAACTACGGGTTGATGGATCAGATCGCCGCCCTGCAGTGGGTACAACAGAACATCAGGAGGTTCGGCGGCGATCCCGCGAATGTCACCATTTTTGGCGAGTCCGCGGGCGCAGTTGACGTGAATCTGTTAATGACGTCGCCCGTGGCGAAGGGCCTGTTTCATCGCGTCATCGCCGAAAGTGGCAGCGTGTTGCTCGACCATGGCCCCGTGCCTCCGAGTACAGCGGAACAATTCGGCGTGAAGCTCGTCGCTGCGGCCCATGTTCCATCCGGTGCCGACGTGATGAAAGCACTGCGAGCGGCGACCGTCGAACAATTGCTCGAGGCCTTCGGTAAGACTGTGGGGCCGAGTGGGGTCCCGCCCGCTTTGGGAGTGACCATCGATGGACGGGTGCTGCCTCAGTCTCCTGCGGAGGTGTTCGCGGCGGGCAAGCAAATACCCGCTGGATTGATCATCGGTATCAATGCTCGAGAATTCAGCGGTCCGCCGAATGCCGCCGACGTGGAGACGGCAATTACCGCAACCTACGGCAAGCTTGCGGCGAAAGCCCTGCCGCTTTACACCATCACCACGTCGCCTGACGGCAAGGTCACTCAAGGTGCGCCCGACGCGCTCTATGGCAACGCCGGAGCGCAATGGATGACGGACACGATCTTCCGCTGCCCTGCCATCGTTGTGGCCCGCATGAATAGCGCGGCCAACCATCCCACGTACGTGTACCAATTTGATCGCGGAATTCCCGATCATCCGGAAATTGGCGCGGTGCATGCCAGCGAAGTCCCATATGTGTTTGGAGCTTTGGGCCAGCAGCGCCCGATGCGTCTTAACTATCAAGCCGCGGATTACGCGATCTCCAAGGCAATGCAGGAATACTGGACAAATTTCGCCAAGACTGGCAATCCCGACAGCAAGGGTCTGCCGGCATGGCCTCCGTATCAGCCCGACACGCGACGCATCCTGCAATTTACCGATAACGGACCGGTTGCGGGCTCGAACTTGCGTGGTGCGCAGTGCGATGTCTACGCCGAGGCGCTGCACCAATTGGCGGTAAAGGACAACGGGACCCACCATTGAAATCATTCAGGGCGGACTTAAGCGCGGACAGCTACTTCACCGGACCCCCCGTCATAGAGTGCTCCATGTCCCTTCCAGTCAGCGGGACTGGCGCGGATGACCCGTAATGCAACCACAGCAGTAAGCTCTGTGTCGTGCCGACCGTTAATACGAACAAGTTGTCGTACTCCGTTTCAGGGATCTTCACCGCCGGACCGCCGAGCGCCGCAACGATCTGCGGCAGTTTATTGCTATGGCCAATCACCACCACCACGCCTGATTTACGGTCGCGGATGGCTCTCACGAGTTGGTCGGTATCGTCAGCCGGAATGACGGTCGGCTTCACATGAGTGCGAGCAGCCAGAGGGGCCGCGGTCTGCTGCGTGCGCTGGAGTTCCGTGACGAAAATCTGGTCGACGCCAGAATCGGCGAGCATCGAGGCCAACAGCTGCGCGCGTTGCTTCCCAGCTGGGGTCAGTGGCGGATCCTTCGCGGGCGCCGCGGCCTTCTCAGCGTGACGGCTAAGGATTACCGTCACCTGGCTGAAGACTGGCAGCGGCATGACCAGAACAGCCAGCCAGAGTATTGCGCATAATCGAAGGCAGCGGAGTTTCATTTTTCGACCAATTGAACCAATATCGCAACCTTAACGCCCGGGGGTGCCCCACACATTTGCGATTTTCGAATGCGCGGGATGTTGCGAGGGCTCCGAGTCTCCCTCACAAACCTTTTCCTCCGTCCTTCTTGACTAATACATGTTCAATCGGCCGATGCAGCGATCCCGACCGCCCACTCTCGCCGTTTCACTGCTTCGCCCTTGGCGAAGACGCCTGCGATCTGGGTACCGCACTTCCTGCAACAACCATCCTGCAACTGGTTCGACAACACCGAGTGCCACGAGCGTGTGATGACGACCTGTTTGCATCCGGGGCAGTTTGTATTACCGCCATCAGAGAAGATGTTCCCTTCGTAAGCGTATTTCAGTCCGATCTGCATGGCCATGCGGCGCGCGCGATGCAGCGTCGCGGGCGGTGTTGGAGGCTTGTCCTGCAGCTTGAAATCGGGATGGAACGCCGTGAAGTGTAGCGGCACGTCGTCGCCCAGGTTCTCCAGCACCCATTCGCACAGTTGCTTGAACTCCGAATCGTCGTCGTTCAGCGTTGGAATAACGAGGTTGGTGATCTCGAACCAAACGCCCGTCTCATGCCGCAGCCGGCGCAGTGTGTCGAGCACAGGTTGCAGATGGGTCAGCGTGACCTTAGAGTAGAACTTCTCGGTGAAGGCTTTCAGGTCAATGTTAGCGGCGTCGATATAACGGTAGATATCGAAGAACGCCTCGCGGGTGATGTAGCCGTTCGACACCATCACAGTGTTGATGCCTGCCTCGTGCGCCTCGCGCGCAATGTCGCTAACGTACTCGCCCCAGATGGTGGGTTCGTTGTAGGTGAAGGCGATGTGCGGGGAGCGATGTTCCAGCGCCAGTTCCACCACATGCCGGGGAGGAAGATCGGCGGAACGCACCTGGTCCGACTTTGCTTTGGAGATGTCCCAGTTCTGGCAGAAGAAGCAACCCATGTTGCAGCCGGCGGTACCCATCGAAAGGATTTGCGTTCCCGGAAAGAAATGATTGAGCGGCTTCTTTTCCACGGGATCGATTGCGACTGCAGCGGGGCGTCCGTATCCGAGTTGCAGCAGACGTCCGTTTTCATTCTTGCGGATAAAGCAGAAGCCGTGCTGGCCTTCGCCGACGTGGCAGTGGCGCGGGCAGAGGTAGCAGTGCAAACGACCGTCGGCCATGGTCTCCCACCAACGGGCTTCATGAACCGCTGCCTTCATAGCCCACTACCTTCATTGCTTATTGTAGCGCCGTCGCCAGCCGAACGAATACCGGCATTGACCATCCGAGCTATCTTCCCGGGCCCGCATTCGAGGTACCCTCCGGCTCAATTCTGCGCTTTCCCACATCGCAACAAAACCCCCCGTTTTTGTATTCAACCCGAGGATCACCGACAAATTAGTCCCCTGATCAAAGCAACCAGACTTGCGACAATTCCAAGCGTATCCAAATCCGGGTATCGGCCACTCGGCGCCGCTGCCGCAACCCTGCCCAGTATCACTCAGGCAGTTGATCTCAGGAATTTCTGCTTAACCATCGAGGATCACGGCCAGCTTGGCTCTTGCACCGCCAATGCCGCGGTAGGGCTGGCGGAGTTCTTCGAGAAAAGGCCTCAACAAGCACATTGATGCGTCACGTCTCTGCGTGTACAAGGGGACGGGTAATCTGCTGGGATGGACGGGTGACACCGGTGCGACTATTCGCGCAACTAGGAGCTCTCGTGCTGCTGGGCGCTCCCCCGGGGAAGTACTGGCCCTATAACATTGTCAAGTTCGACGTCGAGCCGCCGACCTTCTGCTATCAGCTCGCTGAGAACTGGAAAGCAGTTAAGTACTTCGGCTTGGCCGCAACGCGGTCTCTCCGGCGCAGGTTCTGGACAATGCCAAAGCCTCCTTGCCTCGGGATACCCCAGCCTGTTCGGCTTCCCCGTTTATGACGAGTTCATGCACATCGCCAGCAACGGGGTTGTTCCTCTGCCCGGTAAGAACAGCAAGATTATGGAGGACACGCCATCAGGGCTGTCGGCTATGACGACAACATTCAAGTCGGTCCTGACAAGGGAGCGCTGCTGATCCGTAATTCCCGGGGCACCGGATGGGGTCTGAAGGGCTATGCGTGGCTGGGTTATACGTACGTCACCAATGGCCTCGCGGTGGATTGGTGGACCATGATTTCCCAGAGCTGGGTCGATACCGGCAACTTTGTCTGATTTTCATTTACTCTGGCCAGCTGCTCAACTGGGCAGGGCACAAGACGCGTCCTGCCTTTTCTGCGCCAACCAGCAGACCCAGCCGCAACTCATTCTGAAGGGTTCAAGAAACAGGAGGAGGCGCCCGTCGGCGTGTGATGACAGATGAGGGGGCGGTGGGCGCCTTTTTGGGGTTGCTGTCGGGGTTGCGGCGCCCACCTGATTTGGGTTACCTCTATAGACGCATTTTGCCTGAAAAAGTCGCTTCATGCAGCAACAAAACGTTTTTATTTTTACAGTTCTTCACATTCGGCCCCGATTTGACCGAAATTAGTACGATTTCAGGAGCTTCTGGCGCTCAAAACGCGAAAATTACCAACTCGATAGCTCCCAGGCCTTCTGCAGTTGATTCCGGCGTCGGCATCACTTCCCCTCCGGCAGAATGATTTTCTGCAGGTACTCGAGGGGAAGCGCACCCTGATCGAGCGCTTTATTGTGGAACTCCTCCAGTGTGAAGCTGCTTCCCTTGGCCGCCTGATACTTCTTGCGCAATTCCCACCACTGCCGCGAGCCGGCAAAATACGTGGGCAGTTGGGTGGAACTCAGCTTCGCGCGCCGCAGCTTCCCTTCCGCCTCGGCCTGGGTCTGGAAGGTATCGTTCAACATCAGGTCCATGGCCTGTTCATCGCTCATGTTCATCGTCTGCATCCGAATATCGAGGATGGTGTTGGCCGTGGCCCGCAGCATAATCTTGCGCCGGATCAGCAGGAACTTCGGATCGTGATTGAGATAGCCCTCCTCGGTCATCACGTCGGCGATGTACTCGGCCCATCCCTCCACATAGGCCCCGTTCCCTAGCAGGGCACGCAGCACACGGCGGGTTGGCGGCTGCACATCATCAGCATGTTCGGCTTGCACATAGTGTCCCGGCAAGGCCTCGTGAATCGTGAGCCACTTCAAGGTGTAGTTGTTGTACTCGCGCAACTTGCTCTCGGCCTTCGACTCTGGCATCTTGGGATCGATGGGCGTCACCCAATACTGTGCCTCGGCGTTGGGTTCCAGCGGCGGCGCCGAGTGGAACCCCGCCACTGAAAAGATGCCACGCTCAAACTCCGGCGTGGGAATGACCTTCAGATTATCGCGGCTGCCGAGAGCAACGATCTTCTTATCGCGAATAAACTGCTTGATCCCCTCCAGGTCGGCTCTCACTGCCTCGATCAGCTGATCGCGCCGTGGATGCTCTTCGCTGATCTTGTCGATCACGGCACGAATGATCTTGTTCTCGCGTTCGCGCGCAGGCAACGTACTGTAATCGTCCTGGCCGGGATACATCTGCTTATAGAGCGGGATGGCCACTTGCAGCATTTCGGCGCGAAGGCGCTTGACTTCCGCCTCGGCGTCCGCCAGCAATTGCTCGGGAGTGATGGAAGTCTCCATCACGTAGCGGAATTTTTGCGCGTACCACTCTTTCCCCAGCCGCCAATCGCGGCCATTTATCGGATGCATCGCCAAATCGTTCTGCATCCATGCAGTGAAGTCAGCCAGTGCTTTTTTAGCCGCGGGAGCCACGTCGTCGTATTGCGCCTTCAGCGGAGATCCCACAGGAATGTCGGCCGCAACCTGGTCGACCAGGTTTACGTTGCCTTGGTTCTCTTCCACCGCGGTTGCGATGAAGATCGGATCCGCGTCCGTCAGCACAGACTTGGCTTGCTCGAGGAGGCGCGGTATCTGTCTGGTACGCGAGATTACATGTCCGACGCGAACTTCTTTCGGCGCGTAGTCCTGGGTAAGAGGCAGGAAGAGTCCGTTCCCAATGAGTTCAACGTAGATTTGCGGCTGGTGCTTGTAGCTCTGGATGTGCTCGTACTCGAGCAGGCTGAGCGCGATGTTGTCGTCGATCAGCCGGTAGTCAACTCCGTCTTGCGCGTCGAGTGAAGCAACCGGCGTTTCCTTCTGGAGGCGCGCGCGCCATGCCCGATAAAAGGCTTCCTGCGCTGCGATCCCTTTCGCACTGACATCGTCAAGTTCGGCATCCAACTCGATCACCTTGCCGGTCTTGGGGTCAGTGTATTTATGGAAGCCTGCATACGAAGCGTTCACCGGAGAGAGTGCCAGCGACTCCTTCACGAACTGGTCGGTAAGCTGGGAGAACGTGACGTTGCCTGAGGGAACGCTGCTGGATGTTCGATCGGACGGTTTCATGACTTGAGCAACGAGCACTCCGGATGCAATCAAAAGCAAAAGAGCAGTTTTAAGAACGATTTTCATACACCTCTATGAGAGTGGCCCTCCGCGCGCCAGTATACATGGACGCGTCCAGGCCATCGACGTGATCGTCAGTTCCACATCCGGAAGCGCATTTTGATACTCGTATGAGTTCCGCTTGACTGGGGAACAAACGGTGGTACAGTTCGCGCGGGCTGGCAATCGATCTTGGGTCTCTTCCGTCGATTCGGCCTGAGGGCTCAGAAGCTCGCGAACGCTGGTTCACTCCAGAGGGGGGACTATGGCAGACGACGTTAATGCTTCCAATCCTCAAACGCCAGTAAATCTTGTGCCGCCGGTGAGCGACACTCCGGATGGGCCGGACCAGCCGGAACCGGGGATAGCATTGTGCCGGTCAGGAGGCGGCTACCGGGCAATGTTGTTTCACTTGGGGAGTCTCTGGCGGCTGAACGAGTTGCATTACCTTTTCGAAGCGAACCGTGTGTCCGGCGTCTCCGGTGGGCCGATCACCGCCGGCATTCTGGCCCGAAATTGGTCCAAACTCGGCTTCGATGCCGACGATTTCGCACTTGATTTCGACCAGCAGATAACGCGGCGCCTGCGAGGTGTGGCGAGCGTGACGATCGATGTACCTTCCGTTTTCCAGAGATTCTTAGTTGGAGCCTCGGAAGCTTTGGCCAAACACTACCGCAAGTTTCTCTTTGATGAGACGACCCTACAAGATTTGCCGGACGAGCCCCGCTTTGTCTTCAACGCCACCAGTCTCAA
>Ga0306921_10006344_pt1 | contig 12328 bp, 10 predicted proteins | sample sta12Cox44000080_FD_203760 | JGI IMG/M metagenome (GOLD analysis project Ga0306921, IMG submission 203760) | Lab enrichment of tropical soil microbial communities from Luquillo Experimental Forest, Puerto Rico - statoxic.12C.oxic.44.000.080 (v2)... | ecosystem: Environmental > Terrestrial >... | reverse complement strand
TATGGCCGTCGCACAGAAAAAGCCATCACCCGCGCCGCTCAAGGACCTCTACGCGATCGGCGAAATACCTCCGCTCGGCCATGTGCCGGCCAACATGCACGCGTGGGCGATCCGCAAGGAGCGCCACGGTCCGCCCGAGAAGGCGATGCAGAGCGAGGTGGTGCCGACCTGGGCGATCGCCGAAGACGAAGTCCTCGTCTACGTCATGGCTGGCGGCGTCAACTACAACGGCGTCTGGGCGGGCTTAGGCGTTCCGGTGTCGCCGCTCGACGGCCACAAGCACCCGTTCCACATCGCTGGCTCTGATGCCTCCGGCGTGGTCTGGGCAGTCGGCACCAAAGTTAATCGTTGGAAGGTCGGCGACGAAGTCATCGTCCACTGCAATCAGGACGACGGCGATGACGAGGACTGTAACGGCGGCGACCCGCTGTTGTCGCCGTCGCAGCGCATCTGGGGCTACGAGACGCCGGACGGCTCGTTCGCGCAGTTTTGCCGTGTGCAGTCGCGCCAGCTGATGCGCAAGCCCCCGCATCTGAGCTGGGAAGAATCCGCCTGCTACACGCTCACGCTCGCCACCGCTTACCGCATGCTGTTCGGCCATCCGCCCCATATCTTGAAGCCCGGCGACAACGTGCTGGTCTGGGGCGCCTCCGGCGGGCTCGGCGTGTTCGGCGTGCAGCTGGTCGCCGCTTCCGGCGCCAACGCCATCGGCATCGTGTCGGACCAGTCGAAGTCTGAATACGTGTTCAATCTCGGCGCCAAGGGCGTTATCAATCGCAGCGAGTTCAAGTGCTGGGGCGCGATGCCCAAGGTCGGCACGGGCGAATACGACGCCTGGGTCAAGGAAGCGCGACGCTTCGGCAAGGCGATCTGGGACATCACCGGCAAGCGCGACGTCGATATCGTGTTCGAGCATCCGGGCGAGGCGACGTTTCCCGTGTCGTGCCTCGTGGTCAAGCGCGGCGGCATGGTGGTGTTCTGCGCCGGCACCACCGGCTACAACATCACCTTCGACGCGCGCTATGTCTGGATGCGGCAGAAGCGCATCCAGGGCTCGCACTTCGCGCATTTAAAGCAGGCGAGCGCCGCCAACCAGTTCGTGCTCGACCAGCGCATCGATCCGTGCATCAGCGACGTGTTTCCATGGGAGAAAATCCCTTACGCGCACGAGCTGATGCGCACTAACCGCCACAAGCCCGGCAATATGGCGGTGCTGGTCAACACACCGCGCCCGGGCTTGCGCAATTTCGACGACGCGCTGGAAGCGGCGTCAGTGCCAATGTTGAACCGGCAGACGATTCGCGAATAATCTTACTGATACTCAACGCCCTCGTGCGCTTCGCGCTCGCGTGCGATCGCGGCGTTGAGCTCGCCGCCATAGACGAAGATGCTGGCGGTTAAATAAAGAAACACGAGCGCCATCATCACCGAGGCGAGGCCGGCGTAATAATTGACGTAGGTGTATGAAAACTCGGCGAGATACCGGCCGAAGGTATAGCCGCAGGCAAGCCAGAGCGCGAGTGTAGCGATGATGCCGGGCCACACCTCGATGAGGCGCCGGCGGCCGGCCGGCAGCCACATATGCAGGATCAAGAGCGCGCTGATCAGCAGCACGCTCGCTACGACGAAGCGTCCGATGTTGAAGTGACGCTCGATCTTGGCGATCCAGGTGACGTGCGCGAGCGCGATGCTGAACATCAGTGGACCGAACACCACCAAGAACGACAGCGCCAAGAGGCCAACCGCGGCAACCAACACGTAGCCGATGGATTCAAGGCGCAGCAGCCACCACGGCCGCGGCTCGATCAGGCCGTAGGCACGGTTCAATCCGATGCGCAGGCTTTCCACCCCGCTTGACGAGAAATAGAGGGCGAATACGGCGCCGACCGTGAGCAGGTCGCCGCGCGCCGTAGTCAGCACGCTGTGGATCTCGCCGGCGATCTGGATCGAGACTTCGCGCGGCCAGGCCTCGACGATGATCTGCGCGACTTCGTCGGCCAGGTTTTTTGAGCCGATGAAGCCGGCGATCGCCGTGATCAGGATGAGAAACGGGAACATCGCCATCAGGATCGACATGGCGATGTGGCTCGCGATCGCCCAGCCGTCGTCGGCGTTGAAGCGATAGAAGGCGTCGAGAGCGACGCGATAGCCGAGGCGGATGGTTTCCACGCGGCGCGGTTCTCCGCGGCGCATGTTATCCGCCCCCGCGCTTGCGGGGGAGGGGACGTTACGCCGCCTGGACGTCAGTCAGGAAGTGCCGGACTTCGTTCTGCAGGCTCTCGGCCTCAATGGCGAGTGCGTCGGCCAAAGCCTTGACATCGGCGGCGGCGGCGCGGGCGCCGCTCGAGGTGCCGGCAACGCGGCTCATGGCGTCGGCGCCGGTTCTTGCTTCCATCGTGGCGCGGTTAACTCCTTCGGCGATCGAGGCAACCGCGTTGTTCTGCTCCTCGACGGTCGCGGCGACGGTGGCGGCGATCTCTGACATGTCGTCGACGATGGCGGACACCTGCTCGATGGCTTGCGCAGCGTCGGCGGTGGCCGACTGAATCGAACCGATCTGGGCAGCGATGTCCTCGGTGGCGCGCGCGGTCTGCGCGGCGAGCGATTTCACTTCCGTTGCAACTACCGCAAAGCCGCGGCCGGCCTCGCCGGCGCGCGCCGCTTCGATGGTGGCGTTGAGCGCCAGCAGATTGGTCTGCCCGGCGATCGCCTGGATGAGCCCGATCACCTCGCCGATGCGGTTGGCGACCGAGCCGAGCTCCGACATGGTGCTGACGGTGCGCTTGGATTCGACGACGGCGCGGCCGGCGACCTCGGTGGAGCGGGTCGCCTGCAGCGCGATCTCGCCGATCGAAGCAGCGAGCTCCTCGATCGAGCTTGCCACCGTGGTGACGTTGGTGGACGCGGTGCCGACGTGGCTCTCGGCGTCGCGCGCTTCCGCCGACACCGCATCGGCGGCGTCGTTCATGCCGCCCGAGGCGCTCTCCAGGCGGCCAGCGGCCTTGCGCAGCCGCGCCAGCGCCTGCTCGACGGAATTGCGGAACGCGCCGATCATGCCGGCGATCTTCTCGCCACGCCGCTCGCGGGCGGTGTTGGCCTGCGCTTCCACCGCCGCCAGCCGGCCACGCTCGATCATGGAATCGCGGAACACCAGCACGGTGCGCGCCATGGCGCCGATCTCATCGTGCGAATGGGTCTCCGGTATCGAAGCCGAGGTGTCGCCGTTGGCGAGCCGCTTCATGGCGGCGGCGAGTTGGCCGAGCGGCCGAGTGATCGAGCGGCCGATGCGCCAGGAGCAGCCGATGCCGATCAGCGCCATGGCAAGCCCGACCCACATGATGAAGGCGCGGATGTGCGAGCGCGAGGAGGTGAGCGCCGCGGCGGCGACGTCGGCGCTCTTGCGTGCTGAGGCGATGATCTTGTCGGCTTCCGGCAGAACGGTCTCGGTGTCGTGGCCGATGAGGCCGACGAGCGGCTCGATATTATCGGTGGAGGCCGCCCACTGCGCGAAAGCGAAGCTGTAGGTCTTCACCTCGTCGTTGAGTTTTTGCTTCATCGACGGTGCGCCGTCGACCGAGTCGAACAGGCCGTTGAAGTTCTTGACCTCGTCGAGGAACTGTTTCTCGAAGGCGTGGTGGCGCGTCAACCGGTAGGCGAGCTCGTCGCGGCGCATGGTGAGCAGCGAGCTCAACAGCTTGCGGGCGTCGCCGTCGGCAACCCAGTTCAGATCTTGCCGGATGATGCGCTCGACCGCCGCGCTCGCCGCGGTCAGCTCCGCGGTGATGCCCTCGCTCTCGCTATACCCCAGCGCCTTCTGCTCGTTGACCAGGCTTTCGAAGCTTGCCTTGAGGTCGCGTACGGTGATGCGCAGCGGCGTGATCGCGTCGCCGTCGGCGTCGCCGAGCGTAGCGGCGATGCGGTCGAGCGAGGTCATGGCCAAATCTTGGCCGGCGCTGAAATCCGCGACCTTTTTATCGGACGGCCGCGCCACGTATTCCGTGGTTGCCGCGCGCATCATCAAAAGCCCGGTCTTCAAATCGCGGCTGGCGTCGGCGACCTTGGTATAGCGGTGCACGCTGTCGAAGGCGCGGCCGACCTCGACGTCGCCGCTCGTGAACGCAAAGCCGTTGACCAGAAAGCCGATCACCGGAATGACGCCGAGCACGACGATGCGGGCGCGAACCGACAGCTTGGAAAAGGCGTGCAGGAGGAACATGCAGAGACCGAGTGCGGGCCGTCCTTGCCGCGGCGCATCATGGCGGCGTTCCCCTGCAGCAAAGCGGAAACTGGTTAATATTTGGCAAGGAGTCGCGCGTTGCATGGCGCCAGGGTTGATTTCAACCGGCCGTAGTGGCCCGATTGATTTTGTGCAGTGCACGCGTAAGCTTGCGGAGCCGACCGGGCGGCTTAGTCGACTAAAACGCGCTTTCGGAGTTCCGCCATGCCGCTTGCCGCACCCTCCGTGTTCGACGGCCAAGATCTGACCTCGGCGCTGGCCGGGGCCGTTCCAGCAGTTGAGGCGCTGTTTGGCGACGCCCAGCGCGCCGTCGCCGCCCGCGTCACCGTCGAGGGCCGGGCGATGGCGCGGGTGCTCGACCGCGAGCAGCGCGCCACCCATGGCCTCGCCTGGCTCGCCACCTATGTCGAGGCCATCCGCCAGCTTGCCGGCTACACCCAGCGCATGATCGCGACCGGCAATTTCGGCGAGATCGAAGAGCTTCTGGTGCGTATTGGCGCTGGCGAATATTTGGCGCAAATCCTCGGCGGCATTGCCATGAGTCAGAACGAGATCGTCCGGCTCGCCGATCTGGGCTTGAACCCGTCGGCGGTTGCGGCGCGCATCACGCCCGCCATCGATCACCTGATCGCGACCGGCAACACCGCGCCGCGCCGCGCTCGGCTTGCCAAGTTGATGCGCGAGCGGGCCGACATCACCGTCGGCGCCTGCGGCCTCGACGATACGCTCGATTCGATCCGCGAGGAGATGCGCAAATTCGCCGACGGCCAGGTGGCGCCGCACGCCCAGGAATGGCACCTGCGCAACGAGTACATCCCTCTTGATGTCATCGCGCAGATGTCCGAGCTCGGCGTTTTCAGCCTGACCATCCCCGAGGATTACGGCGGCATGGGGCTCGGCAAGGAGTCCATGTGCGTGGTATCCGAGGAATTGTCGCGCGGCTATATCGGCGTCGGTTCGCTCGGCACGCGCTCGGAAATCGCCGCCGAGCTCATTCTCGGCAGCGGCACCGAGGAGCAGAAGCGCAAATGGCTGCCGAAGATCGCGTCCGGCGACGTGCTGCCGACCGCGGTATTCACCGAGCCGAACACCGGCTCCGATCTTGCCGCGCTGAAGACGCGCGCGGTGCGTGAGGGCGCCAACTATAAGGTCTACGGCAACAAGACTTGGATCACGCACCCGGTGCGCGCCGATCTCATGACGCTGCTGGTGCGCACCAATCCGGTCGAAAGCGGCTACCGCGGGCTCTCCATGCTGCTTGCGGAGAAGCCGCGCGGCAGCGACGAGAGGCCGTTCCCCGCCGCGGGCATGTCCGGTACCGAGATCGAGGTCTTGGGCTATCGCGGCATGAAGGAATACGAGATCGCCTTCGATGGCTTCAACGTCGCGGCGGAGAATCTGCTCGGTGGCGTCGAGGGCATGGGCTTCAAGCAATTGATGGCGACGTTCGAATCGGCGCGCATCCAGACTGCGGCGCGTGCTATCGGCGTGGCGCAGGCGGCGATGGAGCAGGGGCTCGCCTATGCCACGGCGCGCATCCAGTTCGGCGAGCCGGTCGCGAATTTTCCGCGCGTCGCCGACAAGCTCGCCATGATGGCGGCCGAGATCATGATCGCGCGCCAGCTCACCTATTACGCGGCGCGGCAGAAGGATTCCGGCCGGCGCTGCGATCTCGAGGCCGGCATGGCAAAGCTTTTGGCCGCCCGCGTCGCCTGGGCGGCCGCCGACAACGCCGTGCAGATCCACGGCGGCAACGGCTTCGCGGTCGAGTTCCCGATCTCGCGGATTCTCTGCGACGCTCGCATCCTCAACATTTTCGAGGGCGCCGCCGAAATCCAAGCGCAGGTGATCGCGCGCCGGCTGCTGGACGGGTCGAACTAGCGTTGCGTTTCTGTCGGCCCAGACCCAAATGCGCTGGGATTGACGGCGGTGATGTTCACCTCGATGAATATCGGCCGATGAATGCGTTTACAGAGCCGACCGCGGAAAAGCATTTCCACCCCGATTCACGACAGGCCTGGCTGCGCCTTGCCACGACGATGCTGATCTCGACCATCGGCGGCGTCGGCATGTGGTCGGTGGTCGTGGCGCTGCCGCCTGTTCAGGCCGAATTCGCCGTGCCGCGATCGGAAGCGTCGCTGCCGTTCATGCTGGCGATGGTGGGATTTGCCGTTGGCGGCGTGTTCATGGGGCGCCTGCTCGACCGGACCGGGGTTTTGGGTCCGCTGGCGCTTGGCGCCGTGGCGCTCAGCGTCGGTTATCTCGGCGCGGCGGGCGCCGGCAGCCTTGCGATGTTTGCCCTCGCGCATGCCGTGATCGGGTTCGGCAGCTCGGCGACGTTCGGTCCGCTGATGGCCGACATCTCAAACTGGTTCGTACGGCGCCGCGGCGTTGCGGTGACGCTGTGCTCGGCCGGAAATTATCTCGCCGGCATGGTGTGGCCGCCGATCGTGCAGCGCGCCATCGCGCTCTACGGCTGGCGGGCGACCCATGTCGGCATCGCGCTGACGTGCGGCGCCGTTATGCTGCTCATCGGCGCCGTCGCGTTGCGCCGGCGCGCGCCCGCAGCCCTCATCAACGCCGGAGCCGCAGCGCGCAAGGGATCGCCGGCGGCGTTCGGTCTGTCGGCGCGGGCGCTGCAGATCCTCCTGGGCCTGGCGTCGGTCTGCTGCTGCGTTGCGATGTCGATGCCGCAGGTCCACATCGTCGCCTATTGCGGCGATCTCGGTTACGGCGTCGCCCGCGGCGCCGACATGCTGGCTCTGATGATGGCGTTCGGCATGGTAGGGCGCATCGGTTCGGGCTTCATCGCCGACCGAATCGGCGGCTTGCCGACGCTGATGCTGGGCTCGGCGCTGCAGGGCGTCGCCTTGTTGCTCTACATCCTCTATGACGGGCTGGTCTCACTCTACGTCATCTCGGCGGTATTCGGCCTGTTCCAGGGCGGCATCGTGCCGAGCTACGCCATCATCGTGCGCGAATATTTTCCGGCCAAGGAGGCGGGCACCCGCGTCGGCATCATTTTGATGGCGAGCCTGTTCGGCATGGCGTTGGGCGGCTGGATGTCGGGCTATATTTTCGATCTCGCCGGCTCGTACCGCGCCGCGTTCGTCAACGGGCTCGGCTGGAACGCGGTCAACGGCACGCTCGTGCTGTGGCTCCTGTTCCGGCGCCAGGGGCGCGTCGCTTATGCGTGAGCGTGAAGCGGCTCTTTGAGCAGCAGCCCGACATTGCCCGATAAAATCCGCTCGCCATCCGGCCCGAGCGCCCGGATATCGCGCACGAAGTCGCGCACGATCTCGCGCTTGCGGATTTCCTGCGGATAGTCGGTGGCGAACACCATGCGCGAAGCGGGGATTTCGCAAAGGCCCGCCTTGACCGCGCCGATGCCGCCGGCAAAGCCCGCGGTATCGAGCACGAGATTGTTGCGGACGTAATAGTCGAAGTCGTGCTTTGGCGTGACGCCGTGGCGCGGATTGCCGGCGGTGCCCCAAAAATCCTTGTCCTGGAAGCAGCGGATGCGCGACAGCATGCCGGCCACGCCGCCGGCGAGATGTGCCACGTGGACGGTGAGCGTCGGGTGGCGGTCGAACACGCCAGAATTGACCAGGCGGATCACCGCCATGATCAGCGAGAATTCGCGCCCCACCCCGCGCGCGGTGTCGTAGGCGTCGAATTGTTGCGCCTGATTGAGCTTCAGCGCCGGATGCACGAACACGAACAGGCCGAGCTTTTCAACTTCGCTCCAGAACGGCTCGATTGCCGGATCGTCGATCCACTTGCCGTCGAACTCCGAGCAGATGGTGACACCCGGGAATCCGAGCTCGTGGCGGCAGCGTGCGAGCTCCTTGAAGGCTTCGGCGCCGCCGAGCGGGTGGGCGTGCGCCGCGCCGATGAAGCGGCCTGGATAATCGCGCTCGGCCTTTTTGGCCTTGTCGTTGACAAGACGCGAGGTTTCGAGATCGGCGCACATGCCGGCCGCGCTGGTCAGCCAGGCGGCGTCGACGCCGGCGACATCCATCATCCGCACGTGCTCGTCGAGATCGTAAAGCAGCTTGTGCACCGTATAGCTCGGCGCGCCGAGCGCGTCGTAATTGAGGATTAGCCGGTCGCCCGGGTCCTCCCGCATCAATTCGCGCGGCGTGAAGTGGTGCTGGAAATCGACGATCATGCGGCGGTCCTCTGCTGCTTGCGGCGCAGTCTTAGCGCATGCGGCGGCCCTCGTCATTCCGGGAGGCCGGAATGACAGGATGCTCAAGGAGGGCTACAAAGGGACATGCCCGGTTTCATGTCCCATGTCGCGGTGCCGGTCGCTATCGGCGCGGTCGCCATCGTGTTGCTGCTCGGCCTCGCCAACATGATGCGCGGCGGCTCGGGCAACACCTCGCAGAAGCTGATGCGGTTGCGCGTGCTGCTGCAATTCATCGCCATCATCGTCATCATGTTTACGCTTTGGGTCATGTCGAAGTAAGCGCCGCGAGGCTCGATGGTCGTCCTCAGCAAGATCTACACGCGTACCGGCGACGACGGCACGACCGCGCTCGGCACCGGCGAGCGGCGCAAGAAATACGACCTGCGCGTCGCCGCCTACGGCACACTCGACGAGGTCAATGCCGCGATCGGCATCGCCCGGCTGCGTACCGGCGCCGGGGCCGCAGAGGAAGACTTGGCGCTCGATGCGGTGCTGGCGCGCATCCAGAACGACCTGTTCGACGCCGGCGCCGACCTCACCACGCCCGGCAAAGGCAAGGGGCCGGGCGGGGCGCGGCTGACAGTGACGGCGGCGCAGGTCGTGTACCTGGAAAGCGAGATCGACCGGTTCAACGCCGAACTTGCGCCGCTCCGTTCCTTCGTGCTGCCGGGCGGCACGGCCGCGGCCGCCTATCTGCATCTCGCCCGCACCGTCTGCCGCCGCGCCGAGCGGTTGATTGCGGAGCTGAAGGACAGGCCCGGCGAGAGTGTCGGCGCCGAGGTGCTGCAATACGTCAATCGCCTGTCGGATTTTTTGTTCGTCGCGAGCCGCTACGCCAACGCTAAGGGCATGCGCGACGTGCTATGGCAGCCGGGGCAGAATCGCTGAAGGGGATCGGGGACAAAGCTCATGGTGATGCCGGTTTGGGATCACAATCCGTTCGAGTGGCCGCGGCCGCCCTATATGATGTGGGCGCTGATCGTGATCAACTTCGGCATCTTCTTTTGGATGGCTGGGCTGTCGGATGACCAAGTGGAGGCGGTCTCCCAGAGCGCCGGGCTTATTCCCCTGGCGCTTACCCATGGTGGGCCTCCCGGTGTGCTGCCGCCGCCGCTCACGTTGATCACGTCGATGTTCGTGCACGGCAATTTCATGCACGTGTTCGGCAACATGATCTTCCTGTTCGTGTTCGGCGACGACATCGAAGAGGCGCTCGGCCATTGGCGCTTTCTCGCCTTCTATCTTCTCTGTGGCGTCGGCGCTGGGTTCGCCTTCGTGCTGAGCGATCCGACTTCGACCGTCGACCTGATCGGCGCGTCCGGCGCGATCGCCGGCGTCATCGCCGCCTATGCGCTGTTTCGGCCGTGCGCCAAGGTGTACTGCCTGCTCGGCCTTATTCCGCTGCACCTGCGGGCGTACTGGGTCATCGGTGGCTGGGCGGTCTGGCAGGTGGTCGAAATTACCCAACGCGAAAACGATGGCGTCGCCTATTGGGCGCATGTCGGCGGCCTTATCGTGGGCGCCGCGCTTTTCGTGATGATGCGGCCGGCCGGCGTTCGTCTGTTCGAGTGCGTCGAGCCGAGTAGCGCTCCAGGCAGCGGCGCCACTGCCGCACGTTGACCAAGGGGGCGGCGGCCGGTAGGTTGCCGCACCGCAGCATCCGCCGCGCGCGCCAGAAGCGGCCGAAAGCTGCCGGGAACAGCAAAAAAGCTATCCTAAGCCAAAGTCTTCAAGACCGAAGCCTTCAAGAACGAAGTCTACAAACGCCATGAAAATTCTCGTGCCCGTGAAGCGGGCGGTCGATAAGGACGTGAAAATCCGCGTCAAGGCCGACGGCTCCGGCGTCGAGCTGGCCAACGTCAAAATGTCGATGAACCCGTTCGACGAGATCGCGGTCGAGGAAGCGATCCGGCTCAAGGAAGCCGGCAAGGCCACCGAGATCGTCTGCGCCTCGATCGGGCCGCAGCAGGCCGCCGAGACCATCCGCACCGCGCTCGCCATGGGCGCCGACCGCGGCATCCTGGTGAAGACCGACGGCGCCATCGAACCGCTCGCGGTCGCCAAGATCCTCAAAGCCATCGCCGCGGCCGAACAGCCCGGCCTCATCATTCTCGGCAAGCAGGCGATCGACGACGACTGCAATCAGACCGGCCAGATGCTGGCGGCGCTACTCGGCTGGCCGCAGGGCACCTTCGCCTCGAAAGTCGCGCTCGGCGGCGACGCCGCCATGGTCACCCGCGAGGTCGACGGCGGCCTGCAGACGGTGAAACTGAAAATGCCGGCCATCGTCACCACCGATCTGCGCTTGAACGAGCCGCGCTACGCTTCGCTGCCGAACATCATGAAGGCGAAGAAGAAGCCGATCGACGAGAAGACCGCCGCCGACTACGGCGTCGATGTCAAGCCGCGCCTCGAAGTCGTCAAGACCGCCGAGCCGCCCACGCGCAAGGCCGGCGTCAAGGTTAAGACCGTCGCCGAGCTGATCGACAAGCTGAAAAACGAAGCGGGGGCGATCTGATGCCGACGCTTCTAGTCGCCGAGCACGATAATGCCTCGCTCAAGGACTCAACCGCCAAGGCGCTGACCGCTGTCAAGGCGCTCGGCGCCGAGGTGCATGTACTGGTCGCGGGCTCGGACTGCAAAGCCGCCGCCGACGCGGCCGGAAAGCTCGACGGCGTCGGCAAAGTCCTGCTCGCCGATGCGCCACTCTACGATCACATGCTGGCCGAGCCGACCGCGGCGCTGATTGTCGGGCTCGCCGGCCCATACGAAACCATCGCGGCGGCGGCGACCACGATCGGAAAGAACGTGATGCCGCGGGTCGCGGCGCTGCTCGACGTGATGCAAATCTCCGACGTCATCAAGGTTGTGGCGCCCGACACGTTCGAGCGGCCGATCTATGCCGGCAACGCCATCCAGACCGTGCGCTCACGCGATGCCAAGAAAGTGATCACGGTGCGGACCGCCGCCTTCCAGGCGACCGGCGCCGGCGGTAGCGCACCGGTCGAAACGGTCGCGGCCGCGGCCGATCCGGGCATTTCCGGCTTTGTCGGCGAGGAGCTGTCGAAGTCGGAGCGGCCGGAATTGACCTCGGCCAAGATCATCATTTCCGGCGGCCGGGCGATGCAAAGCCGCGACAACTTCACCAAATATATCGAGCCGGTGGCCGACAAGCTCGGGGCCGCGGTCGGCGCCTCGCGCGCCGCCGTCGACGCCGGCTACGCCCCGAACGACTGGCAGGTCGGCCAGACCGGCAAGGTGGTGGCGCCGGACCTCTACATCGCGGTCGGGATTTCCGGCGCGATTCAGCATCTCGCCGGCATGAAGGATTCGAAAGTGATCGTCGCCATCAACAAGGACGAGGAAGCGCCGATCTTCCAGGTCGCCGACTACGGCTTGGTCGCCGACCTCTACCAGGCGCTGCCAGAGCTTGCGGGCGAGCTCGACAAGATTCGGCATTGACGAAGGCGCGGTGGCAGCGAGATCATCGCGGAAGGTGAACAGGCATGGTCGAGGTCAAGGACAGACCGAAGGTCCGCGGTGAGCGGCCGGAAGCGATGGCCGTCCGCAAGATCGGCATCGTCGGCGCCGGTCAGATGGGCAACGGCATCGCTCATGTCTGCGCGCTTGCCGGCTTTCACGTCATGCTCAACGACATCGCGCCCGACCGCATCAGCCAGGGGCTCGCGACCATCTCCGGCAATCTCGCGCGCCAGGTCAGCCGCCAGCGCATCACCGACGAGCAGCGCCAGGCCGCGATCAAGCGCATCTCGCCGGCCAACACGATCGACGATCTCGCCGACTGCGATTTGGTGATCGAGGCGGCGACCGAGTCCGAGGAGGTCAAGCGCAAGATATTCGGTACGCTGTGCCCGGCGCTCAAGCCCGAGACCATCGTC
>Ga0306921_10006341_pt1 | contig 12333 bp, 8 predicted proteins | sample sta12Cox44000080_FD_203760 | JGI IMG/M metagenome (GOLD analysis project Ga0306921, IMG submission 203760) | Lab enrichment of tropical soil microbial communities from Luquillo Experimental Forest, Puerto Rico - statoxic.12C.oxic.44.000.080 (v2)... | ecosystem: Environmental > Terrestrial > Soil... | reverse complement strand
CGCAAGCGGCTCGCGCCTTCTCGCTACAGGGGCTACGCCTCGACGTACGCAGATTCGGTGAGCGCGGACGATCCCAGTTTCGATGATCCCGTCGTGCGTGAGGCAGCCGTCGACGCGCTCGGCCGCTACAACGGATCGGTGGTTGCCGTCGACCCGAATACGGGACGCATTCTCGCCGTTGTCAATCAGAGGATTGCTTTCAGCGACGGCTACATCCCTTGTTCGACGATCAAGCCCGCCATCGCCATTGCCGCGCTCGAAGAAAATGTCATCAACAGTGACACGATGCTAAAGGTCGGTCGCCGCAAGTACATGAACTTGACCGAAGCTCTCGCTCATTCAAACAACCCGTTTTTCGAGGAGCTCGGGCGCCGCATGGGATTTGACACCGTTTCACGCTACGGGCGTCTGCTCGGGCTCGGGGAACTGGCCGGTTACAATCTTACCGAAGAGCATCCGGGTTCGTTCCCGACACAACCGCCGACCTTTGGCGGCGTGGCCCGGATGTCCAGTTTTGGAGAAGGCATTCAGGTAACTCCGCTGCAGCTTGCGGCGTTGGCCGCGGCGTTCGCAAACGGTGGCACGCTCTACTATTTGCAGTATCCCCATTCGCAGAATGAAGTGGACAATTTCCAGCCGCGCATCAAGCGAGACCTGAACATCGCCAACGTTCTTCCCCAGGTGCGCGAAGGCATGCTGGCCGCGGTGCTTTATGGCACAGGTCGGCTCAGCGCCGACCCGGGCGGCGAGGAGACTCCGCTGGGAAAGACGGGCACCTGCGACGATCACATGAATCCTTCGCGCATCGGCTGGTTCTTGAGTTACGCCGATGAGGCGCATCCGCGAATCGCGCTGGCGGTTTTGCTGCGTGGGAATACTCGGCGCGTGAAAGGGCCAACCGCGGCTCAGGTTGCAGGCCACATCTACCGCAAGCTGCGGGAACAGAATTATTTCGGCCAAACGGTTAACGCTAGTGCCGTGAAACCGATTGCCACCGGCAAGTAGCTCCATTTACGAATTCAATTGGCGAAGCGCTGGTTCCCACCGGCGCATTTCTTTTTTCGCAAGCAGTGCGAGGGAATCGTTTCAATTCTCTGCAACGCGGCGCGGGCGCGGCTTCACACGAATGCTGATCGTCGGTTCGCGCAGGGAGCGCAGATCCTCGAAGCACGAGTCGCAAAGCGTCAGACTGAGCTGGTCTTCGCTTTTTGCGTGGAAGGTACGATGGCATTCATGACAGGTTGAATAGGCGGGCCGCTCGAGCTGCTCTCGGATGTGAATTTCTGGATGGACTTCAAGCGTAACCATTTTGACTCCCCCTGGCCTGCTTGGGGCACGCCGGTTGCCAATTTGATTCGAAGTTCGCGATTGAAAAGAAACGACTTACGGCCGGCCTTGTTAGGTCGCTGCGCAAATTGCCGCAATACATCGGCAAGATCCCACAGCAGCGTTTATGAGAAGACTCGTCGCTTCGCGCTGCCGGGACCCAGGTTGCGCATTGGGCGCATGCCTACGACAAATGTTTGACGCGCCGCGCGCTTTGGGACAGAACGTTAGCGTGCGGTATTCTGATTCGCCGCGCGAGGGGGAGAGGTCGTCCCCGGGGAACGCGTGGAATCTCGATATCGGTCTGGGGGAAGTGTGAAGCGTGGATTTTTGCTGATTCTGGTAGTGCTGTTGTGTGCCGGAGCCGTGGTTGACAGTTACGCGCTGCGCCAGCGGTGGGCAAGCGACAAGGGATTTCAGCAACAAGTGGAGCGGGCCAAAACCGAGAGCGACCGTATCCGCGCCGAAGTCGTCTTGCCGCGCGCGCGAAAGATGCCATCAGGCGAGAATTTTGCCGGTGTTTTACAGGGGTTGGGTTTGAATGCCGTGGAAGTGAACCAAGCCACCGCCGCGGCGCAGCGCGCCTACAATTTGCGGCAACTCCACGCGGGAAACTCCATCACTGTCGGAAGGTCGGTCGAAGGGACACTCAGGCAGATTGACTACAAAATCGATGCCGAGCGGATGCTGCACATCGTTCCACAAGCACAGGGGTTTTCCGCCGAAGTCAAAGAGATCCCTACGCGGACCGAAATTGCGGTGGTCACCGGAAAGATGGAGGATTCACTGTTCAACGCCGTCGAGGATGCCGGCGAATCGCCGGAAGTGGCGCTGCGCATGGCGCAGATCTTCGGTTATGACCTGGATTTTTACACCGACCCGCGGCGCGGAGATACGTTCCGCATCGTGTTGGAAAAGAAAAAATACGAACGCGGAGAGATGGCGGGTTATGGAAGGATCGTTGCCGCGGAGTATGTGAATGGGGCGAAGAAATACCAGGCGCTGCTATTTCATGATCCCGAGGGGCATGCGGCCTATTACACTGCGGACGGAAAATCGCTGCAAAAGGCCTTCCTGCGTTCGCCGTTGAAATTCGGCGCACCGGTGACTTCACATTTCAGTAAGGCGCGCTTTCACCCAATTCTGAAAACGTACCGACCGCACCTGGGCACCGACTATGGCGCCCCAATCGGGACCCCCGTGCAGACCATCGGCAGCGGCCGCGTCGTTTTCGCCGGACACAAGGGCGGCGACGGCAACATGGTGCACATCTCGCACAGCAACGGGTATGAAACCTTTTATCTGCATCTTTCGCGGATCTTCGTGCGCGTCGGCGAGCGGGTGGAAATCGGCAAAACCATCGGGCTTGTCGGCATGACCGGCCTCGCTACCGGGCCGCATCTCGATTTCCGCATTTCGCAAAAGGGCCAATTCAAGAATTTCGAGGCGCTGGGCTTGCCGCCTTCCGATCCTGTCAGCAAGAAAAACTGGGGCGAATTCGCGGCCGTTCGCAAGCAGTGGCTGGCGACGCTCGAACAGTCGCAGCCGTTTGACCTACAGGCAGCCGAGGTTCCGACTGCGCAGAGAGGGGCTCACTGAAGCCTGGATGCTTTTTTGGGCGAGGCCACGCTCGACCCTTCTCTGTTGTATCGCTCGCAACTTCCTTTGCATCTATACGTTATCTCGCTCGGCGAGGGGAGGTCGCCATGTCCATCCGGCCAGTCAAGCGCCTGGTGAAATCGAAGCCCACCCGCGAAGGCGCCGGCGTGCACCTACGACGCGCGTTTGGGTTTGGCAATACGACCGATTTCGATCCGTTCCTGCTGCTAGATGATTTTCGTAACGACGTGCCGGAAGACTACCTGGCCGGTTTTCCATGGCATCCGCATCGCGGAATCGAAACCATCACGTACGTTCTTGCGGGTACGGTCGAACACAAAGACAGCCTTGGAAATCACGGGGCGATCGCTCCCGGCGACGTACAGTGGATGACCGCCGGCCGCGGCATCATTCACCAGGAAATGCCCAAGGGCGATGAGGTCGGCCGGATGCACGGTTTTCAGTTGTGGGCCAATCTGCCGTCTTCGCTCAAAATGACCGAGCCGCGGTATCAGGAAGTGAATTCCCGCGAGATTCCGGAACTGACCGATGACGACGGCACCACTGTGCGCATCGTTTGTGGAAGGTTCTGGGGCAAGAAAGGTCCCGTAGATGGCATCGCCGCCGATCCCATCTACTTAGATGTCAGCGTACCATCGGGAAAGCGGAAGGTACTGCCAATCGAGACCACGCGGCACGCGTTTGCCTACGTTTTTTCCGGGGCGGGGAAGTTCTGCAACGCTTCAGACCCGCTGGAAGTGCCGACAGAACCGGTTGGATGGCTGGATACAAAGCCTCCGGCCGAAGCAGACAACCGCTCACTGGTGCTCTTTGATAGAGGCGACGAAGTAATGGTCCAGGCCGGTGACGATGGACTACGCTTTCTGCTAGTCTCGGGCAAGCCGCTCGAAGAGCCCGTGGCGTGGTACGGCCCGATCGTGATGAACACGCAAGCCGAGCTGCGGCAGGCCTTCGACGAACTTGACCGCGGCACGTTCCTCAATTCCAAACGATAGTCCATCGGTTTGCTGGGCCATCGCGCCACCGCCGGGCCCAATTCTGCCACCTGCACGCACTTTAGAATCGCGCAACTTGACGTGTTTCCGTAGCTGGCCTAGCATCCGCTGCCATGAACGATTTCGATACCTTGCAATCTCCTCTGAATTTTCTGAAAAGCCGGACCGTAGGGCTGCAGCACCCAGCGCTTCTTGAAGCGGAGCAACAGTGGTGGAGCAGCGAGGGCGTCCCGATTTCCAGTGCCATTGACCGCGGGGCCACCCCGTGGGTGCGCATGTTTGACCGTTTCGGCACGCGTGTGGATGAAGTGCTCTATCCGCCCGAATATCAGACCCTGCTTCGCAGGGGCTACCGAGCCGGAATCGTGTGGCGCTCGCTCGAAGAAAAATCACTTCTGTCGACATATGAATTGATGTACACGATCTCGTTTTATGATCCGGGCGTGTGCTGTCCGTACACCGTTTCGCTGGGCGCGGCCGTGCCTCTTGCAAAATACGGCAGTCCCGAGTTACAGGCGCGGTTTCTGCCACATTTGTTACGCAAGGACGACTCGGTCTGGCAAGGCGCAACGTGGATGACTGAGATCGGCGGTGGCTCGGACTTGGGTGCGGCCGTCAAGACCGTGGCGAAGCCTTTTGGCGAACGCTGGCTGCTGACCGGCGATAAATATTTCACCAGCAACGCCAACGCCGAACTTGCCGTCGTGGCGGCGCGGCCGGAAGGGGCGCTTGCCGGAGTGCACGGACTCGCCCTTTTTCTCGTGCCACGTTATCGCGTCGATGGCGCGCTCAACTGTTTCATCCGGCGGTTGAAAGACAAAGTGGCCACACGCTCGGTGCCGACCGGCGAAGTAGAATTGCGCGACAGCGAAGGCTACCTGTTGGGCGCGGCAAGCGCGGGAATCTACCTCATCCTTGAAGTGTTAAACCTTTCGCGCGTGGCCAACAGCGTGGTGAGCGTGGCTCTGGCGCAACGCGCTATGGCCGATGCTTTGGCGTTTGCCCTGGGACGCACCGCGTTCGGGAAAAGCCTGCTCGATCATCCGCTGTTGCGGCACCAGTTCAAGCTGAGGTTCAAGGCCCTGCGTTCGTGTTTCGCTCTGGCATGGGAATCGGTGCAACTTCTTAATGAAGTGTGGATGCAGCGCCCCCCGTATTCCGATCGCTATCACCTGTTCCGCCTGGTTGCACACCTTGCGAAATACTGGACAGCGGAATTCGCTGTGGACACGGCGAAATGGGCGATGGAGGTGCACGGGGGATTGGGAGTGCTGGCCGAGTTCGGCATCGAGCGGTGGCTGCGCGAGGCGATGATCCTGGCTATCTGGGAAGGTACTTCACACCGCCAGATCCTGGATGGTATGGAAGTCGTGGAGCGCAAACAGGCCCACAAGCTCCTGTTCGAACGCCTGTCAGATACTGCGTCCCCAGAGGAGATGCAGGAGATCGAGATCCGAGTGTCGGAGCATTTGAAACTTCCCGCCGGTGAAAGAGAAGCACATGCAGAATCGTTGTTCCGACGGTTGGCGATCTTTGCCGCCGAGACCCTTTCTGCGAAATATCCCCAATAGGCGGGCCCCGGAACTGCCGGCATGACCTTATGGGCAAAAGGCAGACGCCCAGTTGATTGACTCCTCTCTCAATCGCAAACTAAGATGGCCGCCAGATCGGAATTGCTGGAGGCTATCTTGCGCGCGAGTGCGATGTTCTTTGCCGTATTCTTGTGTGTTCCCGTTTCCGCTACCGCCCAGCAGCCTGCCAATGCCCCGCTGTTCACCTTCCAGGAGGTGATGATTCCAGTGCGCGACGGCGTGCATCTGCAGACGGTGGTTATCGCTCCCGTCAACCAGAAAGAGCCGCTCCCCATCCTTCTCGAGCGCACGCCGTATGGCGTGCCGCAGCATGCGCCCACACAAATGCCCACGCGCTGGAAGGAACTCGCGCAAGACGGCTACATTTTCGTCTTTCAGAACCTCCGGGGCCGGTTTAAGTCCGAAGGCGTCTTCAATCTCACTTCCCAAGTCGACCTGAAGGACCCTAAGGCCACCAACGAGACCACCGACGCTTACGACACCATCGAGTGGCTGGTGAAGAATGTTCCGAACAACAACGGGAAGGCGGGAATCTACGGCGTGTCCTACGACGGGCTGACTGCGGCGCTGACGTTGTTGCACCCGCATCCCGCGCTGAAAGCGGTCAGCGAACAGGCTTCGCCGGTGGATCAGTGGATGAACGACGACGATCACCGCTATGGCGCGCTGCGGGAAAGCTACGATTTCGAATATGCAGTGCTCGAACAGGCCGACAAAAACAAAAACACGAATTTTGCCTTTGAGACCTACGACACCTATGAGTGGTATCTGAACCTTGGACCGCTCTCGAACATCAACGATAAATATCTGCACGGCTCCATCCCTTACTGGAACCTGACCGTGGAGCATCCCGACTACGACGATTTCTGGAAGAAGGAAGCATGGGTGCGGCAATTACACGCGTCCACGGTACCGAATCTGAATGTGGCGGGCTTCTGGGACCAGGAGGATCCATGGGGACCATGGCAGATTTTCCGGCATGCAGAGGAGCACGATCCCGACCACACTAATTTCATGGTGGCTGGTCCATGGTTTCACGGGCAATGGCAAAGCCCCAAGGCGGACAGCATCGGGCTGATTGGATTTGGCGGACACGACACATCGGTCGAATTTCGCCAGAATCTGCAGGCTCCCTTTTTCCGCTACTACCTTCACGGAAAGGGCGAAAAGCCGGCGTGGCAGGCGACAACCTTTCAGAGCGGATCGAATACCTGGAAGACGTATGCGGTCTGGCCCCCGAAACAAGCCCAGCCAACCAAGCTGTACTTACTCGCGGACGGTTCGCTTTCCTTCACCGCTCCAGGGTCCGACAAGACGCAAGACTACCGCGAGTACATTTCCGATCCGATGAATCCCGTGCCCTATCGGCAGAGGCCCATCTCACCCACCTATCCTGGCGGCGACTGGCCCCGCTGGGAGGTGGCGGACCAGCGTTTTGTGGATCACCGCCCGGACGTTCTAACCTTTATCAGCGCGCCTCTGCAAGAAGACTTGGTTGTAACCGGACCCCTCGCCGCGACACTGTATGCATCCACATCTGGGACCGACAGCGACTTCATCGTCAAGTTGATCGATGTTTTTCCGGAGACAGTCGAGAAAAATCGATCGGACCCGGAGGACGGGCCAGCACCCGGGCAGTACGCACAGTCACTGAACGGCTATGAGTTGCCGATTGCCATGGAAGTGCGCCGCGGACGGTACCTCGAAAGCTTTGAGCGTCCCACTCCCCTCACTCCCAACAAACCGGTTGAGTGGAGGGTACCTTTGCGCGACCACGATCACGTTTTCCTCAAAGGGCATCGCGTCATGGTGCAGGTGCAGTCGACATGGTTTCCGGTGATTGACCGCAACCCACAGAAATTTGTGCCGAGTATTTACAAGGCAGCTGCTTCAGACTATGTGTCAGCGACGCAGCGCGTGTACTGCTCAGCATCCTTGCCATCGCACATCGAACTACCGGTGATGAAGTAGGGCCGGTCGGGCGCTCTATTTTTCCAGATAGTACTCGACGGTGGTCACGACGCGCACTGTCTTCATCAGGCTACTGTCCGCCGCAAATGCGCCGCCCATTTCCCCGCCTTCGCCAGCCTCACCGCCCTGATCCGCCGGCAAAATGGAAAATACGCCCTGATTGGCCTGACGGATTGAGCCCACTTTGCTGCCCGAGTCCGACGCAAACCGGTCGGCAGCAGCACGCGCGTTGCGTGTGGCTTCGGTAATCATGTCCGGCTTGATGGAATTGAGGCCGGTGAATTTGTAGCTGATTCCCTGGCCGGGATTGCTGTTCATCACGATGCCTTTTTGCAGCAACTGCATGGTCTTTTGCGTTGCAGCAGCCACTTGGTCCACGCGGCCGGTGCGCACGGTAATCTGCTGCTCCACGATGTAGCGACGCGGCGCGCGATTTCCTCCGCCATATTCGTTTGCCTGCGTATCAATTACGCGGACCACGCCCAACTCGATTTCGCCGGGCTGGACGCCCTGCGCAGCTAGAAAATCCAGAACAATCTTCTTGTCGGCCTCTGTTTTTGTGGAAACGCCGGAAAGTTCGTCGCCTGTTTCCTTGTAGGTGATCGGCCAGACAGCCAGATCGGATTTCACCGTGCGTTCCACCAGCCCTTTCACAGTGACGTAGCGGTCGCCAAGCCGTGTGGCCTTGATCTGTGCACCAAGCGCCCAACCACCAGCAATCAAACCAAATGCAATCAGGGCGCCCAGCACGGCGCGGCCACGTCCTTCATTGGGGTAGATGTCTGACATGAGATTTCCTTCGAATGTCCCCTGTGCGCCCATTGTCGCGGTTCTCCGGCCATGGGACAAGCGCATGAGGCGGGTGAAGCAAGACTCCACGGCATTGTAATGAAAACCAAGCGCCAGCGAAGCGTTTAATAGATGATGGGCATCTTCGAAAAGTCGGCTTCGGCTTCCTCTGTGACGCGGAGAATCAGCAACGTGCGATCGTCGTGCGGCATGCGCCCCGGGCCAGTGTGCTCGTCGGTGGCTTTGACGATGCGCTGCGCGATCTTGTAGCCGGGTGTGTCCGGCCCGGCCGTAGCCAGCAGGGCTTTCAGGCGGTCTATGCCGAACTCTTCCTGTTCCTTATTCATGGACTCGTGGATGCCGTCGGAGGCGAAAACCACGACGTCTCCGGGGGCCAGGCTCAGCCGCACTTCGTCGTATTCCACATCCGGCATCAGACCGAGCGGCATTCCGCCGACGTTGATTTCGCTGACTTCGCCGTCGCGAATCATCAAGGGTAACGTGCCGCCGGCGTTGGCGATAGTTAGCTCGCGCAGCGCCGCGTCATAGACGCCAAACTGCATGGCGATGAATTTGGCGTCGAGGCGCGCGGCCACCAGCCTGTTATTTAACTCTGTGAGCATCTCGGACGGCGTCGCCTCGTTGTCGTGGACCAGCTCGCGCAGGATACCGATGGCCAGCGAGCCATAGAGCGCCGCGGCAGTCCCTTTGCCGGAAACGTCGCCGTTGGCGATGGCCAGGCGGCCGACGCCATAGGGCAACAAATCGTAAAAGTCGCCGCCAAGTTCGCGTGCCGGTACATATGCCGTTGCCAGATCGAGGCCGGGAATTTCCTTAGCTCCGCTGGGGAGAAGCTGGCGTTGAATTTCGCGCGCAGTCTCCAGGTCATTCAGTAGACGAGTTTGATTTTCACGCGCCTCTTCAAACAGCCGGGAGTTCTCAAGGGCTACGGCGACGTAAGAGCCCAGAATGTTCAAAAGGCGTTCGTGTTCAGCGCTGAAGGCGTGCGGCTTGGTGCTTTCAAGGTCGAGCACACCCACCAGCCGATCTTGGAGGAGCAGAGGTACGACCAGTTCCGACCGCACTTCGACTTCATCACCGCTGGCCACGTACCGCGGATCGAGGCGCACGTCCACAACTCGAATCGTGCGGCGCTCGGCTGCTGCCGTGCCGCTGATGCCCTGGTGCAGGGGCATCTGGAAGCGTGAGGGCAGGGAATCCTCGTAGCGCTGAGCGAATACGCTCTCAAGGACCTGCTCCTGTTCGTTCCACAGCATTACGGTGAACATCTGATAGTTGACGAGCTTCTTCACTCTTTCGGCGATCCTGCGCAAAAGCTCTTCGCGGTCGAGGATGGAGGTAAGCTCGTGACTGATTTCATAAAGCAACGCGATACTCTGCGCCTGCTCCGGCTGGGCGAACAGCGCCGGAGGCGCGGGGTCCGCGTCGCCGAGGAGCGAAAAAGGAACCAGGTTTGGCTTGTCCGGATTCATGGCGTGCACGCAACTACGAGTTTAGATGAATCGAGCCCCGGATGGTTTCACAAACTTCAAAAAAGAATGGCCGGTGTTGAACCGGCCATCGGAAAGTCCAAATTGGCGCGCTGAAACGCGATTTTTCCAGGTTGTACGGCGTTATTTCACTTCCCAAACGTCTCCGCCGCGCAGCAGCTTGCCGAGGTCGCCGGGCCCTTTCTGTTGGATGATGCCGGCGACCTGATCGTTAACCACGTCCTCGTAGCGCGGCAGGTCGTCCCAGGCGCGCAAAACTCCGATGGGTGTGGGGAAGCCGGGGCGCGCTTCCATGTGCGATAGCAGGAAGGCATAGGAAGGCCGCGGATGGTGGGCGTCGTGGATGATCAGGTCTGATTCCGAGATGCCGTTGCCGAGGGCGACCACTTCGATGTCGCCGTCGGGCTTGCGACGAATGCCCTTGTCGCGATTCTTGCCAAAGACCAGCGGTTTGCCATGTTCAAGCTGGATCACGTGCTCGCTGCGCGCGTCTTTTTCCGTCAAGCCAGTCCACGCCCCGTCGTTGAAGATGTTGCAGTTCTGGAGAATCTCGACGAACGCCGAGCCGCGGTGTGCGGCGGCGGCGCGTAGCGTATCCTTTAGGTGCGCCTGGAAAATATCCACTGAACGGGCCACGAAAGTGGATTCGGCGCCGATCGCCAGCGAAATCGGATTGAATGGGCGGTCGGCCGAGCCGTACGGCGTCGACTTGGTAATTTTCTGGAATTCGGAAGTCGGCGAATATTGACCCTTGGTGAGCCCGTAGATGCGGTTGTTGAACAGCAGCACTTTGATGCCGACATTGCGACGCAACATGTGGATGGTGTGGTTGCCGCCGATGGCGAGCGCGTCCCCGTCGCCTGTGGCCATCCAAACTTCCAACTCCGGATGCGCGATCTTGATACCCGTGGCGACCGCCGGCGCGCGGCCGTGAATGGTGTGGAATCCGTAGGTGTTCATGTAATACGGAAAACGACTGGAGCAGCCGATACCCGAAACCACCACGAAATTTTCGCGGCGCACGCCGAGTTCGGGAAAGACCGACTGCACGGCCGCGAGAATGGCGTAGTCGCCACAGCCGGGACACCAACGCACTTCCTGGTCGGTTTGAAAATCCTTTCTGGTCAGCGGCGGTAGAGCGCTCGTCGTCATGGATATCTCCTAAAGGCCCAGCACTTCTTCGATTTTTTGTTCCAGTTCGTTTTGCTTGAACGGGCGACCCTGAATCTTGTTCAGGCCGACGGCGTCTACCAGAAACTTCGCGCGCAGCAGCCAAAGAAGCTGGCCCATGTTGAGCTCGGGAACCAGCACCTTCTTATAGCGCTTCAGAACTTCGCCAACGTTGCCCGGCAGCGGATTCAGGTAGCGCAGATGCAGGTGGCCAATCTTGCGGCCTTTAGCACGCTGCGACTTAACGGCCTGCGTAACCGAACCGTAGGTGGAGCCCCAGGAGACCAGCAGCAAGTCTCCTTCGGGGTCGCCGGTCGGCATCACGTTCGGAATGTCTTGCCGGATCGCTTCCACCTTGGCGGCGCGCATGCGCACCATTTTTTCGTGGTTCAGCGGCTCATAGTTGACGTTGCCGGTCGTCTCCTGCTTTTCAAGACCGCCGATGCGATGCTCAAGGCCAGCCGTGCCGGGAATCGCCCACGGGCGCGCCAGCGTATTCGGATCGCGCCGGTACGGGAAGAAACCATCAGGATTTGTCTCGAACTTCACGGGAATTGCGGGAATCTCCTGCGGCGTAGGAATGCGCCACGGCTCGGCACCGTTGGCCAGATAGCCATCGGAAAGGATAATGACCGGCACCATGTATTTCACGGCAATGCGGCAGGCTTCCATGGCAACCCAGAAGCAATCGCCCGGAGTCGCAGCGGCCAGCACCGGAATCGGCGCTTCCGAGTTGCGGCCGAACAGCGCTTGCAGCAAGTCAGCTTGCTCGGTTTTCGTCGGCAGACCGGTCGAAGGCCCACCACGCTGAATATCGCAAACCACGATTGGCAGTTCGGTCGCAACCGCAAGGCCGAGCGCTTCGGTCTTCAGCGCCATCCCGGGACCTGAAGTGGTGGTAAGAGCCAGCGCTCCGGAATAAGCCGCACCGATGGCGCTGGTGATAGCGGCGATTTCATCTTCGGCCTGGAAGGTCAGCACACCGAAATTCTTGTACTTCGAAAGTTCATGCAGGATGTCTGAGGCTGGAGTGATCGGATAACTGCCCAGGAACAGCTTTAGGCCGGACTTTTGTGAAGCAGCTACGAAACCGAGCGCCAGCGCCTGGTTGCCGCTAAGGTTGCGGTAGGTGCCGGGTGTAAGCTGCGCCGGAGGAATCTCATAGCTGATCTGGAACGCCTCAGTGGCTTCGCAGTAGGAATAGCCCGCCTGCATTGCCAGCTTGTTGGCTTCGGCGAGCAGCGGCTTCTTATTGAACTTGTCGTCAATCCAGCGGACCGTGGGGTCCATCGAGCGGTTGTACAGCCAGTAGCACATACCGAGAGCGAAGAAGTTCTTGCAGCGGTCCATGCTTTTGGC
>Ga0306921_10006334_pt1 | contig 12339 bp, 9 predicted proteins | sample sta12Cox44000080_FD_203760 | JGI IMG/M metagenome (GOLD analysis project Ga0306921, IMG submission 203760) | Lab enrichment of tropical soil microbial communities from Luquillo Experimental Forest, Puerto Rico - statoxic.12C.oxic.44.000.080 (v2)... | ecosystem: Environmental > Terrestrial > Soil... | reverse complement strand
GACGAATAATCCGAGGCCCCACCTAATGTATTTGGCGCCGACTTCCGTGGGCGTCCCGGTGTTGGTGGTGTTAGTCATAATTTTCTTTGGTTGTTAGTTATTTAACTTTCTCAAGGTCTCCCGGCTTCCAGCTCTTGTTGATAGCGGCTTCGGTAGGCGAATAAAGACGCAGGATAGTGAAGTACCCTTTACCGGGAATGGTCTTAAGCCAGTTTGCTTCTTTACCCGCGGGAGCTTCGGGACCGAGATAAAGGTCGGTGCTGCCATCGGCATTCTGGGCAGGCTTGTCACGCAAACCTAGCGATGGAAATGGCTGGTCATTGGCATAACCGGACGCGTTTTCCGCCTCGTACAACGTCAGCGACCAAAAGTTTGCTGCTGGAATTTTTGGCGGCAAATGCAAACGATAATTATTCTCTCCTGCTAACGGCGTTCCATCGCTGTCAGTAAAGCCAATCATGTACTTGGCACCTTTGCCGGGTATTTGGGAAATCATGCCGGGGCTGATCGAGTAATAGTCGGTGAAGAACCAGATACGCGTGTCGAGATCCAGATAGCCCCCATCCTTTCTCGTCCAACCCAGATTGAACGGACCATCTGGATTTTCTGGCGTCCCATCAGCTATCGGATTGACCCAATGCCGGTCCGGATAGACCAGAAGCGAGCGACCGCTGACATTTGGTTCGAATCCTATGACGCGGCTCATTTTGTAGCCCGTCTTGGCTGCGCGATCGAGAATTTCTCGCGTATGTGCATCAGGATTGAACGGCTGACCTTTGATAATTCCGATTGATGCCAGCAATCCCAGTGAATCGGAATCTGCCAGGTTTGTGCCTTCGTCGTCGACCAACCGCTTAAGCTGATCGAACGCACTCCCATCGCTTACCGGCAACATGTTAGCCGGAACGCCGGACGCATCGGGGAATTTCATCGGCTTGGCGCCATCTTTCTTATCCAGTGGGTAAATTTTCGATTGTTCGACGAGTTCGACAGCCGGTGTCAGATTTTTGGGATCCTGGTAGAATGAGCGAAGGAATATGAAGACATTGTTCGTGCCAGATCGATAAACAAAGTAGCCCTCAGGCACTTTACCTTTGTAACCGGGGGGCAGAATTAAAAACTTGCCGCCTTTTCCCCCGTCAGGACCCGCAAAGCCGACATCTCCGAAAAATTTTCCGCCATCCACCGGAATCGGTCGCTGCCAGAAATCCAGCAGAATGCCTTGCAGCTGTGGCGGCACTTCAAAAACGATAGGACCATCCTCGCCAAGATCGACATAGCTCATCGCGTAGATCACATCGGAGTTCGGAGTGGTAACGAGGGTTTTGGCATCGAGCCGCTTTTTCCAGATCGGCAAAACGTTGTAGCCCGCGCCGAAAACCTTTTCCGAACCGTCCTTCATGCCCATCGTATTGATCAATGGCAGCGCCCAGAGATAAGCCTGCGTGGCGCGCTGAAAGAGCAATTCGTCGCGCAATGTCTTCGCTGTCTCCGGCGTAGGACGATTTTCCTTGAACGGTAGATTGGCCAGATCGTCGAAACGAGATTCCGCGTGAGTTTGGCAGGCAACGCTCAGCAATAAACCGAGCACTAGATTAGTAACTTTTATTTTCATGGTTGGTTCTTTTGTTTGTGTTACTTCACTTCCTCGACATCCGGCAGCCTCCACGTCTTATCGAAGAATGGCTTCTCCGGTCCATAGAGGCGAAATAGCACTTCGAAGTTGCGTCCGGCTGTTGGCACTCAGTTCGATTCTTTTCCATCCGGCGCCTTTGGGCCGAAATAGATGTCCACCGAGCCGTCCGCGTTCTTTTGCGAATCGGGACTGTTGGACGCGCGGCTGGAACGTGACGTATCGCGGATTAGCGCGTGCGTCTGTCGATCGTACGCGGTCGCTGACCAGTAGAGCTTGACCGGGGCGTTCGGCGGCACCGTCAGGCGGTACGTTTTCTTGCCGTCAAACGGCCGGCCATCTTTGTCCTTGAGCGTCATCAGATAAAACTGCCCGGCTCCAAGGTGTTTGGCGCTAAAGTACGCCGCCGCGTAGATAGCCGCGCGTCCATCGATCGGGTAGCTGTTGGGGTCGGCAAACGCCGTCGACATCCCATCGAGGACTTCCTTGCTCGACGGTACCGCCCAATGCGTCCCTTCGATAAACGGCGAATTGAAGTTCGCCTCATACTGCCCATCGATATAGGCATGGGCATCGCGCGCGGCGGCGTCGAGAATCGATCTCGTTTTCTCGTCCGGATTGAACGGCTTGCCCTTCTCGATGCCGATTGTCTTCAGCATGTCGATCATCACCTTGTCGCGGGTAAGCCATGGTTCGACTTGCACAAAACGATGTAGCGATTCGAAGAAGCTGGCGTCATACGGGATCGTGGCGTCGTACACCTTGTCGTACGCGTCAATGAATACAGTCTTGTCTGACTGTCCGCTCAATGGATAGAATTTGATCCGTTTGCCGTACGCGACCGCGGCTGCGATGTCCGCGTCGCTGCCGCTCTTAAAGTTCGATCGAAGGATCGCGAAGCCCTGATATGTGTCCGAGGGCAACACGATGTAGCCTTGCGGCGCCTTTTCGTCGTAGCCCGGCGGCGTGATGAGGTACTTGCCACCTTTGCCTTTATCGACGCCCGCTGGCCCGACGTCTTCCAACGCATTCTGCCACGCGTCATCGACGCTACCAGTGATGGAGGAGTCTCCTTCGGCTGGCGGGATTTCAAGCACCATCGGCCAATTGGTCGTGTCGTAGAACGGGTTGAAGTAAATCGTGTCGGGGTTGGGCGTGAGCGTCTGGTTCTTCGAGTTCACCGGCCGCGACCAGTAGATCACCTGATTGGCCGCGCCGCCGTTTTGAATTGCCGCCTGCAGCAGACGGTCGAAGTTGACCGCCGGCATGCCCCAGATGACAGCTTCAACGGCGCGCTGCTCGATCGTGCGATGATTCAGCTCCTCCGCCGAAAAACTTTCGGCGAACGTGTGACTGGCCAGCATCAAAGTGAGTGCGAAAAAGATGGGTTTGTTTTTCATGGACGTGAAAACGCGAGCGGTTGAAACCGGCCCATCTCACGATCCGCAAAATCAGGCCAAACGACTATAAGACTTTAGTCCAACGACCGTCGGACACCCTTCGCCCTAACGAGCCGTGTAGCCGCCGTCGATGGCAAAGGTTTGACCGACGGCGAAGGAAGCGAGGTCTGAGCACAAAAAAAGGACCATGGCAGCAACCTCTTCCGGTTGAGCGAAGCGACCGATGGGGGAATTCGCCAGAAAGAACCCGCGCATTTCAGGATTGTCGAACCAATGTTTCGTCATGGGCGTTTCGACTAATCCAGGCGCCAGGGCATTGATGCGAATTCCCTCGCTGGCGTATTCGATCGCAGCTGCTTTCGACAATCCAATCACGGCGTGTTTTGCTGCCACGTACGCACTGATGCCACGCTCGGCGATCATTCCGGCAATCGAAGCGTTGTTCACAATCGCGCCGCCGCCGGTCTGCAGCATCTGCTGAATTTCGTACTTCATGGCGAGAAATACTCCCTTCACATCCACAGCAAAGGTTTGATCGAAAGTCGATTCTTCTGTCTCAGCCAGAGGTGCCATCGGCGGCAGAACGCCGGCGTTGTTAAAAGCGCAATGCAAACGACCGAATGTTTTAACCGCTGTGGCTAGGAGATTTTGCACTTGTTGCGGGTCGCGCACGTCGCTCTGCACGAAAATCGCCTCGCCCTTTTCTCTTTTGATCGTCTCCACCGTCTCTGCACCTGCAGGATTGATGTCGCCGATCACAACCTTTGCGCCGTATTGAGCAAAGAGAAGCGATGTGGCCCTACCAATGCCGCTGCTGCCGCCAGTGACCAGCGCGACCTTATTCGTGAAATCGAATGTCTTCTTGGGCAATGCTTTCATTTCAAATAACAGAAGAAAGGATGGCCGCTTATTTTGAGAAAATCGGTTGCTACTTCGTAGTGTTAGACGGGCCGCGAAGAATGGTCCAGGCGCGGTCGGCGCCGAAAGCTTCGCTGCCATGAATTTGCGGCCTTCATATTGCCACTCTGACAGTTGAAAGCGGGCGTCCGCATTTCATCCTTCCAGCGTCTGGATTCGACCGTCACGGATCGCCTTGAGCAGTGCTTTAAAATCGCGCTCGTTCTGCTCTGTGTAAGCGAGCGCAAATTTGGCCACGGCTTTATCAAAGCGAGAGTTTGACCCGAGGTAACCGCTGATCAATGCGGCATCACCCGATTTTGCGTGAGCGCGAGCCAGCGCCCAGCCGCACCATTCCGCGTAGCGGCCCAGCTGGGTAACATCCATACCATCAACCAAGGGCTTGATTTTCATGTCGCGGAGCTGGCGGACGTAATAGTGACGGCCGCTCTCCTCCGTCCAGCCGAGGAAAATGTCGCTCGCGGACTGCATGAGCCGCTGGCCCGCCACGATGCGGTGGCCGCGGTTGGCGTAGTGGCTCTTTCCGGCATGAGGCTCTAGCACACTCTCGCGCGCTTCCTTCACCTGTAGAAAGAGCGCGTCGTCGCTAGCGGCCATCATCAGCAGGATGGCGCAATACGTACCGACGCTGCCCACGCCGACCACTTTGTAGGCGATGTCCTTCATCTCGAAACGATCTAGCAGCTCGCGATGATCGTCACTGAGCGTCTTGCGGTATTTGCGGAACGCAACGTTTACGGCGTCGGCATATTCCTCCGCGCCGCGGATCGTCTCGTGGAAGATGAGCGGTGGGTTGTCTTTGATGCGCGGTTTACCGCCATCGACGCTGGCGAGCTTTGGGAAATCATCCTCGAGCACCGTGCGCGCAGCCGCTTTCGCGATCCGCGCCTCCACTTGCTTCCGCCACTTTTTTGAGCGAATCGCGCCGAAAATATCGTCCGCCCTGACACGCTCATACCAGCGTTCCATCAGGCTCATCTGAGCGAAGTCATGGATGTGCTGGCGATAACCTTCGACGCAACGCACCGCCATCTCGCGCGCGTCGGCCTTGTTGAAGCCATTGTGCTGGCCCGCGATGACGCAGCTAGTCGCCAGCCGCTTTACGTCCCACTCCCACGGCGCGGGCAGCGTTTCGTCGAAATCATTGATGTCAAAGACGACGTTCCGCTCGGGCGTGGCAAAACCGCCGAAATTCAGCAGATGACAATCACCGCAGGCCTGCACCCGGATGCCGGTGACCGGCGTGTGCACAAGGTCCGCAGCCATGATCGCCGCCGCACCTCTATAGAACGCGAAAGGCGATTGCATCATACGTCCGTAACGAATCGGCACGAGCTGCGGCATTCGGTTCGCCGCGGATTCGACAAGCAATTCGACTGGATCACGCCGCTTGGCATGCGGTTTCCATGTCGCGTGTACATCCTTCGCGCACTTATCGCGCAGTGCTTTGCCCGCGACCCGGCGTTCTTTACGAGTCGGTGTCATTAGGTAGAAGGGAAACGATTATTTCACCATCTTCAAGTTCTCACATCCGGTCAACGTCGAGGCAGAATGGATTTCATGGCATACTGACCCCGGCCCTTCCAACATACGATCCCTTCGCTAGCTTCGATTAATCGTTTGGTCTCTGCATTCACCTCAAAAGGCCATGTTGAGAATGCGGTCGATGATTTCAGATAACGGGATCATGGTCAAGAGGAGCGGCAAGATCGGCAACACCAGGATAATCGCCAGCCGCATAACCGATTTGTTGCTGAAAGGCAACAAATTCATTCCCTGGATTATCTCGAAACTGTTGCCCAGGTCGGCCAGTGATTGGATATCGGCGGTCCCCAGCAGCGGCTCCTTTTCTTCAGTCGTTGAGGTAATCCATTTCTGCCGAAATGCAGTGACATAATTCATTCCCACAACCCCGTACTCGCGTAGTCCTATGAGGCGGGCGCGCACTAGCTGGGGAGCGAAGAATAGCAAAGGAAAATATCCTAGCAGCACTTGAACCAGGAGAATGGCGACAATCTCCAATTTGAATTGCGGGAGTTTCGCTCCGTCGTGCCAAATATGATCCGCAATTTTTCCTGACAGCAGGCAAGTCTGCGCGAGGAACACCGGCATGAACACGAACGGGGTCTGCCCAAGAAAAGCCCAAACCTCCGGCGCGATCCGGATGCAGCGCGTCAAGCCGCAACGGGAGACGAGATACACTCCAGAGAAACCGGTACCAAATCAGGAGCCGAAATCCCCAGCGCGCCAGAATGAATCGAAAGAGTGGCAGACTAACGAAAACGTACCAAAGGCCCGCAAGAGTGTAAGGGGTCCCATGGCCACCGTACCAGGAATCCCGGCCCAGCGCGTGTTGTTTCCATATGCTGTAGCCGACCGTCCAGGCCAAGATCAGAAGGACAAGTTCCGCGACGACCGAGTTTCGTAGTTTCGCTGCTGACGCTATCGCAGCATCAAAACGACTTTGAGCTTCGGGAGCGATCAGGCCACGACTCGAGAATTGTGTAACCGCATTCATGACACCGTGGTGGACAACCGTTTCCGCCATGATAAGCAGCGGCAGTGAAATCAGAAAACGAACGTGAATCGCGAGGTGTTTAAAGAATGGAACAGCAACTCCTCCCGATGCGTTCCCTTCAATCAACGTGAGGACAGCTGGCGGAAGCCAGGTGATCAGGACCAGCGCGATAATCCGCCGATGCAGCAATTCCATCGGAGGTCGAGCCAGCCGGGAGCGAAGGAAAAGCTGATAGAGAGGTCCACCCAAAACCAGGGAAAGTGACCTTGCGTCAGGGTCAGGTGAAGCGTCACCGGGCTTCATGGCGTGATCATTAAACAGGTCCCGCTCCACAGAAGGGTCCCTGGTCGAACTCCTCTTTGCAGCGCGGCGTTACTTGCTGTCGGCTGCGCCTTCCTTCAGCTTTGCTAGGACTTGGTCCACGCTGAAGCTGCCGGCTTTCTGGCTCGGCGGGAATTCCTTAAACGTTTCGAGGAACTCTCCGACGATGGCCTGCGCCGGCACACAGATATAGGCATGGTCGAACCACCAGTCGAAATACGTGTTCGACGTGATGTCCGCCCGTTCATACGGATCGGTCCGCAGATTGAAGAGCTTCGGAAACCGCAGGGGTGTGAACGGTTCCTCCCATATCCGCAACGTTCCCGGAGCGCGTTGTTCAGCAAAAACAAACTTCCAGTTATCGTAGCGCAACCCGACCAGGTCGGAGTCATCATTGAAGTAGTAGAACTCCTTGCGCGGACTCTCATTCGTCTGGCCGGTCAGGAGTGGCAGCACGTTGTAGCCGTCGAGATGCACCTTGAAGGTCGTGTCGCCAGCTTTCATGCCCTTGAGGAGCTGGTCCTTCACATCGGGAACGCCCGCCGCCGCGAGCAGCGTGGGCAACATGTCGAGGTGGGACACGACGCCGTTCTCAACGGTGCCGGGTTTGATGTGGCCGGGCCATTTGATCATGCAAGGTACGCGAAAGGCACCCTCCCAGTTCGAGTTCTTTTCGCTGCGGAACGGCGTCATGGCGCCATCCGGCCAGGTGTTCATGTGCGGGCCGTTGTCCGTCGAATACATGACGATGGTGTCGTCCGCCATGCCGAGATCATCCAGCGCTTTGAGCACCGTGCCGACGTTCTTATCGTGATCGATCATGGTGTCGTGGTAAGGGCTCTGCCAGCGGCCAGCCTGACCGATGCTCTCGGGCTTGGTGTGCGTGCGAAGGTGCATGTGGGTGAAATTCACCCAGAGAAACACGGGCTTGCCCGCGGCTTTCTGGCGCTTGAGGAAGTCCACTGATCGCTCGGCGAACTCGTCATCACAGGTCTCCATTCGCTTCTTGGTCAGCGGACCGGCGTCCTTGATGGTCTGCTTGCCGATCTTGCCGAAGCGGGGATCAACGGTCGGGTCGTCTTTGTCGGTCGCTTTGCAATCCAGCACGTTGCGCGGTCCGAATTTGGCAAGAAAATTCGGGAAGTCCTTGGGATTCGGGTAGTCCGGCAGTTCCGGCTCTTCGGAGGCGTTCAGGTGGTAGAGCGCGCCGTAGAATTCATCGAAGCCGTGGACAGTGGGCAGATGCTCATTCCGGTCACCGAGATGGTTCTTGCCGAACTGAGCGGTGGCGTAGCCCTGGGCCTTGAGCAACTGGGCGATGGTCACGTCGCGGGCCTGGAGGCCTTGCGCGGCGCCAGGCATGCCGACTTTGGTGTTGCCGGCGCGCAGGCCGCATTGGCCGGTGATGAACGAGGAGCGCCCCGCCGTGCAGCTTTGCTCGGCGTACTAGTCGGTGAAGATCACACCTTCCTTGGCGATGCGATCAATGTTCGGCGTCCTGAAGCCCATTAGTCCCATCGAGTAGGCGCTGATATCGGTCTGGCCGATGTCGTCACCCCATATGATGACGATGTTTGGTTTCTTGGCCTGCGCGAACGCGGAGTCGGTGCTGACCACGAAGGCCAGTGCGGCAGCGAAGGCAAAGGGCAGCACCTTCGTAACTCTTTGTGCGGAAAAGTATATGCTGGATTTGTGCATAATGAGTTGTTGTTGGTTGGTTGTTACGGTTGAGCAACCGTCCGCCGACAGACGGATCGGTCTGTCAGGCAGCGTATGACAATACTGCCAGACCTACTATCCACTTTCCGAAAAAATGACTCGACTTAAGCCTCTTGCGTTTCGACACTTCCAACGGTCGTCATGTTCTCGGGAATTCGTTACCACCGGCTCGAGTTTCGGGAGATTGAAGCCGAGCAGTTTAAGGAAGTCATCGACCGGGCGAATCTCGAACATATAATCATTGGTGGACAACGCGGCCGTGCCGAGATCGAACAATTTCATGGGCCGGCTTTCTCCCTCGACCGCGGCCACTATGACTTTCCCGTCGTCGCGCGCGGACAGTTTGCACCGGGGAGCATCTGCATTGGGATCGCGATCGGCGAGCGCATCCCAACCTGGATCAACGGCTCATCGACAGGTCGCGGTGACCTCCAACTCTATTACGAAGAAGGGGACGTCTTCTACCGAGCCGGGCCGGGCGGTCGCTGGACGGGGTTAACCGTGAAGCGTGAAAGGCTGCAAGCTGAGGCGCAGAAACGACTAGGTCAGGAACTTCCGCTATCAAGCCCGGGTACGATGGAGCATCTGCACGTCGATCCCGGAGCCTTCGACCGGCTGACGCGATTGGTCCGGTCTCTTCAGCCCAACTCGAACAGCGTCTCGCTTTTCCGGGATGCAGAGGCTGCGAGCGAATTGGTGGTCGGCGCTTATGTGGAAGCGATCGCCACGGCTGAGCCATCGACGGCGAACGCGATCCGGCGCCGCGCCGCTCATCGCTATGAGGTCATGCGGCGCGCCGATTCGACCATGCGCAACCTCGTTGGCAGGCCCTTCTAGCATGCAACTCTGCAAATGCCTCGGCATGTCCGAGCGCAACCTCGAGCTGTATTTTCACGAAGCTCTCGGAGTGAGCCCGAAGGCGTGGTTTCAATACCTCTCGCTGCACAAGGCTCGCACGATGCTGCGAAACCACGACGCGTCGGGGAGAGGCAGCATCACCAATACCGCGCTCGCCTGCGGTTTCGAACATTTCGGACGCTTCTCCGAGGCGTATCGCAAACTTTTCGGCGAACAGCCTTCGCAAACGCTGCGATCTTTCCTACGGCCGCGGTAGACAGCAGGCGGGACGGTCGTTTTCGCTGCTCGCGAGCGGATCTGGCCAGGGATGATTGGGAATGGTTCGCTATCTCCGGATCTGGTTGTTTCTAGATGTTTTAGCTACCGTTAGGGCGCAGGCGACGCTTCATTCGTCGGTGGAAAAATGGTTTTCCAATCGTCTTTCATGCTGATGACGATCCAGCCTTTGGCCACGGCTTCCTTCCCAGGTCTCATCCGGTTGACCGGCGAATAGGCAATTCGATAACAAAAGTTGCGCCTTTCCCCAAGCCGTCGCTGTGAGCACGAATGGTGCCGGCATGCATTTCAATGATGGCTTTACTGATTACGAGACCGAGGCCAAGTCCTTCGCTTTTCGAATCGGCTTGTTCAAAGGCGTGAAAGACTCTTTCTATAAATTGTGGTTCGATGCCGATGCCATTGTCGCTGATCTCGATGGTGATCCTTCCTGGGCTGGGATTGTACGACCGCACAGAGATCGTGCCGTTTTCGGGAGTGAATTTGTATGCGTTGCGTAAAAGGTTCCAGAAAACTTGCTGCAAGCGAGGTGCATCTGCGATCAACTCATGTCGAGATGCCGTGAGCGAAACGACAGACGTGAGATGTCGTTGTTCAATCTCATTGCGCACCATCTCAAGGGCAGACTGCAGAAGCTCATGCGCGCTGGCCTGGCGCAATTGCAACGTCAATTGCCCGCGCGCGATGCGGGTAAGATCGAGCAGATCTTCGATCAAGCGCATCTGAAGTTCGACATTACCGCAGACCATTTTTAATCCTTGCTGGACGTCCGGCTTGAGGTCGGATTGTTCCGCAACTGTGCCGGCCCAGTTCAGCACAGGTGCAAGCGGCGCGCGCAACTTCTCGCTTAACAGCCCCAGGAATCGATTTTTTGCTGTACTTGCAGCCCCTGCGTTTTTCTTTTGGCGTTCCAACTCCTGGACGATTCTGCCTCGCTCGATGAAGAGGCCGATCTGGCTGCCGAGCGCCTCAACCATCTGCAGCAAATCTTGGTCCGGCTCGACCACGTTATGGCTGAACAATTCCATTATGCCGTCGATCTCACCGTGGAAGAAAAGAGGAAAAGCAAATCCACCCCGCAGATCCGCTGCCGCCGCATACGGAGCTCGGGGAAAGTTTGGGTCGCAGGTAACGTCGTAGACCCACGTTGGTTGCTTTGAATTCCAAACACGTCCTGGCAGGCCCTGGCCTTCGGGAAGGGTAATTACGAGAGATAAGTCAGAGAACTTTTTCACTCGCTCTGACGCTTCATGCCATACGTTCCGGCAGCGCAATCCGCGGGCTGTCTCGTCGTAAGTCCAGATTGCAGCGTATGCCCAATCCCCACTCGTAGCCATTGCTTCCAAAAGTTCAGTGGCCACTTCGGCCAGCGTCCATGAGGCAGCAAGCAGGTTTGTAACCGCGTACTGGGTGGCGCGTCTGCGCTCAGTTCGAACACGTCCGGCGATGTCCCGGGCGATTTTTGACGCGCCGATAATGTTCCCGGTCTCGTCTCTGATTGGCGAAACTGCCAGCGAAACATCGAGCGCGGCGCCGTCCCTGCGAAGGTAAACCGTCTCGTAGCGAAGGACACGCTCGCCTTGGCGTAGCCGTTCGATAACTCCCAGCTCTTCATCGCGGCGATTGGGCGGAACCAGAACGGTGATCGGTTTGCCGATAATTTCATCAGCGCTGTAGCCAAAAAGCCGTTCCGCCTCTTTGTTCCAACTCGTAACTATTTCATCAAGATCTTTGCTTATGATCGCATCCCCAGAAGATTCAATAATGGCAGCCAGGCGACGGTTTGTTTCTTCGGCGCGTTTTCGCTCGGTGATATCGCGTAAGTAGGCAGTGAAAATCGGTGACCCATTGACCTGGGTTGCGTTAATCGCAAGCGCTACCAGAATCTCGCTACCATCGCGATGCAGCGCCTCGATTTCGATTAACTTTCCAATTAACGGGCCTTCGCGAGTTTTAAGATAACGAGCCAGCCCTTGTCGGTGTCTCTCTTGAAGTCTTGGCGGGATGATTAGTTCAGCGAGCTCTTTGCCAACTGCCTCACTGCGGGTAAAGCCGAATACTCGCTCAGCAGCGGGGTTGAACTCCTGAACCCGCCCAGTCGCATCCATGGTGATGATGCAATCGAGCGCCGAGTCGAGTAAAGTCCGGCTGAGCGCCTCCAGTGTTTCAGTTGGATCCACAGCGGTTCTACCTCCTCGATAAATTATGCCGATGCTACGTCCGCATTTCTTCGGATTACAATCATGTAATTGTTACAACCAGGTGACAAACCTTATTGCCTGGGGCCGGTGCGCGGGAAAATCGTGTTCCAATCGTCTTTCATGCTGATGACGATCCAGTCTTTGGCCACGGCTTCGTCCCAAGCTTTGTCGAGTCTGCCGACGTTGGGTTTGCGATCGTAGACCCATTCGACCTGGCCCTATAGCTTATTCGGCTCTTTTTCTCCAGCTCCTCTGCGGATCAATCGCCAGACAATGATACACAGCAAGGAACCGACAAAGCCCGAGATCAGGTCCTCAAACGTGATCTTGATCTCGGCCAGACCCAGATCGATGTGGAATAACCAAAAAAGAAATCCGCCTACCAGCGCACCAATCATTCCAATCCCCATGTTGGTCCAGAATCCAAAGCCTCGCTTGCTAAGCGTCATCAAGCGTCCGGCCAGTGTCCCAGCCAGCGCGCCGACGATCAACCAG
>Ga0306921_10006333_pt1 | contig 12340 bp, 13 predicted proteins | sample sta12Cox44000080_FD_203760 | JGI IMG/M metagenome (GOLD analysis project Ga0306921, IMG submission 203760) | Lab enrichment of tropical soil microbial communities from Luquillo Experimental Forest, Puerto Rico - statoxic.12C.oxic.44.000.080 (v2)... | ecosystem: Environmental > Terrestrial >... | reverse complement strand
GCCTCCCTGAGGGAATGCCATGCCCGTCGAAGCCCGCGCCTATCCCCGGCCGCTGCCCAATTCCGAATGGCTCGGCAAGCTGACGGAGGAGATCCTCGAGCCCGATCTGCCGATCGTCGACCCGCACCATCATCTCTGGGATCACCCGGGCAGCCGCTACCTGCTCGACGAACTCTTGGTCGATTTGGGCTCGGGGCACAACATCGTCGCGACCGTGTTCATCCAATGCGGTTCGGGCTATCGCACCGGTGGTCCCGAGGAAATGCGGCCGATCGGCGAAAGCGAGTTCGTCCGGGCGATTGCCGAGGAGGGCGATCGGCGCGGCGGCAAGACAAAGATTTGCGCCGGTATCGTTAGCTTCGCCGATTTGCGGCTGCCAAATGTCGATGCGGTGCTCGAAGCGCAGATCGCCGCGGGCGGCGGGCGGTTTCGCGGCATCCGTCAGATCGCGGCGCATGATCCGGCGATCATCGGCGCCTCATCCTATGTGCCCCCGCCGGGGCTAATGGACGACCCGAACTTCCGCCGCGGCCTCAAGCGGCTGCCGGCGCACAATTTGACTTTCGAAGCGTGGATTTATCACCCACAGATCGAGACGCTGACCGAGGTGGCGCGCGAATGCCCGGAGGTGAAGATCGCGCTCAACCATTTCGGCGGTCCGCTCGGGGTCGGGCCCTATAGGCGCGACGAGGTGTTCCCCGGCTGGCGCGCCGACATCAAGGCGCTGTCTGCCTGCCCGAACGTGTACGTGAAGCTCGGCGGGCTGGCGATGATCGTCAACGCCTTCGATTTTCACTTGGCACCGCTGCCGCCGTCATCCGGCGAGATGGCCAATGCGTGGCGGCCCTATGTCAAAACCTGCATTGAGAATTTCGGCGCCAACCGTTGCATGTTCGAAAGCAACTTCCCGGTCGACAAGGGCGCCTGCAGTTATTCGGTGCTGTTCAATGCCTTCAAGCGGCTCGCGAGCGGCGCCTCCGCATCGGAAAAGACCGATCTTTTCGCCGGCACCGCGTCGCGGTTTTACCGCCTGGGGAACTAATAATGGGGCGCCGAGCCCTATCCCATTCTCACTGAGGAACAAGACCATGAGCGATCTGCCGACACATGTGGACATCCACGAGGAAGGCCCGCGCGAAGGGTTCCAGATCGAACCCGGCCCAATCAGCACCGCGGACAAGATCAAGCTGATTGAAGCGCTCGCCGAGACCGGGTTGCACCATATCCAGGCCGCCTCGTTCGTCAGCCCGCGCATCGTGCCTGGCTGGGCGGACGCCGAAGACGTCGTCGCCGGGTTCACCCCGAAAGAAGGGGTACGCTACACCGCGCTGTGGTTCAACGCGAACGGGCTCAACCGGGCGCTTGTCTTCCGCAACAAGTTGACGATCACCGGCGCGATCTCGCTGACCGCGTCGGAGGCGTTCACCCAGAAGAACCTGCACCGCAGCCACACCGAAAACGTCGAGGCGATGAAGAGGCAGACCGCGCTGCATCTCGAAAACGGTGTCGACGTGCCGCGGATCGGCGTGATGGCGGCGTTTGGTTGCAACTACCAAGGCGACATCGCGCCGGCGCAGGTAATCTCGACCCTGGAAGATGGTCTCGCGATCGCCGAGGAGGCGGGCGCCGACATCAAATATTTCTCGCTCGCCGACACGATGGGTTGGGCGACGCCAATGCGCATCGAGCGTGTGTTGGGCGAAGTGCGCAGCCGCTGGCCCGACATGCCGATCTCCCTCCACCTGCACGATACGCGCGGCCTCGCCGTCGCCAACGCGCATGCCGGGCTCAAGATGGGCGTGACCCAATTCGACTCGACCGTTGGCGGGCTGGGCGGTTGCCCGTTTGCCGGCCAACCAAAGGCGGCCGGCAACATCTGCACCGAGGAGCTGGTGCTGCTATGCGAGGAGATGGGCGTCGACACCGGCGTCGATCTCGATGCGCTGATCGAGGTTGGGCGCATGGCCGAGGAGATCGTCGGGCACCAGTTGCCGGGCGAATTAATCCACGCCGGCAGTCTCGACGCATTCCGCCGTCGTGCCGCTGCCTGATGTCTGCGACACCGCTCGCCGGAATAAAAGTCCTGGAATTCAGCCATACGGTCATGGGGCCGACCGCCGGGCTCGTTTTTGCCGAGCTTGGCGCTGACGTCATCAAGATCGAGCCCGCCCCGAAAGGAGACCATACCCGCGGTCTCGGCGGCTTTGGCGCCGGGTTTTTCGCCGCTTTCAACCGTAACAAGCGCAGCCTAGCGATGGATCTGAAGCGCGAGGAAGGTCAGGCGGTGATTCACCGGCTGGTCCCGACCGCCGATGTGATCCTCGAAAATTTCGGCCCCGGCAAAATGGAGCGGCTCGGTTGTGGTTATGAGTAGCTGGCCGTGCTCAACCCGCGCCTGGTCTTCCTGGCGCTGAAAGGCTATCTCGCCGGACCTTACGAGCATCGCCCGGCGCTCGATGAGGTTGTGCAGTTCCAGACCGGCCTTGCTTTCATGACTGGACCGCCGGGCCAACCGCTGCGCGCTGGCGCCTCGGTGATCGACATTTTGGGCGCGGTATTCGGGGTGGTCGCGGCGCAAGCGGCGCTGCAGGAGCGCGCGATCACCGGAAAGGGCCAGCGCGTGTCGAGCGCTCTCTTCGAAAGCGCCGCGTTCCTGATGAGCACGCACATGGCCGGCATGACCGCCACCGGGCTCGAGGCGCGGCCGATGCCGGCGCGGCGGGGCGCTTGGGCGGTTTACGAGGTTTTCAACACCGCAGGCGGCGGACAGCTGTTCATCGGTGTCACCAGCGACCAGCAATGGACGCGGTTTGTCGAGGAATTCGGGCTGCAGGAATTGGCCGCCGACCCACGCCTCGCGACTAATGTTACGCGGCTGGCGGAGCGGGCCTGGCTGATCCCTGCCCTGCAGGAGGTGCTGGCCACATTGCCGCAGGACGAGGTGGCGCGACGCTGCGAGCGGTGCAACGTGTCGTGGGCGCCGGTCGGTCAGCCGGGTGATTTGTTCACTGACCCGCACCTCCTGGCCACCGGTGGGCTGGTCGATGTGTTTATTTCTCGCTTTGGTGGTGGCGACGGCAAGATCGCCGGCCTGCCGGCACTGCCACTGGAGTTCGGTATCGACCGACACCGTCCCGGCTTGCGGCGGCAGCCGCCGCGCATGGGCGAGCACAACGAAGAGGTGCTGGGCGAGGCCGGTTTCACTACCGCTGAGATCGCCGGCCTCGCGGAAGCCGGGGTGATCGCCGCGCGCGTCGGAGAAGGCGGTTGATTGAACACCGCGGCCGTTGCCACTGCGGCAATCTTCAGCTTGGTCTGCACCTCTCGCAGGCGCCCGCAGACACGCGGCTGCGCGCCTGCGGTTGCTCGTTCTGTCGCGCCCACAATACGCGTACTACCAGCGATCCCAACGGCTCGGTCGACATCCGCGTCGCAGACTGGTCCCTGGTCGAGCTCTACCGCTTTGGCACGGGCACCGCCGAGTTCCTGATCTGCAAGCGCTGCGGGGTTTATATCGGCGCCATTGGCGAGACCGCTTCGGGCACCCGCGCCGTCATCAATACCAATTGCCTGGACGACCGGGCCGCTTTCACACAGCAAGCCGATCCTGTCGATCACGACGGCGAGGTGACCGGCGACCGGCAGACCCGACGCGCCGCCAATTGGACGCCAGCGACAGCTCACCGGGAATAACGCAGGGTTGCTGGCTCCCGCGCAGCCTTCATGGTGCCGGGGTTGTAGGCGGTCTGGGACACATTCCCCAGTCGTCGTGTCAGTTGCACGTTTTAGGCCCCTAGATCGGCCGGGGTGCCTGGCTCTAGCCATTTATTCGGGTCGCTCTTACCCCTGTTTAGTTTCCCGTCGATGTCATCCTCCCGCAGCCCCGAGGCTCAACTAGTGCCGGCCGCGATCTCGCAGATGCGCCGGCAGTGGCATGCGAGGCAGTAGCGGCTCCACGGCTGGCTTGACCGCGTTCGAAACCGGAAATTCCGGTGTAACCGGGCGCTTAGCAAGCTCCTCCGCCACGATCTTGCGGGTTTCAGAAAAAACGGCTGGCGCCTCAAAACCGAACTGGAAAATCCGCCGAAACGAGTCGGCGTGCTTCCAAATTGCCGCCAACACCGCATATCGCATATTCGGGGCAGGATGCTTGATTGCGCATTCGACCAGCTTGGCAATGTCGTTGCCGTCGAGCCTTACTGCTGTCGATGCTTCTGCCTCCATTGGACGACCCGTAGAATTGCCCGTCAGACTGATTTGCGGCAGCTGTGTGTAGTAGTCGGTCGTCACAGCGCTCTGGGTGGGCTCCGCCTTTGCCCGCGCATCCGGATAAATGCGGTCACCCGTTTTCACCTGCATCGTCCATCGTCTCCAACAGCGAAACCGATCATACCGATTAATCCGCGAAGCTCGACCGCGCCGCCACAGCCCAGCGTCCGCCGGACTCGGTGACGATCCACAATGAGCGGAACGAGCCAATCACCGAATTGTCGGCGCGATAGCGAGTGAATTGTACGTCCAAATGCACCTTGGTGGCTCCGGCGGCGATAACTCTGCGAAAATCCCATTCGCTGCGATGCCAGTCCGCGCCAGCGCGGATGAGGAAGTCACCGAGATAGGCGCCAGGCTGATCCCACACCCGCATCCTGCCACCGGCTAACCGGTAATGCGGAAAATGCAGTGTCGCGAGCAAGGCCGGTTCGTCGCCGGCATTCAACGCCGCCATGAAGCGGTCGAGTACGGCAAGAGCCGCACCCACCGCAGCCTTTTCAGGCTGGGTCTGAGTTTGGTCGATACCGATGGTTCTTTTTCGCCCGGTGGGCATTTTACGCGGTTCATTATGGTCGGAAGCATCAGCCGACCACAGCGCGAAAGATACGCATATAGTTGCCACCCGCGATCTTTCCGGCCTCCTCGGAAGTAAAGCCGCCGCGCAGCATCGCCGTGACGAGGTTCACCCACTGGGTGTAGTCCGGCAGGCTTCCCGGCGTGACATGCTGGTCGGTGCCGATGCTGACATGATCGACCCCAACGATTTCGGCCATCTCTTTGAGACCGTCGACATATTTGTCGAGGCTCGGGAAGAAGTGCCAGATGCCGATCGAGCCGCCGGTCTCGGCGATTGCGCGCGCATGGCCGGGACTGATCTGCCGGCCACTCAACGGGGTTGGGCCCATTGCCTGCGAACCGGAGAGCGCTGTATGCGACAGCAGCAGGGGTTTCGTTGCAACTTTGACGGCTTGGTCCACCATGTCCTCAGTCCCGTGCGCGACGTCGCAGACGAAACCGCGCCGGTGGCAAGCGCGGATCACTTCGGCCCCAAACGGGGTGAGCCCCTGGTGCATAGTAGCGCCGGTCTGGAAATCGCCGATGTCGTTAGGCGTGTAGTGCACGAGCTGCACGTGCCTGATGCCGCGTTCATGCGCTTCCTCCAGCCGCTCGAGCTTCGACTCGAGAAAGTCGAGACCTTCCACGTCAGCGATGATCGCGGGCTGTCCCGCTTTATGAGCAGCTTCGAGATCGGCCGCGCAAAGGGCGCGGCGCAGGCCATGGTGGGCGACCATCTCATCCATCCAAGCGAGGCGCTCGAGATGGTGCCTATAGAGCTGACCCGGCTGTGGTGTACGCAGTGCAGCCAGAACGCCCTTCGTATTCCTGCCAAGGATAGGGCCGTCCGGCACATCGGCCAGGCATGCGACCGCAAGCGATCCCGCCTCCATGGCGTTCGCAAGGTCGTCGTTCGGCAGCGCCTTCGACGTGATCCCGGTTTTGCCGCCATGCGTGTGGACATCGACGGAGATGGATTTGCGGAGGACGTCGAGTGCGGCGGAGGCGGTTTCGGCCGCCTGGGCAGCGGCTGTCGAACCGCGCGGTCCGCCATGGCCCGCGAGCATCGCGCCGACCGAAGTCATCGCCGTGCTCAATATCCAATCTCGAGGCATGAGGATGTACCCGTGCCCGCAGCAATCCATTCCCGCCCTCCCTAGAATGCGGCGGCGTTAATGTTGAGGCCCTGCCGCCGCTCCGGCGCGAAAATTCAGCAGCGCGATCAATGGGACTGAAAACGTCCGACTCCCTGGCGACGCCGCGACATGGTTTTCGCTTGCTGATTCAGCAGATCAGCGGAACCAGTGGTCGGACATGATCAGTTCGACTTGCTTGTTCTCGACCGAGTCACCCCGCATTTCGCTTCCGTCCGGGTTGATGCGGCCGTAACGGTCGACACCATCGAACGCCGCGGCGCCGATGCGCACCATCACCAGGGGTTCCTCGCTCGTTGCCTTGAACCAATAAAACGTGCCGTGCGGCAAGAGCACGCCTTCATTCTTGCCGATCGTGCGCGTCTCGTCGTTTGGACCATGGAACGTCGCTTCGCCCTGGAGGACGACAAAGGTGTGGTCTTCGTTCGGGTGAGCATGCAGACCGTTCTCGCCGTCTGCCGCATAGGTCTTCAGCACGACCCACATCTTCTCCGATGCGGCAACCGGGGTGTCGGTGCGGCCCTGCTGCGGAAGCTGAGCCTCCAGCTTGAAGAAGGTCGGCTTTCCCTCGACGATCTGCGCCTTGGCCTTGACGCGGAGGTCTTCAAGGCCTTGAGCGATGTTCGCGGTTCCGTCAGGCGGCATGGCGATCTCCTGCATCAGGGTTCGGTAAGGCTAGGGCGCGGTCTCTATGGTTTCAAATCAGCTTCAAGGCCGCTCGGCATTGTGGTCTCGCCGGCTCAGACGGATGACGTGACGTCCCAGCAAGATCTACGGCGTCGTCACTGCAGCGCCTGTACACCGGTTTCACGTCCACTTACTCAAACTGAGAGTCTAGATCACACGATTTTCCGCCAGAACCGAAAGCTCACCGCGAGAAAGCCCCAACTCTACGCAGAAGATTTCCGTATTGTGCTCGCCGATCAGCGGCGCCCGTCTGGAGATCCGCCATGGAGCGCCGTTGTAGATGGCCGCTTCGCCTGGATAGATGAAGTTGCGGCCGAGCTCCGGGTGCTCCACCTCTTTCCAGAAGCCGCGATCATGCAGGTGAGGGTCGTCGAGGAGAGCCTCCGGGGCGCGCACCGCGCCCCAGGTGAAGCCGCGTTCCTGCGCAGCGTGGTAAACCTCCTCTGCTGGCAGGCCGGCAATGAAGTTAGCGACCAGATCATCAATGATGTGAGAGGTGTTCGCCGCAATGACCGCCGGATCCTGGTACTTCGGATCCTTGAGATCGCCGGCCATGCCGTAGCTGTCCAGCAAATCTGCCAGGTCTTTGACGTATTTGGGATTAAGCCGACCCGCCACCAGTGCACAAACGTACGTGCCGTCCTTGGCGCGGAACTGGGTGCGAGGCGTCGGACCGGCTGCATGATGGCGACCTGTCTGGCGTCGCAGCACCTCTCCCCGGTAGATGTAATTGGCGATTGCCGCCTCGGTCGTCAGCGCACAAGCCTCGTGGATCGACACATCGATATACTGCCCCTGCCCTGCAACCGATCGGTAGACCAGCGCGGCCATGATGGCCATGTAAGCAAAATGACAGCCCATATGCCAGGCGTTGCCGCCACCAGGAGCAATAGGGGGCGCATTTGGCACATCTGCCTCGTCATAGCCGGATGAGGCCATCTCGCCACCCGCTGCCATGTGGAGCAGATCGCTGGAGGCGTAATCCCGCCACGGGCCGGTCTGGCCGAAGGGGGTCAGGGCACACATGATCAGCCGCGCGTTTTGTTTGCGGAGAGACTCGTAATCGAGCCCCAGGGACGCCAGGAAGCCCGGTCGGAAGGTTTCCAGAATGACGTCCGCTGTCGCCGCCAAACGCCGGAAAAGCTGGCGGCCGTCTGCAGTTTCCAGATTGAGAGTAATGCCGCGTTTGGACGTATTGTAGTACCAAAAGGACAGACTGCGCTCCGGGTGCGGAATGTCATCGAGAAATGGCCCGACCTGGCGGTTACGCTCGCCACCGGGGGGTTCGATCTTGACCACATCGGCCCCGAGATCGCCGAGAAGCTTGCCGCAGAACTGGCCGGTTTCATCCGCGAGCTCCAGGACTCTGAGGCCCGCCAGCGGGCCCGGCAGAGGCTGGGCATCGCTCACTGGAGCATCTCCTCCAAGTACGCAAAGCGCGCCCGCTTTGTCGGCCAGAACGTGCCGTCGGCAAACCCGGCGCGGAGCTCTTCGTGGCTATACCCCAGCAATCCTTCGATAATCTCCCGAGTATGTTGACCGATTAGCGGGCTCGGCAGGTGGTTCGACGCTGGGGTTTCCGAAAGTCTGAACGGGGCGTTCTGCACTTTGTGCAGTCCGAGCGCCGGATGCTCCATCGGCAGATACATCTCCCGGTGGCACAGCTGAGGGTCACGCTCCACCCGGTCCTCCGCACTTTGCACCGGAAGCGCGCGGACTCCGGCAGCTTGGCAGCGCTCCGTCAGCTCGTATTTCCCAAATGTCATGCTCCACGCTTCGATCTGCTCGTCCAATTCCCCCTGGTGCTGCAAGCGTCCAGCGACTGAGGCAAACTTCGGCGAGGTGGCCCATGACGGAGCGCCCATCACCTGCACCAGTCGCTGCCATTCCTCGTCGGAGTAGCAGACAATCACACACCAGTCGTTGTACTCGCCAGGATGAGTGCGATAGGCGTTATGAGGCGCCACCGTTGGCCCGCGGTAGTTGTTGACCAGAGGCGTGCCGGGCCAATGTGCACGGTTGCCGGGAGGATAGCCGGCCCGCCGCAACCCGCGCCCGTTCACTGTGAAATCCAGCAGCGCGGGACCGTTGAGCGGAACGCTCGCCACCATCTGAGACAGGTCGATATGCTGGCCTTGTCCCGTCATGTTGCGATGGTAGAGGCCGGTGAGGGCGCACATTGCCCCGTACATGCCGCCGGTATCATCCATATATGACCAGCCCCAGCCAGCCGGCGGTTGGTCGGGCAGGCCCGAGACATAGGTCAGCCCTGAAACCGCCTGGGCGACAGGACCGAATGTTGTGTAGTGGTGATGCCGACCTGTATGGCCGTAGCCTGACATCGACACATAGACGATATCGTATTTGATCTTACACAGCTCCTCATAGCCCAGCCCCCAGTTCTGCAGCACCCGCGAGCTAAAATTCTCGATCACGATATCGGAAATGCCGATTAGCCGCTTCGCAATCTCGAGGCCTTTGGCGCTTCGTACGTTCAGGCTGAGGCTCTTCTTGTTGACGTTCGTGTCATTGAAGTTTCCCGAGGTATTCAGATTGACCTCGAGCTTCCGCGGCGTGGTGGTGCTCGGTAACCTCCCGCGCTCATTCTCCGGCCACTCAATTTTTATGATCTCAGCCCCAAAAGCTCCGAGCCAGCGCGTCGCCCATGGCCCGGCCCGTACCCAGCTGAAGTCCACCACGCGAATGTTTTCAAGGGCTCGCGGTCGAGACATGCCGTGGTTCTCCTGCTAGGCCAGACCCGGAAAGGGAGGCCGTCTGCGGGTTCATGTTTGTTTGCTCCCCCGCTATTCCATGCCGCTCGGGTCCAACTATAGCAGCCACTCTAGCTTTTTATTTGGCCACTCTGTGATCGGACCATGATCGCAATGCGTATGAGGTGTATTACCCGGCGTGACGGTCCGTTGATGCCCGACCACCTCGCACAGCCTATTGTGCACGACCCTCTAATCCACCACCCGCCGACGCTACTTCCCGCTTTCCGAGCCCGATGCGGACAAAGCGGAACATCATCAGCGCGGCGAGCCCAAACGGTATGCAGCAGAACATATACACCGCGGTGATGGCATTGCCGACCGCCCCCGGTTCGGTAGCATCGCCAAGCCCGGCAACGTTCGCAACCACCCCAGCAATCGCCGCGCCAAACGCGGTGCCAATCGAGCGTACCGAGGACAGGGCGGAGGCGGTGCTGCGATGTTCGACGGAGGCCACGCTGTCCATCGCTCGGGCGACGAGGTGCACATTGTATACGCCAATGCCGATCCCCATCGCAAAGGCGCTCAGCGTCATCAGCGTGAGCCCGGGCAGCAATGCCACCGCCGTTAGAGAGGCGAGTCCGATCGTCGCGATAACTGGCCCCGATAAGAGCGCGATGCGCTCACGCTTCCCCGACCACCCCGAAACGGCGAAGGTGCCGATGGTCCAGCCCATCGAAATGACGATGCTGAGGAAATTGATCACAACCGGCGACACCTGATGCACGACCTGCAGCAACAGCGGCAGGAACAAAGTCACTGATGTCTGCGTCATCCCGTGCAATGACAGAATCCACAGCGCCAGCCCGATCGGCGCTTTAACCGACAGCGCACGGCGCGGAAAGAGATTGTCGGCGGCCCGTCGGTCAAGCCAGAAGGTCAGGCCGACGAGCGCGACCGCTGCCGCAATCAAGAGAACGCGCGGCGCGAGCCCTGGCACCGATCCGCTGGCGGCGACGCACAGCACCCCAGTGGCCAAGGTTCCGAACCGGAAAAACGGCACTCCGGCGAAGCGGTCGCGTTCGGCCTCGCGGCTGAGCCCGTCCGGGATCTTCCAGTAAGCGAGCCCGGCAAACACCAGCATTAGCGGCGCCATCATCCAGAACGAGCCGCGCCACCACTGCATCGCGGCGAACATACCACCGACGATCGGTCCGCTCAGATGGCAGGCGGTGAAGGTGCCTTGCGAGATCGCGATAATGCGGGTACGCAAGCGTGGGTCGAACAGGCTGGTGATCAGCGCCATCCCGCTTCCCGAGACCAGCCCCCCGGCCCACCCCTGCACCCCGCGCGCGGCAATCAACGTGCCGATGTTTGGTGCCAGCGCGCAGCAAACCGTACCAAGCGCGAAAACTCCGGCGCCGAGCGTATAAGCGCGCCGTGCACCAAGGCGCGACCACACCATGGCGGTCGAAGCGCCGCCGACGATCGAGCCGATCGTGTAGAGCATCGCTGCCCAGGTGTAGAAACTCGCCCCGCCGATATCGCGAACGATGGTCGGCATGATGATGGCGATGACCAACATCTGCGTTGCGTTCATGGCGATGCCGCCGATCACTAACGCCGAATAAAGCCCGAGCCCGTCGCGAAAAATCTCGCTCCACGAGCCTTTGGCGATGCCTGAATCGACTGTCGTTGCGCGCGCGCCGTGCATCGGATGGAGATACCCGAGGATGACTGCCGACCGGTGGCGCAATTTTAGGCATCAGCTGCGCGCCTTGGTCGTGCGACTTGGATCGCCGCCGCAAACAACATCGGAGAAACGCGACCCGACCCGCGCGCTACGCCGATCTCTGGCACTTGGCGGCAGAGCCTACATCGGGCAGGGTCTTCCGATGTTTGGGGACAAGCGGCCCCGTCTCGGGACGACCGGATCTTCGGTCCGTGACCCATAGCGGTCCGAGTTGCCGTGGTCCGTAGTATTACTGTGCAGACTAGCTCCCAGCCCGACGACCTCGATGAGAATGACACCATACCGACAGGGGGCGCCACCCGCGGCCTTCGCCAGGTGGTCGTTGGCTCAGGGATGCCGCAAGGTATTCAAATTCTATGCTGAGTCCGTTGGGGGGTCGGCGTAGCGCTCAGAGCCGATCGGGATCCTGGCAAGGGGCTCGTTTATTAATGTGCCGATTTCACGCGCGAGAGGGATCCGCTGGGCGCCGATTTACACCGGGTACGCTATTTAGCGGCTTCCCGATTTCTCTCGCCTGTGCCTCCCGCGAAGTGTTGTGCAACGTCGCTCGCGACGGCGGCCTTGCGCTCGACGCGAGATTACCCCAGTGCCGAGCCGAATGTACCGGGTGCGCTCGGCTGCTGTGGCGATGAACAATTCGGGTTAGCCGTAAATCGTGGATTTTCGGCAGGCTTACATCGCCAACAATCTGACGCTGCCCGGCTCCTGCACTGATGACAATCGGCCCCGGTTCGGGTGTGCGGCAAGCGGCTCAGTAATAGCGCGGTATCGGTCCGTTATGCGGCGTCGCGCGGTCGCTCAGGTCGAGCATGACCTCGTCGATATAGCACCAGCCCCAGCCCTCCGGCGGGTCATAACTTTCGATGACCGGGTGCCGTGTCTCCTGGAAGTGTCGCGTCGCGTGCCGGTTCAGCGAGTCGTCGCAGCACCCGACATGACCACAGCTCCGGCACAGCCGCAGATGTACCCAAGGCGAGCCGATCTTCAGGCACTCCTCGCACCCGAGCGCGCTCGGTGTTACGTCGCGAATGGCCGCCTCATGAGAGCATCCGTCGATCATCAGGTCCTCCGATCCGCGGTGGCGCGGCCCTGCCGTCGGTCTTCGCCAAAAACGCGTGCAACGCCGCGACGACCTGCGCACCTTCACCCACCGCGGCGGCGACCCTCTTGACCGAGCCGCAGCGTACGTCGCCAATCGCGAAGACGCC
>Ga0306921_10006331_pt1 | contig 12342 bp, 9 predicted proteins | sample sta12Cox44000080_FD_203760 | JGI IMG/M metagenome (GOLD analysis project Ga0306921, IMG submission 203760) | Lab enrichment of tropical soil microbial communities from Luquillo Experimental Forest, Puerto Rico - statoxic.12C.oxic.44.000.080 (v2)... | ecosystem: Environmental > Terrestrial > Soil... | reverse complement strand
CGCGCCGTGTCGTGTTTGAATCCCAGCCCGACTTTCCTGACGGCCACAACCTCGCCTTCAACTTCCAGCCCGGCGGGGAATACCGGCATCAAGTTGCATTCCGGTGATTGGATAAGCACGGCACGGACGGTCGTCCCAGGCTTCGAGCTGTATGAGGCTACGGGATCCAGGAGCCGAATCCAGAAGGATTTTCCGGCGGGCACGGCTTCGCAATTCGCCGCAGCACGAGGCGCGCCACCGAGGCTTGCTGCTAAAGCGACAAAACCAAAGAGGAAGAGTCCACGTGAAGGCAGCCGCGAGGAACGATTGCGGCTTGCGAAACGGTCCCTTGGCTTCCCCACTACACCCATCAAACCCCGCACCTCACTCTGGTTACAGACAGCGATAGTTTGCCCTGTTGCGATCGGGCTATGGCACTGACGTTGCCTTCGTTTCACCTAAAGCTCAACTGTCAAAAGGTACAGTTTTATTCCGGGCGGGCTCTTGAACAACGGCTGAAATCGCAACCGTCTAAAGACTTTCGAGATACAATCCCCTGGGCTAAAGCACGCAGAAGCGCTGAGGTTTCGGGCCGTCCTTCATTGATCTTTCACTTCCTTGGCTTGCCCCATTTTCACCGTGCTTCCATACCGCTTGTAATTCGAATACCGGATGGTCATACGGATATGCACGTCTCCGGACCGGAAATGGAGGTAGTCGTCGGCCCTCGTGTACACCGGAAACCAGTAGCCTTTCTCGATATTTTGGCGGTAGGTGCGGAATCGAGGAAAAACGTTTTCGTTGTTCTTGGTGATGATGTCGGGCACCGCTTTGCCGTCGGTCATGACGATTTGCAAGTCCTTGTCGTCGACCCACACGCGGCCCTGAAAATAGCGCTGGTTTTTTTCGATTGTCTTCGGGCCGACATCGAAGACATAGGTGGAGAGTTCGTCGACCTGCTGGCGTCCGACGTACTTGACGGTGTATTTGGGTAGCTCGGCGGAATTCAGCACGAAGGGCTGAACGTTCCGGACGTCGTCGAGGTCCTGCTCGCTCAACATAATGCGCTGGAGGGTATTCGGGGGCGCGTAGGTTACTTTTTCAAAGCGCTTGCCATCGGGGGTAAAGATAATATCGCTGGTCATGCGGTATTCGCCGTCGGGGCGGTTGTCTTCGTCGATCGTCTGGATGGAAAACGCTTGAGTGTAGGTGTAATTGTCGCGCTCGCGTTTGAATTCGCTCTCGCGCTCGGAAAAGCGTTTGATGATGTCATCGACGGGTATTGAGGGCGGGTCGGTGGTGACGGGGTTGTCGCCCGGTGAATGGATGCCCTGAGGGGGCGGCGAGGTGTGATAGGTCTGTGGCGGCTCTGGGTGCGCCGCCGGGGGAGAGGTCTGGCGCGCAGGAGGCGGCTGTGTGCGGGAAGCCGGGGGACTGGTCAGGGGACCGGGATCCTGAGCAAACGCCGGGGCGCTCAGCCATAGGCAAACCAGCACGGCGAAAGCAATCGCGGAGTAGCGAGCCACTCGTTTTGTTGCCAAATGCACAGCTGACCTCACTCGATTCCGATTGGGCTATGTCTATAAGAGTCTACCGCAAGCGCTGAAGTTGTACGAGCAAAACGCATGGCCAACCAAACGACGGCCTACTCGTAGTATCCTAACGGGCTTCGGAAAGGAGGAGTCCGCATTGAACAGGGCGCGATCCTTCGTCGTGGTGATGGTATTGGGATTGACGGTATGGGTGGCTTCCGCACAGGCACAAAGCAGTGGTGACGGTGCGCTCTCCGCCACCGTGGATTCCGCCGTCGAAGCGCAACTAAAGGCGCAGAAAATACCCGGGGTTAGCCTCGCCGTTTGCCGCGACGGCAAGATCATTAAGGCGACTGGCTACGGCCTGGCCAACGTCGAGCTCGACATTTCCATGACGCCCGAAACTGTTCTCCAGACTGGCTCGGTTGGCAAGCAGTTCACCGCCATGGCTATCATGATGCTTTTCGAAGAAGGAAAGCTTGGGCTGGACGACAAAATCACGAAATATATTCGCGAATCGCCGGCCGCATGGAAGGACGTCACGGTCCGCGAGCTCCTGACGCATATCTCGGGGATCCCCGACTACGGCAGTGAAGAAGCCATGAAGAAAGGTGTAGTCGATCTTCGCAATGACTATACGGAAGAGCAATTAATTCAGGCCTTCGCAAAGATGCCGATGGCCTTTGCTCCGGGAGAAAAATGGAGCTATAGCAACACAGGCTATGTGCTGCTCGGAATTATCATCCGCCGGGTAACTGGGGAGTTTTATGGCGATTTTCTTCAGGAGCGCATTTTTAAGCCGTTGGGGATGACATCAACGCAGATCATCAGCGAGGCCGACATCGTTCCCCACCGAAGCGGCGGCTATAGACTGGTAAAAGGACAACTGAAAAATCAGGAGTGGGTTTCACCCACGTTGAACACAACCGCCGACGGCGCTTTGTATACCAACGTGTTGGATCTAGCGAAATGGGATGCGGCACTGTACACCACAAAACTGGTCAAGCAGTCGAGCTTCGACCAGATGTGGTCGGCAGCAAGGCTGAACGATGGCAAAACCTACCCCTATGGCTTTGGCTGGGGCTTGGGGTTCCGAAATGGTCATAAGGTGGTGGCCCACAACGGCGCGTGGCAGGGTTTCACCATGAGCATTGATCGGTATCTCGACGACCGCCTCACGATCATCGTGATGACCAACCTTGGCTCCGACAATTCCAAGCCTGAAACGATCGTCAAAGACATCGCCGATATCTACTTGAAGTAGAAAGGCTTGAGTGCCGCTGGTCTACGCTTGCCGCCACTTGAGAAACACGGCGGCCAGCGGGGGCAGCGTAAGCGACAGCGAATAGCGCCTTCCCATCCAGGCATGTTCTCCCGCGTTCATGCCGCCGAGATTGCCGACGTTGGAGGCACCGTATGTTTTCGAATCGGTGTTGAGCACTTCCTCGTAGTGGCCGGGGCGGGGCACGCCAATTCTGTAGCCGTAGCGCACTACCGGCGTCGCGTTCAGAACCACGATGAGGAGATCGTCCGGACTCTTCCCGCGCCGAATGAAGGAGTACACACTATTGTCGGAGTCGTTTGCGTCGAGCCATTCGAAGCCCTGCCACTCGAAATCCACCTGGTGAAGAGCAGGTTCCGAACCGAGCAGCCAATTCAAGTCCTTGACGAGTTGCTGCACACCCCGGTGGGGTTGGTATTGCAGCAGGTGCCATTCGAGGCTGTGCGCTTCCGTCCACTCACTGCGCTGCGCGAACTCCTGCCCCATGAAGAGCAACTTCTTGCCCGGGTGCGCGTATTGGTAGGCCAAGAGCAATCGCAAGTTCGCGAACTGCTGCCACATGTCGCCGGGCATTTTGTGGAGCAGGGAGTTTTTTCCGTGCACGACTTCATCATGCGAAAAAGGCAGCATGAAGTTTTCAGTAAACGCATACAGCAGCGAAAACGTCAGCTTGTTGTGCTCGTACCTCCGGTGGACCGGGTTCTTCGAAAAGTAATGAAGGGTATCGTTCATCCAGCCCATGTTCCATTTCAGGCTGAATCCCAGTCCGCCAAGGTAGATTGGCCGAGAGACGCTGGGCCAGGCCGTTGATTCCTCGGCAATGGTGAGCACGCCGGGGAAGCGCAGGTGCGTCACTTCGTTGAGGCGCTTGAAGAAGTCGATCGCTTCGAGATTCTCGCGTCCACCGTATTTGTTGGGAACCCACTCGCCCTGCTTGCGCGAATAATCGAGATAAAGCATCGAAGCAACGGCATCGACACGCAGGCCGTCGATGTGGTACTTGTCGAGCCAGAAAAGGGCATTGGAAATCAGGTAGTTCTGCACTTCATTGCGGCCATAGTTGTAGACCAGGGTGCCCCAGTCGGGATGAGAACCCTGCCTCGGGTCGGCGTGCTCGTAGAGATGCGTGCCGTCGAAATAGGCCAGGCCATGCGCGTCCCTTGGAAAATGCGCCGGGGTCCAGTCGAGGAAAACGCCGAGGCGGGCCTGGTGGCAGCGGTCCACAAATTCCATGAAGTGGGTCGGCCAACCAAACCGGCTAGTGGCCGCGAAATATCCGAGCGTTTGATAACCCCACGATCCGTCGTAGGGGTGCTCCATGACGGGGAGAAGCTCGATGTGGGTGTAGCCAAGCCCTTTGACGTAAGGAATCAGCTGATCGGCAAGCTCGCGGTAGGAAAGCCAGCGGTTGCCTTCCTCCGGCACACGTCTCCAGGACCCGAGATGAACCTCGTAGACGCTGATGGGTTCTTCGAGCCAATTCTTCTTGGCGCGTTCCGTCATCCATTCGGCGTCGTTCCAGGTGTGGTTGTCCAGGCGAGCGACCACCGATCCGGTGTTCGGCCGTAGCTCTGAAGCAAAGGCGTATGGATCCGCTTTTAGGGGAAGAATCGTGCCATTCGGTCCGACAATCTCAAATTTGTAAATCGTCCCTTCACCCAGTTCCGGAACGAACAACTCCCAGATTCCGGACGCGCCGCGGTAACGCATCGGGTTCGTCCGACCGTCCCAACGGTTAAAATCGCCCACAACGCTGACGCGCCGCGCGCTGGGTGCCCAGACCGCATAGTGCACGCCGGTGATGCCATCGACAGCCTTGCGATGCGCGCCTAGTTTTTCGTAGGCGTCATAGTGGCGGCCTTCGCCCATCAGGTAGATGTCAAATTCGGTCAGCAGAAACGGAAATGCGTAGGCGTCGTACTGTTCTTGTGTTTCGCCGTATTCCGTGTGCAAGCGAATGCGATAGCTCGAAGGTTCCGGAGCCAGCTGCCGAGTGCCAGGAAGGAGAGCTTCGAAGAAACCTTCGGGCCGAATTTTCTCCATCGGAATCGGCTCGGGGTGGTCGCGAACGACAAGTTCTGCGTCGAGAGCGCGCGGCTGGAAAAAGTGCACCAGCCAGCGCGGGCCCTCCGGCGACTCGACCGGCTGCGGACCAAGGACGGCAAACGGATCGGCGTTGCGCGCCGCCAGCAGGGCGTCGATTCGGCCGCGGAGCTGGTCTTCCAGGCTGATGCTGGGTTGTAGCGGAGCGTGGTCGGGCACGCCAGCATTCTAGCGAAACATCGCGGTCCGACCAATGGTTGAAGGGAGGTGGAGTCGCATCGACCGAGAATCCCCCTTCGACAGTTGCAGGAGCACCGTTCCCGAGTTAAAGTGCTCGAGCTTCAGCGCAAACTGAAGTGCCTGAAAGATTTTGACCGGCCAGGGGGAAACGCCGCGTGCCAAGCCGTTTCACTAGCTGCTGGGCTTCCGCATTTCTTATGTCGCTGTTCACAACGGCACTTGCCATGAGTCAGGAGCGATCGCAAACACGGTCCTTGGTTATCTCGCGCAACGGAATTGTCGCTGCGGAATCGCCGCTGGCAGCGCAGGCCGGAGCGCAGATTCTCGAGAAGGGCGGGAACGCGGTTGATGCCGCGATTACCACGAACGCGATGATGGGTGTGGTCTCTCCGATGATGAATGGGATCGGCGGGGACCTGTTCGCAATTGTTTACGATGCGAAGGCCGGAAAGCTGTATGGGCTGAACGCGAGTGGTTGGGCTCCAAAGGGGCTCACCATCGACGCGCTCCACAAGCTCGGGCTTCGCCAGATGCCGCAATCCGGAGTGAACAGTATCACGGTGCCGGGTGTGGTGGATGGTTGGCAGAAGCTCGCAAACAAATTCGGCCGCACGAAACTTAGCGAAGATCTCGCCGCCGCAATCCAAACTGCGCAGAACGGGTTTCCGGTCACGGAATGGGTCGCCATGTACTGGGCGCACGGAGTTGACTATCTCCGCGGCGAGGATTCCGCCGCCAAGCTTTATCTGCCGCAGGATCGCTCTCCCAAAGCGGGCGAAGTCTTCCGCAACCCGGATCTGGCGTGGTCTCTTCAGCAGATTGCGGCGCACGGACGCGACGCCTACTACAAAGGCGAGATCTCTCACGGCATTCTGGACGAGATCAGGCGCCACAATGGGGTGATGACGCCGCAGGACCTCGCCGAGTTCTCGAGCGAATGGGTGGACCCGATTTCCACCACCTACCGTGACTGGATCGTGTACGAATTGCCACCGAACGGGCAGGGAATTGCTGCCCTTGAGATGCTGAATCTCCTGGAGACGTTTCCCCTGGGTCAAAAGGATTACGGCTTTGGCTCGGCGAAAGCTCTGCACGCGATGATCGAAGCCAAGAAACTTGCCTATGCGGACCTGGTGAAGTACATCGGCGATCCGCACGGGCAGTCACTGCCGGTAAAAATGCTTCTGTCGAAGGATCGTGCTGCGGAACGAGCGAAACTCATCGATCCGGACCGTGCAAACTGTGATGTAGCAGGGGGAAGCCTGTCCGCTGCAGGGGACACCACGTATCTCAGCGTGGTGGATCGGGACGGCAACATGGTCTCACTCATTCAGAGCAATTTCAGCGAGTTCGGCTCCGGAATTGTGGCTCCGGGAACCGGCTTTGTCCTTCATAACCGTGGCGCGCTCTTCACCCTGGAAGCCGATTCTCCGAACGAACTCGCTGGACGCAAGCGTCCCCTGCACACCATCATTCCTGCCTTTGCCCAGAAGGGAGAGACTCGGCTGGCGTTCGGCATTATGGGCGGCTGGAATCAGTCGCAAGCTCACGCGCAATTCATCGCCGATATCGTCGATTACAAAATGAACATCCAGGCGGCTCTGGAGGCGCCGCGCTTTACCAAGCGTACGTTCGAAGGCTGTGACGTGCAGATGGAGAACCGCTTCTCGCAGAAGGTGCGCGATGAACTTGCGGCGAAGGGGCACAAGATCGAGCTTGTAGGCCCTTATTCGGCCGCGGTCGGAGGAGGGCAGGCTGTAATGCGCGACTTCTCGACGGGAATCAACTTTGGCGCCTCGGACCCGCGCAAAGACGGCGCGGCGGTGCCTGAGTTACCTCCTGAATAATATAATAAATAGGAAGTACGCCCGGCGTTTGGCCGTTGGTGGTACGTTTCGCTTAGTACGGCAAAAGAGTTCCTTCGATAGCACGGGGTGAGAACGAGTGTTCACATCCAGGTCCTGCACGGGGCTCGCCTGTCTTGCTAAGTGATTTTGTTTCAGTTGAGTGTCCTCCGCAGCGGCTGGCGGTCCACTTGCACCGGAAATCTGCTCCGCAGAGGTCGCGCCAGAACTGTTTCTGCCGATGCTGTCGGAGGTTCTCCATGGAGTGGTCGCCGAAAGCTTGGAAGGTTGCGCCTATCTTGGCCGGTAGCTTGTGCTTGTTGGCCCTTGCCATGGCCTGCCGAGCGGAGACGCCCAAAGTCGCGGGCGAATATGTCTGCTCCGAAGCTCGCGTAGCGGGTAAAACGGTCCCCTGCAAGGCCGCCCCTCTTTCTTTGAAAAGCGACGGCCGGTTTGAGCTGCAGGGGCGCGAAGGCGATTACCTCGTGAAAGGGCATTGGGTTGAACTGCACGGGACGGTACTGCAGTCGCGGGCCAAGATCGAAGCTGGACACAAGATCGTATTTCGTTTCTACAACAGAAAAGGCCTGTGCGAGATGATCTACGAACGTCGCATCGCTGAACTGGGCAAGACCAAGCTTAGTTGACCGCTTGCTCTCTGCCGTGCGCTGCAACTCTCCAGTCGAGAATCTTGCTGAAAGCCTTCCCTTAAACCTGCTTCCTATCGAGTCGCGCCCCTGATAGGCGGGCTGTACCCAGCAAAGCCGGATACGTCCAAAGAGCCGGTGTCAGCCTGTCCGGTCAGCAGCAATGCCGATTTGGCAAGAACGTATCGGAACCTTCGAGAAGGAAGGAATGAGGACACGTTTCGGCTTTACCCCGGCACTCGTTTTGCTTGTCGCATTCCCTGCAGTCGCTCAGCGTCGGAATGAGGGCCATCCCGGCGAGGGACAGCACGAACCTATCTAGGAGGTCTAGGAGCTTAGGGTATTCACCACCGCCCCGAACCGTGCTATTTTAGACACCCCGAAGCCCAGGCGGAGGAAAGCGAGGCAAGTTCCACCATGAGGTTTCGTCGCATTGCGAAGCATCGCCTCTGCCCGGCCTGCAATAGCTCTGACATCTACAGGTTGAAGCGGGAAGGTCTGCCTATGCGTGCCGTATGCGGCATTTTTGGACTTAGGCCTTACTGGTGTGCCAGTTGCGACACGTTTTTTCTGGCGCCCAGGAACACGCGTGTAGTCAGGGCCGGTCCTGGTCCGCTGACGCCGGGTCCTTCGGCGGGCGCAAACCCGCCGTTCGCAGGCAGCACCTCGCACTAGCTGAGTTTCCCGGGGTCGCAAAAATGCGACCCGGGTGAGTCTGCTGGTTTGTTAGAGCGCCGAGGCCCGTTGGTAGTGTGCCCAAGAGGTTCAATCTCGAGAAGATTTGAGCGGGGCGTGAGTATCGGCCACGGTTCGCCTTTCTAGCGCTGAGGACTCAACTTTTCAAACGGCACGTTGAGGATGGCATACGATTTCCAGTCCCGGTAATCGAAGTGCCACCACTCATCTTCATTCACTGTAAACCCCTCGGATTCCATCGCTGTCCTCAACAGATCCCGATGCCACCGCTGCAGGGAGATTCCGCCCGGGAAATTCGGGAACGAGCGTGGCGACATTTCGTCGTACAGGCCGGGCATCTCGATCGATTTGTTCGTAGCGAGGTCGTACAGCGTCAGGTCTACCGCGCAACCGCGGTTATGGCGCGATCCCTTTTTCGGGTCCGCAACAAACATCTTCCCTTCGGCCGGAGTCGCATCCCAGAAAATCTTCGTGACATACCACGGACGATAGGCGTCATGGATCAACAAGCCATATCCTAGCGGCCCGAGCTTGTGGAGCACGCGCACGAGGGCTTCGGCGGCCGGCCGTTGCAGGAATGCCCGCGCCTGCGAATAAACCGGCGTGCTCAGGAAGTTGTCGGACTTGGCGTAGCGAATATCGAGGTGGAACGCCGTATCGAGGATGACGAGTTCGACGAGGTCAGGAGTGCGGAATGGGCCGGTCTCGCGTGGCGGCTGGGCTGCGAGAGCTGCATCACGGAGTTGGTCGATGGGCTTCGAAGGGGTGATGTGGTAAAAGGCCCCAGGGTCGGCGCCGGCATCGATGCGAGTGAACAGCGCCCCGAGGTAGGAGAAGTCAGTCACGTTTCCGTTCGCGGCGCGATGTTCACTATAGACGTACGTGCGTCCATCCGGCTCATTGATTAGCACCCTTCCGTCATTCTCATGAATCTCTTCACGTTTTTCCGGATGGCCTTGGGGTTGCATATAGAGGCGCTGATCTTGTTCGAGGAAAATCATGGTCTGCTTGGGGGTGCTGTAGGCTGTGTAGTCATAGATACCGACTAACTGTTTCCATTCCAAAAAGACGTCGGGAGGCTTGGGGCTCGGCGTTAGAGAAGGCGCTGTGACCGGTGTCTGGGGACGCGGGGGCGGCCCAGATGACAGCGGCAGAAGGCAAAAAGCCAGCCACAAATTTCGCAGTGGTCGCGGCATCAGCGGCGCCTTCCATCGGACCTGCGGTGATCTGTGCCCAACTTCGAATGAGCTCCAACTACTGACTTGCTGCTTCTGGCTTTAGTTGTTGTACCAGCGCGATCCTTTCCTCTGCTCTTCCGCGAGTTCCCGCACGATCTCCATTGTTCGCGAGCGCCGGAATTCGCCGACGGCCGTCAGAATCGCGTTGGCCAAAGCAATCGGAGCCGTATAGGAGGCACCGAAGTATACCGAATCGATGGAGGCAATAAAGACCTCGTGGCAGGTGCGTGCCAGCGGAGATGCATACGTATCCGTTATGCCAACGGAGTAGGCACCGTGCTCACGGGCCTGCTGGGTGGCTTCCACGGTCTGTCGCAATCCCCGCCGAAATGTGATGGCAACGACCACATCGTGCCGAGTGAGTGACCGGACCGTGTGCGTAGCGGCGCCTGGCGACGTCGCCACAGAAACCGGCAGGCCCAGTAGGTTGAGTTGATAGCCGAGATAGTCCACGAGCACGGCGGCCAGGTCGCCTCCCAGAAAGACGATACGCCGCGCCGCATAAAGCTTTTTTGCGAGCGCCCCCAGACGCGCCGGATCGAGTGCATTCTTCAGGCCTTGCAGATTCTTCAGGTCACGGAAGACCGAATCACGCGCCTGGGCGTCGGGACCGCCGGAGCTTTCACTCTGCGGCATCGTATCGAGCGAAGTAGCGAAGGCCAGCGAGAGTTCGTGCAAGTGGCGCTGAAACTGTTTGTAGTTGGCAAAGCCCACGCCATGGACAATGCGGACGATAGTAGCCGGATCGGTGCCTAGCTTCTTGGCGAGGGCGCGCACGCTCAGCAGCACGTAGTCGCGTGGATGTTCGAGGATCGGCCGTATGATTTCCTGGCGCTTGGTGCTGAGTTGGTCGATTCGCTCGGCGAGGTGTATGGGAGGGCGGTGCAGCGCTGCGGTCTTTTGCATTCGAGACACCTGTAACTTTGCGGTTTTCCAGCGGTCGGATTAACTCGCCGGATATAAAGAACCCAGGAACGTGGCAAGGGCACAATATATCGGGCGCTCGCGAGAGGCAAGGGTTAAACGCGCTCAGTAAAGCACAAGGTGTTGGGGTCCAGTACGCACCGGAACGTTCTTTACTTCTTGCCGGTCGCAGCCGCTTCGGACACTCCTGGCGCAACTACCGGATTCAGGAACGGCATCATGGCGCGCAGCTTGGGGCCGAGTTGCTCAATGAGTTGATGCTGCTCTGCGCTGCGCTTAGCAAGAAAATTCGGGCAGCCTTTCTCGTTCTCCGCGATCCAGGCCTTTGCGAAGCTGCCGTCACGGATTTCAGCCAGCAGTCTTTGCATCTCTTCACGTGTTTGCTGCGTCACGATGCGCGGGCCCGCATGGTAATCGCCGTGCTCGGCCGTATCGCTCACCGAGTAGCGCATGTAGCTCAAACCGCCGCGATAAATCAGGTCGACGATGAGCTTCAACTCATGGAGGCATTCGAAGTACGCTACTTCAGGTTGATAACCTGCGTTGACCAGCGTCTCAAAGCCCGCCTTGATCAGTTCGCTTACGCCGCCGCAAAGTACCGCTTGCTCACCGAATAGGTCCGTCTCGGTTTCTTCGGTAAAGGTGGTCTCAAGCACGCCGGCGCGGGTTGTGCCGAGCCCTTTGGCGTAGGAAAGTGCAAACGCCTTCGCCTTGCCCGATGCGTCCTGATGGACGGCTAGCAGTGCCGGAGTGCCTGCGCCTTCGATAAAGACCTCGCGCACGCGGTGGCCCGGAGCCTTCGGGGCGATCATGCTGACGTCGACAGTTTTGGGAGGGGTGATTGCACCGAATCTGATGTTGAAACCGTGAGCGAACATGAGGGTCTTTCCGGGAATCAGGTGAGGCTCGATGGCTTCCTTGTAGAGCTTTGGCTGGCGCGTGTCAGGCGCGAGAATCATGATCACGTCAGCCCATGCTGCTGCTTCGGCAGGCGTCTTAACGGTGACGCCATCTTTCTCGGCTTTGGCGCGCGAAGCACTTCCCTCGGGAAGGCCCACGACCACCGAAACGCCGGAGTCACGCAGATTCAGGGCATGAGCGTGGCCCTGCGAGCCATATCCAATAATCGCGACTTTTCTGCCCTGCACCAGCGAGAGGTCTGCATCCTTGTCGTAATAGAGATTGGCCATTGCCTTCCATGTTCCTTTCGTAATGTAGACTGCTTGATGCCGTAGAGCCCGGGGGTTACCAGAAACGGCCTAGCTCGACGCCGGGGCCGCTTCGGTTTTCCCGCCTGAGGCCGCGTCGGGAGGGCGCAGCAAATCGTTTCCGCGCGTCATTGCGATGCGCCCTGTCCGCGCCATCTCGAGCACGCCGAACGGCCGGAGAACCTCCAGCAGCCCGTCGATTTTGTCCACCGTGCCCGATACCTCGACGATCAGCGATTCGGGAGCCACATCGACGACGCGCCCCCGGAACACTTTGATCAGTTCCATCAAATGCGGCCTGTTCTGCTGGTCGGCAGCAACTTTGATGAGCGCCAGGTCGCGCTCGAGCATCGAGCGGCCGGAGATGTTTTCAGCCAGCAAAACGTCGACCAGCTTTTCGAGGCTGGCCTCCAGACGGTGCGCTCCCTTTTCATCGGTGTGCGCGCAGATGGTCATCCGCGCGATCTCTTCGTTTTCCGTCGGGCCAACCGTCAGCGAGTCAATGTTGATCGCCAGGCGCCTCGTGAGAGACGCCACGCGATTTAACACACCCGGTTTGTTCTCAACATACGCAACAATGGTCTGCATAAACTCCTCGGCTCCTGGTGAGCTAATTATGGCTCAGAGGCGGTCTCCACGAGCGGATTATTCGGGCGCCGGATCATTTCGTGGAGCGGTGCGCCTGCGGGGACCATTGGGTACACCGAAT
>Ga0306921_10006330_pt1 | contig 12344 bp, 10 predicted proteins | sample sta12Cox44000080_FD_203760 | JGI IMG/M metagenome (GOLD analysis project Ga0306921, IMG submission 203760) | Lab enrichment of tropical soil microbial communities from Luquillo Experimental Forest, Puerto Rico - statoxic.12C.oxic.44.000.080 (v2)... | ecosystem: Environmental > Terrestrial >... | reverse complement strand
GCAAGTGCTCGGGATGACGGCCAAGGGCCGTCAGACCGCCTTGGCCCACTCCCTGAGCACGAATTTCTGCACCTTGCCGGTCGAGGTCATCGGCAGGTCGCGGAACACCACGAAGCGCGGGCATTTGTAGCTCGCGAGGTTGGCGCGGCAGTGCGCCACGATCTCCTCGGTCGTGGCGGTCGCGCCTGGCTTCAGCACCACGAAGGCGCACGGCGTCTCGCCCCATTTCTCGTCGGGCTTGGCGACCACCGCGACATTGGCGACCGCCGGATGTTCGATGATCACGCCCTCAACCTCGATGGTCGAAATGTTCTCGCCGCCCGAGATGATGATGTCCTTGGAGCGGTCGCGCAGCTCGATGTAGCCGTCTTCGTGCAGGACGCCGAGATCGCCCGAATGGAACCAGCCGCCTTCGAACGCCTCGCGTGTCGCCTTCGGGTTCTTGAGGTAGCCCTTCATGGTGAGATTGCCGCGGAACATCACCTCGCCCATGGTCGCGCCGTCGCGCGGCACCTCCTTCATGGCGATGGGATCCATTACCGTGACGCCGTCCTCCGCGGCATAGCGCACGCCCTGCCGCGCCTTGAGCTGTGCGCGCTTGTGAGAGGGCAGTGAGTCCCAACCCTCGTCCCAGGCGCAGATCGTCGCCGGGCCGTAGACCTCGGTCAGGCCGTAGACGTGGGTGACGCGGAAATTCTCCTTCTCCAGCGCCTCGAGCACGGCGGCGGGCGGCGGCGCGGCGGCGGTCATGAACTCGACCTTGCGCTTCAGCGGCCGGCGCTCGGCTGGCGCGGCGCCGATGATGAACTGCATGATGATCGGCGCGCCGCACATGTGCGTCACGTCATGGTCGACCAGCGCGTCGAAGATGGTCTTGGCGCTGACACGGCGCAGGCAGACCGAGGTGCCGGCGACCAGCGACAGGGTCCACGGGAAGCACCAGCCGTTGCAATGGAACATCGGCAGCGTCCACAGATAGGTGGGGTGCATGCCCATCGCCCACTGCGTGGCGTTGCCGTAGGCCGACAGCGTGGCGCCGCGATGGTGGAACACCACGCCCTTGGGATTGCCGGTCGTGCCCGAGGTGTAGTTGAGCGAGACCGCATCCCATTCGTCGTCCGGATACTGCCAGGCATAGTCGGGGTCGCCCGTGGCGATGAATTCCTCGTAGGTCGTGTCGCCGATCGGCGCGCGGTCGTCGCACTGCGGATCGTCGATGTCGACGACCAGCGGCTGCGCCTTGGCGATGGCCAGCGCCTCGGTCATGACGCGGTGATACTCGCGGTCGACCAGCAGCACCTTGGTCTCGCTGTGGTCAAGGATGAAGGCGAGCATCGCCGCATCGAGCCGCGTGTTGAGGCAATTGAGCACCGCGCCCGACATCGGCACGCCGAAATGCGCCTCGTACATCTCGGGAATGTTGGGCGCCATGATGGTGACGGTGTCGCCCTTGCCGATGCCGGCCTTGTCCAATGTCGAGGCAAGCCTGCGGCAGCGCGCGTAGGTCTCGGCCCAGCTCTGGTGCCGCGGGCCATGCACCAGCGCGATCTTGTCGGGATAGACCGACGCGGTGCGCTCGAGGAATTGCAGCGGCGTCAGCATGGCGAAGTTGGCCGGCGTCTTGTCGAGATCGCGCTCGTAGATGTTGACGCCGAGCGGCGGGGCCTTGTGCGGGGCCGGCCGGGCGCCTGGATAGCGCCGGCGCAACGGCACGCGCTTGATCGGCTTGGGCGCGGCCGGTTTCTTGGCTTTGACAACCGTTCGCCTGGTCGGCCGCTTGCCTTTGCCCGATTTCCTGCTCGTTCCCTTGCCCGACTTCTTTTTCGCCATGGCCCGTTCCCGTTTGCCTGCCCTGCGGCGCGCACTTTCACACGAACCACTTTGCGAGCATAGTCGTGTCAGCAAGGGGAGAACTATGTTCGTCAGCTTCAGCCGCATCCTTGGCGCCGGTGCCATCGCCTGTCTGGCTGCCGCCTGCACGACCGGCCAATCGTCGCCGCCGCCCAATCCGTCGGCAGCCGCGGCCTTGCCGACGCCCGGCTCGCCGCCTGTGCCCAAGAAGAAGGGCGTGACCATCGTCGCGCCCTATGCGCCGCCGCAAGGGCCGCCCGAATACATTCCGCCCAAGCCCAAGGGGCCGGACGACGGCTACTTCGTCTGGAACCCCGGCCACTATCACTGGGACTACACGGCGCCCGGCTATACTTGGCTGCCCGGCGGCTTCGTCGAGCGGCCGTACCAGGGTTCGGTATGGACCAACGGCGCCTGGTCGCTGTCGGACGACCAATGGGGCTGGACGCCGGGCTCCTGGAACTAGGGGCCGCCGATCAGGCTGCCAGCTCTGCTTTCCGCTGCGGCGTCCTCGACGTCTCGTCCGCCAGCACACCCGCCTCCAGCGCCTTGATCTGCAGCGCCAGGTACTTCGAATAGATGCGGCACTGGGCAAGGCTGCCGGCGATGAACCAAAGGCCGGGCTGCGGCGTGCGGCAGAACATATTGCGCAGCTCCTGGCCCTCGCCGAAGCCCCAGATCGGGCCGACCCGCTCGGCCACCGCCTCGCCGAACAGTTTTGCGACCAGCGCCTCCTGGCCCTTGTAGCCGGTCGCCAGCACGATGAGGTCGGCCTTGAGCGTTTCGCCCGAGCGAAGCCGTGCGCCATCGGCCACGAAGCGGTCGATGTCGGAGAATTGCCGCAGCCCGATCTTGGCCTCGACCAGCAGGTCCGAGCAGCCGACATTGAAATAGTAGCCGCCGCCGCGGGTGAGATACTTGAACTGCCAGCCAGTGCCGTCTTCGCCGAAATCGAGCCGAAAACCGATGAGCTCCAGCCCGGCGAGCAGCTTCTCGTCGAGCTTGCGCGCCCGTTCGGTGAACATGACGTGGCTCTTCTTGCCGAGCTCCAGCGGCGTGGCGACCGTGATCAGGTCGCAATCCTCGAGCGACGGGCCTTCGTCGTAGAGCGCATAGGGCAGCTGCGCGCTCGGCTCGATGTTGACGATCAGCGTCGGGCTGCGCTGCACCAGCGTGACCTTGGCGCCGCTCGACTGCAGGTCCTGGGCGATGTCGTGGCCGCTGTTGCCGGTGCCGATCACGATCGCGCTCTTGCCCCGCCAGGTGTCGCCGTCGTCGTACTGGCTGGAATGCAGCACCTTGCCGGCGAAGTCTTTTAGCGAAGGGATGCTCGGGATGTTGGGAATGCCGCTGACTCCGGTGGCCATGACGATGTGGCGCGGCCGCATCTCGCGGCGCGCACCGTCGGCGGTGCGCAAGCTCACCGTCCAGCGGCCCTCGCGCTCGTCGTAGCGGCCGCCCTCGAACTCGGTGCTCGACCAGTAGTTCAGCTCGAGGCTCTCGACATAGGCCGCGAACCAGCCGGCGAGCTTGTCCTTCGGGATATAGGTCGGCCAGTTTGGCGGAAACGGCATGTAGGGCAGGTGGTTGACCTGCACCTGGTTATGCAGGGTGAGCGCGTGGTAGCGCAGGCGCCAGTTGTCGCCGATGCGCGGCAGTCGGTCGACGATCAGCGTGTCGACACCGAGCTGGCTGAGCCGGGCGGCGATCGACAGCCCGGCCTGTCCGCCGCCCACCACCAGCACGTCGGGATCGCGGTCGCTGTAGGCGGCTGCGGCCTTGCGCAGGTCGAGCCAATTGGGCCCGCGGAAGTCGCGTGAATAGGATTCGCCGTGCGGCCGCGCCTTGCCGAGCTGCTCCTCGTGGCCTTTCAGCTCCTCCAGCGCGGTGAGCAGGGTCCAGCATTTCAAGGTGCCGACGCCGTCGGGCGTCAGCCGCACCACGCCGTCGCCGCTTCCGTCGGCGGTCTCGAAGCTGAAGATCGCTTCGATGGTCGTCGTACCAGCGCGCATGACCTGGCGCGGTGCCGTGCGGGCGGGATCGATGGCGAAACGGGACGGCGTCCGCTGCCGGGCGCTGAGCGCGGCCACCACCGCCTGGCCGCCGCTGACGGTATCGATGCGCCAGGTGAGCGCCAGCACGTCACGCCAATGGCAGTCGGGGTGGAAGAGGGAGGCGATCAACGAGTCGTCCGCCGCCGACAAGGCCTTCTCGAATTGCGACAGCCAGCCTGTCACCTCGGCGTCGGGATTTCGTTGGGTCATTGGGCTAGCATGGCACCGCGGCGGGCATCGGGCGATACCGCCATTCATGAGCCGGATTCATAGATGCATGCGAAAGCGACCATCCAATCTCGCGCAGCGGACATCCCTATGAGTTAATGCGGATTATGGCTGCTGGTCGGGCGGCAATGGCAAATCATGGCAAATCAGGAGAAGGCTGATGCCCAGGGCATTCCTCGTCGCCGAGAGTGAAATCCTCGATCCCGCGGCGCTGGCCGCCTATATCGGGCCGGTGCGTACGGCGCTCATCGCGGCCGGCGGCCGCCCAGCCGTGATCTCGTCGATCGGAGGACAAATCATTCCCCTGGTCGGGGAGCCGTTGCGCAACCTGGTCGTTTCCGAATGGGAAAGCGTGGCTAAGGCCCGCGCGTGGCTTGCCTCGCCGGAGCTCAAGGCGCTGGAGCCGCAGCGCGCGCGAGCCTACCGAGTGATCCGGCAGTTCATCGTCGAAACCGCAGGAGATTGAATCATGGCGACGTTCGACAAGGACACCTTGAAGCACCTGCACGATCAGCAGGAAGTCGCGATCCGGACTGAGAAGCATCCGGACACGCCGGTGACGATCTGGGTGGTGGCGCCTGGCGACGACGTATTCGTCCGCTCGGTGCGCGCCGCCAAGGGCCGCTGGTACAAGGACCTGGCCAAGGGCGGCGACGCGACCCTCGAGGTGGCTGGCCGTGCCGTGCCGGTCAAGGCGGTGCCCGCTACCGACCGGCCCTCGGTCGAGCGCGCCAGCGGCGAATATCTCCGGAAGTACCGGACGAGCCCCTATGCGCAGGCGATGGTGAAGACGGAGACGTTGCCGACCACGCTCAGGCTCGAGCCGCGTTGAGGGTTGGAGCATGACTTCGAACATCGTTCTGGTGGGCGCCACCGGAAACATCGGCCGCTGCATCCTCGACGAGGCGCTGTCGCGCGGCCATCGGGTGAGCGCCGTCACGCGTGATGCCGCCAAGCTCGCCAACCGGCCGGGAATGGCCGTGAGGCAGGGCAATACCGCCGACGGGGCGGCGTTCGCTGCGCTCCTGGGCGGGCACGACGTTGCTGTCGTCTCGGTCAAATGGAACGAGAACGATATCGCCAATGTGATCGACGCCGTCCGCCGGTCCGGCGTGCCGCGTGCGCTGTTCGTCGTCGGCGCGGGCAGTCTGATTCGCGCCGACGGCCGCACCCATCTCGAGCACATGCAGCAGGCCGGCGCCGTGCCGCCGACCTCCAGGCCGGCGGCGCTGGCGCTCTACGAGATCCGCAAGGCCGCCGACCTCGACTGGACGGCGATCTCGCCGCCGGCCTCCATCCAGCCCGGCGCACGCACCGGCAAATTCCGCCTGGGCAGCGATCGCCTGCTCGAGGATGGCCAGGGCAAGAGCCTGATCAGCCGCGAGGACTTCGCCATCGCGATCGTCGACGAGATCGAGCGGCCGCAGCACCATCGCCAGCGTTTTACGGCGGCATACTGAGACGAGGGAGCAATGAAGCTTGGGTGGATAGTGGTCGCGGCGCTGTCGCTCGTGGCAATGATGGGCAGCGTTGCGGCGCAGACCTGGCCGGAAAAGCCGGTGCGCATTCGTCGTGCCGCTGACGACCGGCAGCGCCACCGACGTGATGGCGCGCACCGTGGCGCTGAGGCTGAGCGCCGAGCTTGGCCAGAATTTCATCGTCGAGAACAAGCCAGGCGCGGCCGGCACGATCGGCGTCGGCACGGTCGCGCGCGCCCGGCCCGACGGCTACACGCTGCTGGTGCAGTCCTCTTCCTACACCATCACGCCCATCACCTATCCCAACACGCCCTACGACACGCTGCGTGACCTCGCCGGCGTGACGCCGCTCGCCGTGTTGCCGCAGGTGCTGGTGGTGGCGCCGGAGAAGAGGATCAAGACGGTGCAGGAGCTGATTGCGCTCGCCAAGGCGAGGCCCGGGATGTTGAACTACGGCTCGGCCGGCGTCGGGACCGCCAACCAGCTCAATGCCGAGCGCTTCCGCATCGGCGCCGGCATCGATGCGGTGCACGTTCCGTTCAAGGGCACACCCGAGGTGATGAACGAGCTTTTGGCTGGCCGCATCGACTATTTCTTCTGCCCGATCAATGTCTGCCTGCCGCTGATCGAGGCCAAGCGCGTGGTGGCGCTGGCCATGGGCAGCTCGCGGCGCTCGGCGGCGCTGCCCGAGCTGCCGACCACGCTCGAGCTCGGCGTGCCGGCCTCCGACTACAATTTCTGGGTCGGGCTGTTCGTGCCGGCCGAGACGCCGCGCGACATCGTCGGCCGCCTCTATCGCGAGACGGCGCGGGTGCTGCAGGATCCGGCGGTCAAGGAGAGCCTGGCCGGGCTCGGCGCCGAGCAGAACCTGATGGAGCCCAAGGCGTTCGACGCGGAAATCAGGAAGGAAATTGCGGCAAATGCCGCTCTGGTGAAGGCGGCCGGGATTCCGATAAGTTCCCCCTGACTTGGGAGGGAACCATGGCTGTCGGCGATATCTATCGCGCCGTCCACGCGCGCTCGTTGAAGGACCCTGACGGGTTCTGGGCCGAGCAGGCGGAAATGCTCGACTGGTCGAAGCGCTGGGACAAGGTGCTCGATGCCTCGCGGGCGCCGTTCTACGCCTGGTTCACCGGCGGCGAGCTCAATGCCTGCCACAATGCGCTCGACCGCCATGCTGACGGGCCGCGCGCCGACCAGGCGGCGCTGATCTACGATTCGCCGGTCACCGGGACCAAGCAGACCTTCACCTATCGCGAGCTGCGCGATCGCGTGGCCGAGCTGGCGGGCGCGATTGCGGCCCAGGGGGTAGGCAAGGGCGACCGGGTGATCGTCTACATGCCGATGATCCCGGAGGCGGCGATGGCGATGCTTGCCTGCGCGCGGCTCGGCGCCATCCATTCGGTGGTGTTCGGCGGCTTCGCCGCCCACGAGCTTGCGACCCGCATCGACGACAGTGCGCCCAAGCTGGTGCTGACTGCCTCGTGCGGCATCGAGCCCGGCCGCATCGTCCACTACAAGCCGCTGCTCGACCAGGCGATCGAGCTCGCCAAGCACAAGGTGCCCAAGGTCATCCTGCTGCAGCGCCCACAGTCGGTGGCGGCCATGACGGCCGGCCGCGACCTCGACTGGGCGCAGACGGTAGCTGGGGCCAAACCGCATCCGTGCGTGCCGGTCGCGGCGACCCATCCGCTCTATATCCTCTACACCTCGGGCACGACCGGCCAGCCCAAGGGGGTGGTGCACGACACCGGCGGCTATTGCGTGGCGCTCTACTGGTCGATGAAGAACCTCTATGGCATCGAGCCGGGCGAGGTGTGGTGGACCGCCTCCGACGTGGGCTGGGCGGTCGGCCACAGCTACACGGTCTATGGCCCGCTGCTCTATGGCGCGACCTCGATCCTCTACGAGGGCAAGCCGGTCGGCACGCCCGACGCCGGCGCCTTCTGGCGGGTGATCGCCGAGCACAAGGCGGTCGCCCTGTTCACCGCGCCGACCGCCTTCCGCGCCATCAAGAAAGAGGATCCCGACGGCAAGCTCCTGAAGGGCTACGACCTGTCGCGCTTCCGCACGCTGTTCCTCGCCGGCGAGCGCGGCGACCCGCCGACCATCCAATGGGCGCAGACCCGGCTCGGCGTGCCGATCGTGGATCACTGGTGGCAGACCGAAACCGGCTGGGTGATCTGCGGGAACTTCCAGGGGCTTGATCCGATGCCGATCAAGCCGGGCTCGTGCTCGGTGCCGGCGCCAGGCTGGGATATGCGGGTGCTGGACGACAACGGCCAGCCGCTGAAGCGCGGCGAGGTCGGTGCGTTGGCGGCCAAGCTGCCGATGCCGCCAGGCACGTTCCCGACCCTGTGGAACGCCGAGGAGCGCTTCAGGGAGGTCTATCTCAGCGACTTCCCCGGCTACTACAAGACGAGCGACGCGGGCTTCATCGACCAGGACGGCTACGTCTCGGTGATGACGCGCGTCGATGACGTGATCAACGTCGCCGGCCACCGCCTGTCTACCGGCCAGATCGAGGAGGTGCTGGCGAGCCACGCCGCCGTCGCCGAATGCGCCTGCGTCGGCATTGCCGACGAGATGAAGGGCCAGGTGCCGCTCGGCTTCCTGGTGCTGAAGTCGGGCGTCGGCCAGCCCGAGGGCGAGATCGTGCGCGAGGTCGTCCAGATGGTGCGCGACAAGATCGGCCCGGTCGCTTTCTTCAAGCAGGCGCTGGTCGTGCCGCGGTTGCCCAAGACGCGCTCGGGCAAGATCCTGCGCGGCACCATGCAGAAGATCGCCGACCGCCAGCCCTGGAAGATGCCGGCCACGATCGAGGATCCGGTCGTGCTCGACGAAATCACGAAATCTCTGGAGGGAAAATGAGTCTCGACATCAACCGCGCCGATCTCACCGTCGGCATCGTCGGGACCGGCGCCATGGGCCGCGGCATCGCTCAGGTGACCGCGCAGGGCGGCATGAAATCCATCATGTTCGACGCCGCCCCCGGTGGGGCCGCCAAGGCCAAGGCCGCCATCCTCGAAACCCTGAAGGGTCTGGTCGCCAAGGGCCGGCTCAGCGATGCCGACCTCGCTAAGACCGACCAGAACCTCGGGGTCGCCGAAAAGCTCGAGGACCTGAAGGCCTGCCACGTCGTGATCGAGGCGGTGTTCGAGAACCTCGAGGTCAAGCAGAAGCTGTTCGGCGAGCTCGAAGCCGTCGTGGCGCCCGACACCATTATCGCCTCGAACACCTCGTCGATCCGCATCGCCTCGATCGCGCGCTCGCTCAAGCACCGCAACCGGGTCTGCGGCATGCACTACTTCAATCCCGTGCCCTTGATGAAACTCGTCGAGGTGATTCGCGCCGCCGACACCGCGCCCGAGGTGGTGGGCGCCATGGTGGCGCTCGGCAAGCGCCAGACCCGCGTGCCCGTGGTGGTGGGCGACACACCAGGCTTCCTGGTCAACCTCGGTGGCACGGCGATCGGCACCGAAGGTTTGCGCCTCTACCAGGAGGGCCGCGCCTCGCCGTCCCAGGTCGACGCCGTGATGCGCGACTCATGCAGCTTCCGCATGGGCCCGTTCGAGCTGATGGACCTCACCGGCATCGACGTGAATTTCCCGGCGCGCAAGATCATCTACGAGGGCTTCTTCCAGGATCGGCGCATGACGCCGAGCCCTTACCACGAGAGCCTCTATGCCGCCGGCAAGCTCGGCCGCAAGACTGGCGGCGGCTGGTACGCCTACGACGCCAAGGGCCAGAAGGTCGACCCCGGAGCCGACTACGTGCCTTCGGTCGTGCCGGCGGCCAGCGTGGTGGTGATGGACACCCACAACGACAAGCTGGTGAACCTGGTGATGTCGACTGGCGCCAAGGCGCTGGGCGCCGACGACGGCAAGAGCCCGGTCCTGGTGGCGCCGGTCGGCAAGGACTGCACCACGACCGTGGTCGAGCGCGCGCTCGATCCCAAGCGCACCGTTGCCGTCGACCTCACCGGCGACACCGCCAAGCGCCTCACCATCATGACCGCGCCCGGCGCCGACGAGCTGGTGCGCGATGCCGCCGCCGCGATCCTCGCCCGCACCGGCGCCAAGGTGACCCTGATCAAGGATTCGCCGGGCTTCATCGCCCAGCGCATGGTGGCGATGATCGCCAATCTCGGCTGCGAGATGGCCATGATCGGCATCGCCTCGGCCGCCGACGTCGACACCGCCATGACGCTCGGTCTCAATTACCCGCGCGGGCCCTTGGCCCTGGCCGACTGGCTGGGCGTGCGCAACTGCCATGAGATCCTGGTCCAGCTTCAGGCGATCACCGGCGACGACCGCTACCGGCCGAGCCAGTGGCTGCGCCGGCGCGCCCAGTTGGGGCTGAGCGCCACGACGGTGGAGTAGGGGCGGGCTGAATGGCCCCATCGAGCAACGAGAAGTCACGACTGGACGACGCCGCACGCGCCGGCTGGCTCTACTATATTTCGGGCTACACCCAGGACGAGATTGCCAAGCAGCTGAAAGTCTCGCGTGCGACCGTGCAGCGCCTGGTCTCGCTCTGCCTCACCGAGCGCCTCATCACATTCCGCCTCGAGCATCCGATTGCGGCCTGCATGGACCTGGCGCGGCGAATGGTCGATCGCTTCAAGCTCCGGACATGCGAGGTCGTCCCGACCGATCCTGCCTCGTTGACCGCTGCCGCCGGCATCGCCGAACGCGCCGCTAGCCTGATGGAAACGACGCTGCGCAGTCCCAAGCCGGTGATCGTGGCCATCGGCACCGGCCGCGCCATGCGCGCTGCGGTGGAGCAAGTTCCGCCGATGGATCGACCGGACCATCAGCTGGTCTCGCTGGTGAGCAACATCTCGACCGACGGTTCGGCCACCTTCTTCGACACCGTCGGACGGCTCGCCGAGCTCACCAAGGCGCGCCACTACCCGACGCCCCTGCCGGTGCTGATGGCCTCGCAGGCCGAGCGCGACCGCATGCTGAAGATGGGGCCGATCGCCAAGGTCCACGCCTTGGCGGCCAAGGCCGATCTGCGCCTGGTCGGGGTCGGCCAGATGGACAAGAGCGCCCAGCTCCATGTCGACGGCTTTGTCAGCCGCACCGAGCTTAACGAGCTCATCCGGCTCGGCGCCGTGGGCGAACTCACCGGCTGGGCCTACGACGCGCGCGGTCGCTTCCTCAAGGGAGGCACCAATACGCGGCTCACCAGCGTACCCCATCCGGCTCCGGCGACGGCGCTGACCATCGCCGCTGCCTTGGGCCCTGCCAAAGTGCCGGCGATCCTGGCCGCGCTCAGAGGCCGGCTGATCAACGGCCTCATCACCGACGAAGCAACCGCGAAAGCCCTGTTGGCGCTTTAGGCGTCCGGCTTGACAACGCTGGAGGCCGGCGTGAGCATATGCTCAAAGCGAGAGCATATGCTCATTCGCTAGCCATGGGAGGAGTTCTGTGAAGCACCGCCTCAGCGCGCTGGCGGGCGCGCTATCGCTCTTCGCCGCCATCCCCGCGTTTGCCCAGACCACCACGCTCACCATCGCCACCGTCAACAACAGCGACATGATCCGCATGCAGGGGCTCACCAGCGCCTTCACGGCGAAGAACCCCGACATCGCCGTCAAATGGGTCACGCTGGAGGAGAACGTGCTGCGCCAGCGCGTCACCACCGACATCGCCACCAAGGGCGGGCAATTCGACATCTTGACCATCGGCACCTACGAGGTTCCGATCTGGGCCAAGCAGAACTGGCTGGTCGCGCTCGACAAGCTGCCGGGCGACTACGACGTGGCCGACCTGCTGCCCAAGATCCGCGACGCGGTGTCGGTCAACGGCAAGCTCTATGCCGCGCCGTTCTATGGCGAGAGCTCGATGATCATGTACCGCACCGACCTGTTCCAGAAGGCCGGGCTCACCATGCCGGAGGCGCCGACCTGGGACTTCGTGGTCGATGCCGCCAAGAAGCTCACCGACAAGACGGCGGGTGTCTACGGCATCTGCCTGCGCGGCAAGGCGGGCTGGGGCGAGAACATGGCGTTCCTCACCGCCATGTCGAACTCCTTCGGGGCGCGCTGGTTCGACGAGAAGTGGCAGCCGCAGTTCAACACCCCGGAGTGGAAGAAGACGCTCACGACCTATCTCGACGTGATGAAGGCGGCAGGACCGCCGGGTGCCAGTTCGAACGGCTTCAACGAGAACCTCGCCCTGTTCAATGCCGGCAAGTGCGCCATGTGGATCGACGCCACGGTCGCCGCCTCGATGGTCACCAACCCGAAAGACTCCAAGGTCGCCGACAAGGTGGGCTTCGCGCTCGCGCCCAACACCGGGCTGGGCAAGAACGCCAACTGGCTATGGGCGTGGAGCCTCGCCATCCCGGCCGGCTCCAAGAAGGTCGACGCCGCGGAGAAGTTCATCGCCTGGGCGACCAGCAAGGACTACACCCAGCTCGTCGCCGGCAAGGAAGGCTGGGCCAACGTGCCGCCGGGCACGCGCACTTCGCTCTACCAGAACGCCGAGTACCAGAAGGCCGCGCCATTCGCCAAGCTGACCCTGGCGTCGATCGACTCGGCAGACCCCAATCATCCGACCGTCAAGCCGGTGCCCTATGTCGGCGTGCAGTACGCCGCGATCCCCGAATTCCAGGGTCTCGGCACCACGGTCGGCCAGCAATTCTCCGCGGCGCTCGCGGGGACGACCACGGCCGATGCGGCTCTCGCGGCGGCCCAATCCTCGACCGAGCGCGAGATGAAGCG
>Ga0306921_10006327_pt1 | contig 12346 bp, 10 predicted proteins | sample sta12Cox44000080_FD_203760 | JGI IMG/M metagenome (GOLD analysis project Ga0306921, IMG submission 203760) | Lab enrichment of tropical soil microbial communities from Luquillo Experimental Forest, Puerto Rico - statoxic.12C.oxic.44.000.080 (v2)... | ecosystem: Environmental > Terrestrial >... | reverse complement strand
CCACACCAACCACTTCGATATTTCCCGGCAGGGGTATGGCAATTCGGATGAGGCCCTTCTCGATCAACAACTTGTAAGCCTGCCGCCTGGCATCGGGCGTGGAGACATCGTCGGTCGGACAAGTGGCACCATCGATCAACCGAAAGAGCGGATCAGTTCCGCCGCTAGCGTCGAACCTGGCACTGGCGCTGGCCGCGCTGATGGTCCAACCGGTCTGCGGCTGATGACAGGTAAAACAGGTGCGTCCGTTGGTTCCTAAGTTCTGGAAAAACGGATTTTCTGCCGTGCTCGTCGCACCGCCGGGCTGAAAGGTTTCGACCCGTCCGCTGGGATCAGGATCTATTTTTTGCTTTGGTATATCCGGTGGCGCCAGCTGAGAGCTGCGGTCAACGTCATGATGCGTAAAGAGATTGCGCATCTTCTGCACGTGGTCGATCATACCTGCCGCCCAATGTACCGACTGGGACAGGTCGAAAGCTCCCTTTTTTTGCACCAATGCCAGCAGCAGCAAGCCGCCAAGAAGAAAGATGGACGCGCAACCTAAGATCCAACCGCGTGTCGATCCCTGTTTCATTTGCTCCTCCCTAGCAGAGTCCCCGGGCTGAGCTGACCAAATAGCTTGTAGCAAACTATTCCAATAACTCATAGGGATGAACCGAGCCTGCCGCTATTCGGCTGTCGTGGGATCGATTACCGACTGTACCCGAGCGATGCTGTTCGCTGGAAATCCACCTTTTTGAGCGTGCGTACGAACGGTGGGGATAAGGCGGATATGATTTTCGCGGCGCGAATGTCCGCTATTGGCCCTAAGCAGACATCCCTCGTTGCACCGCACATGTCCGCTTTCGGGGGTAAAGCGGACGCAAAGCAACGTCCGCTTCTCATCGGTATTGGATTGTGCACCAGCAAATGCCCCGCCTAGTTGAGGTCGTACAGATTCAAAAACGAGTCCGCATCTTGAGCGAGCTCACTCCAGGCGCCAGCCTGAATTCGGACGATCGGCTTGTAGCCACCGTTTCCGTCTGGTTTGAACACGGACGCTTCACCCTCGCGAACGTCGAACCAGTCTTTGCCAAAGGCATCCAAGATGTTTGGCTTGTGCGTGACCACAATGACATTAGTGCCAGGAGGCGGCGCCGTAGCAACGATCTTACGTAAGGCGGCGGCGCGTCGATTGTTCTCAATCGGTGTAACCACAAGTCCGCCTTCGGTATAATCGGCAGACGCTTCGACCTCGCCGAAACCCATCATCTCGCCCGTGTCGATTGCCCGCTGGAACAGGCTGGTGTGGACCTGTCCAACAGGGACGCGAAGTTTGCTCAAAGACTCGCCTATCGATTTCGCAAGTCTACGACCGTCGTCGTTGAGTTGGCGTTGCTTGCCGATGTTCTTCGGATTGAGTGGGTCGGTGTCGGCCTGATCTTGGTAGGTTGCACCGTGGCGAAAAACGATGACAAAGCCGCCGTTGTGCAACGCATTGATCCATTCGGCCTGCGATGGCACGGGCTGGCTGGTCGTAGGTCCCGACATAAATGCCAGAAAGGCGAACATCGATACCCATCGAACAATCCGCATTATCATGAGGTCCTCCTCGTTAGCCGATCTTGTTTTGTCGTTTGAGTTCTCGTCGTAATTCGGGATCAGACGTCTGTATCGATGAATCACAGCGGCTGCCCTTCGGCGCTGCGATTCATCAAATGCAAGATATAGTCTGAGCAAAAGTTTTTTGCGCTGAACGGCCAGATTGTCGCTCGTGTGGGAAGCAGAGACGCTAAGAGACATGTTTTGCCGTGATTGGCACTCAGTTCACCAGCCACATCTGATCTTGACTAAAGGCCTCGTTCTTATCGGCGGCCCACCACAGAGACGCTACGAACAGTGTGATGATCGCTGCTTCGATCGCGAGGACTCCAAGTTTTTTCAAGATGGCTTCCCACGCTGACGCCGCAGGTCCCATACCGTCTCATCGGGCGAAGGTCTTGCAGAACTCTTGTATTTTTCCCTGATTTTTGGTGATGTGGGTCTGAGAACGAGACATTCGTCCGCGCAAGCGTGAGGTGTCCGCTTGGCTCACAGCGGGCATCGCAAAGAGCATCCTAGATTCCTACCGCCTCGCTGGCGGGTACGTTGGCCGTATTCTCAAGGGCGAGAAGCCCGCCGACTTGCCGGTGCAACAGGCAAGCAAAATCGAGCTGCTCCTCAACCTCAAGACCGCGAAGACGCTTGGCATTGACGTCCCGCAATCCGTGCAAAATCGCGCCGACGAGGTGATCGAATAGCGATCCTCTTTGCTGCGCCGCACGAGTCCGCTTTTGGCCCAAAGCAGACATCCCTAGTTGCGCCGCACATGTCCGCTTTTGGGGGTAAAGCGGACATCGCTTCTTGCACCGCACATGTCCGCTTATGATCCAAGCGGACATTCGGCGCCGTTGTTTGGTAGCACCTTATTTTTCGGTTTTTTTAACTTTGGCTTCTGCGGAGCAGGGATTGTCTTTCGAACAAGCATCTCCGATTACGCCAATAGCCTGAATTTCGATCTCGATCCCTGGTCGGGCGAAATTCGTGACAGTGATCAGCGCGCTTCCGGGATAGTTTCCATCCTTGAAGTAATCCTTTCGCATCTCAACGAATTTATCTCCGTAACGCGATTCCTTTATAAAAACGGTCATCGTGACCACGCTGTCCAAGCTGCCGCCTGCCCGTTTCAAAACGCCGTCAATCTGAGCAAATACTTGTTTGACCTGAGCTTCGAAATTGTTTGCAATGTTATTCCCTTGACTATCTTGAGTCGCGGTTTGGCCAGCCACCCACACAATAATTCCACCGGACGTAATGACACCCGGCGAAAACGCCCGCGATAACTGAAAAGGCGTCTTCTCCATGTATTCGGCGGCTTGTGCAGTCGTTGACAGCAACACGGCGAGCAAAAACGTCGGGGCAGGATTCATGAGATGCTCCTATCGAAAATGGATTGGCGTGCTGAGTGTTCTTGATACAAAAAAATGCGTCAACCTGGATCGCGATTTTGAATCCGCTGTTAGCCCAAAGCGGACATCGCGAAAAACGCAATCGATGTCGCTATTGGGGGTAAAGCGGACATTGGTTGGTGCACTGCACATGTCTGCTTTTGACCCAAAGCGGACATCATGCCGCGGCACAAAATATCAGAATTTGCATACGACTGACCTCCGCCGTAAACCGCCCGGGGGGCGAGATGCAGCGACGCGGTGAAAGCGTGCAACGGGTCAATGGTAGCAAAGACGCCCAAGCCATCGACTGCCGATCTCCAGGAGCAAGTCGCCGCTCTCACGCGCGAACTGAAAGAAGCGCGTGAGCAGCAGACGGCGACTTCGGAGGTGCTGCAAGTCAGGTCGTGCGGGATGGCGGTCCCGAGAGGGCTTCTGCGGTTTTTTGCCGTCGAGTGAAACGAATTTTCGCATTGCGCCAACAGCAGACATTGTTTTCGTGGTCATCGCGTCAGCGCAGAAAATAGTGTCCGAGTACTCTCCCCACCCAGAGCTTCACACTTAGCAATGCATTTACGTCGTAAATTTCGTGCTAAAAGGGTAATTCGGCGGAGGGCGCACGATGCCCGAGAACTTAAGAAACCAGAATCGGCACCACCTGCCGGCGGCCGTTGATCCGACGCGGTGGGTAGGCTCAATTGGGCTCGCGGTCGCGGTCGGCATCGCTTATTTCCTCGCAGCGCAGCTAAGTCTTGCACTTCTAACCAAACCTGAGGGTGTGGCCGTTTTCTGGCCTGCCGCAGGTGTTGCCGCCGGCGTCCTTATCGCTATTGGGCCCCGTGCGCGATTGTCGGTGGCTCTGGGCACGATAGCCGCAACCATTGCTGCGAACCTCTTGGGCGATCGAAATATCTGGAGCACTATTCTCTTTGCCATTTGCAATGCGGGTGAAGCCGTACTCACAGCATGGCTAATCGAATATTACCTCGGTTCGGGTTTCAGCCTAGGCCGGCTGCGTAGCGTGCTCGGATTGCTGGTTTCGGCGTTTTTGGCCACCGCTGTCTCGGGGGTTGGCGGGGCTATAGCGTTTAAATTGTTTCACAGCTCGACGACACCGATGTTGACCACCTGGCAGCACTGGGTCGCATCAGATGGACTCGGAATCATTGCGGTTGCGCCGCTGGTGATAGGGCTCGCCTCCGCAACGCGGGAGGTGCCGTCGCGCAGCGAGCTCATCGAAGGTGTTTTGGCGATCTCAGCGTTTGTTCTGATGGGCGGAGTTTCAATATTTCTACCGTCAGAATTTTTGGCAACTGTTGTGCCGGTCGCCCTGTTGTTCCCACCGCTATTGTGGCTTGCGGCTCGTTGCCGGCCGGTCTTCGCCGCGGCAGCCGCTTTCATCGTTAGCCTTTTAATTGTTTGGACGACAACCTTTAGCATTGGCTATTTCGGTAATCCCGATCTTCCCATCGCCGAGCGCGTCACAGCCGCCCAAACCAGCATTATTCTTGTGACACTCGGCGCGTTGATTCTTGCTTCGGCGTTCGCTGAAATCCGGGACAAGAGTCGGCAACTCGAAATAGCGAGTCGGCACAAATCTCAGTTCCTCGCCAATATGAGTCACGAGTTGCGCACGCCGCTCAATGCCATCATTGGCTATAGCGAAATTCTACAAGAAGATGTCAAAGACCTCGGCCAGCATCAACTCGCCCCAGACCTCAAGAAAATCGAAAATGCCGGCCGTCACCTTCTCGGTGTGATCAACGACATTCTCGATTTGTCAAAGATCGAAGCAGGCCGGATGGATGTATTTCTCGAAGACGTGGAGATTGCACCCTTATTAGACGAAGTGCGCTCGTTCATCGCACCACTCGCAGAGAAGAGCGGCAACTCGCTTGAGTTTCGGCTGTCTCCCAACCTAGGCGAATTTCGAACCGATCGGACTAAGCTGAAACAGAGCCTGCTGAATGTTTTAAGCAACGGCAACAAGTTCACCCAGAACGGCCGGCTCACCCTGGTTGCTGAGCGCGTCCAAGGAACCGACCCCATCGTGCGGTTTATCATCTCCGATACGGGCATCGGAATGGACGAGGAACAGATCGGCCGGCTGTTCCAGCACTTCAGCCAGGCGGATGCATCAACGACAAAGAAATTCGGGGGTACAGGTCTCGGTTTGGCCATTACGCAGCATTTCTGCCAACTCTTGGGCGGCGACATCACCGTGACGAGCCACCGAAACGAGGGCTCGACGTTTACAATCACTCTGCCTGACCTCACACCCGTACCGCCGAAAGTCGAAGGTGCCAACGTTCTCCGTATCTCCGGCGATGCAAACAACGCAATCACCGTGCTTGTCGTCGACGACGATCCAGCGGCACACGAATTATTGACCGCAAAGCTGAAAGGCGAAAGCTATCGTCTCATTCACGCGAATAGCGGCGAGGAAGCTCTGGAATTGGCGCGCAAGTTGCAGCCGGATGCGATCACGCTCGACGTGCTTATGCCAAAGACGGATGGGTGGGCCGTCCTGAGCGCGCTCAAAGCTGATCGCGAGGTTTGCGATATCCCGGTTGTGATGGTCACAGTCGTTCCAGATCGCGGGCTCGGACTTTCTCTTGGCGCCGTAGATGTTTTGACTAAGCCCGTCGATCGCGCGCAGCTTACGGAACTGTTACGTCGGTTGGTGCGTCGCGAAGGCCCGGTACTTGTCGTTGAAGATGATGCCAACACGCGCGAAATGGTTCGTCACACCGTGGGGAAGATGGGGATGACCGTGGCAGAGGCTGAGAACGGGCGATCAGCTTTACTCTGGCTTGCCAACAATCCGACGCCGGCGATTATTCTGCTTGATTTGATGATGCCGGAAATGGATGGATTCGAGTTCCTCGACACATTCAGGCACAATAACGATTGGCACGACATCCCGGTGATCGTGATCACCGGGATGCAGCTTACGACGGCTGAGCACAACCGCCTGCTCGGCCAAGTGCAGAAAGTGATTGCGAAGGGCGTTTCGATCCACGTTGATATTGCCGCTGCAGTCAGTGAGGCGGTGCGCCGCCGGCCTGCTCGCGCGGCAGCGAAAGCTAGTGTGTAACGCTGATCGTTGGATGCGTTAGAGGCAACTCGATGGCAAAGGTTCTCCTGGTCGAAGACAACGAGATGAACCGCGACATTCTTTTTCGTCGGCTAAGCCGGCGCGGTTACGTGGTCGTATTTGCCGTGGATGGACAGCAAGGCGTCGAGATGGCGCGCAGCGAGAAGCCGGACATTATCCTCATGGATATGAGCCTTCCGATCATTGACGGATGGGAGGCGACACGGCGCGTGAAATCCGACAATTCGATCCGGGACGTACCGGTGATCGGCCTGACGGCTCACGCCATGAGCGGGGACCGTGAAAAGGCCCTCGAAGCAGGATGCGACGACTATGACACGAAGCCGGTTGAGTTCGACCGACTTATTTCGAAGATCGAGCGACTCTTAAGTCAGCGCCCGAACAATTAGGTTCGTTCCGCTCGTCTCGCATGGAGAGGCCTTGTCAACGAACGTATCGGGGGAGCGCCTCAACCGGGCACTGACAGTGTTCCTGCGGCAGGAGCTGCAGGCGCCGGCGATCGCCATCACCGATTTTCTCGACATCATCATCGAGAATGCATCCGGCGGCTCGCGAGACGACTTGCTTGCCGACCTAGAACGAATGCGCACCGCGAGCGTTCGATTGAATGCATTTGTGGCGGATCTCGTCCAGAACACCCCATCCATACCGCAACAGGGGGAACCATTCGAAGAATTCTATCGTCGTATCCGCCACGATCTCAGAACGCCACTCAACGCGATCAAGGGCTACAGCGAATTACTGATCGAGGACATGGAAGGTGACGGCGAAAACAATCTGCGAGACGACCTCAAGAAACTAAAGGAATCCGCGGATCAGCTCCTTGGTCAGGTCGTCTCGATGGCCGCCCTGACACGGCAAGAAGAACTGGCCCCCCAGGATGATCATCGGCAGCAAACGGGTATGGTCGCAGATGTCCTTCGCACCCTCCCGCCCCTGGACACAAGGAATGCGCCCACGGAATCGTCGCGCCCGAGTCGCATCCTTGTTATCGACGACAACGCCGCAAATCGTGATGTTCTTGCGCGCCGGCTGACGCGCGAGGGGCACGACGCCGAGACCGCGACGAACGGCTCCACAGCGCTTGAACTCGTTGCCGTGCGGGAATTTGACCTCATTCTTCTCGACCTGATTATGCCCGACATGAGCGGCTTTGAGGTGCTGCGCCGATTGAAAGCTGCAGAGCACACGCGCCATGTGCCGGTTATCGTGATTTCCGCACTCGACGAGCTCGACAGTGTCGTGCGCTGCATCGAAGCGGGGGCCGAGGACTATTTATCGAAGCCGTTCAACCCAACCCTACTGCGGGCGCGAATCGGCGCCTGCTTGGAAAAGAAATGGCTGCGCGATCGAGAGAAACAGTTCATTGTGGATTTGGAGCGGGAAAAGCGACGATCAGAGACCCTGCTCCTCAACATTCTTCCTCAAAGTATCGTCAATCGGATGCGTGATGGCGAGACCTTCATCGCGGATCATATTGCCGAGGTAACGATTCTTTTTTGTGATCTCGTCGGATTTACAGCATTTAGCCAAACATACCCAGCCAAACGGACCATCGATTTTCTGAGCAGGATATTTTTAAGTTTCGATAGCCTTGCTTCTGAGCTTGGTGTCGAAAAAATAAAGACCATTGGCGATTCTTACATGGCGGCGGCCGGAATTCCCGAACTTCAGGTTGATCATGCCAATCGTATCGCGGCGCTTTCACTCCGGATGATGGAGGCGGTACGAATGATCAGCGAATCCACAGGGCTGGCAATTCAGGCGCGCATCGGATTTCATACCGGCCCGGTTGTTGCCGGAGTCATCGGCACTCACAAGTTTGTCTACGACATATGGGGCGACACGGTAAATACAGCGAGCCGTATGGAATCCAACTCGCTCCCGGGCCGGATTCAAGTCTCAGAAACGACTAGAAATATGCTCAAGAACAGTTTCACCTTCGAACCCCGCGGCGCAATTGAGATCAAAGGTAAAGGGCTAATGGAAACCTTTTTCCTTACGATCCGAAATAAATAGTTATGCCACTCACCAGATGTCTGGTTTGGGTCAGCGCAAACGTAGCCGGTGCAGGCGCCGAACAAGTACGGCCGCCACGCTTAGTAGACGTCCGCGTTTTGTTCGGATGTTGAAGCTCATGTCCGCTTTTGGCCCAAAGCAGACATTCCCTCTTGCGCTGCATATGTCCGCTTTTGGCCCAAAGCGGACATCCCTAGTTGCACCGCACATGTCCGCTTTCAGGGGTAAAGCGGACATGGCCTATTGCGCTGCGTATGTCTGCTTCTGACCCAAAGCGGACATTATTGGCCTAAGCCGATACGATGCGTCAGCGACATGACGACGAAACATAAACACAACAACCCGATCCTCGTGACCGGAGCAGCTGGCGCTGTGGGCGGCATCGGCCGCAGCCTCACCGAATTCCTGCTCGCAAGGGGGCACAAGGTGCGCGCCTTGGTTCGGCGTGAGGACGAGCGCGCCGAAGCCCTACGGCGGCTCGGCGCCGAGGTCGTAGAGGGTGATCTGACGGATCTAATCTCGATGCACCGGGCCATCGAAGGTTGCAGGCGCATCTATTTCGGAATGTCTGTCTCGCCGGCCTACCTGGAAGCCACGATCAACACCGCCGCGGTGGCGCGCCACTATGGCGTCGAGGCTTTCGTGAACATGTCGCAGATGACGGTCTCGCAGATGAGCATTAACGAGACCACCGACAGTCCGCAGCACAAGCTGCACTGGCTGGCGGAGCAGGCTCTGTCTTGGTCGGGACTGCCGGTCGTCACGGTACGGCCGACAGTCTTTCTCGAGGGTTTTTTTCTACAACTTGCCGCCCCCGGCGTGCAGGCCTCCGACGAGTTGGCGCTGCCGATGGGCGGTGGCAAGACCTCGCCGATCTCGGCGGTCGACGTGGCGCGTGTATTAGCGTTGATCCTCGACGACCCCGCTGACGGGGCCGGAATCGGCCGATCTGAACCACTATGCGCGTGTCTTCTCCGAGTCGCTCGGCAGGCCCATCCGATATCGCGACGTCCCACTCCCCGCGTGGAGCGAAAGCCTTCGTCAGATGCGGTTTCCCGAACACGTCGTCAGACATCTCTCGGCCATGGCCGAGTTGACCAGGCAGGGGCGTTACGACCGCATGACGGACACCGTGTGCAAGCTCATCGGCGAAGCGCCGACGAATATGCGCGACTTCGTGAAGCTCCATGCCGCTGAATTCAAGCAGCGTGGGCCGACGCATTCCTAGGCCGTCAATGTCCGCTATTGGCCCCAATCGGACATGCCTCTTGCACCGCACATGTCTGCTTTTGACCCAAAGCGGACATTCCTCGTCCCTTAACGGGCGTTGTTTGAACCGTTACGATGCCCTGTCATTACGTCGGGGCGACAATGAGGCGGCGCGAGTTTCTCAGCGTTTTAAGTAGCGCGGTGTCGTGGCCGATTGCGGTGCGCGCTCAAACGCCGAAGTTGCGGACCATTGGATTCCTGGGCACCGACGCTACCAACTGGGCAGCTTGGACCGCTGCCTTCGTAGCGCGCATGCGCGACCTAGGTTGGATCGAGCGCAGCACTATCGCAATCGAATATCGATGGTCAGAGGGACGCACCGAACGCGTTGCCGAGGTGGCAGCCGAGTTTGTTCGCCTAAAGGTCGATGTCATCGTCTCGTATGGAACGGCAATTCCCACATTGATGCAGGCGACCTCAACGATTCCCATCGTGTTTGCCATTGCGATCGATCCCGTGGGGGCCGGTTTAGTAGCGAGTTTGGGGCGGCCGGGCGGCAACGTGACCGGTGTCTCCTCTCAGCAAACCGATATTGCTGGAAAGCGCCTCGACTTCTTGCATGAAGTAGCTCCCGATCTCCGCCGCGTGGTGATTATGGCTAATGTGGCCAATCCCCAAGCCGCGCTGGAGATGGGTGAGGTTCAAGCAGCGGCCCGGAGACTAGGTGTCGAAATTACGCCACTCGCCATCCGCCGGGCGGAGGATATCGCGGCCGGCTTTGCCGCAATCAAGTCGAAGGCGGGTGCACTTTACGTTGTTCAAGACGTACTCGTTGTTGCCAATCGCACACAAATAATAACCTTCGCGCTCAGCAAAGGGCTGCCGATGATCATTAGTTCTCGCGACTTTGTCCAAGCTGGCGCGCTGTTGTCCTATGGACCAAACTATCCAGCGTTGTTTCGGCGTGCCGCTGAATATGTCGATAGGATTCTGCGTGGAACGAAACCTGACGATCTCCCGGTCGAGCAACCGACGAAATTCGATCTCGTCATCAATCTTACGACTGCCAAGGCACTCGGCCTCACTGTGCCGCCGCCGCTGCTCGCTCGCGCCGACGAGGTGATCGAATAGCAATGCTATTTGCTGCACTGCATGAGTCTGCTTTTGGCCCAAAGCAGACATGGCCTTTTGCGACGCATATGTCCGCTTATGACCCAAAGCGGACGTCGGTCGCATCCTTACCGCTGCACCGCGGTCTGTTATGCTTCGAGCCAAATCGCTGTAATCGTTATTTGTGTGCGAGGCTGAATGCGCCGGCGAGATTTCATCAAAGTTATTGTTGGATCGACTTTCGCTTGGCCGCTCGCTGCGTCCGCGCAGAAGGCTGCGATGCCGGTGATCGGGTTTATAAATACCGCCACGCCTGAAGATCACGCGCAGCAATTGGCGGCCTTTCTCGATGGGCTGAGCGAACTTGGTTACGTTGAAGGCCGCAACGTGTCGATTGAATACCGGTGGGCGGAGCATCAAAACGACCGTCTCCCTGCGATGGTAGCTGATCTGGTTCATCGGCGGGTCTCCGTCATCGTAGCGACCACCACACCGGCCGCGCTTGCGGCAAAGGCGGCAACTACGACCGTGCCCATTGTCTTCGAGATCGGCAGCAATCCGGACGAACTCGACCTCCTTGGGCACGACAACATCACGGGCATCGCCCAATTAGATGTCGCGGTGGCACCGATCAGGCTGCGATTATTGCACCAGTTCATCCCCACAGCCGATGCAATGGCACTCCTCGTCAACCCGGCTGCTCCCCCTCTCGCCGAGGCAAATAAAAAAGCCATCGGCGCTATGGCCAAAAACCTCGGATTGAAATTACATGTCCTGAATGCCAGCACAGAGCGCGAGCTCGATGCAGCCTTCGCGCGAGCTATCGAAATGCGAGTAGGCGGGCTTGTGATTGCCAGCGATCCATTTTTTGTCGGCCGGCAACACCAGCTCGCCGCACTGGCTCTTCGTTATTCGCTACCGGCCGCGTTCGCCGGCCGAGAGTTTGTGGCAGCCGGCGGCTTAATTGGCTACAGCGGCAATTTTATCGACGCCTACCACGCGACCGGTGTATACGCTGGCCGAGTCCTCAAAGGCGAAGAGCCTCACAATCTGCCGGTCCAACACGGCACCAAGGTCGAACTGTTCGTCAACCGCAAATCCGCCAAAACTCTCGGACTCAAAATTCCAGATAAACTAAACCTGCACGCTGACGAATTGATCGAATAACGACTTTTTTTGCTGCGGTGCATGAGTCCGCTTTTGGCCCAAAGCGGACATCACTAGTTGCACCGCACATGTCCGCTTTCGGGGGTAAAGCGGACATCGTTCAAATCTCGCATCGTCTGCTCAGGGCCCAAGGCGGACATCCTGCCATGGCGCGAAAGCGAGGATTTGCCTAGGATTGACCACCGTCGTGAACCGTCGGGGGCGACATGCAGCGACGCGGTAGTAGCAGCGGACAGCCGGTGAAGGGTCAGGGCCAGAGTACGAGGCCCAAGGCTCGGAAAGCGCGTGCTGCAGGGGTGTCCACTGACCACTCAACAGAACAATTTGATCGTCTAAAGCGTGAGCGCGACGAGGCGTTCGGGCAGCTGGCGGCAACCTCAGAGGTCCTGCGCGTCATCTCCAACTCGCCGGGCGAGCTGGAGCCAGTATTCCGGGCAACACTTGAGCAGGCCACACGAGTTTGCGACGCCAAGTTTGGAATTGTATTCCGGTACGAGAGCGGCCTGTTTCACCCGGTAGCATGGCTTGACGTGCCGCCCGCCTTTCATGATTTCATTGTCAAGGAAGGCACGTTTGCTCCCAAAACCGGTCAGCTGTTTGGCCGCCTTTGCGAGTCAAAAGCGGTGATAAACGTCGTCGACCGGGCGACCGATCGAAACTCCAGTCCCTCGTTCAGATATGGCGGCGCACGATCTTCGATCGCCGTCCCGATGCTCAACGAAGGCGAGCTGGTTGGCGCGCTTTTCATCTACCGCAC
>Ga0306921_10006326_pt1 | contig 12347 bp, 9 predicted proteins | sample sta12Cox44000080_FD_203760 | JGI IMG/M metagenome (GOLD analysis project Ga0306921, IMG submission 203760) | Lab enrichment of tropical soil microbial communities from Luquillo Experimental Forest, Puerto Rico - statoxic.12C.oxic.44.000.080 (v2)... | ecosystem: Environmental > Terrestrial > Soil... | reverse complement strand
GAAGTTACGCTTGAACGCTCGCTACCGACCGCTCCTGGCGGGCATCGGAGCTGCCCCGAAAACCCTCAACTGGTGTCTTGTGCAGCGCGGCGGGCGACATCGCCCGGCTAACGGCAGTTCCTGGAGGTTGCCAACCGTACCCGAGGCGAGGCCGGGCGGACTCTTATATGCGGTATCAGAAAATCACTTGAGGGCAGTTCCATGATCAATACATCGCAATTTGGCACCCATAGCGCTCTTCACGATTTTGAAACCGCGCTCTGCCGGTGTAAGCGCATCACACGCAACCTAGCACATCGCGGCCTCCCACTAATCGTCGCAATCCTCGGGATCCCAGCAGCCGCGCAAGCTGACGAATCCTCATGCTCACTGTCTCGGGCCGCGGCGACCTGGACGTTCACGGACAGCGGGACAGTGATCGGCGTCGGACCGAGGGTCGCCTTCGGGAAGTTCACACTGAACGCCTCGGGCAAGCTGGAGAATGGGGTGGCTACGTCCAGCTTGAATGGCGTCATCGCCGACGAGACGTTCTATGGCACTTACACGGTGAACTCCGATTGCACCGGTACCATCAGTATCGAGGTTTTCTCCGGGGACACCGAACTCTTCGCGGTAAGCGCGGACATGCTTTTCGATGACAGGATGCATCGTCTAAATGGCATCTTCACCTCGATCGTGACACCCGGCGGGGTATCCCTTCCGAGCGCGATCGCGGTTGAGGCGCGAAGACAATAACAATGCTTGGGCGTGGATGGAGCCAGGGACGGCTCCCACTGCAGGAATGTCCGCTCGGGCGGCTATGGACCGGAATGCAATCAGGCGTGCGGGTCTGGTGACGATGCGGCGGGCTATCCTCGAGCGCTTCCCGCCAGGGCTCGAGTGAAGGGCCTGGGCTGCCCGCAGGGGACAGCGCTTCATTTCAGGGGCCCTGTAAGAACTGGGCACCGCCACCTCGGCGCGGGCAACGTCACGGTGGGCCTGCAATCGCGCCTTCAGGCGGCACTCCTGTCCTTGGCTGCCTCAGTTGCATTGAGTCACAACGACCAGGGCCAAAACAATAACGATCAGGGGCAGAACTATCACGGTGGCAGGCCGCTGCGGGCGCCCGAGATTGATCCGGCTCAGGCGCTGGGTGCCCTCACGCTCCTCGGCGGAACCTTGGCGATCGTTCGCGGATACCGCCGCAAGAAATAGCTGGGCATCCGCTCGGATTCATCTGGCGATCACCCCACTGACATCACCCCCGCGTACGTTCCACGCTGTCCGAGTGAAGCAAGAGTTCGGGATGCGGCTGAGTTTCAGGGATGGCTCGGCCGCATCCCTGGGCCAGTACCGGCCGCTCTCGCACTGCATGGACTCACCTACTGCCAGTCCTCAGCATGCGCCTGTGCGGGTGCTCACGTGGCAAGGCTCACAACATTCACAGACGGGTAGCGAATTTCCGCGTCGGTCAGCCCGCGAGCTTCGCCGCGAGATCGCTTCGCTCGCGGCTGTCGAGTTCCCAATAATCCTGGCATACCACGCAGTACCCCTCCACGGGGCGGCCGCGCCGGAGCAGCGTCGATAGTGCCAGGTGCGAATACCACTGGGCCTGTTCATGCCCGCATCTGGGACATGTAGACAGGAATGGAATGCGTGTCCCGTGAGCCACGGCTACCTGAGTCATGGTCGCCCCTCCCGTCCCTGAAGGGACAATTTTTGTCGGTGGTGCTGCGCAGCGGCGCGACAATGCGCCGGCTCTTGCTGGAACAAATACAGTTGACCTCGGAAAAAGTTGGGCGGCGTTTTCGTTTGCAGCCGTGGTGCTGCGGCCAGGCTTTCATCGTTCCGTCACAAAACCGTAGCTGACATCTAAGGGCGCCTGACGCACATGAAATCACGGTCGCGCTCCGCGCGGCCTGGGCCTTGATACCGCGGCCACTTCGGCAGGCTTCTTCGCGTCGCTTAAACAGGGACCTGTGTCGTCTTTCACCGACGTTTTGCGGAAGACGATTTAACAATATATACCTCGAGCGGAGTAGAGAATGGCGGCGCCTAAGTTCAAGCGTAGGGAGTATCCAAATGAGTCATCCGCAAAAGGCTTACTCGGCTCTGGTCTGCATGCTTGCCCTGGGGACAAGCCCGGTGTTCGCGCAAACCTGGAATCCGGTGCGTAGCGATGGGTCAAATAACACCGCTATGGGAACCGGCGCACTGACAGATCCGGATCTTGACGCCGACGGCGGCTGCCACAACACCGCGAGTGGGGCGGATACACTCACTGTGGATACGAGCGGGAGTTACAACACCGCCACTGGTTTTGGCTCCCTCACCAGCAACCTCACTGGCAACGACAACACCGGTCTAGGAGCCGAAGCGCTCTATTCAAATGGTTCAGGCAGCGACAACAGTGCCTCCGGGTACCAGGCCCTCTATCAAAATACCACCGGCACTGGCAACACGGCGCTGGGAGCCCAAGCCCTCTTTTCCAACAAAACGGGATCAAACAACATCGGCATCGGAATGGCCGCCGGGTCCCGGCTGACTACGGGCAACAACAACATAGACATTGGGGCGGCTGGCAGCTCTGGGGACACCGCGAAGATCCGTATTGGAACGCAGGGCACGCAAACCGGCACGTACATCGCTGGGATCAGCGGCAACCACGTGACTGGAGCGGCGGTCTATGTCACCTCCTCAGGCGAGCTTGGGGTACTCGCGTCGTCCCAGCGCTATAAGACGGCAATCGCTACGATGGGCTCACGGACTGAGAAGCTCAGTCAACTACGCCCCGTTAGCTTTCGTCTCAAGAACGATCCGAAGGGCGGTGTTCAATATGGCCTGATTGCGGAAGAGGTCGCCAAAGTCTATCCGGAGCTCGTCAACCGAGACAGCGCCGGCAGGATCGAAGGTGTACGCTACGACGAGCTTGCCCCGATGCTGCTCAATGAGGTGCAAAAGCAGCAGAAAAACCTGCAAAGCCTCGAGGAGGAGGTAGCGCAGCTGAAAAAATTGAATGAGACCATGCAGGCGGCGATCGCACAGATGCGGTCCAAGGATCAGCTCGTCGCCGAGCGCTGAGAAGCTCAGCGCGCGGAGAAACGCGGGCAGCATTTCCGCAACCACAGCACCACTCGTCGCGCGGCTCGACGAGTCGGCCTGGTCGCACGCAAATCACGCTGGCGCAAGTCGACAGCAGCGGCGATTTCATGCTCGTCGATCCCGACACTAACGGAGCGGTGGCCCGCTTGGCCCGAAGCGCTTTCCCAAGCGGGTGAGAAGGCCGCTGCGCTCCTCTTTGCCGCGAGTGGCAGCAAGACAGTAGCAGGTGGTAGCGAGACCGATCCCGATATCACGCAAGTGTCTGATTTGATGCCGCCCCGGCCGGAGCTGAATACTTCCATCAGCTCGCGCTATGGGCGTACACGGACTCGAGATGCTGCTGGATAGTGTCCCCTGATGCTCGGGCTCGACGGCTCCCGATACAACGCTATCGTTACGGGACGCGTGGCGGTCACACGATGGTGCAATACCGATAAGACGGTGTTGAGCGATTGTCGGAGGTGAAACCGCAAGTGGAAGCTGATTCAAAAGCCAGTCCGGCCGCTCACGAGAGAACAGACCACATGCAGATACATGGCGGGTCCCCGGGCAATGGACAGGCGCATTCAGGCCACGATCAGCACGCCGGCCACACCGTGGCCATGTTTCGGGATAGGTTTTGGCTGTGCCTGGCGCTCACCGTTCCGGTGGTCTTCTGGTCGAGTGAGGTGCAGCACTGGCTCGGTTACCGAGCTCCCGCATTCCCCGGTTCGCGATTAATTCCCGCCATTCTCGGCACCTTCATCTTTGTGTATGGCGGGCGCGTATTTATTCAGGGTGCACGCCACGAGCTGTCTGCCCGCCAGCCGGGCATGATGACCCTGATCTCTCTGGGGATCGTTGTCGCTTTTGCTGCCTCTCTTGCTTCGACTCTCGGTATTTTCGAAGTCGACGTCTGGTGGGAGCTCTCGACGCTGATCAGCGTCATGCTTCTCGGGCACTGGCTTGAAATGAAAGCGGTTGCTCAAGCCCGCGGTGCCCTCGACGCCCTGGCCGCGCTCCTGCCCGACACCGCCGAGCGCGTAACCGATTCCGGGGTCGACAGGGTGCCTCTTGCGGTGCTGCGCGTAGGCGATGTGGTCCTGGTTCGGCCGGGATCTCGTGTGCCTGCTGATGGAACGGTGTTAGAAGGGACTGCCGAGGTCGATGAGTCCCTCATTACCGGCGAGTCGCGTTCGATTTCCAAGGGACCCGGCGCCGCAGTGGTGGGCGGCACAGTCGCCGAGGGTGGAAGTCTTCGGGTGCGCGTGAAAGCTGTCGGCGAGCAAACGGCACTCTCGGGCATCATGCGACTGGTTGCCGCAGCGCAAGCTTCCGGTTCGCACGCACAAGCTCTGGCCGACCGGGCGGCCGCACTTCTCTTCTACATTGCCGTTGCCGCGGGCACCCTGACATGCGCCTATTGGTGGTTCGCCGGCGATAGAGAGCACGCACTCATCCGAACCGCCACAGTACTCGTGATCGCGTGCCCGCATGCACTGGGGCTTGCGATTCCCCTTGTGATCGCGATTTCAACGTCTTTGGGCGCGCGTAATGGCTTGCTCGTGAAGGATCGCCTGGCGCTCGAACGCGCTCGCGATCTGGATGTCGTGATCTTCGATAAGACTGGAACGCTTACCCGCGGAGCTCCTGTCCTTTCGGGGATCTCGGCTGCCCCGGGTGTCGATGAACCAGAGATGCTGAGACTTGCTTCGGCCGTGGAGGCGGATTCCGAACACCCAGTCGCTCAAGCCATTGTCCGAGGCGCGCGCGAGCGCGGCATCAAGCCTCCGGCAGCAGCAAATTTTGACCCATTGCCGGGACTCGGTGCACGGGCGACTGTGAACGGACAGAGCGTGACCGTCGGTGGACCGAGACTACTGGCAAACACCAAGGCCGCCGTTGCAACCGAACTCGACAAGACTGTCAGCGCGTGGATGTCCGAAGGACGGACAGTTCTCTATGTCCTTCGAGATGGCGCCGTAATCGGCTCGCTTGCTGTCGAAGACCAGATTCGGCCCGAGTCCGCCGAGGCAGTGAAGGCCCTGCACGAACTTGGCGTGCAAGTAGCCATGCTCACCGGCGATTCCCAAGCCGTCGCAGACTCGGTTGCCCGGAGACTCGGGATTGATGAAGTCGCAGCGCAGGTTCTGCCCGCCGATAAGGCCGCGGCGGTCGAGCGGTTCCGAGCCGGCGGCAAGAAGGTCGCCATGGTTGGCGATGGCGTGAACGATGCGCCGGCACTGGCGACGGCGGACGTTGGAATTGCCATCGGGGCAGGTACAGATGTCGCCGTAGAGTCCGCTGGAATCGTTCTGGTGCATAGTGACCCGCGCGACGTCGTACGCGCAATCGAACTGTCGCGGGCCTCCTACCGGAAGATGGTTCAAAATCTGCTGTGGGCGACCGCCTATAACGTGATCGCAATTCCAGCGGCTGCTGGACTATTTGTCCGCTGGGGAATCAACCTCCCCATGAGCGTCGGAGCGGTGGCCATGAATCTCTCCACCATCATTGTGGCACTCAACGCGCAGCTTCTTCGGCGTGTGAAACTCTAACCTTGATACATGCTGGATAACCCAAGGCAGGGCGGGCGTGTCTCCGGCAGGCGTGGCGCGTGACCAGCCGGGTTCGTTCGTTCCTGGCCCGGCGCTTTAGACACCCTTTTGCCTCTCCGTCCTAAGAAGCTGCGAACCGGCGCACGCCATGGACTTGACTCCCCATTCGGAATCGCGGAACGTATCTCCGAAGCACCCCCCTGTTGGGGCGGCGGGTAAAGTTGCTCCGGTGAATCCTCGGCTCGTTGCGGCACTGATGCTTTTGGCGTGCCTCCTGGGCATCGTCGAGCCGGCGCTCGCGTGCGTCTCGCCGTCTGACTGCTGCTCCTCGGGTTGTAACGGCCAGCCGCAGCCCGGCTCGGGCGGGGTCCGGTTGGAGGAATGCTGCGGGCTCCAGGCTACCCTCGGTGCTTCGCTCTCAATCGCGCCCCAGACCGGCCAGGCGTTGAATGTTGCCGGCGGCTCCCCTGCTTTCATCGCGCTGGCCGGCCCCGTTCTGCTGGTTCCAACGCGCGAAAAACTGACGGCGCAAGCAGCGACCACGTTCCGGTCCGATCAATCCCTCACGTATCTTCGCACGGCGCGCTTGCGCCTTTAGACCTCACCGCTCCGGTTGATACCGGCTGACGGCCGGCACTTCCCATTGCCAAAAAGTGTTCGCCGACATTTGAACGGCGTGCGAGCGCTTGCAATGGGCCGCCCGACACGACGGGACTCAAGTCCGATTGGTGAGGCTCATGAACCGTGACATACGCGTGCGCTTCAACGAAGCGTCTAAGGGTGGTATCCCTCGCCCCCGCGCTCCAGATGCACCGATGCGGCGACATGCCGTCGCCACGATGGGCATGGTCGCGCTTCTCGCTCTGGGATTCTCCGGTCCCGTCGACGCAGACGAGGGTCCGTTGACGCTCGCCGAAGCACAACGGATCGCGACGCTTCGCTCGGAGAAGATCGAGGCCGGTGATCTGGGGGTTTCGGCCTCGAGGGAGCTGGCGAAGACCGCCGCGGAGAGACCGGATCCGGTTGCCAAGATCGGGCTTGAGAACGTCCCCGTCAACGGCTCTGAGGCCTTCAGTTTGCAGCAGGACTTCATGACGATGCGCAGCGTCGGAATAATGCAGGAGATCACGCGCCCCTCGAAGCTGCGTGCGCGGGCCGCCGAGTCCGGCCAAGCGGTGCGGCTCGCTGAAGCCAAGAGAGCTCAGGCCCTGGTCGAGGTCCGTCGCGACAGTGCTCTCGCCTGGCTCGAGCGCTACTACGCGGAAGCGACACAACGCACCGTCACAGAGCAGGTCGAGGCCGCTCGCCTCGAAGTCACGGCGGCAGAGGCGGCTTATCGCGGCGGACGCGGTACAGCGGCGGATGTGTTGGCGGCACGAGGAGCCCTGGCCGAATTTGAAGATCAGGCGCTCGAGGCCTCCCGTGCCGTGAGCGCTTCCAGAATCGCTCTCGCCCGATGGGTGGGCGATGCCGCGGATCGGCGACTCGCAGGCGAGCCTGCGATCGACACGATCCCACTGCACAAGCACACACTGGATACGCAGCTTCTGGACCATCCGGAGGTCGTGACACTCGAGCAGCGCGAGGAGCTCGCGCGAGCCGGGGCCGAGGTCGCGCGCGCCGACCGGCGTCCGGACTGGTCAGTGGAATTCATCTACAGCGCGCGCGGCACCGGGTACTCGAACATGGCGACACTGGAACTGACAGTGCCGCTACAGATCCGTCGAGCTTACCGCCAGGACCCAAGACTCGCCGCGAAACTCGCCGAGGCTTCCCAGGCGAAGGCCGAGCGCGAGGATATGCTGCGCGAGCACGCCGCAGACATCGCCGCCGCGATCGATGCCTGGGAGAACACCCGCGAGCGCCGCAATCGCTACCGCACGACGATCATCCCGCTGGCAGCTGATCGAACGGTCGCCGCACGCGCCGCGTACCAGGGCGGTAAGGTGACCCTCAACGATCTGTTATCGGCCCATCGGGCTGAAATTGACGCTCGCCTGAAAGCCCTGGATCTCGAGTCCACCGCCGCGCGCCTTTGGGCCCAGCTCGCCTTCCTCACTGTCCCCCCCGATGGGATGCCGCCCGCTGCCCGACTCACATCCGCGCGGGATGGAGACCTGCCATGAATCGCAAGTGGCTGACTGCCGGAGTCGCAGGCGTGTTAGTGCTCGGCTTTGCGGGCTACGCGCTTTATCGGGCCGGTGTGAGTGCCGGGCACAGTCAAGCCGTGTCGGGACTAGGCGCCACTCAGACACCGGGCGATATCGACCCGCAAACGGGCAAGCGAATCCTCTACTGGCAGGATCCGATGATGCCGGGACAACGATTCGATCATCCGGGCAAGTCCCCTTTCATGGACATGGCCCTGGTCCCGGTCTTTGAGGGGGGCGCCGCGGGAGGCGGGGTGGCGATCAGCCCGCGCCTGCAACAGAACCTCGGTGTCCGGTTGGCCGATGTCACCCGCGGTCGCATCAAGTCCGAGATCACGGCCAGCGCCACGGTCGTCTACGACGAGCGCGATGTCGCGCTGGTGCAGGCCCGCGCGAACGGATTCCTCGAGCGTTTGCGCGTACGCGCGGCGCAGGACACGGTGCGTCAGGGCGAAGCTCTCGCCGATCTATACGTACCCGATTGGGCTGCCGCGCAGGTGGAATACCTCGCGGTCAGGGATCTCAGGAGCCCTGGAGCTGCGGATCTTGCCGAAGGCGCGCGCCAGCGGCTGCGCCTCGCCGGTATGCCGGAGGATCTGATCCGGAAACTCGAGAAGACCGGTACCCCGCAGTCCCGCTTCACTCTGACGGCACCGATCTCCGGCATCGTCACAGAACTCACGGCGCGGGAAGGCATGACGGTGACGATGGGCTCACCGCTGTTTCGCATCAATGGTCTCTCAAAGGTCTGGGTTAATACCGAAGTGCCCGAGAGTCTCGAACAGCACGTGCACGCGGGCGATCCGGTGAAGGCACGGACACAGGCCCTGCCGGGTGAAGTCTTTGACGGAACGATCAGTGCGGTTCTCCCGAGCGTGAGCCTCGCGACCCGCACGCTCACCGCGCGTGTGGCACTTCCCAATCCGAAGCTGAAGCTGTTACCCGGAATGTTCATGACGGTTCAGTTCGTATCCGACGCCGGGTCGGATGTCCTCATGGTGCCGAGTGAAGCCCTCATCGAGACGGGGACGCGGCGTGTCGTCATGGTGTCCGAGGGCAATGGCCGGTTCCGGCCCGTGAACGTCGAGACCGGTGCGCAGAGTGGCGGACAAACCGAGATTCGCTCAGGACTGACGTTGGGACAAAAGGTCGTCGTCTCGGGACAATTCCTGATCGACTCCGAGGCCAGCCTCAAAGCGACGGAGGCGCGCCTCAAATGATCGCCCGGCTCATCCGCGCGTGTATTGCCAACCGCTTTCTGGTGCTTCTCGCGGTCGCTGCGATCGGCGCCTGGGGGATCTGGGCGATGCTGCGCACGCCTCTCGATGCGATCCCCGACCTTTCTGACGTCCAGGTCATCATTCGCTCGACTTACTCGGGACAAGCGCCGGAGATCGTCGAGAATCAGGTGACCTACCCGCTGGCAACGACGATGCTGTCGGTGCCCGGAGCCAAGACCGTCCGCGGCTATTCGATGTTCGGCGACTCCTTCGTTTACGTTCTGTTCGAAGACGGAACCGATCTCTACTGGGCCCGCTCGCGCGTGCTCGAATACCTGAACCAGGTGCAATCGCGGCTGCCACGAGAGGCGAAGACGGCTCTGGGCCCGGATGCAACCGGGGTCGGCTGGATCTATGAATACGCGCTCATTGACAAAAGCCACACACACGATCTCTCACAACTGCGCGCGCTTCAGGATTGGTTCCTGAAATACGAGCTCAAGTCGGTTCCCAATGTCGCTGAAGTCGCGTCGCTGGGCGGCATGGTGCGACAGTACCAGGTCGTACTGAATCCGCAGAAGTTGCGTGCATTCAACATCACGCACGACAAGGTTATCAGCGCCATCCGCAACGCAAACCAAGAGACCGGGGGCTCGGTGCTCGAGCTCGCCGAGGCCGAGTACATGGTCCGCGCCTCCGGCTACTTGAAGACCCTGGACGACTTCCGCCAGATCCCGCTCGCGACCACCGAGGCCGGTGTCGCCGTGCGCGTCGGCGATGTGGCCACCGTGCAGTTCGGACCGGAAATGCGGCGCGGGATCACGGACCTGAATGGTGAGGGCGAGGTCGCCGGCGGCGTCATCATCATGCGCTCGGGAAAAAATGCACTCGAGACCATCAACGCCGTCAAAACGAAGCTCGCCCAGCTCAAAACGAGTCTCCCGCAAGGAGTCGAAATCGTCCCGACATACGACCGCTCTGGGCTCATCAAGCGTGCGATTGAGAACCTCAGGGGCAAGCTCATCGAAGAGTTCTTGATTGTGGCTCTGGTATGCGCCCTCTTCCTCTTTCACCTGCGCTCCGCCCTGGTCGCCATCGTGTCGCTTCCGCTCGGCGTGCTCATCGCCTTCCTGCTGATGCATTACCAGGGGATCAACGCCAACATCATGTCTCTGGGCGGGATTGCGATCGCCATCGGAGCGATGGTGGATGCCGCCATTGTAATGATCGAGAACGCGCACAAGCACATCGAGGCCTGGCACGAGGCGCATCCGGGGGTCGCGCTGCGCGGTTCCGAGCACTGGCAGGTGATTGGCACTGCGGCGGTCGAGGTGGGTCCTGCACTTTTCACCTCGCTATTGATCATTACGCTTTCGTTCATACCGGTCTTCACGCTGCAGGCGCAGGAAGGTCGGCTTTTCGCGCCGCTCGCGTTCACCAAGACCTATTCCATGGCAGGGGCCGCTGGGCTCGCTGTGACGCTCGTTCCGGTTCTCATGGGGTACCTGATCCGCGGCAGAATCCCCAAAGAACGCAGCAATCCCGTCAACCGTGCGCTGTACAACGCCTATAGACCCCTGTTGCACACCGCCCTCGCTTATCCGAAGGCCGTGCTGGTCCTGGCGCTCCTGGTCCTCCTGGCGACTGCTTATCCCATCACTGATATCGGCGCCGAGTTCCTGCCGCCCCTCGATGAAGGTGACGTTCTTTACATGCCTTCCGCTCTGCCGGGTATCTCGGCGGGCGAGGTCACGCAACTACTAGAACAGACGGATCGACTCATTAAAACCGTGCCCGAGGTGGCAAGCGTGTTTGGCAAGGCCGGCCGGGCCGAGACCGCGACCGATCCCGCACCGCTTGAGATGTTTGAGACAACGATTCAGTTCAAGCCACGCAGCGAATGGCGAGCCGGCATGACTCCGGACAAGCTCGTCCAGGAGCTTGATCAGGTGGTGCAGGTCCCGGGACTCACGAACATCTGGGTTCCGCCCATACGCAACCGCATTGACATGCTTGCCACGGGAATCAAGAGCCCCGTCGGGATCAAGATCGCCGGTACGGACCTCAAGGTCATCGACCAGCTGGCGAGGCAGATCGAGACCGTCGTCAGGCGCGTACCCGGTGTCACCTCCGTGTTCGCGGAACGACTCACTGGCGGTCGCTACGTGGATGTGGACATTGATCGGCAACGCGCGGCGCGCTACGGGCTTAACATCTCCGACGTGCAGAGCATCGTGTCGGCCGCCATTGGTGGCGACGACATCGGCGAGACCGTCGAGGGCCTGCAGCGCTTTCCGATCAGTGTGCGCTATCCGCGTGAGGTGCGCGATTCGTTACAGGGGCTACGCGATCTGCCAATCCTCACAGATCGTGGCGCTCAGATCCGATTGGGTGACGTGGCGGAGATTCGCGTAGCCGATGGTCCGTCGATGCTCAAGAGCGAGAATGCGCGACCGTCCGGCTGGATATACGTCGATTTGCACGGAAGGCCCTTGAGCACCGCCGTCCGAGAAATGCAGCGGGCCGTCGCGAGCTCGGTGCACTTACCGCCGGGGTACTCGATCTCCTGGTCCGGTCAATTCGAGTATCTCGCACGGGCCGTTGAGCGGCTCAGACTCGTCGTGCCGGCCACGCTGGGGATCATCTTCGTACTGCTCTACCTCACGTTTCGTCGCTTTAGCGACGCCGCGCTGATCACGGCGACGCTGCCCTTTGCGCTCGTTGGCGGCTTCTGGCTGATGTATCTACTCGGCTACAACATGTCGGTCGCCTCGGCAGTGGGGTTCATTGCGCTGGGCGGCGTCGCCGCTGAGATCGGAATCGTCATGATGGTCTATCTGAATCACGCAGTCGCCGCTCGCGCCGCAAGCGGACACCTGAAGGACCAGCGTGACCTCGATCAGGCTATCGTCGAGGGCGCCGCCCTTCGCATACGCCCCGTCGCCATGACGGTCGCGGTGATCATCGCGGGTCTCCTGCCCATCATGTGGGGCAGCGGCACGGGATCAGAGGTTATGCGGCGTATCGCCGCTCCGATGGTCGGGGGAATGATTACGGCGTTGCTGCTCTCGCTGTTTGTGATTCCAGTCGCGTACCGCCTCGTCCGCCGGCGTAGTCAGACGTCCAAGCGCGTCCCGCTATTCAAGGCTTGGGGCCACAAAGCACTCTGAGCCGATGCCAAGGCGTCATTATTTGCCGACCACGAGAACGACGAAGCTGTCCGGCAGCAGCTCCCGATAAGTCGCGCCGTGACCGTGGCGAGCCGTGACGAGCAAAACATCATGCGTCTTCTCATCTAGCGCCATTGTGCGCGCGCCCGAGGCTGTCGAGACGTTGTCGAGCACACGGAAATGGTCGGG